>Ga0307373_10005197_pt1 | contig 21455 bp, 26 predicted proteins | sample OX2MG_FD_202534 | JGI IMG/M metagenome (GOLD analysis project Ga0307373, IMG submission 202534) | Soil microbial communities from Risofladan, Vaasa, Finland - OX-2 | ecosystem: Environmental > Terrestrial > Soil > Coastal area > Acid sulfate soil | place: Finland: Risofladan, Vaasa | collected...
GACCTACACGGAGCTGGGGCCGGACTGGCTGGCCAACCGCCACGACCCTCAGCGTGAGACCGCCCGGCTCATCGCCCGCCTCGAGGCTCTCGGCCACAACGTGGAGCTCAGCCCCGCCGCCTGAGCAGAGGCCGGGTCGCATCACCAAGACGAAAACCAAGGGGCTCCGCCCCTTCTACTGGCGCGCCCACATCAGTGCATGAGAGGAACGTATTTCATCCCAATTGAAAGTTGGCCCTGGGCCCCCGACCCCTTCCGTCAGACTCACTTGAAGTGAGTCGAATCGCGCTGTCGCAGTCCTGAACCTCGGCACAGATCGTCTTGTTCTCGGCCGGAGGCGATCCGTGGCCCACGCTTTGGGGCCGTTCGGGCGGCTACCGGTCAGATGTGATGTCGGACCAGTGCTTCCGAGACCTGGCGGGCGCAACGGCGTGGCCGGCGTCGAGCGCCTCCATCCGATCGACCGCGGCGCGCATCTCGTCCTGCCAGGCCTCCGGGGTCTTGGCACCGTTGACGAGCCCGGACCACACCCAAAGGCCGCCCTCGCCCACCTTGGTCGTGCGGACCGATCCGCCCACGGCGGCCTTGAGCTCGGATCGGATCCGGCGCCGAAGCGACTCCAGCCGCGGCACGGGGACGCCTTCGAGCAGTGCCTCCCCGGTCTCCAGCACCGCGCCGAGCACCCAGGCGACGACATCGTCCTCGCCGGCTGCCGCCGGTGGCGGACTCAACCATCCCTCCACGGTCCGCCAGCATCCCCGGCACAACAGCCCGCGGTCCTCGCCGAGGAGATCGAGCGACCCCTCATCGACCAGCGCGCCCCTGGTCCGCCCGCACAGGGTGCGGGTCTGCCAGGCGGTCGTGGTCCAATCGACCGGTGTCGCCGGCGATCCGGTCTCTTGCGAGCAGCCATCGTCGGCGTCGTTGAACGTGGCGCCGGCGACCTCCTCGCCCGGGGACGCTCTCTCCGCCAGGTGCACCTTGCCCGCCCAGGCCAGATCGAGCTCGACGGGTACCACCTCATGCGACGCAACCCGCAGCGGCCAAGACCCTTCCACGCCACGGAAGGGTAGCCCCGGACTCATGTCGCCACGGCGGATGGCGGCGGCCTCGAGGCGGCCCGCGTGCGGTGGGTTATGAACCATCCCAGACCGGCACCTCGGGGACGCCCCTGCCGCGATCCTGGGACCTTATTCTTGAGTGGTATGGGACGGACCCGGCGGCAGGCTCCCTAAACGGCAGCTAAAACCCAAAGGGGGTCGGGGGCCCCTCGGTGAGTACCGCATCGAGAGGGCTCGTGCTTTCCGGCCCCGTAAAGCAGCGGTCGACCCTGTTCGTAACTGCGTCTTCATCGGTTACTCGGGGACGGTGGCACTCGCTGCTCGGACGGCGTGCGGGATGAACACCGGGGGCCGCACCCCCTCGGGCAACGGATGCGGCACCAGAAGTTCGGGAAGGTCGATGCCAAGGACATTTGACCGAACGCGGACCCCAGCGTCGGCCGGAAGGAACGCAGTCAGGGGTGGGACCGGTGGAGCGGTCGATTCCCGGCTCGCTACTGCCGCCTTTGCCAGGATCGGCTCAACCCGCTGCTTGAACTGTGACGTCATCGAATCCACTTCCTCTGCCGTCAACGGCCAACGCCCTCCGGCGAGCGGACTACTGAGAGGGGCGGGGCGATCATGCTCCGGCCAATCGCTCCATACATCAAGCACGACCCGCAACCAATCCCCGAAACCGCTCTTCAGAAACTCGTCCCCCCATTCGGCCGCTCCTGTGCACAGAGCGATCTTGGCTGCCAGCCGCCGCAGGTCGTCGATCTTGATGGTGAGGTTCGCGTTGGTCCACGTCGGCGGCTGTCGGCTGCGCCTTCGGATCGCGACCTCGCCCTGTCCATAGACCTTCGCGAGGCTGCGCAGGTAGTCATCAGGGACGTGCGACGGGAGGACTACTCCGACAAGTTTTGTCCGACCGTCATCGGCCAACAGCTGGTGCACCGGATCAAGCATCGTAAGCTCGGCCGAATCGCCGACCCGGAATATGGCTCGCTGACCAAGCGCTGTTGTGCCGTCCGCACGGCCTTCCGTATAGCCGGCAGCCTGAGACAGAAGCGTGAACCAACCGTTCCGCGACAGAAGCCGAGCTTCGACTGCCTCTCCGAGCACTTCATTACACCTCTTACACGTCGGTACGGTCCGCGTACCGCCCATGGAGTGGGGGAGGACATGGTCTCTACTCACCACACCGGCCTCGTGGAGATAGCGAGCGCAGTGAGGGCAGACGGTCTGTCGGGCCATGTCGGGCGTCAAGCGGGGCGTGCTGGTTGGCTCATTCATCGCGTTCGGGCGCTCTCGATCAGGTTGAGTATTAGCGGTACGCAATCAAACCCGAGAAGACCCCATTCAAGCTGCTTTCCCAGTCATCGAACCGTGTCGAAACTCTCGAAGAACTCCAGGATCGCGGCACCCGGATCATCCTAGGAGGACTGACCATCGTATTTCCCCTAAACCGTTACCGATGGGCGCCGGGCTGCTGGGCGAACTCATCCGATATTAAATCGCCGTCTCACGGGCCCCGGGTTCACGCCTCTTCGACTGGGCCGTACCGCTCCCTCCAGCCCTGGATGCGCGTTCCGAGGACGTCGATCTCCGGGTTGGGCAACCCGGAGGCCCGATGGGCAGTATCAGCACAAGAGACGAACATGGCAACGCCGAGAGCCAGACGGTGTCGCCCCAGCTCCGGTCGGGCGGGTCGATCGTCGGCGACAGTCCAGCGTCCACCAAGACTCTGCTCCTGCATGAATCCGTTCAAGGCGCCGAGCCCCCCGTGCACGTTGACAAAGGACTCGGCGCGGAAGAGGACCCGATAGCCCTCGATCGGAAACTGAGGACCCGGCTCTGGCACTCCTCTCTCCGCCAAGAGGCCGGCGAATCGCCGGGCGACCGCCCTGAGGTACAGCTGCTGACCAGCCGGGGGGCCGACGCCTCCCAGGTCCGCGTCGATCCGGCTCCGATGGTACAGCTCGTCGGACTCGAGCGCCTCGATGGCCTCAGCTCCGCCAAGGCATCCGTATCCTCCCCTGACCCAGGTCTCATAGAGCGTTCGTAGAAGGACCCCGAGCAGGTCATCCGCTCCGCTCTTATGCAAGCGGACCATGCCCCCGAGCAGATGGCGGCATCGCTTGACGGCAGCGAAGCCAACGGCCTGGTTCCGGTCAGCTCCTCTGATGGCCCCCTTGGTTGCCTCAGCCGCTCTCCGCGAAACGTCGAAGAGTTCCTTGGACGGCGGGGTGGGCATCAGGGGGTGTTGGGCTGTTCGTCAAGGCCCGTGGTCGCCAGGCGCCACCTGATGATGCGGTCGAGCCAGTCTCGAGCGACCGTCGGATACCGCCTCTCGAGCTCCTGGAACGAGGTTTGAAATAGCACGTGGGAAAGGACCCGGTAGCCAGCGTCATTGTCATACACCCGATCCAGAGTCTGGGCGGATAACTCGAGCCGTTGGGCACTCGCTCCGACCCTAGCGGAGGATATCCTGGGCGCCGAGTGCCCAACCCGGGAAGCGGAATCACCCCCAGATGGCCACCAGCGTGGCCGCTAGCCCTAGGCCAGCCCCGGTCCCGGCTAGCAGCGCACCTGCGGCCGTGCGGCGGGCCCCTCCGGCCATCCAGGCGCTGAGGAAGGTCTTGAGGGCTGCCAGGTCGTCGATCGCCTGCAGGCCATCAACGGACGTATTGACCGTCTGCAGCGCCCGCTCGAGGGTCGCCGGCCATTGGCCCCGAACCGCCAGGGCCTGACGGGCCGAGCGGCGATCGCCGGCTACCTGGGCGAAGAGCAAAGCGACGCCGGCGGCCTCAGCGCCGAAGGCCAAGACAGCGAGGACGGTGACGACTGCCCGCACCCTCCCGACTCTGCCAGAAGTAGAGCCGTGCGCTGAGCCACCTATGGGGGTATCAATGAGGTGTGGTGCCCGTCCCGACAGTCGGGAAGGGACAGATCCGCCCGATCATGACGACGACACCGGATATCACAGACCTGATCTTGGCCGCCTGCGAACTGGCCAGGACCGTTCTCCCTCGGCGCTCGGCCAGTACCCTTCCAACGGAGTCACGCGAGGAGCCGGCGGCCGGCCAACCAGGACCCCCGACGTTGGCGAGCAAAGAGGCGTTATCTCCTCTGATAATGCGCCGTGCCCTCCACAGCAGCGGTCTTCGCTTCGACGTCCGCAGTCCAATGGCTTACGGCCGGCCTGGCTGGCCTCGCACTCTTGGCGAGTGCCTTCAATATCTTGCTTACGGCTCACCTGACGGAGAGGCGGGACGTCCGGGTAGCAACTGCGCGATCCGATATTGCGGCGGCGGGCACGTTTGAGTCAGGTCTAATCCAACGGCGGCAAGTCGCCCCGGGTCAGTCGTGAACTTCGGAATTGAGGGTCGGCGAGACGGAGCATGACCTGTTGGGCGAGCGCCACTAGCCAATGCTCTTCCTCTGAGCTCACGGGGCCGACCCTGCCACGGACGGTCCTAGGGCGTTCCCCGCGAGCCTTCCGTCCCCTGAACGGGTCTGGCGCAACGGTGATAGCGCCGAGCATCTGCAGCACGGCCCGATCGATCCGCAGTTCCTCGGCGGCCTGGGCTCGGCTGCCAAAGAGGCTTTCCAGATACGTCAGCATGAAATATCCCTCGACAGTAGGGAGGGCTCGAAACTCAATCACGTCTCGCCAGCGCTCTCTAAGGATCTCTACGGGTGCCGGCTGATCAAAGCTGTCGGGTGGCGGAATCGGAAGACTGGGGTGATCGACGACCGCTTGGTCCGTTGGAACGACGGCGTCTGATACGGAGGCCACGCAGTTGACCGACCCTTTCGGGTTGGGATGCCGGTTCACAACCGCCCAGTTGCGTAGGTCGAACCGTATCGGCATGGCCTGAGTAAGCTCCGAGTAAGCCTCCCAGCGGGACAAGTGCGGCCGGAGAGCCCTCTCTCCTTCATCTGGGCCCCGGAAGTATTCTAGAGGCGTTGCAGTCAGCATCCGATCGCTCCCCAATTGGCATTCGAAGGCGCCGAGACGGCTGGCCACAGGGGGGGGGCGTCGGCGGCGAACTTGTGCCGGTCGTCCAGCGGGGCCATGACGAACTTGAGATACAGAAGCTCGGGGGCCTCCATGTCCTCCAGGGTGCCGTATGCCATGACAACGGCGCGGTAGGCGTGCGTCCGGCGCAGGCGAGCTTCTCGACGATGAAACAGTTCAGGACTCTGCTCGGCCACCGACTCTCCCGTTACCGATCGGTTACCCGGCGCTGCGCCTCAAGGCATTTCGCCCAGAGGGGCACCCCGTCTGACAGGACGCTGACGTTGAAAGTGTCGTGTCGGAGGGTAACACCGGCTCGTCAGCTGTCTCGAGATCGGCGGAGCAGCGCGGGGCGGTGTCGGCGGCGGGCGGGTAGGCGGACCGGAAGTAGAAGTGGTGGCCAACCGTGCCGGGAGGGGGCCGCTCTTCGGCGAGGGCGCCGCCTATGGCGAAGCTGCACAACTCCTCGCTGGTCAACATGACCGCCGACGGTACCGGCCACCCCGGGGGCGATTTGGCCAATGATCCCGGGGAGGTTCCTGGCCGCACGGGTAGCCCAATATCTAAGCGTCAACAGGTAGACAGTGTCCCGAAGCGCCGGCCCGGAGAGGAAAGTCCGGAACACCCCTGGGAAGATCATACGCACATCCGCGATAATCCGGGCGCACTCCAACGCCAGAGGCTTGGCTGAGTAGAGATGACTGAGACTCCTGGATTCCTCGAGTACGTCGAACCCGACCCGGCCCGGATAGCCGAGCGACTGGAGGCCTCGGCCCGACGCTGGGAACTCCAGCCCGGTGAGGCGCTGGCCGGAGGCTTCCGATCCCATGTCTTCGCGACCACCCGCCGCGACGGCACCGAGGTGGTGGTCAAGCTCGTCGTCACGCCGAGCGCTGGGGAAGCCGAGGTGGCCGCACTCAGCGCCTGGTCCGGCTCGGGAGCGGCGGTGACACTCATTGACGCTGACGGGGACAACCAGGCACTCCTCTTGGAGCGGGTCCAGCCTGGTACGCCTCTTCCGCCCGGAGACGAGACGGTCGCGGTCGCGGTAGCCACCGAGTTGCTGGCCGGACTCCACCGCGGCCAGAGCAGCTTTGGATTTCCGACGTTGGAGGAGACATACCCCGCCTGGGAGGCGCGGGCTCGGGCCGACTGCGCCTATGAGCGGCAATACCGCGCTGAGCCCAGCCGGGGAGAGGCGGGGCTAAGCCGGCTGGGGTCCGCTCGTGAGCTGGCGTTCAGTTTGTCCGGGTCCGTCCCCGCCCCGGTCCTCCTCCACGGTGACTTCTGTGACAAGAACCTTCTGTGGGCGGGAAGCTGCTATTTGGCCATAGATCCCATCCCGTCCATCGGCGATCCCTGCTCGGATATCGGGTTCTTCTCAGCCGGCCACCCCTCGGCCTCGGGCATCTTGGCGCGGGCCGCAGCTATTGCCCGTCGGATGGGCCATGACTCTGACCGAGCACAGCGCTGGGCCGCCATCTGGACCGTGATGCAGGCGACCCAGGCGTGGCGACCGGATCAGGCCGAGTTGGATGAGCTGACCTCGAGTGTGACGTTCGGTGACCTTCTCGATGCCACCTGACGTGTACGTCGCTACCGCGTGCCCCCGAACATCGCCGGACGTTCGGTCTGGGGTCGCCCCCAACGCCGGCCGCGGGAGGGACTCTCTGCCGGCGCCAGAATTAGGTGCTTGAAGACGTGCCCCCAGGCGCAACGTAGCCTGATCTCGACTAGTCGGCGGCCCGTGACGTGGGCTGTTCGAGTCGACCAGCGGACGGCGAGGCGGCCAGGCAGCGAGGATCGTCTTCCGACGCCAGGTCGAAGTCCGGCATCATATGGCACGTGAACGAGGAGATACCGCTCGAAGGCGGGGCCATCGCCGAGGTCGTGCGCCTCGGAGACACCGTCCGCCGCTCCACCGGACCGTGGACGCCCGAGGTACATGCGCTGCTGCGGCACCTCGAGGCCGTCGGCTGCGATTTGGCGCCGCGGGTCCTCGGCATCGACGAACGGGATCGCGAGATCCTCACCTACCTCCCGGGCACAACGATCTCCCCTGACCATCTCGACCTCCTCGAGTTCGACGAGACCCTGGTGCGAGCTGGCGAGTTTGTCGCCAAGCTTCACGCCGCCCTGCCCCGCCACGCGGACGAGACGGTCAGCCTCCACGGCGATCTCGGGCCGTGGAACGTGATCGTGGATGGCGACCGGTGGTTCGCCATCGATTGGGACTCGACCCATCGTGGGACGCCGCGGTGGGAGGTCGCCTACTGCCTGATGACGTTCTGCAACCTGTGGCACGACCGCGCCCTCTCGCCGGAGGAGGCCGTTCGCCGCATGCGGCGCTTCGCCGCCGGCTACGGCCTCACTGACGGTGAGCTGGCCGCGACCATGGGCCTTGTTGGCGACCGATGCCAGGAGGTGGCTCGCTTCCTCCGCCAGCGGGCCTCGGAGGGCGTCGCCGGCTTCGTGCGACTCCTTGCCGAGGGACACGACGCAGCGTGGCGCCGCAACGCCGAGCACGCGACAGCCCAGCTGCCGGCTTGGCTCGACGCCCTCGCTCCATAGCTTGCGAGCTGTGCGTACCTACCGAACGGGCGCCTCGGTCGCGGATGCGACCAGCAGCCGCAGGGCGGCCAATTCCTTGGCAAGAGCCTTGCGGCCGGGCTGGGTGAGCTTGGCCCACGTACCCCGTCTACCGTTCTCAGCGCCCTTCTCCATCTCGACCAGGCCGGCGTCGGCCAAGAGCTGGAGGTGACGAGACAGATTGCCGTCGGTCAACTCCAATGCATCCCGCAGGTAGCCGAACCGGACCCTTCCGGCCTCGCTGAGTACGGCCAGGATCCCGAGTCGAGTGGGCTGGTGAACCAGGTCGTCCAGCCCCCGGGTTGGGTGGCTCAAGGCACCTCGCGCGTAACCGCGCTCACCAGGGCAGCACCGATAAGGGCCACCCCAGGCAGTATCAGGTTGATGGTCGGAGCGGCCACCTCGACGTGGATGCGGTAGAAGAGGTTCTCGACGTTATAGAGACTGACAAGTGCCACCAAGGCGATGAAGCCTCCGGCAAAGGCGCCTAGAGCCCGGCTCCGCTCTTGAAGGGCCAACCCGCCGATCACCACCGCGATTACGAAGAGGGGTGCCGTACCCCTGAACATGAGGTCCGGGACCCTGCCGACGATCAAGTCGTAGGGCCAGTTCCATCCAGTGAGCGTTGCCGCGCCCGGAGAGGCCAGGATCAGGCAGACCATGGCCACGGCGCCGGCCAAGAGGGATGCGAGGATCTGGCTCTGCACTCCGACCCGAAGAGTACGGCGGTGGTAGTAGCCGAAACTTGCCACGCCGGCGGCGAGCAAGCCAATGATCCAGGTAAGGGAAGGAAACCACGGCTCGCTACCCATAGACACTCCGGGAAGCCACGGCAGGGGTGCGGAGGAATGGCCGGCCAGCCCCCAAGGAGGCGGACCCGAGGTGTAGAGAGGCGAGACAAGAAGGACGAGGAGCCCGAATACGGCAAGTGGGAACCAGCTCGGCCGGGCGAGCTTGTGAGTCCGAACCCTGGCCTGCTCGATCCGGCTCATCTCCAATGCGGTGCTCATGGTGATCATCTCCGCTTCCTAACTTGACAGTGTAGAGTTAGGACACCGCCCTGTACAGGACACCCAACGGCCCAGGCTGTGGAGGGCTGTGAGCCCGCCGGGCAGTGGTCATCGAGAGTCAGCGCTTCGAGGGGCGCCAGCAACTCGTGCTGATGCTGGCCGGCCGTCGTTCCCGGACGTCGGGTATACGTCTGGGCTATGGACCAGGGCCGGCTCCCCAGCTGAAGCGGGCGCAGGCCGTCATCGAGCCGCGCGGGATCCTCGTTTGTCGGCTCGGTGGCCCGAGTGAGCCCGCCGGGTCGCCGGGGGGAATCGCACCCCCCGGCTCCCACGGATCCCGGCGTGACAGTCTCCCGTCACCGGGCTCTTCTCATCCGCCTGTCAGTCGATAGCCCCGAACCCACTTCCATTGGGCGAACAGGCGGGGCTGTCGATCGATCAGTCCCACCCACCACCGCATGAACCGCTTGAAGGTCCGTAGCCGCCGATACTTCATCCCAGCCCAGCGCCTCAGGTAGGCATTGACGCGCAGGAGGAGGGGCTCCATGGCAGACCGGTAGAACCGGCCGTAGTAGTTCATCCACCCGGAGACGATGGGGTTCAGCCATCGGGCCAGGTCGTTAAGGGTCAGGTCGGTGCGCCGATGTATCCGCATATCACGGAGTTCGGCGCTTTTGGCCTTGAGCGCCTCGGGGCTCATGGCAGGAAGGAAGCTGTTGAAGTACTCCCCTCTCGCCCCTTTGGCCTCCCGTGCCCGGAAGGTGAACCCCAAGAAGGTGAAGGACGTGTGCTCGTGGTCCCCCCGGCGCTTCCCGTCCTTGCAATAGACGATCCGCGTTTTGTCCGGGTGGAGCTTGAGGCCCACCTCCTCCATCCGCGCGGCGATGGCAGCCAGAACAGTCTCTGACTGCCTCCTGGTCCCACAGTGCACGACAGCATCATCGGCATAGCGCTCGAAGGGACAGTTCGGAAAGTTCCGGACCATCCAGCTATCGAAGGCAAAGTGCATGAACAGATTGGCCAAGACCGGCGAGACCGCCGATCCTTGCGGAGTTCCTTTGTCCCGCTCTATGAGGGTGCCATCCCGGCGCTGCAGCGGCGCAGCCAGCCACCGCTTGACATACAGCAGCACCCAGGGCGTATCGGTGACGGCCTCCACCGCCTTGACGACGAGGTTCCAGGGCACGGTGTCAAAGAACTTCTGGACATCCAAATCGATGACCCAGTCCTTCCTCCAGCACCGCTGCCGGCAGACCTCGACCGCGTCCCAGGCGGCCTTGCGCGGACGGTAGCCATAGGAGTCGGGATGGAACCGAGGCTCCACCTTTGTCTCCAGATGCATGGCCACCACCGTTTGGGCCACCCGATCGGCGATCGTGGGCACTCCCAGCGTCCTGGTGCCTCCTCCGTGCGGCTTGGGTATCTCCACCGCCCGCACCGGGGGTGGGAAGTAGGACCCCGAGCTCATCCGGTTCCAGATCACATAAAGGTTGTCCTTTAGATCGGACTCGAACTCGCGCAGGGTCACCTCGTCCACTCCCGGGGCACCCTTGTTGGCCGCGACCTCCCTGTACGCCTCCCACACCATCGGCTTGGGAATGTCGAACGGCTTGACTTGTGACGTTGGCATGTCCTTCTCCCTTCCTCCCGACGGGCAGGGCCCCCCGGTTGAGTGAAATGGGCATTTCCTGATGAGCCGGCCCCTTGGCTCCACCCCCACCTCCAGACAGCAGGGGCTTCTCAGCTACTACGGGCCGGTCCGCCGGCGGGCATCGCATCGGTACTCACTGCCTTCGGTTTTCAGCCTCGGCAGGCTCCCTCTCGTCGGCCGGGGGGCCCTAGGACCCAGTTGAACGGCCGATCGGTATCGACGTCCGCCTTCTCACGTTCCGTGCAAGAGCCGCAGACCAGGCTCACGCCGCCTGCGCGCCGGACACCACCTGGCCAGCAAACGGGTAACCGCCAGGCTCATTCCCGGGAGAGAGACAAGGACCCCCGGTTTCGATGTCATCCGATATTTACGACGCTTCAACAGCGGCGCCCGGCCGGGTGACCCCGCCCGGACGCTTCTGGCACGTCTTCCTGATCCCCACCTGACGCATCAAAGTGCGCCTTTTCCCTGTCGCTCACCACGACGGTCTTCAGCCAACGCAGCACAGGGTGGTTTAGCGCCTGCCCCCGTGGACCGACGCTGGAGGGCCAACAATCCTCCATCTCTTGCACAGCATCGCTTCTGAAAGTGTCTCCTACATGACTCTCCCTTCCGCGTTCGTGACGCAATGACCCGATATCCGGCCGGGCCGCCACGACCGCAGTATCCCAACACGCCGGCACGGAGACCGCCGCTCCAGATCAGCGGTGGTCGACATTTCCGAGCAGGCGAGCCCAGCGGCCACCTGGCCGCGAGCGGCACGTATGCGTGGTAGCGACAACCCCGTTCCGGCATCCTGCAGCGAGGCCGCACATCCCGACCAGAAAGGGAGCCCGGCGGCGAAGCGAGGCCCAGGTCCACTCAGTATCCCTGGTCACTCCCGTCTGAAGTCCGTTTGATTGAGCGCACACGTTGGACAATGAAGCCGAGATATGCCAGCAACAGAACGGCAGCGAGTAGCACCATCCACCAGAGGCCCAAGCGATGAACGTGGCCGAGCTCCAGGATCATGCCGAGGAGATTGATCAGGAAGAAAGTGATCACGGCATAGGGCAACCACTGCTCAGGTGGGTGTTCGTCGAGCCAGTCAGGACCAAGCTTTTCTCGCCAGGTCAACGTCGGCTTCTCTCCGACCACGGTCCGAAATGTACCGTAAGGGGCGCCCAACCCGCGACATATTGCCGGCTCGGGAGTGGCCGGGGTTCCCGATTCCACTCCCAGGGAGGCGCCCCCTGGGCCTGGAGCTGGCCAGAGCTACTTGGACAGCGACAGGACTCCGCGTCGAAGGTCGTAGAACAGCGTGTGGCCGTCAAGAGCGCCGGTACCCACGACCATTTCGGCTGGACCCTGGGGCAGGTACAGGGCGCGGGAATCGAAGTTGGTCGTCGTGTAGAAGAAGGACTGGCTAGTGCCTGGAAGCGAGCCGGCGATGCCGAGACCAGCCTCAGCCTGGGTGGCCGTGAGGCTTGTCGTCCCTTGAGAGAGAGTTGGAAGGGCGCCGGGGAAGCCCTGGGCGAGCATGCCGTCTGATCCGGTGTCGAAGACGGTCGGCACGCACCATGGCGCCACAGCATCGATCCGCCAGCAGAGCACCGGTGCGTCATCCCAGTTCCGATCCCGCCCAGGAGGGCCCGTACCGGCCAGAGGGACCACGGTGGCGGCGCCCTGGGGGGCGGGAGCTCCCAGCGTGATGTCACCCCTGAGGCCCCCGGCGTCGAGGTGGCTCGTCCAGCGCTGGGCTAAGGCTCCGGGCAGGTATCGGAAGGGGTCGGGGAAGAAGACAGAGCCCGTCCCACTCTGGGCTTGGCCGACGTCCGTACCTAGCTTAGCTATAGCTAGCCCGATGACGCCGTTTGCCCTCACTCCGCCGTCCAATTCCCGATCCCTGGATATTTACGAGCGTGGTTGAAGAATGCCCGGTTGAGGTTGTAGGGAAAGGCCGTCAGCGCCGTTGTCGCTATGCCAACTAGCGCGATCGGGAACCCGATCGCGGGCCTCTTAGTCAGCAAGAAGATGATGGGCAGGCTGAATAACGCCCGCCACCGGATGAAGGCCTTGACCTGGAAGCTCTCGAAGTCACCTGTCGCACACCAGATCGCAATGGACTCGCAGTTTCGATAGCCGAGGCGATACCGGGGCGGTTGGTTGTGCAGCAACCACTCGGCACGATCGACCACCTGCTCTGATGGCAGAGGCGGTGAGTAGGTGAGCCTGCTCCAGGTGATCGGGTGCGGTACCGATTCCGCAGAGCCACCCTTGGCGAAGTCGGTCAGTCGGACTCTCCTGACCTGTGTCTGGCCCTTATGGAGCAGGTCGCCGCCGCCGAACTCGATGACCTCGGACGCGGCGACATATAGGCCATGATGCCAATAGGCGAGGCGGACGAATCGAGCCCGCCGCCGGACTCGAATGTGGCTGCCAGGACAGAACACCTTGCCGAAGGTTAGAGCGCCTGCCGCGGCAGCGGACGCCCAATACGGGGCCGTTATCTCGTAGCCGAGACAATGCCCCCTTTGCCGGGCGGGCGCCACCGTCCGCGAACCGCGAGCCGGCGTTCCACTGCCAGGGCTGCGGATGTGGTGCAATCGGAGGGACCCGACTCGAAGGGATGAGCTCCTTGACCCTCCTGGTGAGCTGCCTCAGCGCTGAAGTGGCAGTCATGGCCTCCGACCGCCGCGTCTCCCTGCCCACTGGAGAAGTCGAGGACCGTGCCAATAAGGCAGTGATCTTCAACCGGCAATCCGCTTGGGCCTACACCGGGCCAGCCATGATGTCCTCGCGGTGGAGGACGGATGAGTGGCTTGCAACCCAGTTCCAGAAGGAGCCTAAGCTCCAGGAGGCGACCTTCCGGATCCGGGACGCGGCCAGTCAGCGGCTGAGGACCTGGCCTCCAGGCCGAGCAGACCGCCGACTAGCTGTGGTCGGCGTCGGGTTCGCCGAGTTCCGCCCTCCGGCCGGGGACGGCACCAAGCAGCCGTTTCGCGCCGTTATCTCCAACTTCTTCCGACCACCGGACTCGTGGCGCCCCACAGCCAGTGCGACGCTCACCGCCCTCATCGCGCCGCTCAGGTCCAACGAACACTTCAGCATGCACGTCGCCGGGCAAATGCCCGATCAGCATTGGCGGCAAAGTCTCGACTCATCGGTCGAACTGGCACTGCGCAGCGAGGCCGTCGTGCCGGCACTGGTGGAGACCCTCTTCCAGCACATCACTCAAGTCTCCGACTCGAACCCGAAGGTCGGCAAGAACCTGTCCGCGGTGGTAATCCCAAACAGTGTCCGAATGGAAGGCGACTTTCAGATAATCGGCGGCAGATTCTCCGCAGAGCATCCAAGCTGGTTCTATTCGGGCCAGGATGAGGTGTGGTACGGCCCCGCGGCCACCGTCGGCGACACATTGATCGGGGGCATGATCTTTGGTCCAGTAGACCAGGTTGACCCCTTGAAGAGGTACGGGCCATTCCCGCCCTACCGGCTCACGAAACTCCGAGCCTGATCGTGCGCTGGGAACCTGATCCGGCCGGGTCCGTGCAGCTCAACTCTTGGCCAGCCAAGCGACAGATTGGCCATCTCCGGATTAGTGCGGCAGGTCGTTGCTCCTCGACTCGGAGTCTGCTCCAGTGAGTGGAACCCACACAGACCCGATGGGCACCTTCGGTCATTACGTACAGCTCGACCGACTCTCGGGCACGGACACACCGGTGACTCTCCGGATGACAGGATCCCATCCGAGCTGCGGTGGTTGGGCCCGAAGCACCACGCCAGGGTGTCCCGATAAGTCGGTCTTCCAGGCGATGCCGCCCGCCCCAATCCGCCGGCATGGTGACCCCGTGTCACCTGACTGATCCTCGGCTAGGGCACGGCGGCCAGGACGGGTCGGTTACTGACTGGGTTCGATCATCTGAGGACCTGGTAGACGGCCGTGACCTGCGCCGTTACCTGTTGGGTCCCGACCTCGATGGGAGGCACCGTCGAGAAGCCGCCGACAGAGCCTCCGGCCGACAGCCCACTACCGCTTCCCGCGTAGCCAGTTTGGGGTTGGAGGTCGGTCACCGAACACAGGGCTCCAAGGCGCATGCCCGCCCCTGTGGCCATGGCCCGGGCCTGACTGGTGGCCTGAGCCACGGCGTCCTGGCGAGCCTGGCGGTTGAGGGCGGTCGTATCCGAGATCGAATAGGAGATGCTGTCGACGTGGATGGCGTTCCCTGCCGCCTGGGCGGCCTGGTCAATGAGGTTGCCGCCCCCGGCGAGGTTGTGGAGCTGCACGGTGACCACATTGGCCGCCTGATAGCCGGTCAGCACCGGATGAGACCCGGACGAGTAGGTGGGCTGGATGGACAGGAGCGAGGTCTGGATATCGGCATCCTCGACCCCGCTCTGGTGAAGTGAGGCGATGAGAGCGTTCGCCCTGGAGGAATCCTGGGCCAGGGCGCCCGCCGCGCTCGGAGCCCCCATTGTCACCCCGAGAGCCACGGTGAGTAGGTCGGGCGTGCCCGTGACCGTGCCCTGGGCCTGGCTGGTGACCGTGGCCGTGCCGGCGGGACAGCTTGGATCGGAGGGACTCGAAGACCGGTGTACCGACGCCGATCCGCAGGCCGCCAGGCCCAATCCAGCCGCCAGGCACGCCGCCAAGGCCTGCAATCCCCGATCTCTGATGCCCATAGCTGTCCCCCTCCGATTCCGGTCGCCTCGACAGGCGGTCGGTGCCAGTTAGTGGCGGCAGGTGGCCGAAATCAACCGCGCCGCCCGCAGTCTTCGACGCACGAGGGGGCCACCAGGTTGCCCAGGCCTGAGGAAACGCCAAATCAAGCCCTCGACGCGGCCGACCTGGGGACGCTGTCCCCCTCAACCGATTTGGACCAAGCTGGACGGCATGGGCAAGCCGACCCTGATCGTGGTCAGTGGCCCGGCAGCTACGGGCAAGACGACTCTCGCCCATAATCTGGCCGAGGCCATCGGCTGTCCGGCGGTGTGCCGGGACGAGATCAAAGAGGGCATGGTCCACGCCCTGGACGGTCGTTTCGAGCCCGCTCCCGGGGATCCGCTGACTCGGCGCACGTTCGTGGTGTTCTTCCAGCTGATCCGTTTCCTCCTGGAAGCCGAGGTAACTGTGGTCGCCGAAGCCGCCTTCGAAGGCGGCGTATGGCGACCCAATCTGGAGCCGTTGGGCGACCTAAGCCGACTCAAGATCGTCCGCTGTCAGGCCGACCCGGCAGTCGCCCGCCAGCGTGTGGTGGAGCGGCCCAGCAGAGCTGCCCATGCCGATGCGTCTCTCCTCGCCAGCGCCGGCTACTACGACGGGTTCGACCCAGCTTCGATGCCCGTGCCGACAATCGACGTTGACACCTCAGGTGGCTATCGGCCATCAATCGAGGAGATCGTCGCGTTCCTCAGGGCGTGATAGGCGCCCCTTCTGCTGTGAGCCCGGCCGGGTTTTGACTATCCCCCGCAAATCAGGCCCCACCTGGTGTGTCTCCCCGCAGAACGCTGGCTCAGAGCGCAGCCGCCCACTTGGCGGCGTTCTGTTTTGCGAACTCCAGCATCGATCGCCAGCCCTCGCCGTGGCCGTCCCGCCACAGGTCATCCCAGGGGGATATGCCAGCCTCGGCTCGGAGCTTGAGATGCTTGTAGCTGCTGGCGATCCTGGCGACGATGACTTCCGGAAGACGCCGAGTTGCTGCTGAGGACAGGCCATAGCCCCGAGCCAGGGCACGAAGGCGCCGGGGCACCGGGGCGCCTTCTGGCCATCCGGCGCCGGCGGCGGAAGGAGCGATGGGTACCGTGCCGACAGCGCAATAGGCCACGTCCCAGACCGGCGGCCTGGGGCCGGCCGCATCCCAGTCGATGAACGCCCAGCGATCGGGTCCGACGACCAGGTTCCAGGCTCCGGGGTCGTTGTGGCAGACGATGAGACCTTGCTCATCCAGGAAGGGCAGGGCGTCTCCGGCCATCTCGGGGAAACGCCAGACGGCCTGCGGGTCTGGATGGAGATCTCTGACGGCGTCATGGGACGCCCTCAACAGCCGTCCGACCCGTTCCATGGCATCGTCCCCACCCAAGAGTCGCCGGTGGTCGCCCGGCCAAGCGACCTCGCCCTCTATGAACTCGATCACCTCTCGTCCGGCCTCGTCCAAGCCGCGTACCCGAGGGGCGCCATCGATGCCGGCGGCTTCCAAGTGGCGAAGCAGCTGATGCACGGCTGGAGTCCATGGGCCCGTCGGTCGCCGCACGGTGTTGCCGACCCGCCCCAAGCCGGTAGACAGGTTGCCGCCGGTCAGGGGCGTCTCGTCGGACACTCCAGCACCATGGCACGGGTAGGGCGGCGCCGGCCGTGAAATTTGGTTCCGGTCCAAGACGGAGGACCGAGAGCTCCCTTGGCCCTCCGGTTGCCTACCCCAGAATCCTCCCAGCAAGGCATCCCCTAACCGCGCCCACCGCCGCGCGTCCGACTGCCCCAGTCCGCCGGCCGGCGGAATACCGGTCGGCATCGCCAGCGGCGACTTTCCGAGCCCTCGCCCACCCGCGCCCGTCCTACAACGGCACTTCTCGCGCGACCAGCACATGTGGGGGCCACCCCGTAGGCTCCTGGCCGTGGAGATGCGTTGCGCCGGATGCGGCTGCCTCGTCGACGCTGGGCAGGTGGTCGAACGATGCGGTGATCCCGAATGTTGCTGCAAGGATCTTCCCGAGAGACCCATCAGGACGTAGTCGCCTTGCCGCCCGGGTTGCCGGCTACGGGCGCACGTAGGCGAGTCCGATCAGGGCGAATTGCCTGACCAGAACACTCCCGGCCTGCCGGAGCGGCACCTGCCCCCGAACGTCGTCAACTCCGTGCGGACAGGTATCCCCTTGATGCCGGGAAAGGGCGCGGCCAGAAGGACCCTTGCCAGCCCTGGCGAGCGCGGGCGCCCTCTGAGGCGCCTTCTCTCGTTCGTCAGGAGCCAATGGCGACGGGGATGGGCGCATCATTTCCGGCGTCGACCAGGACTCGCACCCCGAGCGGGGATGAGAGGGCCACCGACGCCTGCCGCAGGTAGCCGACGGCGGAACATACCGTGGCGAGTGCTTGGTAGTGGAAGTGCTCAATGGGGCGGATCGCGACGGCAGTCAAAGAAGGCGACGCCTCGACGGTGTAGTCCGCCGTACAGGGGCCCGTTCCGGGCGCAGCCCCGAAGAAGAAGACCGTCAGCCGGCGATCGGTGGAGTCCAAGCGAGCCGAGATCTGGGAAGTCAGCCCGGACCCGAGCCGGGGTTGGAAGATCCGCTCCGGAGCCACCGCCAGGACGGACGCCGGCAGGTGAACGCCTTGGAGCCAAAACTGCCAAGCCGGCAGCGTCAGGGCCCCGCGGTCAGTGCCGAAGACGGCGGTCCCAAGGTCCACCCGCACCACTGGCAGGCGCTGCGCCGGCAGAGGTGCCTTTGTTGAGGCGGAGCTGAAAGCTCGGAAGGACTCCTGGGCCGAGCGCAGTGGGTATGCATCGGCGCTCAGCGGTCCTGCCGGCCACTGGCCAGGGGGATCGATCGCTCCGTCGATATAGGCGAGCTTGGCCGCACCGTCAGGAAAGCCACTCGAAGGGTCATCGATGACCGGCCCGGTCAGAACGAGCGGGCGGAGCCGCGCATTGACAGGGAAGGGGGACCACACCGCCAGAGCCGTGCTGGCCCACCCGGAGCCGGCCGAGAAGGAGTTCCCCGACGACGTTCTGGTACCAGTCGGGGCAGTGAGACTGGCGGTCACAGCCGTGGCCACAGCCAGCGCCAGGACCCCTCCACTTAAGACGAACGGAAGCAGGCGCTTCACCCTTCGTAGTGTTACACGGGGAGATCTCCTTGGCGGTCGCGTCTTGGAAGTCTCGCCCTGGATCGTCCGAGGGAGCTTCCGGACCCGCCGACCTGCCCCCTATCAACGGGCTCGCCGGACACCGTACCTAGCACCTACCGCCGGGTCCGGGTGACGGTCGGGAGCAGAACTGCCGCTATAGCCGCTGGCGAGGTTTCCGAACGGGTGGACGCTGACGCTACCTACCCGGGGGCTGTCGCCACTTCCTCGCCGACGGGCGCTGCAGGCAGACTTGTGCCATGGCGCTGCCGCCCGAAGCCAGGGAGATGCACTACGTGACGCTCTCAGGCTGGCGCCGGGTCTGGTTTGGCCGCCTCGTCACCCTGCCCGTGATCTTCTACCCATTGGTCTGGTTCGACTGCAGCGTTCCCTTCACTCGGGGACGGCTCAGCCGGCTGATACGGCCCCAGGACGAGCTTCGGCGGCCTCCGCACCCTCCGCCAGCGGGACCTGCGGGAGTCCGGGTGCCCCGTCGGCCGGTGCCGTCGGCCCCTGCACGAGGTGTGGCAGCCCAATATCGCCATGGGCTGTTCGGCGACGGGTCTGCCGGATCTGGTCCGGGGTGGCCCGATAACCCGAGCGATCCAGGCTGATCAAGGTGTGACCGTACGCCGGTTCGACGCCACCGAGCCAGCCGGACGCCAGTGAAACATTCCCGCTCCTGGTGGACATCAAGATAGAAGAGTCGAGGGCGGAGGCGGTGTGTCGGAGGAGGATCTCCAGAAAGAGTTTGAGGCCTTGTACCGAGCCACGCGGTCCCGGCTCCTTGCTTACGCCGTCCGCCGCAGCGCCCCCGAGGACGTCCAGGATGTCGTGGCCGAGACGTACCTCCAGGCCTGGCGTCACTTGGCCGACCTGCCGACGGACGACCTGGCTGTCCTGTGGCTATACGGCTGTGCCCGCCGAGTCCTGGCCAACCGGAGGCGTGGCGACCAAAGACGCCAAGCCCTCATCGAGCGGTACGGCCGCCAACGCCTTGAACCTTCACAGGACCCCGCGCCGGACCACTCCGCACTGGCCGCTCGAGCTGCCCTGAGGGGACTTGTCGAGGCGGATCGCGAGGTGCTGATGCTGACGGCCTGGGAGGGCCTGAGTCACCGTGAGCTGGCCGAGACGCTGGGTTGCTCACCGACGGCGGCGCGGATCCGCCTGATGCGGGCCCGGCGACGCCTGGCCAGTGCACTGGATGAGCCCAGGGACGAGCCCAGTACAGCGGACAGTCCAGCGACGCCCTCAAGGGAGCGAAAGGAGCGGATGGGATGCGAACCCACCTGAATGACCTGAGACGGGCTGATCCCGCCGGCGACCTCAATCTGTCGGAGCCGACGGTTCAGGACGCCAATGAACTCTGGCGCTGGATCGCCGATCAGCCTCCGACGGGCTCGGTTGAGACTCGAACCTGGGCTCGCCCCGCACCCCGACACCGCCGGCTCAGCGTCGCTCTTGGCGCAGTCGCTGTTCTGGGCGTGCTCGGCGTGTTGGCCATCTGGCCATCAGCCGCCCCCTCGCACCCGGCGAGAGGTCGTCAGCACCCGCCGCTCGCCACCTACACCACCCCTTACCGGGAGCCCCGCCCGCTGCCGTCACAATTCAGCCCCGGGCCGACGTCGGCATCGTCCGGCTGGATCCTCACCGGCGACGTAGTCGCACTCGGATGGAGTCTGCACCCGGCAGGTCCACCGACCGGCGGCTTGACCTGTCCCTCGCTTCAGGCCTGCTACGTGGTCGGAGACAGCGCTAGTCCGACTTCGCTGGTTGGTCGGTTCGACAGTCTGTACTTCTCCGGCGACGAGGGGTCGAGCTGGTCGGCCGTCGCTCTGCCCGCTGGCTTCAGCTTTGCGTACGCCTACTCCCTGTCTTGTCCGAGCCCACAATTCTGCTTCGGGTCGGGATCGGTGGATGGTGCCGGCGCCTTCATCTACACCTCCGACGGAGGAGCGCAATGGACGGTCTGGCCGAGTGCATATTCGTTGGCTCAACTCCTATGTGACCCGAGCGGGAACTGCTCGGGCGTGACCTACGGAAGTGCTCCGGTGAACCCGTTTGATATTGGGGAGCCCTCCGCCTACCGGGGAGTCCAGTTCGTTCACAGCGTCGATGGCGGCCATACCTGGACGGAGCACTCCTTCCCCTACGACGACGCCATCAACGACATGAGCTGTCCGACGGCGTCGGGCTGCATCGTCACCGGATACTCGCTCAGCGTTTCAGAGGACATGGAGCACTTCTCCGCCCTGGTGTTCCTGACTCAGGACGGAGGAGCGACTTGGCGATCCGGAGCCGTCCCAGAGGACTTCAGCTTCGACTACATCGGCGGCTTGTCCTGCTATGGCACCGAACACTGCATGGCCCTCGGGTTGATCGCGGCTCCGAACCCCGAAGAGTGTGGGGGCCAGACCGGTCAGTCTCCTCCGGGTCCGACCGGCTGCGTTAGCGGAGCCGTGACACTGGTGAGCTCTCCGCTGGTTACCGACGACGGCGGCCTCACCTGGAGGCTCAGTCGGCTTCCAGCCGACGTGCCCTTGCCCACGCTGGGAGGAGTGAGTTGTTGGGGGCCAGGACAGTGTTGGGTGGTGGGCGAGGAGGCCGTTCCGCAGGGCAGAAACGGTGGCTCAGCGGTCATTCTCGGCACGGTTGATGACGGTCGGACCTGGACCAAGACCACATTCACCGTTCCACCTGGAGCACCTGAGGACTTAGGTCACGACTCCTACATGGCCGTAGGGGAGATTGCCTGCCCAAGTAGTGCCGGCTGTCTTGGTCTGGGAGTCAGCGACCAGGGGTCACGGACCACGCCCGTCTACGTCTTCCGCCAGCCATAGGACTAAACCCTTCATCCGAGGTGGGATTGGATCGCGCGCCTCAGGACTGGGTCCCTCTTGTAGGGGCGCCCCGATATCTCGCGTCGGTTCTCGATGCTGAGTGTCCCTGATGCCGGGCGGGTGCGCATCACGAGATCGCCAAATCCGGTGTTTTCGAGGGCCGTCGGCCAGCAGCCGCCCGGTTCGGGATCGGCACTTCTCCGCTAGTGGGCGGGGTTCAGCGGGCTCTTCAGGACCTGTGCGATCTGTTCGGGACGAGAATCCTGGGCCGAAAGGCCACCGGCAACTTGGATCCGCCCGGACATGGCGCCTGGCTGAGTCAATTCGTCCGCCGCCGGAAGCGACAGCACCTGGTCCAGCACGACCTGAGCAGACCGGCTGAAAGCGGCCACTGATTCCGGCGCAAAGCGGCCACCCAATCCGGAGGAAAGCGGCCACCCAATCCGGCTGATTCCGGCCACCTGGATCGACCCCAGCAG
>Ga0307373_10005199_pt1 | contig 21449 bp, 19 predicted proteins | sample OX2MG_FD_202534 | JGI IMG/M metagenome (GOLD analysis project Ga0307373, IMG submission 202534) | Soil microbial communities from Risofladan, Vaasa, Finland - OX-2 | ecosystem: Environmental > Terrestrial > Soil > Coastal area > Acid sulfate soil | place: Finland: Risofladan, Vaasa | collected...
CGTCCCATCCGTTTTCATCGGAGAAGTGGAGGCAGAGGATATGTCCGGCCAGGACCTTTGCGTAATCATCAAGCAGAACGAGCGCCTGCGGAACGTTCCGGTGATCCTGCTAACACGCTCGGCGCAGCCCGCCGACTATTCGGCCAGCCATCAACTAGGTGCGGTTATCTGTATGGCCAAGCCGTTCAAGCTAGAACGCCTGCAGCAAGTCGTCCGTCTCGTTGCTCCGCCTCCCGCGCTGCATAGCGCCTATGGCGTTCGCCTGAGCGGGTCGGTCGACCGTACCATTTCGTAGCTTTGGAACTGCTCATTCCGTCTTCGTTTAGGCGAAGTGAAGAACGGGCTTTCGATTGGCCAATCGTTCTGGGAGCGACCCTTCTCCTTTTCCTGTCTTTCTTGGAAAGAAAGTTGGATGGCCGGATCGCGATGCGGAGTTTTGAATAAGCTGTTGGCAATTCGCGTCACATGCCCGTGCAAAATCGCGTGCAATGGCTGCGGGTTGTGATATAAAGCTGTCGCGCTGCCGCGCGTCAATTCTTTCGCGGCGCGCCGGCCGGTTCCGTAACATCTTCCGCCGGTCTGAACTTGGGCAGGTCATGGGTTTGGGTGCTGGGTCCAGCCGTGCACCCATATCCTGCGGCCTGCGCCCGTCTCCGCCGCGCGCTTTCGCGCTCCCTATTTCCATCGCTTGTACGGGCCTGTGCTTGCGCCCGCCTCTTCGCGATTCTCCGCCCCCGCAATCCGCATTTTCCTACTCGTGATACGATGTCGCACATGGCCGGCAAATTCACGGTGGGCTTGATCCAGATGCGATGCGCGAAGGACGCCGAGGAAAATCTTTCGCGCCTAATTGGAAAAATCCGCGAGGCCGCCGCGCGCGGCGCGCAAATCGTCTGCACGCACGAGCTGTTTCGCGGCGAATACTTCTGCCGCACCGAAGACGTCGACTTGTTCAACCTCGCCGAGCCCGTTCCCGGCCCCTCCACCGAGGCCCTTGCGAAAGTGGCGAAGGAAGAGAACGTCGCGATCGTGGCTTCGCTCTTCGAGCGCCGCGCTCCGGGGATTTATCACAATACCTGCGCCGTGCTCGATGCCGGCGGTTCGTTCCTGGGCAAATACCGCAAGATGCACATCCCCGACGATCCACTCTATTACGAGAAATTTTATTTCACGCCCGGCGATCTCGGATTTCCCGCCTTCGGCACGCGCCATGGCCGCGTCGGCGTCCAGATTTGCTGGGACCAGTGGTATCCCGAGGGCTCGCGCATCGTGGCGCTACAGGGCGCGCAAGTGATCTTCTATCCCACCAGCATCGGCTGGCATCCCAGGGAAAAGGCGGAATTCGGCGCGGCGCAGCTTGACGCTTGGCGCACCGTTCAGCGCGCGCATGCCATCGCCAACGGTGTCTACGTGGCCGTCGTCAACCGCGTCGGTTTCGAGGGCGATCCGCAAGCCGGGGATCCGGGCATTGAGTTCTGGGGAAATTCGTTCGTGGCCGACCCCTTCGGCCAGATCGTTGCGGAGGCCTCCACGGACCGCGAGGAAATTCTCGTCGTTGAATGCGATCCCGCTCGCAGCGAGGAAACCCGCCGCAACTGGCCTTTCCTGCGCGACCGTCGCATCGACGCCTACGATCCCATCCTCAGTCGATGGCTCGGCGAGTGAAGCCGCCGAAGTCGCGGACCGCGGCCGCGTCGCCGCGATTCCGCATGCCCGCCGAATGGGAGCCTCACGAAGCCACCTGGCTCGCCTGGCCGCACGAACTTACCGACTGGCCGGGAAAATTCGCGCCCATTCCCTGGGCGTTCGCGGAAATCGTTCGGCATCTGTCCCGCGTCGAGCGTGTTTTTCTCCTGGTTGAAGACCGCTCTTCCGAAGCGCGCGTGAAAACCATCCTGCAAAAATCGGGCGCAGACCTCAATGCCATCACATTCTTCCGCATTCCCACCGACCGTGGCTGGATGCGGGATTCCGGTCCCATCGGCGTTCTCGGCAATTCGGGCGAGCTGGCGCTCAATAATTTTGTGTTCAACGGCTGGGCGAAATACGCGGACCACAAAAAAGACGATCGAGTGGTAGCGCGTGCCAACCAGGATCTCAAGCGCCGCGTCCTTTTTCCAGAACATAAGAGACGCCGGGTGGTCCTCGAAGGCGGCTCGATCGACGTCAATGGCCGCGGCACGCTGCTCACTACCGAGGAATGCCTGCTCGGCAAAGTGCAGCAGCGCAATCCCGGATTTGCCAGGGACGATTACGCGGAAGTATTTCGCCGCTATCTCGGTGTCACCAATGTGCTCTGGCTCAGGAACGGCATCGCCGGCGACGATACGCACGGCCACGTGGACGATCTCGCGCGCTTCGTCGATCCCGGTGCCGTCGTCGCGGTGGTTGAGAACGATCCTGCCGACGTCAACTACGCGCCCCTGCTGGAAAATCTGGCTCTTCTCAGGAATATGAGGGATCAGGATGGCAAGCCCCTACGCGTCGAAACACTGCCCATGCCCTCGCCCGTTTATTTCGCGGGCCAGCGCCTTCCGGCGAGCTATGCCAATTTCTACATCGCCAACGAAGTCGTTCTCGTCCCCGCATTCAACGATCCCGCCGACCGCATCGCGCTCAACACGCTTGCCGGGCTTTTCCCCGGCCGCGACATCGTCCCCATCTACTGCCGCGACCTAGTCCTCGGCCTCGGCGCCATCCACTGCATGACCCAGCAACTCCCTCGCATTTCCTAAAATAATCTTCCAACCAAAAGATCACGATGCGCTTGCATGATGACGTCCTGTTACTCCCCGGACGTAGAGGTGCCGCAAACTCGCGCACGGTTTTTTCCGAACGTAGGGGCACGGCATGCCGTGCCCGGCGATCATCCTTGGCTAGGCTGCATCGATCCGCCGCGGCGCCTGGGCATTTCCAGACGTAAGGGCACGGTCGTGCCCCGCTTACAAAGCTCGCTTCGCGGTCGGCGGCAGTGCCGTGCCGGCTGCCTGCTGTGCTACCCGCTGCTGCTTGAGCAAATATTCACGGTGAAACATTGCGTGCGCGCGCACGTTGGCGTAGCCTGCGGGCGCGTCGATCTTCGCCACCTGCCCCGCATCGGACGAAAACCACCGCATGCAGATCTCGAGTTCCACCGCATGATTGTCCGCGAACTCGTCCGGCACGATGCTCGGAAGTGTCAACTCCACGCCGCTCGCATCGTCGCGTTTCACCACCGGCGCTTCCGCCACCAGTTGTGCGATCTCGCGATACTGCTTCGTGCGCGACTCCTCGTCGGGCACGACCAATTCCTCGAGTCCGATCAGCCGCTTGATCAGCGCCATGTTCTCCGGATGCGCCAGCACGGCCTGAAGCTGCGGATCGGGATTCGCCAGCAGTTGCAGCAGCACCGCCCGTTGCTGCGACCACAGCGTCGGATATTGCTCGTCCGTCTCCGGATAGCTGAACAGATTCCCCTTCAAGTCCGCCAGGCGGATCCACTTCGATTCGAACGCCGCGCCAGCCCCGAGGAGAGTCACTTCCACGTCGCTCGGCCGGTTTTTGCGGAAGCAGTCGACCGCCAGCAGCATCACATCCGCATGAAAGAATTTCATGCGCCGCCACACCAGCCCGATGCGGCCCATGGCCTGGTCGCGCGCCATGGAATAGCCCGCGGCCGTGTCGTTATTCGCCATCGACCCGCCGAAAAGCGCGGGGAACGCGCCCGTCAGAAATTGCGCCACCGGCCCCATCAGATTCGCGGCGTGCTGCGCCAAATCGGGAGGCACTTCGGCAGCGTCCGGCTGAAAGAATCCCGATGCCAGCGACTGCCCCGGCTTGGCGCGCGCCGGATAGTGCGCGCCCGGCTCGGCCGTCTGGCTCTGCAGCGAATCGAAGTCCAGCACTTCACTGTCGGCGTAAATCGGCGGAATGCCGTATTCGTAGGTTTCCATCTGCAAATTCGAGAGCGTGTTGAAGCGCTCCTGCACGCTGATCAGCGCATCTCCCAGCGCGGGACGCCCGCTCGATCCATCGCCCGGCAGCGCGTGCAGCACCCGCCAGTGGTCGTCCATGTTTTCGTTGCGCGATTCGCAGTAGACGTCCCCGGCAAACGCCGCATAAGCGCCGTCGGGAAAAAGTTCCAGCAGTTCGTCGCGCAGGCCCTTGTCGTCGAGCGCGAAAAAAGCCCAGGGCCGCAGCCAGGTTCTCTGGAATGTGATTAAGTTGATGTTGAAGTCGCCGCCTTCGGTCAGCGGACCGCCCTGCGACTGTGCCAGCCGCGCCAGGCGTTCATATTCCTGCATGCTTGGCGCTACTGGCGGGCCGATTTTATCCGCCGCGTGCGGATACGCCGCGCGCAGCCGCGCCAAGTGCACCTCCATGTTCCATTGCAGGTAGGGATACTCGTGCATCTCGCCGGCCCACGGAGGGGTTTTCAGCTCCAGACCGCCCACAATCGTGATCACTTCCTGGCCGTTCGGTACGCGCAATCGCGTTTGCGCCGCCGGCACCGTGATCGTCTCCAAAGCGACAAAATCCTCTTCTGTCAGCAGCGCGCCGCATTGCGCGCATTGCGGATGCGCCTCCGCGTCGCCGCCGCTCGAAACGCCGGTCAGCTCGTCAGGTTCCGGCGATGTCTGCGCCGCCTGTCCGCTTCCCCTCGCGCCGTCACCCTCAGCCCCGGTTCTATTCGCCCGAAGCCTCTCTCTTCGATCGGTTGTTGTTTCCGCCCCGCATTCCGGGCAGACGTACACATCGTTCCCGATCTTCACTTCGCGTTCGCCGATTTCCGTCTCGGGATGGAATCCGAAGCGTTGCCCGTCGACCACGAAGCGCACGTATGCGCCGGCCTTGCCGTCGGTCCACAAATGGAATGCCTCGTCGACGATCAAGTTGCCGATTCGGTTGTTCCGTTCCGCCAGCGCCGCCACTTCCGTCGCCGCCTTCGCCGCCGCCACGTCCTCCTCCGCCTGCGCCGACGCCGGGAAAAAGCGCGTTCGCGGCACGTCCTGCGAAAGCACGGCGATCAGCGACAGCCCAAAGGCCTGGTAAATATTGGTGACGAACTCGTAGCGCGGCAAATCCTCGAGCGAGGAGTTGTCCATCATCTTCTGCTCGAACGGCAAGTGCCAGTTCTGGTCGCGCTCGTCCCACCACAAATATTGCAGGCCGCGCCAGAATTGGTGCGCCTGCTTGATCCGCCGGATTTCCTGCCGCCGCGAAACCTCCGATTCGGTCGAGAACTGGAGCACCAACCGCCGCAGCGCCTCCTTCAATCGTTCGGGAAGCTGCTCGTTGTTCGCGCCGTATGGGCTCGCGCCACCGGCCGACGCGCTCAGTGTTTCCTGTCGCGCCGTCCCCGCCGTGCTGGGAGTTGCCGCCATGCCTCGCGCGCTGCCCGCTCCGGCCGAAGCGGCGCTGTTTGTCCCGCTGGCGGATCGCGCGGGTCCCTCGACGGGCACGATCCCCGGGTCCGCCTTCATGAATTTTTGTGTGGCCATTCGTCTCTCGCCTTTAGGATTCGCTTTCGCTTCCTCGGGTGCTTTCGGTTTTTCGGGTGCGGGTGCCCTATCCTTGCGCTGTGTGCAAGGGTGGCGTCTTCGGCTGCGGCGTCAGAGATGCTTTCTTATAGTATTTATTCTAATTTAGAAAAGACGTAGAGTAAATTTGGTGAACGGAACATGCGTTTGACGCGCTACTCGGGAATTACGGCTTGATTCGCACGGCGGGCATTACGCGGACCGCTTTTCTTAAACTTCTCGAGAATTGTTGAATGCAGCGGCGGAAATTTTCTTCTAGGAAGCCAACGCGCGAGATTGCACGGTCTTTTCGAATCCGAACGGAACGGGAATGGCGATGGGAAAAGCGCCGCGAGGCATCGGGTGTGCTTTGCCAAGCGGGATAAAACCGAGTTCCTTGAGCGCCTGATCCAGGGTGCCCCGCTCGAGGCAGCTCGCCAGAAACATCTGCGCGGCCTCGATCAAATTTTCGCGCGCCTGTTCCGGTGTTTTGCCCTGTGACCCGATGTCGAGCGGCGGGCAGTACGCAACGTACCAATCGCCGTCGCGCTTCATTGTCCCGTACAGCTCGAATCGAGCTTGCACTTCGATTTTCACCCGAACTCCCGCGCTACTGAAGTTCACTCAGTATAGCAAGCCGTTTCCGCCTCAGGCAAAGCTTGTCGCTCAGACCGCAACTCTCGAATTACTCGCTGGTGAAGTTCGTTTCGCCCAGTGCGATGGCATTCGCCAGGCGCGCACCTCGGTCGTCGGTGGAAAATCCGAACGTGCAGCGAATGAAGTGTACGTTCTGCAATTCCAGTTCCCCTCCCTCATACCGCAGCCGCGTTCCGATAAACGTCACGTTGCTCCAGTGGATCCCGTCGAGCGTTTGCGACGCGCCCGCAATGGTCAGGTTTTCCACGCGCACGTTGTCCACGAGCGAACGTTTTCCCAGCAGCAGCAGAATTTCCGCCGTTTCCGGCATCAGCGTTGCATCCAGATAGTTGCCGCCAAGCGTCCTGGGGTCGAGCGTGGAATCCTCCGCGATATTGCGAGGTGCGGCGATCGACACGCGATTCACTTTCGCCGCTGCGCCTTTCGAATCGGGCTTCGCCGTCCCCGTTGCCGTGCCATCCGAACCGGCCGCGCCCGTTCCCGCTAACACCGGAGGCTCGGGAGAAATAATCGAAGCCGCGGGATCCTGCGCGTCGTCGGGCGTGCCGCTCTGCGCGCTCCGCAGGGCCGCCAGTTCGATGCGCGCCTGCGTGACGTGTTGGAACAGCAAATCGTTGTCGGGATGCTGGCTCCAGATGCGGTCGAGCCCGCCGAGCGACGCCAGGAAAAATTCCGGCTGCGCCTTCCGCGAGTCCAGCCGCGCCGCCGTCACGATCGACTCGGCCCGGTCCACGGCCACCTCCGCCGCGCTCAAGTCCCCCGCCGCGGACGCGTGTTCGCTTTCATCGAGCGACGCCATCACGTCCCGCTGCCATGCAATCGCATCCGTACTTTCGGGCGGAGGCGCTGGCACTCCGAACGCCACGCGCCCTTGGTGCGATGTCGCATGCATCGCCTGCCACGCGAGCCTGCCACAAAGCCCCGCCGCCACGATCGCTGCGGTCAGGATCGCGTACATCTGCACGGACGTGAATTTCTTTCGCCGCCGCTTCCATCGGCCGGAATGCCCGCTCCGCGTTTCCCATGTGCCCAAATCGGTGCCCTCTCAACAACGCATTGTAGACCGATTCGGCCCCCCGCAGGCAACCGCCGGCGCCGAATCGCCTCCCCAGCCGTCAGCCCGCCAGGATCATCCATCATCCCTGGTTCTTGCGGTCTTTTGCCAGTTCGTCGCGCAAGAAGCTCAGCAGATCGCGATGGTCGGAGAAGACATGAGTCTCAGGACGAGATACAGCCGCTCCTCGCGTACGAGCCGCCGTGCGCGCCAGCGTGTTCGCTCCATTCGCTGCCGCATTGCGCGACCCACTAAGCCCGCCCAATTCCTCGTCGTTCTCTCCAGCGGCTGGTTGTCGATGCACCTGCGCAACGTATCCGTGCGCGGCTCGCCCGGAATGCGCCGGCACTACCTCCGCCGCCTCGATCTCCACGCGATGGATCGGACCCTTTGCTTGCCCCACTCCCGCGTTGGCGCCGCCATTGGCATCGTCCTCGCCATTCTGCGCTTGCTGCTCCAGGTCGAGCAGCGATGCTTCCGCCTGTCGCGCGGCCTCGAGCGCCTCACCCAGGACCGGATTGATGTGGTACCGCCCTTGAATAAATGGCATGTCTCATCCTCCTTCAGTCTGATTGCAGCATCATGCGTGCGGCGCCCAAAACATCGGAACTTTCGCCGGTACTCTGCGTCTTCTTGCGTGCGGATTCCAATTCCAGCCTGCGATTGATCTGCTGCCATGAGCGTCGCCGCGTCGGCCCCGCCGTCTGCAAACCGACCGCTTTCCGCGTCGGCTGGTGACGAATCTTGTCGTTTTCAGGTAGCGCAATGCTCGAAGCGCTGCCCTCTATCGCGCGGCGTGCGTGCACTGAACTGCGTTCGCTTGTGTCTTCTCCGCGGTGGCCCGGATTGCCTGGCTCGAATGGCGGTGGAGCAGCATCCGCTGCCGTCACCGGTATCGGAGGCACGCCCGCGATGCCCAGAATCGAGTTCAGCAACGCGCGATTTTCCGCGCGCAACCGCAGCACCTCCGCCTCCAGCGCCCGCGTGTACCGCGTTCGCGCCACCCGCCGCCACATTTCGCGAATTCTCATCGCTTCCCTCTCGCTCGATTCCCACCGCGCGATCTCTATCGCCGCCGGCGTAGGAACGGCACCGGCTGCCCGCGCCGCGTCTCTTCGATCTGCGCCTTGCGCGCCTGAATCGCCCGAATCGTCGGATCGGCTGACACAACACGCGCCGCCAGCCTCTGTTCGAGGGGCAAATGCTCGCGCGTGCCACGCCTCGCGCCGTAGCGGGATTTCAGCCCGTAGCGCGCCGCATCGGCCGGGTCGTCGCCATCCATTTTCTCGATATCTTCGACGCGCGCCATGTCCCGCACCAGATTCGGCAGCGTGCGAATCAGCTCGACGCAATTCTCGGTCAGCAGCCACTCTCCCGCGTCCAGCATTTGATACATCAGCATCCATCCGCCCACGCGGTCATCGTCGGCGGCAATGGGACGCGGCAGGCCCGCCGCCGCGAACACGTCTCCCATCTGCTCGGCAATCGAGGCTTCGTCGGTGCGCCTCGCGAAAGCGTCGGGCGAAAGATAAATCGCGTCGATCTTCTCGCGTTCTCCATCGCGCTCCGTGTTGCTCGCTTCTCCCCAGCGCCGTTTTGCATCCGGCTCGTAACCGCGCCCTGCGCCATCCTGGGTGTAGCGAAGGCTCTCTCTTCCTCCTTGCCAATCTCCCTGGACGGAATCGCGGTTGCTCGCCACGCTGCGCGCGATGATCTCATGCGCCAATTCTCTCGGAGGCGTCCGGTGCGTCACGTATTCGCGGTACGTCACCACGCGGTTCCGCGCCGCTTCTCCCGCGGCCATCGCGGAGGCAACTTCGGCGCTGGCGCTGGCACTTGCCAACGGTGTCTGCGCGTGCCAATACACCGCCGCGGGATGTTCGAATCCCCAGTCCATCGAAATCCAACGCGGCCACCACGGCTTCCAATCGATCTCCTCGGCGCGCATCACGTGCCGCGTGCAGTCGAACCGGTCGAAATACTGCCCGGCAAAGACTTCCCAGTCGCCCTCCAAAAATGCGCGCCGCAAATGCGACGGCAGCGCCCGCAGCGTCTTCAGATAATGTTCGTCTCCCGCATAGATCGGGTTGTCCGTCACGCGCGCGGGAATAAAGTCATAATCGCCGGGATCGTATTCCTCGGGATGCTCCATCCCCGGCGCGGGCTGGCGGTCGATCCACAGCGCCTTCACCCAGGCGTGCCCGATGTTCCCCGGGTTCGTCGCCCCCGCCATGCACGGGAATGCGCCCGCCACGGGACACCGGTTGCGGCTGGTCAGGAATTGCCATTGCCGCAGCGTGAAGAGCGTCAGCTCGTCGATGCCGATAAAAAGAAATTCCGCGCCCTGGTATTGATAGACGTCGCTCTCGCGCTGGCAATATCCGAAGCGCGTGGTCGAGCCGTTCCACCACGTCACCAGGTGTTTCGATTCGTGAAAGGTTTGGTATAGCTCGCGCGGCACTTCGCGGCGAAAGTAGAGCAGCAGCGATTGCTCGAGTTCCGGAAACGTCCTCCGCAGCAGCAGCGTGTTCGCCCCCGGATGTTCGTGCGCCTGCAGGATGGCTTCCATCAACAGCGCCTTCGATTTTCCCGGGCCTGCCGCGCCTCCGAACAGCCGGTATTTCGCGGACGAGCCGTGAAATTGTCGCTGCTTCGGGAATGGGTCGTATCCCAGCTCCACGCGCTTGGCTCCCTCGCCGAGCCATTCTCGCTGAGCGTCCTTGGCCCAGCGCTCCGCTCCCGATGTGATCGTCACCATGGCGACTAATCCGCCCGCTGTACTATCTTTTGCTCTGTCATCCTGAGCGCAGCGAAGGATCTCTCTTCGTCTTTATGTTGCCGAACGAAATCTTCTGTCCCGTGTCCATCGCTGCATTGGTGTCCACTGAAAATCGCCGCAATATGACGCGGTAATCAGCGCGAGCTGCCCCATGTATCCCATCGTCTCCCGATTTGCGGCCTCGTTTCCTCCGCTGCTTGAAAATCCACCGCCTGATGAACACCGAGCCAGGGGCTTTTCGGTTGCTCACTTCGTCGGCAAGCAAATCCGCCTGCCGATGCGTGCTACGATGGCGGCAGTGCTCATGTCCCCACATGCGCACCGGAAGGATGCCTATGAATCTTTGGCGCTCGCGACTGCTTACCCTGTTGTTGGCTCTGGTGGCGACGTTTGTTCTCGCCGGTCCCTCCAGTGCGGCCAAATCAAAACACCCTCCCAAGCACGGCAGGCATCACGCACATTCCGCCGTCCGGCATCAAGCGCACCCAGCCGCCCGGCATCGAGCGTCTAATCGTCACAAGGCGCATCCGCGCTCGTAATCCGGTTCCTACGACGGTTCCATGCCTGACGGATATGCTTCCGCAGTGGCTTCCGCTGTGGTCTCCTCCGCCGCATTGATCTCATCACTCTGCGCTGTGGCGTGAGGAGCCTCGATCGCTGCTTCGCGCGAAGGGCGCGGCACGTTGTGGCTCAGATGAACCGTCACCGGCGCGTCTCCCGCGCCCGCTCGCACCGGCGGCTCCAGCACGCGCGTGCATTCCTTCAGAACATCCACCAGCAACTTCTCGGCTCCGGCGATCGGTTTGTTCTGGCCGGTGGTGAGTTTTTCCACCACGCCTGCATAATTCTCCGCGATGGCTCGCTCATCGAGCCCCGCTTTTCGCATCGCGTCGCCCAGCCGCACTCGCTTCCGCCGCCGAGCGCGCCGCGGCATGTTCTTGTCGCCCGCCTTAGCGGCTGTTCCGGTCGCGCCCTCTTCCGTCGCCGGAAAGATTCGCGGTTTCGCAGCCTTCGCCGGGTGCGGTGCCTGTTTTTTACCCACGCTCGATACAGGCACTTTTGCTTTCGCGTTTCGCACCTTGTTTCGCTCCGTGGGTGCTTTTTCGCTTTCTTTTCTTTTTTTCATCGGAAGGCTCGGTCGAATGGAAAAGCCCCAGGATCGCTCCATCGAGCGAATCCCGGTGCTCCTGGCAAAATCGTTCGCCCTCCATCCGGGGGCGCGTGCAGGGGGCCCACGCCTTATCGGTATTGCGCGAACGAATGAACCCGGCACAAGGTGGCTTCATCGCAAGATGCGGAGCGGCACGAACTCCACTGGACGCGGACGATGCCTCCGGCGGAGCCACGTAAATTATTTTTCTCAGGTTGAATCGCGCGGCTGGTGGGTGTGAACAAAGCGTCGTCGCCAACCGATGAAAGCATCGGTCCTATTTTCCTGACGCCATCAATGGTTCATTTACCGGACAATTCGGCCTCAAATTGCTCCAGCAGCCTGATGTGAATGCCCGTCTGCAAGGGGGCATCAGAAAAGTATTTGTTCTCGGAGAAAGGGGTGTTGTCTCGACGCTGAATTGAGAAGCGTCCGAGCGGGTGCTTTCTCTTTAATTGATCGTAATCGACAATAAAGGCTGTCACCTCATACTCCAGACGTTCACCCAATGTTTGCTCGATACTCCTCGTCATGCCGTCAGCCAGCCTTTGAAAAGCCGAGTGAGTACTGGTAAGCGGAACCTTGCTGCGGAAAGTAACCTGACTAGCATATTGCCATCGGCTTATCATGGACGGCCTATAAGCTAACCCAAGCTCTTTGCTTCCCCACTCCATAGCCTCTTCGAGGAGGCGCTTCGAATCATCCGTCGAAGACCTAGTGTCCATTAGAATCCCGTACGTATAGATGATTACTTGGTCGATAACCAAGTCACCCCATCGACCAGCGGCGAAGCTCACCCCTTTTACCTCATCAAAATCTTCCACCTTTTCCGGAAACTTTTGAAAATTGTACCGGGAAACAAGAGCCTTGACCAAATCAGGGTAGAAAACCCTCGCTCTTGGGTTGAGGTCGCTCGGTTCTACCCAAGCCAGAGCCCTAGCTAAGAGAACTGAAGTTAATTCCATGCGCGGAACTTCTCCCCTGGCCACGAAGGCCGAGCGCGGCACCCAACTCAGGCTTACCCTGCTCGGGTCCCTGCTGCTTAAACGCTTCCAAAATCTTTTCGTCAAGCGCCTTCATCTTTACTCTGTCACGTTCGTCAAGTCGACGCCGTAAGTACTGTGACTTGGCCCTAAGACCAAGCCAGATCAGCAGCACGATAGTCGTGATGAATACAATCCAAGGAAGATAGATCATCTGTCAGACCCCACTTGAATGCCTATGAAAATAAGTACTGATCCAAGAACTGCGATCCCCACCGCTATGAGCCAATCTTTCCGCGTTCCATAATCGCTTCGAAGGAGCGTGTCCAGTGGTGCAAATACCACCAATAGAATACCAATGTCCCTAAGGGTCTCACCAACAAGTTCGTGTTTGCGGGCCACAGAGTCATTGCTGTTTACTGCATCTGGATTAGCAACGCAAGAGTTTTCTGGATCAAATCATTCACTTACAAAGCTACCGGATCAGTCATGGTTTGGACGGCGCGGCCTGCGGAGCGGCTGGCGTCGCGGGCGGAATCGTCACGGTCGTCCGCGCGGCAGGGAGACTGGATTCCTTGCCGCCTGCATTCTCCGCCGTGACCGCGATGAAATGCGTTCCCGGTTCAAACACGCGCGGCGGGCTCGTGCCGGAAATGCCTTTCACGATTCCCTTCGCATCGGCCGGCGCGGGAATCGAGAACAGCTTGAACTTCCCTCCCGAAACGTCGTAGACGTCGAACTGCTTGATGCACGTCTTCGCCTTCTCCTTCGTCGAGCAGGCCCGGTTCTTCGTAAAATCGTAATCGAATTGCACGCGCACCGTATGTGTGTGGGGCGAAGGCACTGCCTGCGGAGTGGGTGCAGAAGTCGTCTGAGTCGAATCGGCCGGCGAGTGCGTCGATTGCGATGGCTGCCACTCCAGCGGCCGCCGTGCCGCGCGGCTGCTTCCGCCCCATGGGACGATCGCCAGAGAAACCGCCAGCAGCGCAAAAGGTTTCATCGCCGCACGCCTTCGAAATGGCCGCCGTGCAATCTCTATTTTAGAACGATTAGCCCAGCACTTGCACGGTAATCCCGGAGCCGCCCGTGATCGACGAAATCTTGGCGCGAACAAATCTCGCCCGCACGTTCGCCGCCACGCGCGTTTCCCCACCCGTGGCCGTCGACGTGTCGATCGTCGCGTACTGCGCGTCCACATCGTTCATCGCCGTTTGCAGCGCCACGCTTACCGCCGACGGCGCGCTGCCGTAGATTGTTTGCCAGGTGATCGTTCGGCCGTTGTCCGGCATCCCCGCATAGCTCGGCAAGGCATATTGCTGGCTCGCCTGCCCGGCCGACGGTCCTTCGCTGTTGAAGGCCAGCGCCACATCGCCAGGAAAAATCGAATACGGCGGTACCTGAGTGTTGTAATTCGGCATGTTGCCTCCGATAAAATTTAGGCAGCCCCCGGCCCTCGAACGCGCGGAGGCGAAAAGGAACTACCTGAAAGAATGATTTGGTCTGTGCGCTGCTTCAGGCTCTGGCTTCATGCGCCGTCGTACGGAAGGTTCGTCGTTCTCGCTTGCAGTCAAGCGTCAGTTCCACGCATTGTCATCCTGAAGACCGGCGTTATTGGCCCGAAGGGATCTCTCTTCGCTTGTTTGAAAATGATTGCTGAAATTCCCGTGGGGCTTGCTACACAATTCGAGGTTAACGAAATACTTTGTACGCTTCCGCGAAATTTCGTTCAAGTCCTTGTTCGTGTGGTGAAAACTCGTCCAAGGCGATTCCCGCCGCAAGCCATCGTTTCGTGTGCCTCTGTTCCATTGGAAGCGCTGCGCCTCTCTCTCAATCGTCCGAATCGTTCCATCGGTCGCTCCGTCTGGCCTGTCTTGAACTCAGGTGCAGCCTCGTACCGTCACAGCGCCGTCATCCTAAAGGTCAGTTATCGGCTTGAAGAATCTCTCTTGGTCTGCTCTAAAATGATTGCTGAAAATTCCCGCGGGGCTTGCTACACAATTCGAGGTTAACGAAATACTTTGTACGCTTCCGCGAAATTCCGTTCAAGTCCTTGTTCGTGTGGTGAAAACTCGTCCAAGGCGATTTCCGCCATAGGCCATCGTTCGAGTGTGCCCGCGCGCTCCCGCTCTACATCTACGGATTCGGCTGCTCTTGTGGCGCGGGCGACGGGGCTGGCTGTTCGGGCTGCGGCGGCTGTTCCTGATTCTCCTGCGGATTTTGCTGTTCTTGCTCTTGCAGGTACTCTTGCATTGGTGCATTGCGCAGGACGAAGCGGAAGCCTCGCTGCGTATTGGTGTCCACGGTCTTCTGCATGTCAAGCTGATCCAGGTCGATCACCTGCTCGGTCGTTCCGTTGTTGTCCGCGTTCGGAGTTGTGAAGTGCAATTCCCCGCCTTCGAGCCAGTAATCGGTGACGTCATACACGGTGCCGTCTTTCAGAATTAACTCGGCGAGATCCCGTTGCGAACTCCCCGCCGGCGGTTCGTAGACGAACGGGCCGTAGTTCGGCTGCGTTTCTGGTTGCGTCTGCTCGAAATTTTCATTGGGCGCGTAATTCGGCGCCTCGTACGTGCCGAAATTGTCGTAGCCGTACCCGCCATAACCATATCCGTACGCCAGCGAGTTGCATCCGAAGCCCCATGCCCAGTAAGGACCGCAGCTCGGCCCCCACAACGAATTGAATCCGCCGTAGAAGCCGTTAAAACCAAGGAAGGGCGAGCCAAATCCGAAGCCGAAGCCAAAAATCGGCGCGCTAAAAATCACGGGGCTGCTGAAGATGGGCCTAACGGGACGCGGCCGTCGCGGCATGTACTCCGCGCCGGCATTCACTCCGGCCGGTGGCTTGCCCGCAAAGGCTGCGGACGAGGAGCTTCGGCTGGCCGCAATGGCATTCGTCGAGCGGATGCGCGCCGAGGAACTGGGTGAATTCTGCCAGATAACATGTCCTTCCCCGGAAAAGCTCATGGCGCTTCCGCCGTTCACTTTCCACATCTCTCGTTCGCTTGGCGGAAATCCAATCGTCGTGTGCGGCGGCGGAACGAAGTGTGGCGGGTTCACGAAGTGCGGCGGGGTAATCATGATCGGGGCGGCCACGTGATTGCCAATCACCGGATGCGCTTCTCCCGGCCGGGCCGAAAAATGGACCGATGGTTGTGGTCTCGCTCCAAAACCGCGCGTCCCGGCGCGCGCTGCCGGAGGCGCAGCCATCCTCACTGGCGGAGGGCTAAAGTGTGGAGGCGGCGCGGCAAAGTGCGTGGGGGGAGCGGCCATATGGGGCGCGCTCCCGGCGGCATGTCCTCCGCCGAAGTGTCCTCCACCATGTTGCGCCCAGAGTGGCGACGGCGCGACGGCCAAAATTGCCGCCGCTGCGGTGCCAAGCGCAATTTGTAGAAGAATCGAACTGTAAGGAACGGAGCGCTTCATTTCTGCACCCTCCTTCCAAGTGTTCGAGTGCAGCCTGTGCTAATTCTACTTTATTAGACGACGCTCGGCTCTGTTTAGTTGCGCTTATCTTCTTGACATACATTTCCGGCACTCTTGCTCAGTCCTAGTACATTCGTACTCTTCGCGCCGCCCTTCGACAATGTACCGATCGGGCTCGCCATGGAACTGGATGAAAATCCGTTCTTCGCAGGTGCTATCGAATGCCATGAAAGTTCCACTGTTTGCGAGCCTCATCCGGTTCGATGCGCTAGCCTCCCGCCCGCGCCCAGATCAAAATCTTGCGGTGGCGTTCGCCAGCAGTCGCCAGCGAAACGCAGCCGCCGTGTATACTCTCTGTTCGTGATTCCGTTCCTGCATGTCGGTCGGCTTCTGATTCCCACGTTTGGCCTGATGGTGGCCACGGCCATGGTCTGCGCCTATTTCGTTCTACGCGCAGACCTTCTCCGCCGCGGACTCGCGCCCGATAAGCCGTCCGCCGCTGCCACCGCCGAGGCTTTCATCGCCGTCCCTTGCCTTGCCGGCATCATTGGAGCGAAGCTCTACCACGACCTGCAATCGCCCGCCGATTTTTTCGCGCATCCGTTCCAGCAACTCTTCAGTGCCTATGGATTCGCCTGGTTCGGCGGGTTGCTCGCGGGATTCACGGCATTCGTCTTGCTCGCGAAGCTTCGCCGCATTCCCCTGCTCGAAATTCTCGACGCCGGGTCGCCTGCCGCAGCGCTCGGATATGGAATCGGCCGCATTGGATGCCTGCTCTCGGGCGACGGCGATTACGGCATCCCCACTTCGCTGCCCTGGGGCATGAGCTTTCCCAATGGACTCGTGCCCACCACGCAGCGCGTCCATCCCACGCCGATCTACGAGCTCATCGCCGCCTGCGCGATTGCCTGGTGGCTCTGGCGCTTGGGCGCTCGACAGGTCGCCGCCCGTCGGGCCGCGGCCTCGGCTCGCGCTCCGCAAAGCACTGTGTTGCATCCGCCTGGCGAAATCTTTGCCGCCTATTTGCTGTTCACCGGCGCGGAGCGTTTCCTCGTCGAATTCATCCGCATCAACCCAAGATCGTTTTTGGGCATGTCCAACGCGCAGGCGGCCGGCGTCCTCTCGATGCTCGCCGGTGCGGCATTGTGGTGGTATTTCGCCAGGCACCAGCGTGTCGTCGCCACCGCACCCGTCCTGCGGCAGCAGTCGCAGCGCCGTCGTGGCAAGCGTTGACGTAAGCGCAGTATGGTTTTCGGGGAATTCGGCGTTACGGATTATTTCGGGGAAAGAGGCGCGGCGAAAAGCCGCTGCGCTTTTGTCTTGACGGTTTGCCACCACGATCCCGGCGCGCACGTTAGGATTTTTCTTCTCGCCACGCCTTTGTCCCACGCGCCATCCGCGGCGCGGTCTTGCCGGCGCAACGAATATCCGCTCTTCGCCTTTGGCATGCGGATGGCCAGCAGGCCGTTCGCCAGCACGGCAATGGATTGGATCGGATTCACCTCGGCAGGCAGCGAAAGCACGCAGAAGGTCTGCGACAGCGCCCGAGCGTGCGAGTCTGCGGTTTCTGTCATGATGCTGCCGCCCTCTCTCCTCGCTGACGGAAGAACCATCGTGGGATGGAACCCGCATCCATCCGGGCTTTCTTCGTCCTCCCGGTTCGCCAGGATCGCCAGCCAGAAAGGCTCGACTCCCACGCGAATATCCGAGCCTCTAAACCCTGGGGCGCTCGCCAGCGCGCGGACGAATCCATCCGACTCCTCGAAATTCACCGTGAGCCACGGCATCACCTCCCTTTCGATTCTTCGCGCGTCCTCGTGTTTCGTGCTGAACTTCGTCCCGCGTGCCAGGAACATTTCATCGGCCAGCCTCGAGGCACACTCATAGGACTCGCTTAGACAGTCGGTCAGGCCGCGTAGTGGCACTCGTTCCCACAGCGCGGCGGGGCCGTCGCGCATCGAGCGCTTTGGCCGCGGGATTGAACGCACGGTCGAGATTGCCGGCTTCATGTTCGCGCTCCTTCCGCTTCTTGTCGTTCGTGTCGCGCTCTGGCGTCCGCCCGGCGGATGCGAAGTTCGCGGGAAATTCGCCGCGTCGCATCCACCGAAGGTTTCAGTGGAGGAAAGCCCCGGCAATCATATCTGGCATGGTGGCAATCGTCGTCGTGATGTGCCGTGTCGGTTATGGCCCCGTCTCTGTATTGAGAACCCGCCGCCTCATGCCACTTTCCGTGTCCTGGCGGTCAGAACCGCCTCTAATTCCACCTGCAACGCGTTTCCGCAAACGGCCCTTCATCTAACTTCGTTTGGCCCGCGATCCATGCGTGAGGCGTATGCTGTAGTCCTGCCTGCGAGAATGATGAGCATTACCATGATAGTAATCGCCACCGCACCCGGTGGCTGCGACCGTCCGCTACCGTACAGTATGATCCTTCCCGTTACAACCAAAAAATGTGCTATTTATCCACACCTCTTGTGACTTACTGTCACTTGCAAGCTGATTCCGAGTGAAAGGAGCGTCTCGCTCAGCCGGACCCTGCGGCAGATGTGTTCGGTATCCTACAAACAAAACCGAACCATTCCTTCGGCCGCATAATGCGAGACTGCCGTGCAACCCGGCTGGGCGAGCAACCACTCTGAGGCTCCCGATATGCCTTCATCGGGCGACACCGTACACAACGTTAGATACATCTTCCCTTCCAGCTTGATGGAGAAGTTAGCCTATCGTTTCGAGGTGTTCAATTCGGAACAGTACGCATGCAACTTCGGTCTTTCCTATCTCATGGCAGTAATTCTTGCTGCGCCATTTTCCTTGACACCATTTTTACCGAGTAGTAATGTCAGCCGTTTCCTGCTCCAGGCATGAACACTCTGCGGGAAAATCGCATCGCGTCCGTAACACTTGTGTTGCCATGAGACGAGGCCCGGAAAAATCCAAACACAACGTTTCACATCCTGGGACAACCACGAACCGGCCTTCCACCAATCCGCCACTCTCCCATCCGCTCGGCGGCACGCGTCAAAAAAATCCGGCTGCTTCGAGCGGCCCTGCACCCTCGTCACCGCCTCCGCTGGACCAGTCTCTCAACGAGTTCATCTTTGTCCTCGATTCCGAGGGCATCATTCGCACGCTCTGGACCGGGAACGACGCCATTCTTAAAAAACAGAACATCTTCCTGCTTGGACAGCGGTTTGACGATGCCATCGGCGAAAAGGCCTGCGCATCATTCAAGAATTTATTTCGGCAGGTTCTTGCGAGCCGGCAACCGGCCGCCAGTGAGTTCCCTTGTGTGCTCGCCAACGGAGCCCTCCGCGCACTGCGGGTGCTCATGATCCCTGTCCTGGACGAAAAGCGAGCGGTCGTGCGTCTCGTTGGAACCGCACGGGACGTCACCGGGCGCCAGGATGCCGAGCGGCGCTTGCGCCACAAGGAAGCGATCCTTGCCCAGGCGGAGCAGCTTGCAAACATGGGAAGCTGGGAACGGAATCTTCAGACGGGCGAATTGATTTGGTCCGAGCAGCGCTACCGCATGGCGGGACTGGATCCTTATAACCCTCCGGTGACTCTCGAAATCCTGCGGCAGCTCGTCCATCCCGATGATCGCGCCCGCGTGTGGAGCGACATCGACCGCGCCATCGACCGCCGCGAAATCGCCGACACGGAATACCGCATCGTGCTTCCCGGCGGACAAATCCGCACGATGCATCGCCGCGCCGTGCCCGTCTGTGACGAAGAGGGAAACCCGGTGCGCCTGGTGGGAATGACGCAGGATATCACCGAGCGCAAGGCCGAGGAGGACCGGCTGCGCAAGAGCGAGGCCCTGCTCGCTCAGGCCGAGCAAATCGCGCGAATGGGCAGCTTCGTTCTCGACATTCCGTCGAATACCCTCGATTGGTCCGATCAGCTCTACCGAAACGTGGGGTTAACCAGAGACTCCGGCCCGATTCATCCGGAAATTTTCCGGAGGATGGTCCATCCAGACGATCGAGAGCGCGTCGTGGCTGAAATCGACGAAGCCGTCGCCCGGAGCGAGACGATCGAGAGCGAATTTCGCGTCATTCTTCCCAACGGAGAAATCCGCGCCCTGCATCGCCGCGCTGTGCCCATCCGCGACGATTCAGGGAAGGCCGTGAGGCTTGTCGGCGTTGCACAAGATGTCACCGAGCGCAAAGCCGAAGGGGAACGGCTCCGGCGCAGCGAGGATCTCCTCTCACAGGCGGAGGAGATCGCCAATTTCGGAAGCTGGGAATATAACTTCGAGACTCGAAGATATACGCTATCTCGCCAGCTTCTTGCCATGTACGGGTTTGAATCCGAACAGCAGTGGGACGAAGATGCCTACTGGCATCGCCTGGCTCCGGGCGACCGCGAACTCGCGCGCGAAATTTCCGGCCGCGGCATCGCCGAATGCAAGCCGTACGAGTTCGTCGCGCGCTATCGCATGCCCGACGGAACATCGCGCATCTATCACAGCCAGGCGGTGCCAATTCCTGGGAAGGACGGCACGCCCGCGCGTGTGAGAGGCGTGGTCCGCGACATCACCGAGCAAACCCGCGTCGAAGACGATCTGCACCGGCTGTCTCAGGAATTGATCCGCCTGCGCGACGCCGAGCGCCGCCAGCTCGCGCACGAACTCCACGAATCGGCCGGCCAGACCCTCGCCTCGCTCAAGATGATCCTCGGAAACCTTGGCGAGATGCTGCCTGAAGACGGCGCGGCGCGCGAAATCCTGCAAACCGCCCGCCAGTTCGCCGACGATGCCGTCCGCGAAATTCGCGTGGTTTCCTACCTCATGCATCCGGCCATGCTGGACGAATCGGGCCTCGGGCCCGCGCTCCGCTGGTACTCCAAGGGGTTTTCCGAACGCAGCGGCATCGCCACGACGGTCGAAGTCCCGGAGAATTTCGGCCGCCAGCGCCAGGAAATTGAGATGACCATCTTCCGCATCGTTCAGGAAGCCCTTACCAACGTGCATCGCTACTCCGGCAGCCAGACGGCTACTGTCCGGCTGGCCCTCGAGAGCGCCCGGCTTCTGGTGTCAATCGAGGATGAGGGTTGCGGCCTGCCCTCGCCTGGCTCTTTGGCCCCGCGGAACGCTCCTTTCGGAGTCGGCATCGCCGGAATGCGCGAGCGTGTAAAGCAGCTCCACGGAATCTTCGAGATCGAAAGCGTTCCCGGTCGCGGCACCACCGTCCGCGCCATTCTTCCACTCTCGCCCGACGGTGAGCCCGACTCCTGGATCGTCTCGAACCAAAACGACCGCCAGGATCGGCCGGTCGCAAAGGAAGAGCCCTGCCTGGAAGGCGGACTATGATTCCCAAAACCTATCGCGTTCTTGTTGCCGACGATCACCCGATCGTTCGGCGTGGGGTCCGTGCGCTGCTCCAGTCGCAACCCGGCATTGAAGTGTGCTGGGAAGCTTCCAATGGCGTCGAAACGATGCAGTACGTCAAGAAGGAGAAGCCGGACCTCCTGGTGCTGGATCTCACCATGCCCGAAATGAACGGCCTCGAAGTGGTGCAAATCGTTCGCAAGGAATCGCCCGCCACCGACGTGCTGATCCTCACCATGCACTTTTCCGAGGAGCTGGCGCGCGAGGTGCTCCGCTCCGGTGCTCTGGCGTACGTGCTCAAGTCCGACGCGGACACCGACCTGCTCGCGGCGGTCGACCACGTGCGCCATCATCAGCCCTATTTCACCAGCCAGCTCACCGTTTCCATGACCAATAACTTTTTGAATCCTTCGAGCGCCACACAGGAGAGTTTGCTCCCGGGCACTCCCCTCACCGCGCGCGAAATCGAGGTGGTGCAATCGCTGGCCGAGGGAAAGAGCAACAAGGAGGTCGCCTCCGCCCTGGGCGTTTCCACACGGACCATCGAAAGCCATCGCAACCACATCATGCACA
>Ga0307373_10005200_pt1 | contig 21448 bp, 19 predicted proteins | sample OX2MG_FD_202534 | JGI IMG/M metagenome (GOLD analysis project Ga0307373, IMG submission 202534) | Soil microbial communities from Risofladan, Vaasa, Finland - OX-2 | ecosystem: Environmental > Terrestrial > Soil > Coastal area > Acid sulfate soil | place: Finland: Risofladan, Vaasa | collected...
GGTTCGATACACCTTTTCCCGGTCATCCGGGTGGACGGCTTTCATGAAGTTGGCTCTTGTTACCTCAATTTGTCCCGGCTCATAACCGAAGATACGGAATACTTCATCGGACCAATGCAGGGGATTGTTTTCAAAACCATCGAGATTGGTGAAGTCTTGCTGGAAACTTCCCAGGTGAGCGATTCGCTGCGCGGTAGCCAATTCCATTTCGCTTCGCTGCAGATCTTCCTCTTTCTTTCTTCGGACGACAATTTCGCTTTGGAGTTTCTGGATCGCGAGAGCAAGGTCCTCGGTGCGTTTCGCAACCTTGCTCTCCAGTTGTTCGTTGAGTTTGAAGATCTCCGCCTTGCTTTCTTCCTGCAGGTTGTTGTCGTGTATGATCCTGTGCGTGGCATACCCCGCGATGACCATGGCTAGGACAATCGCCAGGAGCATCAGCGGGCCGGCGATCTGTCTGGTCTGTAAGTATCTGGCTTCGCTTTGATTCTGGAGCCGTTCCATCTGGTCTTTCTGAAATTGCACGAAGGCGTCCCAAGCTTTCTGGTAGTTGTCCAGAAGGGGAAGAGAGACGCTGACCATATAATGTCTCGCTTCTTCCTGCTTGCCCTGATTCAGCAAATCGACGACATGAATCACACTGACGCGCGCCGGGGATCTCGTGCTTTCGATGCTCGACAGCAGCTCCTTTTCCTTTTCAGAGTCGATCTTCGGCTCGAGGGCTTTCATGATCTCGGCAGTTCTATTTCGGTTTTCCGCCCGGCGCGACGCAAATTCATCAATGTCTTTTTTTTTGCCGAGAAGCAACACCTGCATCGCCAATCGGATATTTAGATTCGCGTAGTACTCGGCGCTTTGAGCCAGTTCCACTTTCGCCGCACTACGACTCAGCTGATATAGATCTGCATTCGTTCGGCCGATACGGCTCAGACCCAGCCAGCCGACGCCAATCAACAGCGAGACGAGGATTCCAAACGCGGCTCCCAGCTTTATGCCCACCGAGTATTTATTCATATATGGGTAGCTCGTTTTGGTGCGATGCCCAAGGGCTCGCGAAAAGGACATAGCGGAAGACGATACGGATGAATGGTGATACCCACGGCGCTCTCATGGACGAAAAAAGTTCTTTTGAATTCATAGATGCCTCAGGGTCAAAGCAAACTGAACCAGTGCCACGGCGGAAAGAGCCGCAAGTCTCAGGCTTCGAAAGTGATGTGCCTCTCTTGCGCGACTGCGTTCGCGAGCGGTGAAAAAATATGGAGGCGTGTTGATGGTCAGCAGCCCTGCAAAATTGAGCCTTGTGATACTGGAATGTTGATCCTCGAAAGCACAAAGTCTCCATAACCGACTAGTATGAGACTAATGCAGCGTTGCTGCCACTTCAAGTGCGCCAGCGGGTGTGGTACCAATCAGGTAATAGCCTGCCGGATTACGAGACCCTGGGCGACGATCTGGATAGCGACTGGCACAAACCGTTTGGTGGATTCTGCAAATGAATGCCGGTTGCTGCCTTTTGATCCGCGCGGGCAGTTTCTCAGTTGCCGGGAAAACGGGGTTAGAACGTGGAAGGACTGGGCCGCATGTTCCTGGATGCGCAATTCCGCCTCTTTACCCGGACTTATTGTTTGGAGATACAGTTCCACGCCCCACCCCTGTGAACTGGCCTGACCGGCAAGCGGCGCACCGCTGCTAAATCCCCAAATCGAATCGTTCCACCGGGTTTCCCGGCAATTGCCGAATTGAGCAGCCCGCTTGCGATCGGTTTGGCACGCGCAGGCGCGGCGGTATATAGTATTTTTTGGCCTGTACAATGCCGATCCGCAAGTTGCGATCGCAATTAAGAGCAATTACGCCAAGGAAACTCTCCGAGCCCGCATGAGCGTGGACATCGTCAAACAGCTGGATCGCGCGAAACGTTACGTCGAGAAGAACCGCCTGGACGATGCGATCGAAGCCTATCAGGCTGTGCTCAATACGTTTCCCAACCATCTTGAATCCATTCAGTCCCTGGGCGACCTGTACACCATGCAGAACCGGCCCGACCGAGCGGCCGTTTACTACGGGATCTTGTTTGACCGATTTACGGCTCCGCGGGAAGAGCTCAAGGCCCTCGCCCTTTACACGCGCTTTTTGAAGTCGCACCAGCAGCCTGCCGAGCGCGTCGCTCGATACGCACTGCTGCTGCAGAAGCAAAACCGCTCCGAGGAGTCCATCGAGCAATACATGTCCGCAGCGCTTGCCTTCGAGCACAGCGGCAAGGGAGAGGAGGCGCTGTCATGTTTCGTGCGCGTCGCGCAACTTGATTCCGAGAATCGCGAACGGCATATTGCCGTCGCCGAACTTGCCGAGCGCCTGGGGAACGCTCCGGCGGCGGCCCGCGGCTACTTGCGCGCGGGGCAACTCACTACGGAGAATAACGCCGAGGCTCTCGAATATTTCTCGCGGGCGCACGACCTGGTGCCCGGTGATCGCAGCGCGGCCTTGCTGTACGCGCAGGGTCTGCTCCGCAACGGCGAAGCGGCAAGCGCCGCGGCGCTGCTGGCGCCGCTTGCCGAAACCGAACGGGACGCCACATTCCTGGAGACCTATGCCGATGCCCTGATGCAATCGGGCCAGCTGGACGCCGCGCGCGCCGTGCTCGAACACATGACCAATCAGGGATCCGGGTCGGCGGAGAAGTATTTTTCGCTTGCCGACGCCTATCTTCACGCGGGCCAGCAGGAGAATGCGGCCAATCTCCTCGCGGCGACCATGAAAAGCATGCTGGCGGCGCGGCGCGAATCCGAATTCGCATCCGCGGTGGACCAGCTCGTGCAATCCAATTCGAATTCGATTCGCATGGCAGAATTCCGCAGCGCCATGTACAGCGAACTGAATCAGGAAACGAAATATTTCGACGCATTGGTGCTCCTGTTTGACCTTTATTTGGCGAACGGCCGGTTTTCCAGCGCTGGCGAATCGCTGGAAAGGCTTCTGGACATCGACCCTTACGATTCGCGTAACCAGGAGCGCATGGATGCCCTGCAAGGCAAAGTCGACGAAGCTTTCATGAGCCGGCTGCGGGCCCGGCTCACAAATGCCGCGACGCATGGGGCGCAGGCCATCCCGCAACCCAGTTCCTACGGGAGCGGCGGCGAGCCCTCTCGGGCCAATCGCGAGGGCGTTCGTTCGGAACAAACCCTAGAGGATCTGCTGGTCCAGGCGGAAATCTTCGTGCAGTACTCGCTGCAATCCAAGGCCATCGAACGGCTGCAAAGGATCACGGAATTATTTCCCGGCGAACAGGAAGGCAACGAACGGCTGCGGGGCCTGTTCGAGGCGGCGCACTGGTGGCCTCAGGAAGGCGCAAACCAGCCCAAGGCGGAGCATCCACCGGCTCCGGTGGAGACGCCGGAGGCGCCTCCTGCCGGCTATGCTCCCCAGACCCTCCGGGACCTCGCGAAAATTTCTGAAATCAACCAAAACGTGTTTCGCCAACCGTCACCGCGCGCCATGCTTTCGGTTGCCGTCAATGGAGTGGGCACCTATCTGCGTGCAACGCGGTGCATCGCCGTGGTGGGAACGCCGGGGCAGCCGCCGCAAATGGCGTCTGAATTCTGCTCTTCCGAAATCGAGGGTTCCTCGGGAGGGCAGATCGTCCGGTTGATCAGCCAGCTCGAACGCGCCGTGCCCGATACGCTTGGCGGGCTGCCGCTGGATGCTGCCGCCGGGTCCACGCTCAACGACATGGGATTGGAAACCGCTCTGGGGGTACCGCTCACCGATCCGGAAACACAAACTCCGGCCGGAATGCTGATCGCGGGATTTGCCGCGCCGCATGCCTGGAAACCCAACGAAACCTATTTTCTGCAGTCGATTGGCGACCAGATGCTGCTCTGCGTGCACCACACGCGACTGCGTTCGCTGGTGCGCACGTTAGCCGTGGCCGACGAAAAGACCGGGTTGCTTACCCGCAGCTCCTACATCGATTGCCTGCTGCACGAATCGACCCGCGCGCGAACGCAAGGCGTGCCGCTGGCTCTCGCGCTGTTGCAGGTTGATGGAGGCCCGGAACATTTGCGCCAGCAGGGCGAGGCGCCGTTCGAGCGCTACATGGAGCAGCTCAGCAAGGCTGTGCAAATGATCGTTCGGCAAACCGACCTCGCAGTGAAGTACACTTCCTGGGCGCTGGCATTCATCCTGCCGGATACGCCGCTTTCGGGGGCGCAGGTGCTGGCCCAAAAATTGAAGAATGCGGCAGGGGAACTCCGGCCTCCCTGGGAAGGCGCGCAATTGACCACCAGCGTGGCCGTCGCCGAGGCCGTTGCGCGGCACGAGTTTGATAGCGAGGACATCGTCACGGACCTGATCAACCGCGCGCAAGCCGGCCTGGAAGAAGCGCGAAGACGGGGCGGCAACGAAATCGTCTCCCTGGAGATGGCGAAGAATTGAGGCGCTAGGATGACCTACGAAAATCTGCTCTTTGAGAAGCGGGACCGCATCGGCTTCATCACGTTCAACCGGCCGAAAGTGCTGAACGCTTTGAACCGGAAAACGATGGAGGAGCTGAACAGCGTCCTGATCGCCGCGCGCGACGATGACGAAGTGCGCGCCCTGATTTTGACCGGCGCGGGAGAAAAATCATTCGTCGCCGGCGCGGACATCGGAGAGCTTGCCGTGCAGACACCGGTCAGCGGAAAAGAAATCGCCGCATTTGGCCAGAGCGTCCTGCGCCGGCTGGAGACGCTGGGAAAGCCCTCCATCGCGGCCATTAACGGCTTCGCTCTGGGCGGCGGCTGCGAAGTGGCTCTGGCATGCACGATCCGCCTGGCCAGCAAGGCCGCCAGGCTCGGCCAGCCGGAAGTGAAACTCGGCATCATCACCGGATACGGCGGATCGCAGCGGCTCACGCGCTTGTGCGGCAAGGGAGTCGCGCACGAACTTTGCCTGACCGGTGAAATGATTTCGGCGGAGGAGGCGCTCCGCATTGGCCTGGTCAATCACGTCTATGAAGCCGCGGAATTATTGCCCGCGGCGGAAGCGCTGGCAAAAAAAATAATCGCAAATGCTCCGCTCTCGGTGAAGTACACCATGGAGGTCATCGAGCGGGGTGCGGAAATGCCCCAGGAAGAGGGCCTGTACCTGGAAACGACGCTCTTCGGCCTGTGCGCCGCCACGGAGGACATGCGCGAGGGCACGCGCGCGTTTCTGGAAAAGCGTCCCGCGCAATTTCGAGGCAAGTAGCGCGGGCGCGCGAACTGGAATTCATGACTTTATGACCAAACCCTTTAACACAAAACAGATTCGACCGGCAGTGAAGGCGGCGGGACTGCGCTTTTCCCTTGTCGTCAGCCGTTTCAATAGCTTTATTACCGAGCGGCTCCTGGCGGGGGCGCTCGACGCGCTCGAATCCGCGGGCGCCGAGGCGGAAAAAATCGAAGTGGTGCGCGTTCCCGGTTCGTTCGAAATTCCGCTGGCGGCAAAGAAAATCGCCGAGGGCGGACGCGCCGACGCCGTGATCGCCATCGGCTGCATCCTGCGCGGCGAAACCGCACATTTTGACTACGTGGCCAGCGAGGTGGCGCGCGGCGTGCAACTGGCGCAGCTGGATACCGGCGTACCCGTGATTTTTTGCGTTCTCACCTGCGACACGATCGAGCAAGCCATTGACCGCGCCGGCCTGAAAAGCGGCAACAAGGGATACGACTGCGGATGGGCCGCCGTGGAAATGGCCAACCTGTCCAGGCAACTGCGCACTGTGAAAACTTCGCGCGCCATCAAAAAATCGATTCGTGGAAAGCGGCGCTAAATGACACTCCGCAAAAAATCCCGGGAGTTTGCGCTGCAGATGCTGTTCCAATGGGAAATGGGGCAGGAGGAGCCGTCGCGCATCGAAGCCGGCTTCTGGAAAAATGTGGGCGCTCAGCCCTCCACGCGCGAATTCGCCAACCAGCTTTTCGAGAATGCCGCGGCGCGCGCCGGGGAAATCGATCCTATCATCTCCACACACGCCAAGAACTGGCGCATTGAACGCATGCCGGCCATCGACCGCGCCATCCTCCGCCTGGCCATCTCCGAATTGCGTACGGCAGGCACGCCGCACAAGGTGGTGATCAACGAAGCCCTGGAACTGGCCAAGAAATTTTCTTCCGTGGAGGCCGCGCCCTTCATCAATGGAATTCTCGATGCCGTGGTGAAATCGTCGGCGGAAAAGACGCCCGAAAAAACCCCAGAAAAAACACCCGAATAGCGGCGCAGGCTTCACAGGCTGCGGAAAAGTGGAAATATTTGTGGGTCGTGCCTTCAGGCACGGCATAACAACTGCGCTTTTTCAGGGGGTTTAACCCCTGAAGGTGTACAAATCGATTTTTCCGCAACCTAATCAGCCAGCCCGGTTTTGCGTTGAGTGGAAATGGGAACGGCGGACAGGCGGAAGCCCGTCCTGGCGGGATCGTGTGCTAAAGCCCGCGCACAACGGCGCAGGTTTCATCGAGGATCCGCCGCGTCGTTGCCGCGCTCGTCGTCTCCGAATAAACGCGCAGCATCGGTTCGGTGCCCGAAGCGCGCAGCATCACCCAGCCGATTTTTCCCAGATACAACTTGATTCCGTCGAGGTCTTCGCGGTGCGCGACGCGCCACTCCAGCAATTTCGTCAGCCTGGCATTGCTGAAATGCGAAATGGCGCGTTCTTTTTGTCCGGGCTTCAGCTCCAGATCCACGCGCCCGTAATGGTGCTCGCCGAATTCCGCGTGCAGCAGTGCCACCAGTTCGCCCAGGGACTTCTTGTGCCACGCCATCACTTCGGCCAGCAGCAGCGCCATCACCGTCGCGTCGCGCTCGGGCAGATAGAGCTTGGTGCCGATTCCGCCGGATTCCTCGCCGCCCAGCAGGATGTCGCGCTCCAACATCAGCTCGCAGATGTATTTGAAGCCGATGGGCGTCTCGAAAACCTGACGCCCGAATTTTTCCGCGATCCTGTCAACCATCTTGGTCGAGGAAAACGTTTTCGCCACGTCGCCGGGGATGTCACGCGTTCCCGCCAGGTGCCACAACAGGATCGAAAAAATCTGGTGCGGCGTGATGAACGTGCCGTCGCGGTCCATCGCGCCGATGCGGTCGCCGTCGCCGTCGGCGCACAATCCGGCATGGTAGCCGCCGGAAACGACGGCGCGGCGCAAGGCTTCGACGTGCGGTTCGATGGGTTCCGGATTTACGCCGCCAAACAGGGGATCGCGCGTGCCGCGAATTTCATCGCAGGCGATGCCATGGCGCGTCATCAGCTCGCGAAGCAATCCCCGGGCCGCGCCGTGCATGGGGTCCACCACAAATCGGAAATTGGCCGCGCGTATCCGTTCCCAGTCCACCAGCTTGTCAATGGTGTCCAGGTACGGCGAAAGAATATCGAGCGAATGAATGTTCGCGGGCAGCGGCGGCAGCGGCGGCACGCCATTTGCCAGCACCGTGGCAAGTTCTTTTTCCACTTGCGCGACGATGGAAGGCAGCGCCGAGCTTCCGTAACTCGCCTTGAATTTCACGCCATTCCAGCGGTAGGGATTGTGGCTCGCCGTGATCATGATGCCGCCCGCCGCGCCGTGCTGCCGCACCAGCAGGGAAAGCGCGGGCGAAGGGCACGCCTTTTCCGCGATCCACACCGGCATGCCGGTCATCGAGACAGCCTCGGCGGCGGCACGCGCGAAATGCTCGGAGCCGTAGCGCGTGTCGTAGCCGATCAGCACTCCCGCATTCGGTTTTTCCGCCCTGACCACATAGCGCGCGATCGCGCAGGCAACCTTGCGCAGGTTGGAAAACGTAAAATCGTCGGCGATGACGCCGCGCCATCCGTCGGTGCCAAATTGAATTGCGTTCACGGTTCAGAAGTATATGCGAAGCGGGTGGGGGCGGGAAGCAGCTCGCTGAAATCGGCGCGAAAGGGTGAACAAATCGAAAAGGAAGCGCCGGGGAACCTTGCTGCGCGAATTTCAGTAGGACAGGCTTCAGCCTGTCTGTTTTTTTGTTGTTTGCCGGTTGAAAACCGCACAGGCTGAAGCCTGTCCTGCTGGGGACTGAACCCTAGAGAAGGTGAAAAAGTTTTTCAGCTTCCAGCCACTTCACGACTTTGCCGACGTCCTGCGCGCGTTCGCGCGGGCAGAGCAGCAAGGCGTCCTCGGTTTCGACCACGACGAGATCGCATATCCCGATGGCGGCAATGAATTTCTTCGCGCTCCACAGGAAATTGCCGTGCGCATCCAGCGTGAAAACCTTTCCGGCGGAAACATTTTCTCCGGGCTCGCGAGCGAGCAATTCGTGTACGGCGGTCCAGGAGCCGATGTCGCTCCAGCCGACCTGGGCGGGCAGGACAAATACGCCGGGCCGGGCGGCCCGGCGCGTGGCCGGTTCGAGAATGGCGTAATCCACGGAGATATTTTCCAGCTTCGGGTAGACGCGCGCGAGCGTGCGCGCGTATCGCGGGGTTCCGATATCGCCGGCCAGGCGCATCAGGGCGTCGTGCGTCTTGGGAAGAAATGTCTGGAGACTTTCCAGAAACGTCGAAACGCGCCAGAAAAACATTCCCGCATTCCAGAAGTAGCGCCCGGAAGAGACATATTTCTTCGCCAGGGCAAGCGCGGGCTTTTCCGTAAACCGGCGCACCGGAAAAATCGGGGCGCCGTTGGCGGCAAACGCCTTCCCGCGCGCGCGTTCGATGTAGCCGTAGCCGGTTTCGGGCCGCGACGCCGGAATGCCCAGCACGACGAGCGATCCTTCGGACTGCGCGGCATGCAGCGCGGCGCGCACGATCTTGAGATATTTCGCGGGCTGCGCGATGTAGTGATCGGCGGGCAGCACGGCCATCAGCGCGTCTTTTTCCCCGCCCGCGCCCTTTTGCAGATGGTGCAGCAGGTGCGCGGCGGCCAGGCCGATCGCGGCGGCGGTATTGCGTCCCACGGGCTCGGCCAGAATGTGCGATGCAGGCACGCGCGGCAGCTGTTTTCGCACGGCGGCGGCCTGTTCGGAATTGGTGACCACCCACTGCCGCATCGCCGGAAACAGCGGTTCTATGCGTGCGGAGGTTTGTGCGAGCATCGTGTCTTTGCCCACGATGTTGAGCAATTGTTTTGGCGTGCGCGTGCGGCTGCGCGGCCAGAAACGCGTGCCGCGCCCTCCGGCAAGGATAACGGCGTGCGCCGCCAGGGGTTCTTGTTTCACGGATGCACCACGCGCGACCATGCGGCTTCTTCGACGCGCTCGTCGGCAAGGTGCTGCACGAAGCCGTTCAGGTCGGGCACGTATGCGCGCAACAGCGCCGTAGGGGATTCCGGATCGAGCTGATATGCGCCGAGCCCCGCCGGAAGCAGCCAGGCCTGCGCCGGCCCGTAGGGTTCGCCGCCGCCGGAAAAATCGATGCGGCCTTTCCCCTCGAGAAAAATCAGCAAGTCGAAATGTTCCGGCGAAGTCACGGCGACGATGCGTTCGCGAAATTCCCAGCGCTCGACGGCAAAGTGCCGGCAGGCGGCGAAAAAAGTTTCGGTAACCGCTCCGCGCGCCAGGCGGACCGGATCGCACAGGCCGCCGCTTTGTTCGCCGAATGTCATTACGTTGAGCGCCTGTCGAACGTGCAGCGCGCGCGGCTTGCCGTCGGCCCCCACGCGGTTGTAATCGAATACGCGATACGTGATGTTCGAATGCTGCTGGACTTCGCACAGGACCACGCCGGGACAAATCGTGTGCGCCGTTCCGGCGGGAACGAAAACGGCGTCGCCGGCGCGGACCGGCACCCGGGCCAGGCAATTTTCCACCGTGCCGTCGGCGATGGCGCGCTCGAACGATTCCCGCGTCACTCCCGGACGCAGGCCCACGCACAGCTCGGCCCCTTCGCCGGCCGCGACGACGTACCACATCTCCGTTTTTCCGGCGCCTCCGGTTGCGGGCTCATGCTGCTCCGCGTACTCGTCGTCGGGATGCACCTGCACGGAAAGATTTTCTTTCGGAAAAATAAATTTCACCAGCAGGGGAATGCGTGGAAGGCCGCGCAGACGTGTGCCCGTCCATTCCTCCGGCAGCGACGGCCAGACATCGCCCAGGGCGCGGCCGGCGAATTCTCCCGTCTCGAAGACGCATTCATTTCCCGTCAGCCAGGCTTCGCCGACCGGTTCGGGTTCCCGGGAGCGTTCCGGAAACAGGGGAGAAAGATCGCGCGCGCCCCAGATGCGAGGCAGAAAAATCGGGGCGAGCCGCGCGGGCGCCCGCCCCGGACGGCTTGCTTCGGAACTCACCTTGCTGCTTCCGCCAGGGAGAAGAATTGTTCCAGACGCCGCAAACCTTCTTCGATGCGCTCGATGGAAGTCGCATAGGAGAGGCGAAGATAGCCGGGCGTTCCGAACGCGTCACCGGGAACGACGACCAGATGCTGCTTTTCCAGCAGCAGCTTCGCCAGCTCCGTGGTGTCCGCGACGCCGTTGCCCAGATGCGCCGAAACGTTCGGGAAGGCGTAGAACGCTCCTCCCGGCTCGACGCAGGTAACGCCGGGAATGGCGCGCAGCCCGGAAACGATGCGGTCACGCCGCCGCGCATACTCGGCAAGCATCTCCGCGACCGTATCCATGGGTCCGGTCAGCGCTTCCAGTGCGGCATATTGCGCGATGGACGTGGGATTCGATGTCGACTGGCTCTGAAGCTTGATCATCGCGGAGACCAGCGCATCGGGCGCCAGGGCGTAGCCGATGCGCCAGCCCGTCATGGCAAACGTTTTCGAGAGCGATCCGACGACGATGATGTTCGGTTTGCTGTCCGGGACGCTGGCCAGCGAATACGGCTTTTCGTTTCCGTAGACAAAATGCGAGTAGCACTCGTCGGTGACCAGCCAGATATTTTTCGCGCGGCAGATTTCGTAAATTTTCTCAAACTCCTCGCGCGGCACCACCGCTCCGCTCGGATTGTTCGGCGAATTCACGATCAGCATCCTGGTTTTCGGCGTGATGGCGCGCGCCACTTCCTCGGCGCGCAGCCGGAATCCGTCGGACGCATCGGTCATCACCGGAACCGGCGTCGCCCCGGTGAACAAAACGATGTCCGGGTAAGTGACCCAGTACGGCGCGGGGATCAAAACTTCGTCGCCTTTTTCTAGAAGGCAGCAGCAGGCGTTGAACAGGACGTGCTTGCCGCCCACCGACACGATGCATTCCGGCACCGTGTAGGACGAACCGAACTGTTTCGCGTGCCAATTGCAGATGGCCTCGCGCAGCGGGCGAATCCCCCCCGTGGGCGTGTATTTTGTGCGGCCTTCCTTCAGCGCGCGGATCGCCGCGTTCTGGATGTGCTCCGGGGTCGGGAAATCCGGTTCGCCGGGGCCGAAATCGGCCAGGTCCACGCCCTGGGCGCGGAGTTTTTCGGCCGCGGCCAGCACGGCGGCGGTCGGAGAAATGGAAATGCGGTTCACACGGGCTGCGAGTTGCACGGGGTCAGGCTCCTTTGGGGTCTCGTCTTCAGGGTCTCATACGTTGTCGAACATTTTTGGCGCGCCTTCCTTATCTGAAAGCGCTCGGATTCTACAAACGGCTAAAGAACTTTGGCGCGCAAGCGCTCTTCCACCAGCGGCGGCACCAGGCCGGTGATCGGCCCGCCCAGATGCGCGATTTCGCGGACCAGCCGCGAACTCAGATAACTATAGTTCACCGAGGGCATCATGAAAACTGTCTCGACATTCGGGTTGAGCTTGCGGTTCATCAGGGCCATCTGCAATTCATATTCGTAATCGGAAACGGCGCGAATGCCGCGCAAAATCACGCTGGCCTCGCGCTGCCGCGCGTAATCCACCAGCAGGCCGCTGAACACGCCCACTTCGACGTTGCGCCACGGCCGCACGACTTCGCGGAGCATTTCCACGCGTTCTTCCAGCGTGAATAGGGGCTCCTTGTCGAAATTGCGCAAAATGCTGACGGCCAGCCGGTCAAAAATCTTGGCTCCGCGCTCGATCAAGTCGAGGTGGCCGTTGGTCACCGGATCAAACGACCCCGGATAGATCGCCAGGATATTTTTCATGATTTCGCCCGCCTGCGTCCAGTCTCGGGCCCGGCCTCTACCTGGAACCCGCCGGAATATTGTAGCCAAAATCGGGACGGATTACGCAAGGGAATTGGCGGCGGCGGGATTTGCGACTGTTTTTTCTGCGCGGGCTGACACAGAAAATCAGGTAAGTGGCCGTGCTCAAAAACCAAAAACTTTGTGCTTTCACCTGATACAGAATTCCCTTCGATCCCGCCGAGAATCCCGCGTTCCGGGACTCCTTGCTCTTTGCTCTTGCTTGTGGCAAGTGGGTCTTGATCGCATCGGCGATTAGAATCGGCCCGGAAGACGTCGTCAATTTTCTGAAAAAGTGGAAGCCTCGATCCGGGACGTGACCGAAAGGTGAGTTTTGCCGGATGGGACCCTGAGGCCCTCAGTTTTTGGAGCGAACCATTCGACCCTGAAGATTGACCATTCACACCTGATTCCGGGCCTTTCGTTGCATTTTTTTTGACCAAAGCGACCGAATTGGTCGCAATGTAAAGGCTTGAGACAATAGGGTTTGAACATATTTTGAAGGCTTGACAACCTTGGGTCACGGGGTTTAGTATTCAAGTGCGACTAGATTGGTCGCATATCGGAATATTCGAAATATGTTGAAGCTCTCAAAGAAAGCGGACTACGCGCTGATTGCCGTTCGGCATTTGGCCACGCATGGCGTGGAGCAGTCGCAAAGCGCGTCGGACATTGCCGAGTCGTATGGCATTTCGGCCACGCTGCTGGCGAAGGTGCTGCAGCGGCTGGCCAGGCACGGACTGGTTACCGCGCGGCACGGATCGAGTGGCGGCTATCAGCTGGCGCGCCATCCGAAGGACATTTCGGCGCTCGAAGTGATCAGCGCCGTGGATGGGCCGATCGTGATCACGTCCTGCATTACCAGCCATGGGAACTGCGGTCAGAGTTCCACATGCACGGTGCGCGAACCGCTGCGCCGAGTGAATGAAAGCATCGCAGAGGTACTGCGCGCGGTCACGATTTCCCAGATGGCCGAAGATTCGCCCGATGCCGAACTGGTCGGGCTGTCGAATTGAATTTTTCTGAAACGCTTGGGAACCAAAGCACAGGTCCAAACTTCAGGGGATTGAAGAAAGCGACGGGAGAAATACGCATGGCTATCAAGCTGCCGATTTACATGGACTATCACGCCACCACTCCGGTGGATCCGCGCGTGCTCGACACGATGTTGCCGTACTTCCACGACAAATTCGGCAACGCCGCCAGCCGTAACCATTCCTTCGGCTGGGCGGCCGAGGAAGCGGTGGAGAACGCGCGCGCGCAGATCGCTCGTCTGATCAACGCGACGCCGAAGGAAATCATCTTCACCAGCGGCGCCACCGAGTCGAACAATCTGGCCCTCAAGGGCGCCGCGGAGATGTACCGCGAGAAGGGCAACCACATCATCACGCAGGTGACCGAGCACAAAGCCGTGCTCGATACCTGCAAGCGCCTGGAAAAATACGGCTACGAAGTTACCTACCTGCCCGTGGCCAAGGACGGCCGCATCGATCTGGACGATCTGCGCCGCGCGATTACGCCGAAAACGATTCTCATCTCCATCATGTACGCCAACAACGAAATCGGCGTGATTCAGCCCATCCAGGAAATCGGCAAGATTGCCAAGGAAAAGGGCGTGCTGTTCCACACCGACGGCGTGCAGGCGCTGGGCAAGATTCCGGTGGACGTGCAAAAAGACAATATCGACATGATTTCCCTGACCGCGCACAAGCTGTACGGCCCCAAGGGCTGCGGCGCGCTCTACGTCCGTCGGCGCAACCCCCGCGTGCAGCTCTCCGCGCAGATTGACGGCGGCGGGCACGAGCGCGGCATGCGCTCGGGCACGCTCAACGTTCCGGGAATCGTGGGCTTCGGCAAGGCGGCCGAGCTTTGCCAGAACGAAATGGCGGCGGAAAGCGTCCGGCTGAGCGGCCTGCGCGACCGCTTGAAGGACACCATCTTCGCGACGCTCGACGAGGTTTACATCAACGGCTCGATGACGCACCGCTTGCCGCACAACATCAACATCAGCTTCGCGTTTGTCGAAGGCGAATCGCTGCTGATGGGCATCAACGACGTCGCCGTATCCAGCGGCTCGGCGTGCACCTCGGCAACGCTCGAACCCAGCTACGTTCTGAAAGCGCTGGGCGTCGGCGAAGACCTGGCGCACACATCGATACGTTTCGGCCTGGGCCGCTTCAATACCCAGGAGGAAGTGGATTACGTCACCAGCCGTGTGATTGAAGTCGTGCAGCGGCTGCGCGAACTTTCGCCGCTGTATGAAATGGCCAAGGAAGGCATCGATCTCAGCAAGATGAACTGGAAAGCGGCGGCAGAGCACTAGAATCGGGCCTGTAAATAAATTTATTCGTCTGAAAGTCGAAGGGGGAATGAAATGGCGTATTCCGATAAGGTAGTCGATCACTACGAGCACCCGCGCAACGTGGGCAGCTTGCCCAAGGAAGATCCGAATGTGGGCACAGGCCTGGTTGGCGCGCCCGAATGTGGCGACGTCATGCGGCTGCAGATGAAAATCAATCCCGAAACGCAGGTCATCGAAGAGGCCAAGTTCAAGACCTTCGGCTGCGGCTCGGCGATTGCCAGCTCTTCGCTGGCGACCGAATGGGTCAAGGGCAAGACGGTCGAGGAGGCTCTGGCCATCTCCAATACGGACATTGTCCGCGAGTTGAGCCTGCCTCCGGTCAAGATTCACTGCTCCGTGCTGGCTGAAGACGCCATCAAGGCGGCCATCGAGGACTGGAAAACGAAGAAGACTGCGGAAAAGCCCGCGGCCAGCACGACGGCCGGCAATTAATCGCGCGGGCAGGCTTGCGTAGCGCAGGCTGAAGCCCGCGGGGGCGTCCAATGCAGGCAGGCAAGCTGGCAAGCAGGCACGGCTGCATGCTGCCTAACTCCGCGAACCTGGCGTCAGGCTACTTCACCGGATGAACTGTGCGGCGATGCCGGTTGCAATGGAAACGACAGGACTGAAACGAGCGATGATTCACGTAACCGAAAAAGCGGCAACGAAAATTCAGGAACTGCTCGCCAAGGAAGGCGTGGCGGCAGCAACCGGAGGCCTGCGCGTGGGCGTGCAGGGCGGCGGCTGCTCGGGATTGACCTACGCGATGCGCCTGGAGACGCAGGCGCGCGACCGCGACAAAGTCGTCGAGGAAAATGGCGCGCGGTTGTTCGTGGATCCCAAGAGCTTCCTGTACCTGAACGAAACCACGCTGGATTATCAGGAAGACCTGATGCGGCGCGGGTTCGTGTTTCAGAATCCGCAGGCGACGCGCAGTTGCGGCTGCGGCACTTCCTTTACGGCGTAGTGCGCGGAGCGGGGCCGGACTCCATCGCAGGGAACATCGCAGGCGCTTCCTCTGCAAATGAGCGAAACGCGTGGTTGGCCGGGAGGGGGAGCCCGCCGGCCATTTTTTTTGCACGCTTCAGGTAGCACAGGCTTCAGCCTGTGAGTTTTAGGCCGCCTCGTACGAAAATCCACAGGCTGAAGCCTGTGCTACTGGCGCCGCCGATTGAATTTTATTTTTTTAAGTTATGAGCGCACCGTCCACAACCACGGCCACAATCGCAAACTGCTGGAGCTGTTCAGCGGCCACCGGCGGCGCATATTTTTGCCCCGCGTGCGGAAAAATTCAGCCTTTGCCGCGAGGGGCCGATTACTTCGCGTTTTTCGGCCTGCCGCGCAAGCTGGCCATCGATCTGGCGGCGCTCGAGCAGAGGTTTCACACCCTTTCGTGGAAGCTGCACCCGGATAATTTTGTGCGCGCTTCCGAGCAGGAACGCCAGCTTTCGCTGGATCTTTCCTCGCAGCTCAACGACGCGTACCGCACGCTGAGCGATCCCGTGGCCCGCACCGAATATCTGCTGGGTCTGGCCGCCATGCGCAGGGAAGGCCAGAAAAAGCAGCAGGCGCCGCCCGAATTGCTTGAGGAAGTTTTCGAATTGAACGAATCGCTCGACGAGCTTCGTGAGGCGCGGCAATCGGGCGGAAGCGATGCGCAAATGGCGGGCTTGCGGGCAAAGCTCGAAGCGGCGCAGCGCAAGTTTGAATCGTCGCTCGCCGATGTGGACCTGGAACTGGTGCGCGTGTTTGCGCAATGGGACGCCGCGCTCGATTCCGGAGCGGGCGACGAGGCTGGTAAAAAGCTTATGGAACGAATGAACGAAATTCTGAATCGCCGCTCATACGTTAGAAATCTCGTGAACAGCGTGCGCGCGGAATTGAATGCGTGACCGGCCGCTAGCCGCCAGTCACCAATCACCACCCACGGGGGCCATACAGCATGGGAAAGACCGTCGGCATCGACCTGGGCACCACCTACAGCCTGATCGCTTATCAGGATAAGCGCGAAGGTCGGCCGAAGTGTATTCCGGGTCCCTATGGCACGCCTCTGTGTCCTTCCGTCGTCAGCGTGGATGCGGACGGCTCCATCATTGTCGGGGAACCTGCGCGGCGACGCCTGCTGACGCAGTCCGAGCGCACCATTTATTCGGTGAAGCGCCTGATGGGGCGCGGCCCCGCCGACGTGCAGGACGAACTGAAGATTTTTCCGTTCCGCATCGACCCGGCCAGCAAGAACGTGATTCGCGTGCGCCTGGGCGACCGCGTGTTCACGCCGCCGGAAATTTCCGCATTTATTCTGCGCGAGCTGAAGAGCTGGGCCGACGAATATTTTCAGGATGTGGTGGACCGCGCCGTGATTACCGTGCCCGCGTATTTCAACGACGCGCAGCGGCAGGCCACGCGCGATGCCGGACGCCTGGCGGGCCTGGAAGTCCTGCGCCTGGTGAATGAGCCCACGGCGGCGGCCCTGGCCTACGGCCTGCATGAGAAAAAACGCGGCCGCGTCGCCGTGTACGATTTTGGCGGCGGCACGTTTGATATTTCCATCCTCAAGCTGATTTCGACCGCTGAGGGCGACATTTATCAGGTGCTTTCGACCAACGGCGACACGCACCTGGGCGGCGATGACATTGACAACGCGCTGCAAAGCGTCGCGCGCCAGGAAATCCTCGCGCAGGGAGTGGATCTGGCCGCGCATCCGGAAGTTCTGCAGGAACTGCGCAAGGCGATGATCTCCGCCAAGCACGAGCTTTCCAGCGAATCAAAGACTGCGGTTAAATTCCCCCTGCCCGATGGCGGAGTCTATTTCCGCGAAATCACGCGCGCCGAGTACGATCGCTGGATTCGCCCGATCATCGAGCGCACCATGGCTCCGGTACGCCAGGCGCTGGCCGATGCGAAGCTGGCTCCCGCGGAAATCGAGGAAGTGGTGCTGGTGGGCGGATCGACGCGCGTGCCGCTGGTGCGCAGCACGGTCGAGGAATTTTTCGGACGTCCGCCGCACGCCGAGCTCAATCCCGATGAAGTGGTGGCGCTGGGCGCCGCCGTGCAGGCCGACATCCTGGAAGGCGGCGTGAACGACATGCTGCTGCTCGACGTCACGCCGCTCTCGCTTGGCATCGAAACGATGGGCGGCGTGGTGGCCAAGATCATCCCGCGGAACTCCACGATTCCCGCGAGCGCCTCGGAAATGTTCACCACCGGCGTCGAGAATCAGACCGGTATCGACATTCACGTCCTGCAGGGCGAGCGCGAGATGGCCAAGGATTGCCGGTCCCTTTCGCGGTTTCAGCTGAAAGTTCCGCCGGGGCCCGCGGGCCTGGCGCGCATCGAGGTGAAATTCCTGATCGACGCCAGCGGCATCCTGCAAGTGGCCGCGCGAGATCTGCGCACTGGCCAGGAGCATTCGGTTGAAGTACAGCCGAGCTATGGCCTGGATGACGCCGAAGTCGAGCGCATGCTCGAGGAATCGATTGAATTTGCCGAACAGGATTTCTCCGAGCGGCAGCTGATCGAGGCGCGCAACGAGGCGGAAAGCGTGCTGCACGCCACCGAAAAAGCCCTGGCGCGCGAACAGTCCGAGGCGCCGGATGATCTTCCGGCCGAGGAACTTCGCGCCATCGAGGCCGCGTCGGCAGCGTTGCGCGAAGCCCTTGCCGGCACGGACTACAAAAGCATTCGCGCGTTCGTGGATGTGCTCAACCAGGCGACTACGCCGCTTGCCGAGCGCATGATGAATCGCGTGCTGGGGACGGCCCTGGAAGGCAAGAATCTCGGCGACATGTAGTGAGTGGCACAGGCTGATGCCTGTGCGGTTTTGGTTTTGCGCGTTCTGAAGAGCACAGGCTGAAGCCTGTGCAACCGGGAACCGGAGTGTTCAGAAGGAGACTACAATGGGCGGCAGCAATCCTTACATCGAACAAACCAAGTACACGCCCGCGGCGAAAAAGTTCAAGGTCACGTTTGTCCGCGAGGGCAAGACGTTCGAGGTGGACCCTGAGAAGGTTCCCTACGCGCGCGAAGGTTTGCCGGGCAGCATTCTGGACATCGCCACGGGCTTCCATATGGGCCTCGATCACGCGTGCGGCGGCGTGTGCGCTTGCTCCACCTGCCACGTTATCGTGCATGAGGGACTCGAGTCCTGCAACGAACCGACCGATTCCGAACTCGACCAGCTCGACGAAGCTCCCGGACTCACGGCCAAGTCGCGCCTGGGATGCCAGTGCGTGCCCGATGGAACGCGCGACATCGTCGTTGAGATTCCCGAGTGGAACAAGAATTTCGCCAAGGAAGCCGAGCACTAGAATTCAGGGCCCAGAGCGTCCCTGAGAGAACCCCGAAATGGATAGTTCTGTAGAGTCACCCTTCAGGGTGGCATTTTAAAGGCGATCCCGTGCCTGCCGGAAGCCGGGCGCTACCGAGGAGCAATTCATGCCCGCGACGTTTGACTGGGATGATACCGAAGAGATCGGAATTCAGCTTGCCGAAAAATATCCGGATACCGACCCGCTCTCTGTGCGCTTCACCGACCTGCACAAGTGGGTGACAGGTCTGGATGGATTTGCCGGCGATCCCAAGATGTCGAACGAAGGCAAGCTGGAAGCGATCCAGATGGCCTGGCTCGAGGAGCACAACGACCGGAAAGAGTGATTCGCCTGTCCTGAGCTTGCGCTGTTGGACGAGTTGTGGACGGAAGGGTGATTCGCAGCGCGGGGAGACCGCCGCCCGATCGCGATCCTTATGCCTTGATGCCTTGCCTTTCGACTTTTAACTATGGACTGTCGACTTTTGGCGGCCGACTCTTAGCTCTCGACTATTTTTCGCGTTTCCTCTACTCTAGCTATTCCACATTTTTCCCCTCTGTGGCGCTATGGTGCAACGGTTAGCACGTGGCCCTTTCAAGGCCAAAATGCGGGTTCGATTCCCGCTAGCGCTACCAAAATCTTGAAAATCATACATTCTTTTTCGTCCCACGCTAATAAGGACGCCCATGAAGCCCAGTTCCACGATTGGATGTCCTTCGCTATGTGCGGCCGATTACCTGACTTCGCGTTCGAAAGATTTCAACGCCTGGAAGCAGAACCCTGCAAGTAATCGAATGAGAGCAGGTAGTTAATTCATACCGCCTTTCCTTGCTCGATATCGGGATCACGCGATTCCAGTTTTGAATCATTTCTATCGATTTGGCAACGTGAAACGGCTTTCCACTCGCGCAAAATCAAAGCTAACTTCTTATGCTGCAATAAGCTGCATGCACCCTGATGCTGGTCCTGTGTTCGTCTTCAGCACTTTTGAGAGTTGTTGAGGGCGTCTGACAAGCTACGGATTTGAGTTTCGGATTCACCGGCTGCTCGGTCCTGTTTCTGGCCGCGATTGTACCGAAATCGTTCGTAGAGTGTCTGCCGTTTTTGTTCCTCCCTTCGCTTCAGGATTTCTTCTCACCGCCCGTAATACACATCCGCCGGCGTCACGTTGCCGATCCCCTCGTGGTACCGCCGCTGGTTGTAAAACTCGATGAACTCTGCCAGGGCCGTGTGCAGCTGTTCCACGCTGGTGTACACCAGCAGGTTGAGCCGTGCTTTCAGCGTCTCGTGGAACCGCTCGATCTTCCCGTTGGTTTGCGGATGATGCGGCGCACAGCGAATGTGCCGGATCTCAAGCATCCGCAGATAGTCCTCGAATGCATGCGAGAGATAACTCGACCCGTTATCGCTCACTAGCCTGGTGCGATCCTGGACCGGAACGCTCTTCATCCCCGTAAACTCCACTGCCTGTTCCACCACTTCGCTGATCGACGCTGAAGTCATGTCCTTCTTCAGCTCCCACGCCAAAATCATCCGCGAGTAATCGTCCAACACTGAGACCAGGTAATACCAGCCCCAGCCCACCACGAAAAAGTAGCTCGCATCGCTCTGCCACTGCTCGTTCACCCGTGTCGTCTTGACCCGATATTCCTTGCTTGCCGGAAAACCTTCCCGTTGCACTTCCCGCACCAGCCCGTGCCTCTTCAACACGCGATAGACACTCGATTCCGAGACCCCGAACCCTGCGTGGTCGCTGATCCAGCAAGCGATTTCCCGTGGACTGTGATCCGGTTCTCGTAACGCCACCTTCAGGATGACCTTTTCTTCCTCCGGCCTCAGCCGGTTCCAGATCGTGCCGGGTTGTGGTCGCCGGTCCACCAGGCCTGCTTCGCCCTCATGCCGATACCTCCGCTGCCAGCGATAATAGGTCGAAGGCGCCAGGCCCAGTTCGGCCAACGTCTCCTTCTTCGCCACCGGCGACCGCCTCACCAGTTCGATCACTTCTCGCTTCCTCTCGGGCTTCATCCGTGCGCATCGCTTCCGGTTGAGCAGCCCTAATACTGGCTTTTTTTCAGCGTCAGATTCTCCAGGCTCAGATCCGCTACCAGAAGCTTCAGCCGATCGTTCTCCTGCCGTAGATCCTGTACCTGGTTGCTGGTCGCCTCACGCTTTGCATCTCCGCGCAGGCGTCCCTTGCCCGCTTCCATGAAATCCTTCAGCCACTTGTAATAAATCGTCGGATGAATACCTTCGCGGCGGCACAGATCCGCCACCGAGACCTCGGCGCGTATCCCTTCCATCACGATGCGGATCTTCTCTTCGGCGGGAAACTTCCGGCGACTGGCATACTTGGCACGGCGAATCAACTGGCGGGCCGTCTCACCACGGCGCCCGCCAGAGCTGCCCGAGGGCAGCTCTGCTCCTACTTCTCCCTCTGCTTGCTGTCTTCTCGTTAGCTCTTCGTTCATGGCTCACCCTTCTTTCTGCGCATCCTAGCGCTGGTTCGGGTGAACCCAAAACTCAAAAACTGTAGCTTAACTCTGCTCCCAATTCGCTCCCATTTACGCTGAAGTCAAACACTGGCCCCGGTTCCGGCGGCCTTATCTTTGCTGCTTGGATTTTCGATGAAGAGCGTTCGCGGACCCGTCTGGGAGGTTGCCGGAACCTGCAACGACAGGCTGCTGGAAATCGTTGCCGTTGTCGTTCCCGATTGGCTAGAAGCTGTTGCACAACCGTAGACAAGCCATTG
>Ga0307373_10005202_pt1 | contig 21433 bp, 20 predicted proteins | sample OX2MG_FD_202534 | JGI IMG/M metagenome (GOLD analysis project Ga0307373, IMG submission 202534) | Soil microbial communities from Risofladan, Vaasa, Finland - OX-2 | ecosystem: Environmental > Terrestrial > Soil > Coastal area > Acid sulfate soil | place: Finland: Risofladan, Vaasa | collected...
TCGAGAATCGACGGTCCCGGCCGCCGTTCGAAACCGAAGCGCCTTCTGTCGAGGTTGCGCGGGATGTTCATGGATACCACCGCCGCCGCCGTCGCCGACCAGCCGCGCGAGTTCGAGGCCGAGTGCAGAAGCATGTTGAGGCTGCTCGAGCTGGCCATGCGCGAGGCCTATTTCCATCCCAGCAAGGTTCCGAGCAACGTGGTCGGCGACGAAGAAAGGGCCATGCCACAACAGCAACAGCAATCAATTGACGGCGTCCCTGAACCGGAGGCAGCGCGCTCGTGAAGCTCGAGATAGTTCACAGCACTCGCTACAGATACTCCGGCCCGATTGCCGAAACGGTGATGGAGGTGCGCTTGCGTCCGATGGACGGCAACGGGCAGCGCTGCCTCGAGTTCGACCTGGACGTGAGCTCCGGGATCAAGCCACGCACATATCGGGATGGCTATGGCAACCACGTGCATTACTTCAACCTCGTCCGCCCGCACACGCGGCTCGTCGTGACCAGCAGATCGGTCGTCGAGACCGGCCTCGGGCGTGACAACGACGCGGGCGAAGAGCTGGTGCAGGACTTCCTGCGCTTCCGCTCTCCGGTCAAAGACGTCGATGGCGTCCACGAGCTGGCGGCGCGCTTCCCCATCGCCGATCCCGGCTCCGGCCCAGAAGTCGAGACTGCGCTCGATGCGCTGACCGTGAGCATCAGCCGCGAGTTCACATACGATCGAGCCGTCACCGACGTGTACAGCGCAGTCGACGAGGTGCTCGAGCTGCGGGCCGGGGTGTGCCAGGACTTCGCCCACCTGTTCATCGCCGCCGCGCGGGCGATGGGGGTGCCGGCACGCTATGTGAGCGGCTACATCCATTCACCAGACGGGGGTGGCTCTTCCAGCGCGTCCCACGCCTGGGCCGAGGGGTGGGTGCCACGTCTCGGGTGGGTGGGTTTCGACGCCACGCACCCCGTACGCACGTCCGAAAACCACGTCCGCCTGGCGGTCGGCAGGGATTACAGCGACGCCGCGCCGACGCGTGGCATCTACGTGGGCTCGGCAACCGGCACTATGGATGTGGGCGTTCGGACGAGGGCCATCGAGTGACCTAGAAGCGCTTGCCCCTGACGTGGTCGATCGAGAACGTTGCGGTGTCGGCGATGAGCATCACCGCCATCACGCCGGCTTCGACCGGGTCGCTCACCACCAGGTCCGCGGCATCCGGCACCGAGCCCGCCATGTTCGTGCAGAGGACGAGGATTCCGACCTCCCTGATCTCGCGGACCGCAGCGGTGATATCGCCACCCATCAGGGCTCCGGCGAGGACGAGCGCACGCGCGCGGTGCAAGCGCGCAACAGCGCGAACCGCAGCCGCGAGCTGGTCCTCGCCGACCAGCGGAATCGTGTCGACCGAGATCCGCTCACCGCGGATGTTGTGTCGGTCGGCTTCCGAGATCGCGCCCTGTGCCACCATGCCGACCTGCGCGCCACCGCCGATCACGATCACCCGCTTGCCGTAGATGCGCTCGAAGGTTGGGACCGTGCTGACTTTGGTGACGCCCTCCAAGCCCTCGAGGTCAGCGATCAGACGCTTGGTGTCGGGTGCTCCGGCAACCTCGAGCTGCAGCTCGGCAGCGTTATCGCGGTGTGCCCCGCCGGCGACATAGGTGACGTTCGCTCCGTGGCGGAAGATGGTTTCCGACAGCCGGTAGAGCACGCCCGGCTCATCCCGAGCGGCGACCAGCAGTCCGAGCACCGGTGAATCCGCCACGCGCAGAACATTACTGGCCTTAGGGGACTTTTCGTGAAACCTCGGACCCTGCGGCATGGTGGCTGACGGCTCCCGTGACCGGCTCCTCGACCAGCCGAGGTCGGCCGTGACGTCGTCCAGAAATGCCGCGAGCCGGAGTCGGTTGCCAAGGATCGCGCACATGAGAAGGCAGGTGCCAAGAGTGCCTTCTTCCTGAAAGAGCCCTATGGTCGCGCGGCCCAACAATACCCAACAGATTTTGTTTGCCGAAACCAGACGTGCGAGTCCTCGATGCCCTAGGCTTGCCTGCAGTGTCCAGCTCGCGCGTCGCGATCATCGGAATTGCTTGGGGGGGTCCCCCGACTTAAGCGCACTCCGCTGACGTCGCAGGACCTCCCGGCCACAAAGGCCCGGAGGTTTTTTTATGCCCACGCCAACCGCAGCCAGCCATAGCAATGGCGCCGCCAGGCGCATCGTGGTGTACGACACCACGCTGCGCGACGGCGCCCAGGGTCCGGCCGTGTCCTTCTCGGCATCGGACAAGCTCCGCATCGCGCGGGCGCTCGACGGGCTCGGCTTCGATTACATCGAGGGCGGCTTCCCCGGATCGAACCCGAAGGACGAAGAGGTGTTCTCGACCCTGGTCGGCCAGCCGCTGAAACAAGCGAAGCTGGCGGCGTTCGGGGCCACCCGGCGCGCGGGCGCGAAATGCGAAGACGATCCGAACCTCAAGGCGCTGGCCGAGAGCGGCGCCGCCACGTGGACGCTGGTGGGCAAGAGCGACCCATGGCAGGTGAGCGCTGTGCTGGGGACGACGCCGAACGAGAACCTGGCGATGATTCGAGAGTCGGTCGCGTACGGGGTTGCGCTGGGCAAAGAGGTCATCTTCGACGCCGAGCACTTCTTCGACGGATACGCCAGGGACGCCGAGTACGCGATCGAGGCCTGTCTCGAAGCGGCGCGCGCGGGCGCGACCTGGGTGGTCCTTTGCGACACCAACGGCGGCAGCCTTCCGAGCGAGATACGCGCGGGGGTCGAGGCAATTCGGCGCGGGCTTGGCGAGCTCGACCGGCCGGCCGGAGTCGGCATCCACTGCCACAACGACTGCGAGCTGGCGGTCGCCAACACGCTCGAGGGCGTGGCCGCCGGCGCCGACATGGTGCAGGGCACCATCAACGGCTATGGGGAGAGGTGCGGCAACGCCAACCTCGTCTCCGTGGTCGCCAACCTCGTGCTGAAGCTCGGGATCGATGCGCTTGAGGCAGGGTCGCTGGCGCGGTCCACCGACCTTTCGCGAACTGTCGCCGAGATCGCGAATCTTGCCCTGCCGCTGCAGCAGCCGTACGTCGGTTACGGCGCATTCGCCCATAAAGGCGGGCAGCACGTGGCGGCGGTGCTCAAGCACAAGGATGCCTACCAGCACGTCGATCCGAGCCTCGTCGGTAACGAGCCGCACGTGTTGGTTTCCGAGCTCTCGGGCCGAGGCAACATCCTGGCCAAGGCGCGCGAGTTCGGTTTGGAGCTCGACCGAGACGACCCTCACACGCGATGGCTGGTGCAGCATCTCAAAGAGCTCGAGCACCGCGGGTACTCATACGAAGCCGCAGATGCGTCCTTCGAGATGCTGCTGCGGCGGCTGCAGACCGGCTACGAAGCTCCCTGGAAGGTCGCGGACTTCACGACGATGGTGCGCAAGGACGGCGACGCTGTGCACGCCGAGGCGACAGTCAAGGTCGAGGTCCGGGGCACGCTTTATCACACTGCCGCCTCCGGCAATGGACCAGTCAACGCGCTGGACGCCGCGCTCCGCAAAGCCCTGAGTCCTCGGTTTCCTGGCCTGAAGGGCGTCGGCCTTCACGACTACAAGGTGCGCATCCTGGACAGCGCCGCCGGCACCGCCGCGACGACCAGGGTGCTGATCGAGTCGGGACGCGGCCTGCGGCGCTGGACGACAGTGGGTTGCTCCGAGAACATAATCGAGGCGTCCCTGGCCGCCCTCGTCGACTCGTTCGAGTACGCGCAATTGCCAAGGCCCGCTGGAAAGAGTTGACAGCTCGCAGCCGAGCCAGCGGACCCCCCCGCGCGCAGAGCGGAGTTAAGGCGGTGACTCATTGATTGCTCACCGCCCCTCCCCCCCGACGGGGGGAGGGAGAGAGGTTGCCCGACAGGAAATACCCGTAGAGCTCAGGCGCGACATCCGCATGCTCGGCGACCTCTTGGGACAGGTCGTCTCCGAATACGGCGGGGTCGCCCTGCTTCGCGACGTCGAGCAGCTGAGACATGCGGTGATCCGAGCGCGCGAGGATGCGAGATACGAACGCCGGGCTGAGGAGCTCGTCGCATCATGGCCGCTGTCCAGAGCCGCCGCGGTCGCCCGGGCGTTCGCCTGCTACTTCCATCTCGCCAACCTTGCCGAAGAGCATCACCGCGCGAGGGTCTTACGCGAGCGGGACCAGGGTCCAAAGCCGATGTCGGAGTCTCTGGCGGCAACCGTCGCCCAGCTCAGGTCGCGGCACGGGGCACAGCGCCTGAAGCAGATGCTTGCCGACTTCGAGGTCCATCCCGTTTTCACTGCCCACCCCACCGAGGCTCGGCGCCGAGCCGTGGTCACGGCGATCCGCCGCGCCGGCGAGCAGCTCGACCGGCTCGACGATCGGAGCCGGTCCGAAGGCGAGCACCGAGAAGCTAGGCGCCGCCTCGCCGAGGAGGTCGACATCCTGTGGCGCACAGGTCAGCTGCGCGCGACGCAGGTCCAGCCCTTGGACGAAGTCCGCTCCGTCATGTCCGTCTTCGACGAGACGCTTTTCCTCGCGGTACCCGAGATATACAGGTCGCTAGACCGTGCCCTGGGCCCCGGCGACTCAGGCCGGCGCCCCCCGCTCGCGCCCGCCTTTCTCAGGTTCGGGAGCTGGGTTGGCGCAGACCGTGACGGCAACGCCAACATCACCGCGGACGTGACCGCGGCGACGCTACCCATCCAGTCAGAGCACGTGCTGATCGCGCTCGAGAATGCGACCAATCGCGTGGGCCGCGCTCTCACGGCCGACACCGTGACGACGCCACCGAGCCCGCGACTTCGCCGGCGCCTGGCTGCCTTCCGCGCCGCGGACCCCAGGCGCTTCGCCGAGCTCGAGAAGCGCTCCCCATCCGAGCCGCACCGACAGTTTCTGATTCACGTGGCGGACCGAATCCGCGCGACACGTATGAAGGACGCGCGGCGAAAATTTGGCGGGGCGGCCGGCCTCCTCGACGACTTGAGGACAGTGCAAGCATCGCTCGCGGCAGCCGGCGCCCTGCGGCTGGCGTACGGCGAGCTGCAGCACCTGATCTGGCAGGCCGAGACCTTCGGGTTCCATCTTGCCGAGCTGGAGGTGCGCCAGCACAGCCTCATCCATGCTCGTGCTTTAAAGGAGGTGCGCGCAGGCGCCAGGAGGTCGGCGGCGACCAAGGAGGTGCTCGACACCCTGGGAACGATGGCCCGGCTGCAGGCGGACTTTGGCCGCGAGGCGTGCCGGCGCTATGTCGTGAGCTTCACGCGCGATGTCGATGACATCGCCGCGGTTTACGAGCTCGCCGCTCACGCCACCGGAGGCGTGGCGCCCACTCTGGAGGTGATCCCTCTGTTCGAGACGGTCGCCGACTTGCGCCGGTCGCCTTCGGTGATGGAAGCGATGTTGAAGCTCGGCCCGGTGCGCGAGCTCGCCCAAACGGCCGCGCGCCTCGAGGTGATGCTCGGATACTCAGACTCCACCAAGGAGGTCGGCCCACTCAGCGCCACCCTGGCGCTCTATACCGCACAGGAGGAGCTGACCCGATGGGCAACACGCCACGGCCTGCAGCTCACGCTCTTTCATGGGCGGGGTGGGGCCCTGGGTCGCGGCGGCGGCCCTGCCAACCGGGCGGTCCGAGCGCAGGCCCCAGGCTCGGTCGGCGGCCACTTCAAAGTTACCGAGCAGGGCGAGGTGATCTTTGCGAGGTACGGCAACCGAGCAATCGCGCGACGCCACCTCGAGCAGGTGGCGTCCGCAGTCCTCGAGGCCTCGGCGCCCGCCGCCCGAAACCACGGGCGCCCGCCGGCCGAGCGCTTCAGGCGCCTGGCCCTGCAGGTGGACGAGGCTGCACGCAACGCCTACCGCGCGCTGGTTGACGCCGAAGGATTCGCGAGCTGGTTCGGCCAGGTGAGCCCAATCGAGGAGCTCGGCCGCCTTCGGATCGCCTCGCGACCAGCCAGGCGCCACGGCGGTCACGACCTCGACGACCTGCGCGCCATCCCCTGGGTGTTCGCGTGGTCGCAGATGCGGCTCAACCTCCCGGGCTGGTATGGCTTGGGAACCGGCCTGGCGGCGGCGCCCCTCGGCGAGCTCAAGAAGGCGTACGCCTCATGGCCGCTCTTCAACGCGCTGCTTGACAACGCGGAGATGAGCCTGGCGAAGACGGATCGAAAGATCGCGACTCGTTACCTGGATCTGGGCTCGAGCCCAGGCCTCTCGGCCCTGCTGCTGCGCGAGTACGAGCTGACGATGGAGCGGGTCCTCGCGGTCACAGGACACCAACGGCTGCTCGAGGACCGGCGGGTGCTTTCGTGGGCGATCGAGCTGCGCAACCCGTACGTCGATGCGCTTTCCCACCTCCAGCTCCGAGCCCTTCGCGCCCTCCGCGCCCAAGGCTCCGGCGCGCGCGACCGAGCGCTGGCCGAGCGGCTCTTTCTCCTCACCGTCAACGGCGTGGCGGCCGGCTTGCAGAACACGGGGTGAGGGATCAACGCCGTACGAGCGCACTTTCGCTTCTCGGCAAGATGCAGAATTGGGCGCTGACACGCCGCCTGGCGGAGGGGATCCGGTCTTTGGGTGCTGGGAAATCCTCGCCAGTCCCTATCGGTAATACCCATGCAAGCCCGAGGAGGCCAACGGTGCGACATCGATGAGCGAGCCGGCGCCGGCAGAGGCGCATCCGGCATTCGGCGATTCGATCGTCGTTCTCGACCAGGTGGTCAAACGATTTGGCGCCGTGGTGGCCGTCGACAGGTTGAGCCTGGAGATCGAGCGCGGTGAGTTCTTCAGCATGCTGGGACCGTCCGGCTGTGGCAAGACCACGACGCTCCGACTGATCGGAGGCTTCGAGATGCCCACCGAGGGAGTGGTCCGACTCGATGGACAAGACGTCACGGACCTGCCCGCTTACAAGAGAAATGTCAACACCGTCTTCCAGTCCTATGGGCTGTTCCCGCACCTCAGCGTTTACGACAACGTCGCGTTCGGTCTCCGCCGGAAAAAGGTGCCGGGTAAAGAGGTCGAGAGGCGCGTGGTCGAGGCGCTCGAGCTGGTGAGCCTTGCGGGCTACGGAAAGCGGCGCCGGTCTCAGCTGTCGGGCGGCCAGCAGCAGCGGGTAGCGCTCGCGCGGGCGCTCGTCAACCGGCCTCAGGTGCTGCTCCTCGACGAGCCGCTCGGGGCGCTCGATCTCAAGCTGCGCAAGCAGATGCAGCTGGAGCTCAAGCGGATCCAGAAGGAGGTCGGCATCACCTTCGTGTTCGTGACGCACGACCAGGAGGAGGCGATGACCATCTCCGATCGCATCGCGGTCATGAACAACGGAAAGATCGAGCAGCTCGGCCGGCCCGAAGACGTGTACGAGCGCCCCGCGACCGTGTTCGTGGCGGAGTTCCTCGGCGCGTCCAATCTTCTCGAAGGCATCTATCGCGGGACCCATAGCGGCTGGGGCCAGGTCGAGCTTGCGAACGGCGCGAGGATCCGAATCCCGATCGAGCAGGACCGGCGAGACGGCGAGCCTGTTCGCGTTGGCGTTCGACCCGAGAAGATACAGGTCGTTCCAGTCGGCGCCGAGCCCCCCGCGACCCAGAATGTCGTAACGGCTACCCTACGGAGCGCCGTGTTCGCAGGGGTCAGCTTTCAGTACTTCTTCCAGACCAGCGAGGGCAAGGAGATGACGGCATTCGACCGGAACTCAACTGGAGGCGCTGTCGCCAAGCCAGGCGATGCAGTCCGCCTGGCCTGGGCGCCTCAACACACGTTCGTCATCCCCGTCGGCGAGTCAGTGATGCCTCCGGAAACCACAGGCTAGAGGAGACGCATGAGCACCCAGAAAGAAGTTCCGTATTACATGGACCCGTCCTTCTTGCGCGGGCTGACACAGAATCGGATCACGAGGCGCACTGCCCTTCAGGGCGCCGGCGCCGTGAGCCTGGCCGCAGTTTTGGCCGCCTGTGGCATCGGCAGCAAGCCGGTAGTGGCGACGCACACCAACTGGGTGTGGGACACGGCGACCAAGGCGGGCGTCCTCGACTTCGCGAACTGGCCGCTTTACATCGATACGGGCACGGACTCCAAAGGCAGGACCACCTATCCCACACTCGCGCAGTTCACCCAGGAGACCGGCATCAAGGTCAACTACAGCGAGCCGATCCTGGACAACAACACCTTCTTCGCCAAGACTGCACCCGAACTCTTGTTAGGAAAATCGATCGGCTACGACATCATCGTCGTCACCAACGGGATCTACCTGACCAACTACATGGAGCAGAACTGGCTGACCGAGCTCGACCCGACGAAGCTTGGCAATTTCACCCAGAACGCGGCGCCCCGGCTACTGGCGCGCGCCTTCGACCCCGGCAACAAGTTCACCATCCCCTGGCAGTCCGGCTTCACCGGCATCGGCTACAACCCGAAATTGACGGGCCGTGACATCACGAGCTTCAACGACCTGTTCGACCCCAAGTTCGCCGGCAAGGTGGGAATGTTCGCCGAAACCCAAGACCTCGGCAACCTGACCCTGCGCGGCATCGGAATCAAGCCCGAGACGTCGACTCCCAGCGATTGGCAGAAAGCGGCCGACAAGCTCAAGGCACAACGAGCCGCCGGGATCGTTCGCAAGTACTACGACCAGAGCTACATCGATGCGCTGAGCAAGGGCGACACCTGGCTCAGCATGGCGTGGTCAGGCGACATCTTCCAGACCAACTTGTCGGCCGGCAACGAGGACCTCAAGTTCGTCATCCCTTCGGAGGGTGGAATTATCTGGACCGACAACATGACCATCCCGGTGGGCGCCGCCCACCCACTGGATGCCATCACCTACATGAACTGGGTGTACCAGCCCAGGGTGGCGGCCACGATGGCCGAGTCGATCGAGTACATCACTCCCGTCCCGAGCGCACAGCAGTTCATCCAGCAGGACGCGGCCGCGGCTAAGCCGGCCGACCAGCCGCTGCTCCAGCAGCTGGCCCAGAGCCCGCTTATATTCCCGTCGGCAGAGACTCTCGCCAACACCTCGTACTATCGGGTACTCGCCAACAAGGACGAGACCAACCAGTGGCTGAACCTCTTCACGTCGGTCGTTCTCTGATCGAAGCATGAGCAGGACCGGAGGCAAGTAGCCAACAATTGGCGGTCGGCGCACGCGCTGCCAGGCGACCAGGGCTCAGCTCCCGTTGGCGCCGAGCCCTGGCGCCTTACCTGCTCATCCTTCCAGGCAGCGGCTGGATGCTGCTCTTCTTCCTTTTGCCCATCGCCACACTTGGAATCACCTCGCTCGAGTCAGGTGACTTTCTCAGCGGCTTCGACTTCACCTGGAACTTCGGCAACTACTCAAATGGCTTCAACCTCTACTCGGAGCAGTATCTCCACGCGGTCGAGTACGGCGGCTCGGCGACCATCGTGGCGCTTCTGGTCGCCTATCCTGCCGCCTACTGGATAGCGTTCCACGCAGGGCCGCGTAAGTCGTCTTACCTGCTGGCCGTGCTCTTGCCCTTTTTTGTCTCATTCGTGATCCGGACCCTGGCCTGGGAGACGATTCTGAGCGACGACGGCATGCTGTTTGGACCCCTCAAATCACTGAACCTACTGCCCAGCGACTTTCGGGTGCTGGCCACGCCCGTCGCGGTGACCGGGGGCCTCGCCTACACGTTCTTTCCGTTCATGCTGCTGCCGGTTTATGCATCTTTGGAGAAGATCGATCGCGGCCTGGTCGAGGCGGCGGAGGACCTCTTCGCCAGCAAGTTCGAGGTGCTTCGGCGGGTGATCTTTCCGCTGTCTGTACCTGGCGTCTTCGCCGGCGTGCTCCTCACCGGCATCCCCGCTGTGGCCGACTACGTCAACCAGGATCTGCTCGGGGGCGTCGGCACGACGATGGTCGGGCGCGTGATCGAGACACAGTTCGAGGTGAACATCAACTATCCGCTGGCGGCCGCGCTTGCGTTCGTGTTCATGCTCGGCTTGCTGGCAACGCTGATCGTTTACCAGCGGATCTTCGGCACCGAACAGATCATGGGAGGCTGACCTTGGCCTCTAGAGCAGTGCCCGGACCACGACCACCGCGCGCCAGGACCGGCCCGAAGTTGGGGAGCCGGCTCCGAGCCCTCGTGCTCCCGGCTTACGCCCACCTTGTGATCCTGTGGCTGTTCGCCCCCATCATCGTCATGATCGTATTCGGGTTCAACAACACCCATGGCAGGTTGAACATCGTCTGGTCGGGCTTCACGCTCAAGTGGTTCGAGAACCCGTTCGGCGTGACGGCCCTGACGTCGGCTGTGACCACATCATTGGTGACGGCGACCATTGGGGCCGTCGTCTCCACCATCCTCGGCACGATGATCGCTCTCGCCTCCCACCGGTACAACTTCCGCGGGAAAGGTCTTCTCGACGCAATCATGGTCATGAACATCGCCGCCTCGGAGGTGGTGATGGGCGCCGCCCTCCTCACCCTCTTTCTCGCCGGCAATGTCCCGCTTGGGCCCGTGACAATCGTATTGGCCCAGGTCATGTTCTCGATTCCGTTCGTTGCCATCACCGTGCGAGCCCGCCTGGTCGGATTCGAAAACGCGCTCGAAGAATCGGCACAGGACCTCGGCGCATCACCGTGGACGACATTCATGCTGGTGACGCTGCCGATCATCTTCCCCGGCGTTCTCGCGGCTGCCCTACTGGCATTTGCGCTCTGCCTCGACGACTACGTGATCACGAGCTTTGTCGCCGGAGACACGCAGACCTTTCCGCTTTGGGTTTACGGCGCGACCCGGTTGGGGGTGCCGCCTCAGGTCAACGTCATCGGCACCTTCATCTTTATGGCCGGCGTGGTCATCGCCATCGGGTTCGCTTCGATTCAAGGCTGGCGCAATCGCAGGCTGGCTCGCGAGTCTGCCCTTTGACGCCACGCATCGGCGGGATGTACGGCCCCGATGTGACTTTCCTCGGAGTGGCTCGATGCGACTTGGACGACGCCTCGAGCTTTGAGGACGCCGACGTCGTGATCATCGGAGCTCCATACGACGCGGGCACCTCGTACCGACCAGGCGCGCGCTTCGGTCCCAAGATGATCCGCACCACCGATTACAACCCGCACGACTCTGCGCGGCCCCACCTGGCGCTGAGGGTCGACCCGCTGCGCGACCTACGCGTGCTGGACGCGGGTGACATCGAGATGCCTGGCGTGGAGGCCAGGCTCCCCATCGACAATCTCGAGAACGCGGTTCGCGCCGTCGCCGAGGCCGGCGCGATTCCCGTGATCCTCGGCGGCGATCACACGATCACCTGGCCCGATGTCACGGGCGTCGCGCGCGCCAAGGGATGGGGCCGCGTGTCGGTGATCCACTTCGACGCGCACGCCGACACCGGGGACACGCAGTTCGGCAGCCTGATCGGCCATGGGTTGCCGATGCGCCGCCTCATCGAGTCCGGCGCCTGCCGCGGCGACCGCTTCATCCAGATCGGCCTGCGCGGTTACTGGCCCGAGCCGGAGACGCTCCAGTGGATGGCCGAGCGACAGATGCATTCCTTTGAGATGCACGAGGTCGGACGGCGCGGTCTTGACGCGGTGCTCGAAGAAGCCTTCGCCATCGCAGTCGACGACTGTGACGGCGTCTTCGTCTCCTTCGACGTCGACGTCGTCGATCCGGGAATGGCGCCTGGCACGGGCACGCCCGAGCCAGGCGGTTTCACCGCGCGCCAGGCGCTGGATGCCGTGCGGCGGATCGCGATCGAGCTGCCGGTGGTTGGGATCGACGTGGTCGAGGTGTCGCCCCCTTACGACTCCTCCGAGATCACATCCTTTCTCGCCAACCGCGTGATCCTGGAGATGCTCGCGGGAATCGCCTACCGGCGCAAGGGAGGGACCTGGGGCTCAATCCCCAAAACCCTGCTAGAGGGCAGCGCGTGAAAGACGTGCTTTCGCTGCTGCAGAAGCAGCAGGATCTCGAGAAGGCGTTTGTCACCGAGGCAGCGGCCAAGGCGCAGCCGTCCTCGGGCTGGACGCCGAGCATGACGATGTTTCACATCGCCAACTGGCGCGAGCGCCTATGGAATGGGCTGTCCGAAGCGGCCGCGAAGCGACCGGTCACTGCCCCGCCCGGCAACATCGATGAGCTCAACGACGCTGAGATGGCGGGCGCTGCGGGCGTCTCCCTCGCAGACGCGGCGACTCGCGCCGACGCCGCTTTCACCTCGATCATCGCGATGTGGAAGACGATGGGCGATCAACCATTCAACTGGTTCAACGCCGAAACCGTCGGCGAGGCGATCCTGCGCAACAGCTACCTGCATCCGCGCATTCACCTCGCCGACCAGTGCCTCGAACGTGGGGAGGCAGGGCGGAGTCAGCGCCTGACCGAGGAAACGGTTTCCGAGCTGCGCGCCGTCGGCGCGCCCGCCCGCGTTCTTGGCGCCGCCATCTACAACCTGGCGGCGGTCCACGCCAGGCAGCTGCAAAGCGATGAGGCGCTCGACTTGCTCGAGGAAAGTCTCGCCCTGCGTGAGGACCTGAGGGCGGGCGCGACCGAGGATAAAGATTTCGCCTCCGTGCGAGGTGAGCCGCGCTTTCGCGCTCTGATGTCTACGAACTAAACGGCTTTATGAGACCAGCCAGGTCGTCGAGCTTGGCCAGCGCCTGGTCGCGGCCGTCAGATGGCACGTACCAGATGCACCGCTCGACGCCCGTCTCGGCCGCCTGTTCGATCGCCGCTGCCTCGGCTTTGGGGTACACGGTGACCGGAAGAGGGCCGCGGCCGGCAGCCCTCGCCAGCTCCTGCAGCTCGGGGATGCGGGGAAGGTCGGCGCCCCGGTTGGGCATCCAGCCGTCCGCGTATGCCACCACGCGCTTCAGGACGCTCGGCCCGCTGCCTCCGAGCAGCACTGGCGGGTGTGGTTTCTGGACAGGCTTTGGCCAGCACCACATCGGATCGAAATTCACCAGCTTGCCGTGATACTCGGCGGCGTCCTGGGTCCAGATCGCCTTCATCGCCTCGACCCGCTCGCGCATCAGCTGGAACCGAGTGCTGAAGTCGGTGCCGTGGTCCGCCATCTCCTCCTGGTTCCAGCCGGCCCCGACGCCGAACAGAAACCGCCCGTTTGAGACCTGGTCGAGGCTGGCGACCTGCTTCGCCGTGTGGATCGTGTCGCGCTGCACCACCAGGCAGATGCCGGTGGCCAGGAGCAAAGTCTTGGAAGCCAGCGCGGCAACGGTGAGAGCGACGAACGGATCCAGCGTGTGGGAGTACTGCTTGGGCAGCTCCTGCCCACCGGGCCACGCCGACAACCGGCTGGTGGGAATGTGCGAATGCTCGGCCACCCACAACGATTCGAAGCCGAGCTGCTCGGCCGCCGGCGCGAGCTCGGTCATGGAGATCGAGTAATCGGTGGGGAAAATCGCAACGCCAAATTTCATGCGCTCAATCGTGACAGGCCAGGCGCCGCCGGTGCCGGGACATTGTTACGCCGTACGGTTATCCGTCCACCGGCGTCTCTCGGCGGCTCGGCGGAGCAACGGCCGCGCATCGATCGCGCGGCTGGGCTTTGGGCCCATCGATCTGGATTCCCGCTTGTCCAAAGCGCGCATCAACGCGACCACAACATGCGGGTCGAGATGCGTGCCCGCCTCCTCCTGGACCACGCGCCGCGCCTGTCTGCCGCCGCAGGCCTGGCGGTAAGGCCGGTCGGTCGTGAGCACGTCATAGGTGTCGGCGACCGCCACGATCCTGGCCTCGATCGGGATGGCGTCCGAGACCAACCCGTGGGGGTAGCCGCTCCCATCCATCCGCTCGTGGTGATAGAGAACGCCCAAGAGCTCGCGCTTGAAATGGCCGCCGCGCTTCAGGATCGCGACCCCAATCTCCGGGTGCGTCTTCATGACCGCGGACTCGGATTCGGTGAGTGGTCCGTGCTTTTCGAGAATGGCGTCCGGAACCCCGAGCTTGCCAACGTCGTGGAGCAATCCGGTGCGCGCCAGGACTCGAAGCTCGGTGGCTGACATCCCGAGCTGTTGTCCGATCTGGACGCTGAGCTGGGCGACGCGCCGGTGGTGGCCCTGGGTCTCGCGGTCTTTGACCTCGACCGCGGCCACGAGTGCCGCGATGACCTCGAAGTCGAGCTCCTCGACGTCGACGGAGACCTGGAGCTCGAGGGCGGTCTCGATCACCGAACGGAAAGACTGCGCCCGGGCCCGTTCGACCAGCAACGCGTTCAACGCCAGGCCAACCGCGGCCAGCATCAGGAGGTGGTAGTACCACCACCCAACCGTCCATGCGCTGAATAGGACCATGGCGGCGGCCGCGTCGGCGAGCAGAACGAATGCCGCGAGCAGGAACGCCTGGCTGACCAGGCGGGCGCGACGATAGCTGCGCGCCTGGCGGAGGGCTGCAAAGATAAAGAGCGCGATGCTGGCAATCGCCAGACCGGTGCTGTATGGAGGCTGCGAAAGCGGCAGCGCCGCGATCAGCGCCGTGCGGTAGATCGCGATTCCGGCGTAGCCCACGACGCCAACGGCCACGAGGAGGACGAGCCACCCCGCCGGCCAGAACGGCAGGTGGCGCTCGAGACGCGCCAGCCCAGGTGCATAGCTGGACGCGAGAAAGACCGCCGGTATCGCCAGGCTCAGATACGCCGAGATCGCCACCGCGCTGCCGGAGTACTCGCGGAACAGATCGGGGACGAGGATGCCCGGCGTGGTCAAGCCATGCACGGCGAAGATCGCACCTAGGGACATGAAGCCGAGACACAAGAAGAGCACCCGATAGAGGCCGATCTGGATGGTCGCGAACGCCAGTGCCCCGGCGATCAGCGCCGCGATGATCGAGACCGCCGACACAATGTAGAAATGCTGGTTCGGCGCCACGATGAGGCCGCCGCCCCCGATGGCCGCCAGCGGGACCAAGGTCGCGGGGACCAGCAGGCCGACGATTATCAACGCATCGGGCCACGCGACCAGCAGCCCGGATCCGGGTCGAACCGACCTCGCCGCCGGCGAGCGTGCAACCACGGTGGCCTCCCCCCTTTTGAACAGGCTTCCCGACTTGGTTGAGGGACCACCAGTGGCGACCGGCCTGGGGCCGCACGGGCGCCCAGAGCGCTACTCGAACTCCCTTCCAGCTAGGACAACGAGCCAGCCGGCGACTCGGGTCGCTTGCGCGATCGGGCTTTGACCGCCGTCGGTGAGTTCGAGGGCGCTGCGAACAGCCATTTCTAGATGGCTCGCATCCGGTTGCTCTTCGCGTTGTGCTCGACCTCGGCGAGGCCGAGGGCCTCCATCAACGGCGGCACGTACATGCCGAACCTGCCCCGCAAGCCTTTCTTGAGGCCATACCATCCGCCGGCCGGATTGCCGGCGATCGACCCCAAGCCTCGGCTGTGCCGGCGGCCGCCGGCTTCTGCTCGTCGGCACTGCCCAGTGGCATCCAATCCCCATGTTTCTTCGGCATCGCGTGCAGGTCGTCGAGGCAACGAAGCCTCATACCGAAGCTCGGTCTTACCCACGGTGCAGGCCAGCGCCGGTGGATTCAAGGATTCGTCCTTGTACATCTGGTACGCGGACGATCCGCTTGGCGTGGTCAGCTGCCAGGCGACTGCTTAGTGCCGGCTCCGTTCACCTTCGCCACCTATCCGAACTCCTTCATAAGAAATTGATGCGGGTCAACCGCCAGGCTCTGCCCGGCGGGTACATCGGGCTAGCCGTCACGAGCTCCACGTCGAGCGTGTAGTCGCCCAGCACGACGTGCTCGAGTCCCTCGCGCGTGCCGGGAGCGATCGGCTGGTCGACCACGATCGCGGGAGCCGCGAGCCGCTGCCGGAGGATCATGCCGGGCCACTCGATCAGGTCGACGTCCACCGTCGAAATCAAGTCTGATTGCCCGCCCCATGGTGTGGCGTAGGTGGCCACGGCCTGGTTCTTCGCGATGATCCGGCGGACGTGCAGGTTCGACCGCATTGATGCGAGGAGGCTCTTGGCGGCGGCGAAGGCGAGGGCCAGCGTGGGCAGGCCCATCACGCAGCCGTACAGCCTCACGTTCCGACCGTCGATGGACGCGTCGGCGGCGAACAGAAAGTTGGCGCCGTCCGCCAGGCCCGATCCGGTCTTGATGCCGATAATCCCGCTCTGGCCGAGGACGGCGTCGACGTTGAACACCGTGCCGGCGACAGGCAGATCCGTCTGGGGCATGGCCACGATCTGGGCGAACACGTCCAGCTTCATCGCCTCCATGCCCAGCCGCATCAGGTCGCTGGGCGTGCTCACAGTCCCCGGCGACGCGCCGCTCGTGTCAGTGAACTTGGTGTGCGTCATCTGAAGCGCCACCGCCCGCTCGTTCATCGTGGCCACGAACGCGGCGACTGATCCGGTGTCCCAGCGAGCGAGCGTCTCCGCGAAGTTGTTGCCAGACGGGATGAGCAAACCCTCGAGGAGCTGAAACTCACTGAGCTGCTCGCCGGATTGAACCGCGACGACCGATTCCTTGTTCGACTGATCAACCAGGTAGGACTGCACGTCTGCGTCGGTGATCGTGATGGTCGGTCCCGCGTCGTCCTTTTTTAGTGGCTTGTCCGTGAGTATCACCAGTGCGGTCATGACCTTGGTGACGCTGGCCGCGGACACCGGCCGCTCATCACCCGAGCTGGCGATCAGTCCGAGCCCCGCGGCTCCCACGGCAGCCATCCCGCCGCGCGGCCACGGGATCGTGGGGATGGTGCCCGGAATCGTGTCCTGCGTGGAAAGCGAACTGGTCGCCGCCACCGCGGGTATCGGCCTGAAGTAGTTCACAACCCCCGCCGCGACGACTGCGGCGGCGAGCAACAGGGCCAACTTCGATTTCATGACGCGATCTTGGGTATCACTTCGCAAATGATGAAGATTCGTTTGAGGTCACCGCTACGCCTAGTAGACTTCGGAGCTTGAATCTGGAGGCGATCGGACCACTGGTCGCCGCTTCGATGTTCGGACTCGTCTCGGGCTTCAACGACGGCGGCAACCTGATGGGATCGTTCACGTCCGGCCGGGTCATCAGCCCGCGCGCGGCAGCCCTGCTCCTGCTGCTCAGCGTCGCCGGACCCCTGGTCCTCGGCAGCGCGGTAGCGAAGACGGTCGGCACCAACGTGATCGACCTGCGGGCGCAAGGTCCGCTCGGCTTTGTGTTGATAACACTGTCGCCGCTGTGTGTGGTGCTCGTGTCGCTGTGGTTCGGAATTCCGACCAGCATGACGCTAGCCCTGGTCGGCGCGATGCTCGGATGGGCGTTGATTGGCGGCGATTACAGCGCCATCCACTGGAATGGGGTCGCCCGAGTCCTCATCGGAATTCCGGTCTCAGTCCTAGGCGGCGGCCTGCTGGCGTTGCTCGTTTACGGGTTCATCCGGCGCGTGTTTGGCACGCGCGCGCACGCATCCCTGCTGCGGCTTGCCAGGCTTCAGTACCTAACCGCGGCGGCCCAGGCGTTTGCCTACGGCGCCAACGACATGGAGAAGGCCGTCGGCCTCATCGCTGTCGGAATGTCTTTTCCGACTGCAGGCCACCCGGTAGCGTTTACCGGCGCCGCGCCTATCATTGGCGCATTCGTTTGCTTTTACATCGGTGCAATCACAGGAGGCTCGCGGGTCGCTGGGCGCGTCGGGCTCGGCGTCCTCAAGGTTCGTCCCACTCAAGCCCTCTCGCAGCAGCTCGCCTCGGCAACCGTCGTCGGAACCCTGGCCATCGCCGGGGCGCCGGTTAGCATGACGCAGACGATTGATGGCGGACTGGTCGGCGTCGGTGCCGCTCTGCGTGCCTCATCTGTTCGATGGGGAATCGTCAGAGAGATGCTCGGGAGCTGGGTACTGACTCTGCCGATGGCGCTTGTCCTCGCCGCTGCACTCCACTTTGCGGTGCGCTTGGTGGGAATCGCGCCATGAGCTTCGGCCGCACCTTCAAAGCGCTGACCAGGTCGAACGATCGGCGGTTCGTCGCCTTGCTCAGCCAGCAGGCGGAGCTCACCATCAGAGCCCTGCTGGTCCTTGAGAAGTTCGGCCCCGAGCCGAATGACAACACCGAGCTGGTCGACCAGCTGAAGGAGATTGAACGCGAAGGTGACGCGGCGAGGAGGATTCTGATCGATGAGCTGTTGCATACGTATGCGACTCCATTCGACCGCGAGGACCTGTTCGGGCTTTCGCGAGCGATCGACGACATCCTAGACGCCGCCAACGAGACTGCGATCGAGCTGGCCATGTACAGGATCGGGCCGCCCGCGGGACTGAACGAGATGGCGAAGGTCCTGATCGAAGGCGCCCGCCATATCAGCGCCGCCGTGGGAGAACTGCTCGATCACCCCGGCGTCGCCGCCGACCATGCCGTTCGAGCCAAGCGCTCGGAGAATCGGATCGATGGCCTGTACCACCAGGCTGTGGGCCAGCTCTTCGACAGCAAGGCGGAGATGAGCCAGATCCTGAAGTCCCGCGAGATCTACCGCCACCTGAAGAACTCTGCGGACCGCATCGACCGCGCAGCGGACGAGATCTCGGTGATTGTTATCAAGCGCAGCTGAACTCGTGGCGCGTCACAGCGCCGCACCCGCGTCGGAACAAATGCTGTTGCTGTGAGTGTTTTCATGAGTGAAATGAAAAAGCTGGACGGCATCCACCACATCTCCTCGATCACCGCTGACGCCCCTGGCAACCTGGCGTTCTACGCCGGCGTGCTGGGCCTTCGCCTCGTCAAGAAGACCGTCAACCAAGACGACCCCACCGTCTACCACCTCTTCTACGCCGACGAAAACGCCAGCGCCGGCGCCGACATGACGTTCTTCGAGTACCCCGGGGTGCCGCGAGGGAGGGCCGGAGCGGGGATGATCCATCGCATCACCTTTCGCGTCGGCAGCGAGAAGGCGCTCGACTTCTGGCAGGCACGACTTGCCGCCCACGAGGTCGACAGCGAGCGCGCCGACGGTCGCCTCCGCTTTACGGACCCCGAGGGCCTCGGCCTCGAGCTCCTTGTCGATGACGCCACCGACGCCCCTTTGATCGCAGAGCACCCGGAGGTGCCGGCGCAGCACGCTCTGCAGGGGTTCGCCGGTGTGCGCGCATATGCAAGCGCGCCGGAGCGCAGCCAATCCCTGCTGGAGAACACGCTCGGCTTCCAGAGCACAGGCCCCGGCCAGTTCGAGTCGCGCGGCGAGATTCGCCGCTCGTTCTATGGCTACGACCCGGCGCCGGCGGCGCGCGGATTGAGCGGCGCGGGAACTGTCCACCATGTCGCGTGGTCGTCGACTCTCGACGACCATGCCGCGTGGCGGGAAAGGGTGATGGCGGCCGGAGCACGGCCGACACCCATCATCGACCGGTACTACTTCAAGTCCATCTACTTTCGAGAGCCCAGCGGCGTCTTGTTCGAGATTGCAACTCTTGGCCCTGGCTTCACCACCGACGAGCCGCTCGAGCACTTGGGCGAACGGATCTCGCTGCCACCTGCGTTCGAGCACCTGCGCGATGAGGTGGAGCGGACGCTGACGCCGCTGCCCAACCCGCGGGCAAAGTCCGGGGCTACAGCCAAGGCGTAACCCGCCGGTTAAAGTTTCTGGCCAATGCTCTCGTGGCTCGAGGCGGCGGTTGGCATCCTCATACTTGCGGTCGCCTTTTACGACGTCTTCCAGTCCGTGGTCTTGCCCCGGCCATCGATTGGCAGGCTTCGAATCGCTCCCTGGATCCTTCGCCCGCTTTGGGCGACCTGGCGGTGGTATGGGAATCGAGAGTCACGTCTCGACCGCCGTGAGAACAGGTTGGGGACGTTTGGGCCGGTCGCGCTGCTCGCATTGCTCGCTTTCTGGAGCCTGTCGAGCATCCTCGGCTATGCGCTGATCATCGATGCCATCCCAGGTCAGATCCAGCCGCGGCCCCAGGATTTCTGGACCTCGCTCTATTTCTCCGCCTCGACCCTGCTCCCGCTGAGCTATGGCGAGATCCTCCCGCTCGGCGTCGTCGCCCGGCTGGTGACCGTCGCGGAAAGCGCCACCGGCGTGGGCTTGATCGCCCTCGTGATCAGCCTGCTCTTTTCTTTGTACGGTTCGTTTCAACGGCGGGAAGAGCTCGTCGTCACGCTCGACGCGCTGGCGGGTGCGCCACCGGCCGGCTTGCAGATCCTCGAGACGGTCGCGAGGCACCGTATGCCCGATGAGCTGCGCGCCACCTTCGACGACTGGCGCCGATGGTCCGCCGCCGTGCTCGAGAGCCACCTTGCCTACCCGATCCTCGTGTACTTCCGTTCGAGCCACGACAACGAAGCCTGGTTGAACTCGTTCGGCGCGGTCATGGATGCAGCGACGCTTGTGATCAGCACGGTGGTCAGCGAGGATGCCACCGAAGGCCATGCACGCCTGCTGTTCAAGGTGGGCAACCACCTCGTCGAAGATCTCGCGTGGTATTTCCGGTTCAAGAACGCGGGCGTTCCGATCGTCGAGCGCCAGGAGTTCGACGATGCCCGCCAACGGCTGATCAGCGCCGGCTACGAGTGCAACGATGCCGAGGTCGCGTGGACCGAGTTCGCAGCCCTAAGGTCGATGTACGCGTCGACGATCAACCAGCTGGCGGGGCGCCTGGCGATACTCCCGGCAAAGTGGATCGGCGACCGCTCGTACGTCCCCCATGTGGAGCGAGGGGCGGCTCGTCGCCGAGCCCCAAAGCAAGCCGGCTGACGTCAGCTGATCAGCGCCAGCTGCCGGGCCTTGAGAATCGCCTCGGCCTTGGAGTGGGCCCCGAGCTTGGCGCCCACGCTTCGGATATGCGAGCGCACCGTCGCGTAGCTGATACCGAGCCGGGCGGCGATTTGCCGGCTCGGCATGCCTCCCGCCATCAAAGTCAGAACCTCGGTCTCACGCGTTGTCAGCGGTTCGAAGTGGCCATCGATGAGCGCGATGTATCTCATCAGCAGGTTTTGTCCCCGTCATGAATCACCAGCCCGGGCAGGTCGCTCCATCCGACCAGTGTCATGACGTTTCGCAGCTGGGCCGGGAGCCCGTGAACCACCATTCGGCGCCCATCATTCAGACCCTTGGCTGCGGTGACCAAAGCCCGGATCCCACTGACGTCACAAAACTCCAGGCTATGCAGGTCAATGCTCAAATCGCCCTCTCCGTCGAGACAAGCGGCAAGAATCTGTGCGAACGCATCGGCATTAAAAACGTCAATCGCACCGCAAGCACTCAAGCCTGCCGGCGCGTCGGTACGGCTGATCACGACCTGCTTGTCGGCGTACAGAACGTCGTCCTCAGCCCTTTCCGCCATCGCCGATGCGCGTCATCCCCCAAGCCTCCGATCGAGCCTCTGCACCGATCACGGTTCGCCACGGTCGGCAACGATTTCACTGGTGAATAGCTCCGGCGGACCGCCATCCAGCGGCTGTGCATTACCGTCCAGGCCGGGAACCTCCCCGCCACTGCCGTTGCGGCCCAGCCGCGTGT
>Ga0307373_10005203_pt1 | contig 21431 bp, 20 predicted proteins | sample OX2MG_FD_202534 | JGI IMG/M metagenome (GOLD analysis project Ga0307373, IMG submission 202534) | Soil microbial communities from Risofladan, Vaasa, Finland - OX-2 | ecosystem: Environmental > Terrestrial > Soil > Coastal area > Acid sulfate soil | place: Finland: Risofladan, Vaasa | collected...
GGTCCCAGTCCATCCCCATGCCGGTCAGGGTCGGCCCCGGTCGCAGGATCGTGGCCCGCACGCCGGTCCCCTCGAGCTCCATCTGCAGCGAGCGCACGTAGCCCTCGAGACCCCATTTCGAGGTGACATAGGCGGCCATGGCGGGCCGGGGCCGCTCGGCGACGTCGGAGGTGACGAAGACGACGTCTCCCCGTCGGCGGCCCACCATGTCGGGCAGGAGGGCCCGGACGAGCCGGTGTGTGCCGGTGATGTTGACGGACAGCACCCCGTCGAGCGCAGCGGCGTCGGTGTCGAGCACGGCTCCCGCCATGTTCCGGGCGGCGTTCGACACCACGATCTCGACGGCCCCCAGGGTGTCGACGGCCGCCTCCGCGAACCGTTCGACGGACGCGTCGTCGGCCAGGTCGAGGTGGATGGCGACGGCCTCGCCGCCGGCGGACCGGATCTCGGCCGCCGCGTCCTCGCACTCGGCCACCCGGCGGGCCCCGAGGACGACGGGGTGGCCGAGTGCGGCCAGGGCGGCGGCGGTGGCCCGGCCGATGCCCGACGACGCGCCGGTGACCACGGCGGGCCGGAGGTCGGGGTTCGGGGGGAATCGCGGCATCAGCGCCGCACGACCGTGGTCGGGAGTGCGGCGAGGCCCCGGACGTTGATCGAGTGGACCCGGTGGATGCCCTCGGGGTCGACGTCGTAGTCGGCCACCCGGCCGACCAGCTCGCCCAGGGCGATCCGGGCCTCGAGCCGGGCCAGCGGCGCCCCCATGCAGAAGTGGCGCCCGCTGCCGAAGCTCACCAGCTTCGAGGTGTCGCGGTCGAGGTCGTAGCGGTCGGGATCGGGGAAGACCGAGCCGTCCCGGTTGGCCGAGCCGGCCAGCAGCAGCACCCGCTCGCCCTCGGCGATGGTCGTCCCGTGCAGCTCGACGGGTCGACGCGTGACCCGCAGGAGCATCTGGCTCGACGTGTCGAATCGCAGCGTCTCCTCGGCCCAGTCGCCCACGCGGGCAGGGTCGGCGAACGGCTTCGCCCGCTCGTCCGGGTTGCGCCACCCCCAGTACCAGGCGTTGGCGAGGAGCTTGGTGGTCGTCTCGTTGCCGGCCACCACCATGAGGAAGAGGAAGGCGACGATCTCCTCGTCCGTGAGGCGGTCGCCGTCGATCTCCGCGTCGAGCAGGGCCGAGGTGAGGTCGTCCCGGCGGTGCCCGCGGCGCTCGTCCACCATGGCCTGGTAGTAGACGACGAGCGACAGTGCGGCCTCCATGCCCTCGGGCGGGACGTCGAACACGCCGTCGTCGCGGTGCAGCACGAGGTCGGCCAGCCGGCGCAGCTCGGCACGGTCGGACACCGGCACGCCCACCAGCTCGGAGATCACGTCCATCGGCACCTTGCCGGCGAAGTCCTCGACGAAGTCGAAGGTGCCACGCTCGAGCGCGGGGAGCAGGTGCTCGAGGGTGATCTCGCGGATGCGGCCCTCCATGGCGTTGACCTTGGTGGGTGTGAACCCCTTGCCCACCAGCGAGCGCATCCGGGTGTGCTTGGGCGGGTCGAGGGCCAGGAAGGACATGGTCCGGTGCGCCTCGGGGCTGAATGCGGACGGGTCGAGGGACACGCCCCACGAGTTGGAGTAGCTGTCGACGTTGCGGAAGGCGCCGAGCACGTCCTCGTGCCGGGACAGCGCCCAGAAGTCGAACTCCTCGCTCCGGTACACGGGTGCTTCGGCGCGCAGGCGCGCATAGGTCGGGTAGGGATCCTCGTGCATGTCGTAGGCGTAGGGGTTGTACGTCACGGGACCCGGGAGTTCGACCGTCGTCATCGCCGTGCGCCCTCCGCCGTGACGGCCGCCCCGGCGACGAGCAGCTCGGCCGCGTCCGCCACGAAGGCCGGGATGTCGAGGAACGGCCGGTGGCCGGTGCCCGCGGTGAGCAGGGCGCCCGAATAGGAGGCCTCGAGCACGCGGACGACCCGGGAGTCGGCATCGGGACCGACGGCGGCGGCCAGCCGACGGTGGGTGAGTGCCCCGATCCGGTCGCGCAGATGGGCGACGTCCGGGTTCGGGCTGATGAGGGCCATCGTGCAGGCGTCGATCAGGGCGGTGCTCTGACCGGCGAAGGGGATCATGTCGCGGATGGTGCGCTCGACACGGTCGGCCATCGGCACCGCCGCGTCGGTGTCGACCGGGGGGAGTGCCTCCATCCGGCGCCAGAGCACCTCGGCCAGCAGGTGGTCCTTCGAACTGAAGTACGTGTACGCCGTCGCCGGCGCGACACCGGCCCGCCGGGCCACGGTACGGACCGTCAGTCCGGCGTAGCCTCCCTCCTCGGTCTCCTCCTCGGCGGCGCGGACCAGGTTGGCCACGACCTCGGCCTGCCGGGCGGTCAGCCGCCGACGGGTCGCCTCGACGTCGGCCTCGGGGAGGTCCTCGTCGGGCAGCGCGGCCGGGGCGGTCACGGGCGGCATCCCGCGACCCGGGCATTGGAATCGGTCATGTGTCCATACTATAGTCCAGACACGTGTCCAGCAACGGGGGAGATCCAGTGTCCGCAGAATCGCACGCGCCGACCGGCGACGCCCTTCCGTCGATCGGGGTGATCGGGCTCGGCGCCATCGGAGACGGGGTCGCCACCAGCGTCCACGCCGCCGGGCTCCCGCTCGTCGTCTGCGACGTGCGGGCCGAGGCCACCGGGCGACACGCCGGCCACGCCACCGTGGCCGCATCGCCGGCCGACCTCGCCCGGGCGTCCGACGTCGTCGTCGTGGCCGTGGTCGACGACGCGCAGGTCCGCTCGGTGCTGTCGGGACCCGACGGGGCGCTGGCGGCCGGCGGTCCCGGCACCACCTTCGTGGTCGTGAGCACGATCACCACCGCGTGCGTGGCCGACATCGGCGCCGAGGCGGCGGCCCTCGGGGTCCCCGTGGTCGACTGCGGGGTGAGCGGCGGACCGTCGGCCGCCGCCACCGGACGGCTGGTGTGCATGGCGGGGGGCGATCCCGACGTCATCGCCGGTCTGGCGCCGCTGTTCGACGCCATCGGATCCCTGACCGTCACCATGGGCCCGTTCGGTACGGGGCTGGCCGCCAAGCTGGCCCGCAACCTCGTGCAGTACGGCGGATGGCTGGCCGCCTACGAGGGGCAGGTACTCGCCGAGGCGGCCGGCATCGACCTGTCCAAGCTGGCCCAGGTCGTCCGGGCGAGCGACGTGCTCATCGGCGGGGCCTCGACGCTCATGTTCCGCGCGACGGTGGCGCCCTTCACCGAGGACGACGACGCCGGGCTCGTGGGCGCCATGCGCTCGGGTGCCGCGCTCGCCCACAAGGACCTGCGGGCGGCCCTGTCGCTCGCCGCCGACCTGGACCTGGACCTGCCCCTGGCGGCGATGACCGAGGCACACTGCGACGACATCTTCGGCGTTGCCGGAGTGAAGGAGGACGGACGATGAGCACGACGGACAGCGCTACCGGGGTCGGGGAGGAACGACTCCTGGTCGACGGCGTCCTCCGGCCCGCCCGATCCGGAGCGGTGTTCGAGACGGTCAACCCGGCGACCGGCGAGGTCCTGGGGGTCGCCGCCGACGGCGACGCCACCGACATGGACGACGCCATCGGTGCGGCGCGCCGGGCCTTCGACACCACCGACTGGTCCACCAACGTGGCCCGCCGGGTCGCCGGGATCCGCCAGCTGCAGGAGGCGTTCGAGCGCAACGCAGACGCCATCCGGGCCCTGACCGTGGCGGAGACCGGTTCGCCGCTGTCGTTCACCTACTCGGCCCAGCTCGACGTGCCGGTCGGCTCGCTCGGATGGGTCGCCGACCTGGCCGAGTCCTATGCGTGGGAGACCGACCTCGGCACGGCCGAGCCGCTCGGCATCCCGTCCCACCGCTGGGTGCGACGGGAGGCGACCGGGGTGGTCGGCGCCATCACCCCCTGGAACGTGCCCCATCAGATCAACCTGGCCAAGCTCGGGCCCGCGCTGGCCGCCGGGAACACCGTCGTCCTCAAGCCGGCCCCGGACACCCCCTGGTGCGCCACCGTGCTCGGCCGGCTCGTCGCCGAGGAGACCGACATCCCACCGGGCGTGGTCAACGTCGTCCCGTCGTCGAACCACGCGTTGGGGGCCATCCTCTCCACCGACCCGCGGGTCGACCAGGTCAGCTTCACCGGATCGACGGCCACCGGCCGCAAGGTGATGGCCTCGGCCGCCGAGACGATCAAGAAGGTCTTCCTGGAGCTGGGCGGGAAGTCGGCCTTCGTGATCCTCGACGATGCCGACCTGCGGGGGGCGTGCGCGACGGCGGCCTTCACCGTGTGCACGCATGCGGGTCAGGGGTGCGCCATCACCACCCGGCTCCTCGTACCCCGGTCCCGGTTCGACGAGGCCGTCGAGTCGACGTCCAAGGTCATGGCCATGCTGCCGGCCGCCGACCCGACGGACCCCGGGACCATGTGCGGCCCGTTGATCAGTGCCCGCCAGCGCGACCGGGTCGAGGGGTACCTGGCACTGGCCGAGGAGGAGGGCGGGTCGTTCGTGCTCGGCGGCGGCCGTCCCGAGGGCCTCGACCACGGATTCTTCGTGGAGCCGACCCTCATCGTGGGCCTGCCGAACTCGTCGCGCGTCGCTCAGGAGGAGATCTTCGGCCCGGTGCTCGTCGTCATCCCCCACGACGGGGACGACGACGCCGTCGCCCTGGCCAACGACTCGACCTACGGCCTGTCCGGCTCGGTGTGGGGCGGTGACCGCGACCGGGCCGTCGGCGTGGCGAACCGGATCCGTACCGGCACCGTCGGCATCAACGGCGGCCTGTGGTTCAGCCCCGACGTGCCCTTCGGCGGGTATAGACAGTCCGGCGTGGGGCGGGAGTCCGGTGTGGCCGGGTTCGAAGAGTACCTGGAGACCAAGTCGCTGGCCGAGCCGGCGTGACCCGGCCGTCCGTCCGGCACGGGGAGCACGGGGAGCACGGAGCGCGAAGGGGAGTGGAGGCACGATGAGTGGAGCATCCGGAGGGGCACGCGCCGCGGGCCGGGCCAAGATGGACGAGGTGTACGGGTTCAGCGTGGACCCCGACACGGTCGAGGGCCCCTACGTGGACGTCACGGTCGACCACCTGTTCGGCTCCATCTGGACCCGAGAGGCACTGGACGTCCGGGACCGTCGGATGCTGACCATCGGGGTGCTGGCCGCCCTCGGCCAGGCACCGTTGCTCGAGATCCAGTTCCGGGCCGCCCTCGAGCGGGGCGAGCTGTCCGTGGAACAGGTCCGCGAGATCGTCCTGCACCTGGCCCACTACATCGGCTGGCCGCTCTCCACCGGGGTCAACGCCGCCGCCGAGAAGATCATCGCCCAGCGTGCCGACGCGGCTCCGGCCGCCGGCGCCCCGACCGAGGAGTCCCGACCATGACCGGTGCCGCACCCACCACCACCTTCGACTTCACCGGAAGGGTGGCCGTCGTCACCGGCTCCGCCGGCGGGATCGGCCAGGCCTACGCCGAGGCGCTGGCCGCGGCGGGGGCCTCGGTCGTCGTCGCCGACATCGACGCCGACAAGGCGGCCGCCGTCGCCGAGGGGATCCGATCGTCCGGCGGCTCGGCCACCGCCGTGGCGGTCGACGTCGCCGATCCCGTATCGGCGGAGGCGATGGCCGCGGCCGCCGTCGCCGAGTTCGGCGGCATCGACTACCTGGTGAACAACGCCGCCATCTTCGGCGGGATGAAGCTCGACCTGCTGCTCACCGTCGACTGGGCGTACCTCAACCGCTTCCTGTCGGTGAACATGCTCGGCGCCCTGAACTGCGTCCGGGCGTGCCACCCGGCCATGAAGGCCCGGGGTGGCGGCGCCATCGTCAACCAGTCGTCGACCGCCGCCTACCTGTACGCCGGGTTCTACGGCCTGGCCAAGGCCGGCGTGAACTCGATCACGCAGCAGCTGGCCCACGAGCTCGGCGGCGACCGTATCCGGACCAACGCCATCGCCCCGGGGCCGATCGACACCGAGGCGTCGCGGACCGTCGTGCCCGACGCCTTCATGCAGCCCATCCTGGCCGGACTCGCCCTCAAGCGGATGGGCCAGACCTCGGACCTGGTCGGCATGTGCCTGTTCCTGCTGTCCGACGAGGCGTCCTGGATCACCGGCCACGTGTTCAACGTCGACGGCGGCCAGGTGGTGCGGCCGTGAGTCCGACCGGGGGTCCCCTCCGATGACCGTCGGGGCGGACGGTCCGGACGACCACCGGATCGAGCTCGAGTTCCTCGACGAGGTGCTGGTCGTCGCCTTCGACCGGCCCGAGGCGCGCAACGCCTTCGACTCGGCCATGTACCGGGCCGTTGCCGGCGCACTGTCCGGCGCCCTCGAGGACGACGAGGTCCACGCCGTGGTACTGACCGGTCGGGGCACGGTGTTCACGTCCGGCCAAGACCTGCGGGAGATGGTCGCGATCGCCGGCGGCGACACCGCCGCCGGCACGGGCCTGGGGTTCCCGGAGCTCCTCGACCTCCTGATGCGCTTCGACAAGCCCCTGCTGGCCGCCGTCCACGGGGTCGGCATGGGCCTCGGCTGCTCGATCCTCGGCCACGTGGACCTGGTGCTGCTGGACGAGCACGCCCGGCTCCGGCTCCCCTTTGCCGAGATGGGCGTGCCGCCCGAGGCCGGCTCCAGCGTGCTGATGCCCGCTCGGATGGGATGGCAGCAGGCCGCGGCCGCACTGCTCGCCTCGGAGTGGATCAGCGCCGAGGCGGCCGTGGCGTCCGGGCTGGCGCTGCGGACGTGCCCGGACGGGACGGCCCTGGCCGAGACCCTCGAACTGGCCCGCACCATCGCCTCGTTCCCGCCCCATGCCACGCGTCAGATCAAACGGCTGATGCTGGCCGGACGGGGGACGGCGGTGTCCGACGCCCGGCGCCGCGAGGAGGCGGCGTTCGCCGCCCTGTTCGCCGACCCCACCATCAACCCCGGGGCGCGCCTGGCCGCGGGACTCGGGGACTGAGCGGCCGTGCGCCTGGGCGTCACCTGCTTCCTGACCGACCGCGACCTGGCGCCGGCCGAGCTGGCCACGGCTGCCGAGGAGCGCGGGTTCGCCTCCCTCTTCGTTCCCGAGCACACCCACCTGCCGGTGCGGGCGGACACCCCGCCGGCCCTCGTGGACGGGGTCCGGGCCGACGACTACAAGCGGAGCCTCGACCCGTTCGTGTCCCTGGCCACGACGGTGCCGGTGACGATGCAGCTGCGGCTCGGGACCGGCGTGGTGCTGGCCGCCCAGCACGACCCCATCGTGCTGGCCAAGCAGGTCGCCACGCTCGACCACCTGAGCGGGGGACGGGCCGTGCTGGGCATCGGCTTCGGATGGAACCGCGCCGAGGCCGCCGACCACGGGGTGGACTTCGCCGCCCGGCGGCGGGTCGCCCGCGACCACGTCCTGTGCATGCAGGCCCTGTGGCGCGACGAGCAGGCCGAGTACCACGGGGAGTTCGTGGACCTCGACCCCTGTTACAGCTGGCCCAAGCCGGTCCGGGGCCGGGTGCCGGTGCTGCTGGGCGGCGCGGCGACACCGGGGAACTTCGCCGCCGTGGCCGAGTACGGCGACGGGTGGATGCCCATCGGCGGCTCGGGGCTGGCCGAGGCGGTCCCCGCGCTGCGGCGGGCATTCGAGGAGGCCGGCCGCGACCCGGCCGACGCCCGGGTGATCCCCTTCGGGACCGTCCCGACCGATGCCAAGCTCGAGCACCTCGCCGGGCTCGGCGTCGACGAGGTGGTCCTGCGGGTGCCGGCGGGCACCCGGTCCGAGGTGCTGGCCGTCCTCGACGGCCACGCCGGATTCGTGGAGCGGTTCGGTGGTGCACATGACTGACAGGTCGGCAAGGATGCCGACGGATCCGGACGAGCAGCCCCGTCGGACCGGACCGCCCGGCCGCCCGTGGAGCGGAGGGGGACGCGAGGAGCTGGCTGCCGCCGTGCGGCGGCTCATGGAACTGACCGTCACGTCCGCACCCCCTCCGGGGGTGCTGGCCGAGGTCGCTTCCCGGGTCGAAGCGGCCTCGGACGCACTGGAGTTTGCCGTCCCCGACGACAGCGAGCCGGTGCCGAGGTTCGCCGGGTACGACGTGGCGATCGAGGAGCGGGCCGGACTCACCGACTCCATGCCCTTCGACATGGTGGCCGGTCCGTGCAATCCGCTGGCCCCGCCGATCGAGCTGTGGTTCGATCCCCCGCTGGCCCGTGGCCGGGCCGTATTCTCGCCGACCTACGAGGGGGCGCCCGGCTGGGTGCACGGGGCGGCTCTGGCCGCGGCCTTCGACATCATCCTGACGGCCGCCAACGTGCTGGCCGACGCAGCGGGCCCGACGGTCGAGCTGACGGTCCGGTACCGCAGGCCGACCCTCATCGGCGTGGAGTCGCTGTTCGAGTCCCAGGTGACCGAGGTCACCGAGCGCCGGACCCACAGCCGGGGCGTGCTGCTGCAGAACGGGAAGGTGACCGTGGAGGCGGTCGGGGAGTTCGTCAACATCGACCGGGACAAGATCGCCGCCCTCCACCGCATGCGCACGCGCCACGACGAGGCGGGGTGAACCGCCCGTCGAGCGGCGGCCGCCGCCGTTCTCTAGAGTTCCCCCCGGCGCACCTCGCCGGGAGGACGGGTCCGAGACCTGCCGGTGCGGCAACGACCAGGGGGAGATGACGATGCAACGAGCCACGCACCACCCGGCGACGGAACGGAGGCGCGGGACCGCGGTCCTGGCGGCCACCGTCCTCGTCCTGGCCGGCAGCCTGACGGCCTGCTCGACCGTCAAGCCGGCCGCGTCGACCAGCACGTCGTCGGTCGGGTCCTCGGGCATCCCGTCCTCGGCGTTCCGCGACACCACCGGCATCACCGCGTCGACGGTGCGGGTCGGCAACGTGTCGACGCTGTTCGCCGGCCTGTTCAAGGGGGCCCTCGTCGGCACCCAGGCCTACGCCGACTACGTGAACTCCACGGGCGGGGTCAACGGACGCCAGCTGCTCGTCGACTCCTACGACGACGGCTACCAGGGCGCTCCGAACAAGCAGGCGCACCAGCAGGTGCTCCAGAAGGATTTCGCCGCCGTCGGAGGGTTCTCGCTGCAGGACAGCTACGGCGAGACGGTGGTGGCCGCCAACCCGGGTCTCCCCGACGTGACCGTGCCGCTGGACCAGACGTTGTCCGACCTGCCCAACCTGTTCAGCCCGGACCCGGGCGCAGTGGGCTGGCAGCTCGGCCCCCTCGAGTACTTCAAGTCGAAGTACCCGGCGGACGTGAAGGGTGCCGGCGCCCTCATCGCCGACCAGCCCTCGGCCATCACGAAGTGGGGGGGCGAGAAGGCGGCCATGCAGTCCATCGGCTACAAGGTCGTCTACGACCCGCAGTTCGACATCACGCAGACGGACTTCACCCAGAACGTGGTGGCCATGCGCCAGGCCGGCGTCAAGATCCTCTTCCTCGAGCAGATGCCGGCCAACTACGCCGCCGCCGTCGTGAAGGCGTTGGACCAGCAGAACTTCCACCCGCAGGTCGTCTTCGGGGTCTCCACCTACTCCGAGTCGTTGGTCCCGGACTCGGGCGGGGCGGCCGCCATCGACGGCGCCTACATGGAGGGCCTCACCTCGCTGTTCCTCGGCGAGGACGCGTCGACCATCCCCGCGGTGAACACCTTCCTCACGTGGGTCCAGAAGGCGTCGCCCGGGTTCAAGCCTGACCTCTACACGCTCTTCGGATGGCTGTCGGGCCAGCTGTTCGTCCAGGGGCTGCGGGCCGCCGGCGCCCATCCGACCCGGGGTTCCGTGCTCCAGCAACTGGCCAAGATCACGTCGTTCAACGGCGACAACCTGATCGCCACGGCGAATCCGGCGGGCAAGGTCCCGGCCAGCTGCTACGTGATCTCCCAGATCGTCCAGGGCAAGTTCCAGCGGCTCGACGACCCGCCGGTCAACGGGCCGACGCACGGCTACCGGTGCGACGCGCCCTACTACTACTTCCCGCCGAGGAAGTAGCCGGGACATCGACGTCGGACCAGCCGTAGGCTGGTTCCGCAATGTGTGGACGGATCGCCCTCTACTCGGAGCCGGACTTCCTGGCCCGGGTCTTCGACGCCCAGCTGGCACTCGGCGTCGAGCCCGACGCCCGACCGAGTTGGAACATCGGGCCCATGCGGTCGGTCGTGGGCCTCGCCGAGGTGCCCGACGGCCCGTCGTCGACCGGCGGTGACGGCGTCCACCGGGAGCTCGGCCGTTACCGCTGGGGTCTCGTGCCGTCCTGGGCCAAGGATCCCACCATGGGCAACCGGACCTTCAACGCACGGGCCGAGACGGTGGCGTCCAAACCGTCGTTCCGTGCCGCGTTCGCCGCCCGCAGGCTCGCCGTGGTCGCCGACGGCTTCTACGAGTGGAGGTCAGAGCCCGGAGCGACCAAGCAGCCCTACTACTTCACCCGTGCCGACGGACAGCCGCTGGCGCTCGCCGGGCTGTGGGAGCAGTGGTGGGGAGGTCGGGACGCCGCGGCACCGCCGGACGGGGAGCGGCCGGCACTGCGCACCTGCACGGTCATCACCACCGGGGCCGGACCCGACATGGGCGACATCCACGACCGGATGCCGGTCGTCCTCGATCCCGCCGTGCTCGACGAGTGGCTCGATCCGGCGAACCGGGACGGGCCCGAACTCGAATCGCTGCTCGTCCCGTCCCCCGCGGGCACGCTGGTCCACCGGGTCGTCGGACGCGAGGTCGGCAACGTGCGCAACGACGGACCGGGGCTGATCGAGGAGCTCGTCGAGGGCTGAGCGGGTGTGGGCACCGGCCGGACCCGGTCGAGGTCGGCCCGGCCCCGACCCGGACCTCCCCGACGTGGCGCTCGGCCGTGGGCGTGGGCAGGTTCGGCGTCCGCTCCGACCCGGGGAGGATCGGCCGTGGCAGGATCCTCCCATGAACGACTGGGGGGCATTCGTGTACGGGGACCCGTGCCGGGAGTGCGGTTTCCGCTGGACGATGCCGCCCACCGACGCCGTGGCTCTGGTCTCCGGCCTGCCGCCCGCCCTGGCCGGGACGCTCGCCGGGCACTCGGGCCACGAGCGCCACCCCGAACTGGCGTGGTCGGTGGCGGAGTACGTGGTCCACGTGGCCGACAACCTCCGGATCTGGGCGGAGCGGCTCATGGGGGTGGTCGGCGGGGCGTCGCCAAGCGTCGGCGGCTACGACGAGCGCGACCTGGCCCGTGCCCGCAACTACCGGGCCATTCCCCTTCCGGCGGCGATGTGGTCCCTGACCCGGTCCGTGGACGACTGGCGGAGTGCGGTCGGGCGCGCTCCCGTCACCGGCACGGTGCTCGTGCATCCGGAGCGCGGTGACCTGACGCGAACGGACGTGGTCCTCGCCACCGCCCACGACGCCTGGCACCACCGGGCGGACATCGGGCGCATCCTCCGGGCTCCGGAGCCGTGACCGGGGCCGTTCCGCCCTACGGACGTGGGGGCCGGCCGGCGTCCGGGCCCGGCGGCGGACCCGCCGTGACCGCGCTCGCCACCACCGAGACCCCCAGCACGAGGACGATCACGACCAGGGTGACCGCGGTCGAGAGGTGGACGGCGTCGGCGGCCAGCATCTTCACACCGATGAACACGAGCAGTACGGCCAGGCCGTACTTGAGATACCGGAACCGGTCCATGGCACCCGCGAAGACGAAGTAGAGCGCCCGGAGTCCGAGCACGGCGAATGCGTTCGAGGTGAAGATGATGAAGACGTTGGTCGTGACACCGAAGATCGCCGGAATCGAATCCGACGCGAAGATGAGGTCGGTGACCTCGATCGCCACCAGCGCCACCAGCAGCGGCGTGCCGAACAGCCGCCCGTCGATCCGTGTGAAGAACCGGTTGCCCACGTAGTCCGGGGTGATGGGGACGACCCGCCGGACGGCTCGGACGGCGAGGCTGCGCCTCGGGTCGGCATGGCTCTCCCCGCGCAGCATGCGCAGTCCTGCGACGACCAGGATCGCACCGAAGACATAGAGGATCCAGCTGAACCGCTCGAGGAGGGCCGCACCGCCGGCGATGAACGCCCCCCGCATGACGAGCGCGCTCATGACGCCGAAGTAGAGGACGCGGTGCTGCAGGCGGGCGGGGACGCCGAACGAGGCGAAGAGGAGGGCGAAGACGAAGATGTTGTCGACGCTGAGCGACTTCTCGATCAGGTAGCCGGCGAAGTACTCCTGGGCGACGACGGAGCCGTACACCACCCCGAGCAGGACGCCGAAGGCCACGCTGACGCCGATCCATGCGGCGCTGGTCGCCACGGCTCTGCGCAGGGTCGGTTCGTGGTCCCCCCGGTTGCTGAGGAAGTCGAGCGCCAGCAGGAGCACGATGAACCCTCCGACGGCGAACCAGCTCCACAGCGGCGCGGTCATCTCGGGGTTCCGGAGCCGGGCTGCGGTGGGGTCGGCCGGAGGCCGGGAGGGCCCGCCTCGGCAGGAGTGCCGTGGGTCACGCGAAGAACCTACGTGACGCGCAGCCGCGCGGGAGCGCCGGCGAGGACGCGGGGGTCGGGGAGGAGGTCGACGGGCGCCGGCGGAACCTGTGCACGCCGTGCCGGTAGAGTGCCGGCGTGACCGAGCACGCCGATACGAATGACGCCGTCTGGAAGTCCGATCGCGGGGTGTCGCACTGGGTGTCCACGGCCGGGGACCGCGAACGTCGCCGGGTCGACCAGCGCCGACTGATGGCCGAACTCCTTCCCTTCGACGATGCCGAGCCCTTCACCTTCGTCGACCTGGGCGCCGGCACCGGAGCCGCCGCCCGTGTGGTCCTCGACCGCTTCCCGGGGTCCCGGGCCGTCCTCGCCGACTACTCCGTGCAGATGATGGAGCAGGGACGGCGGGAGCTCGCCGCCTACGGCGACCGCTTCACCTACGTCGAGTTCGACCTCGCCCGCGGCCCGTGGCCCGAGGGGCTCCCCACGGAGGTCGACACCGTGATCTCGTCGCTCTGCGTCCACCACCTCCCCGATCCGCGCAAGCGGGCGCTGTTCGGCGAGATCCTGGAGCACCTGGCCCCCGGGGCCTGGTACCTGAACTACGACCCGGTCACCGCCGGGGACACCGTCGTCGAGGAGGCCTGGCTCCGCGCCGGCGACCGTGAGGACCCCGAAGCCGCGCGCAAACGGCTGAACCGCTCTCCCGAGGAGCAGGAACGCTACGAGAACCATGTCCGCTACATGATCCCCCTCGCCCCCCAGCTGGACATGTTGGGCGATGCCGGGTTCGAGGCGATCGACGTCTACTGGAAGCAGCTCGACCTGGTGATCTACGGGGGCCGCCGACCCCGTGGGCCCCGCTCCTGACCTCGTCCCCGCGGACTTCCCCCCGGGGTCGCCGCCGGTCCGGTTCAGGCGTCGGCGGTGGCCCGGGCGGCCCGCTTCATGAGCTTCGACTTGCGGTTGGCCGCCTGGTTCTTGTGGATCACGCCCTTGGCGGCGGCCTTGTCGATCCGCTTGATGGCCAGGCGGATCGAGTCCTCGGCGGACGCGACGTCCTCGGCGATGGCGGCGTTCGCCTTCTTGGTGCGGGTACGCAGCTCCGACCGGACGGCCTTGTTGCGGGCCTGGCGCTTGACGGTCTGGCGGTTGCGCTTGATCTGGCTGCGGATGTTTGCCACTGCTTGTCCTCGTCGTCTCGATGCGTCGGGTCCGGGCGGCGCACGTGCGGGACCGCCACGGGCTGCGTCGGGTCCCCGGGATCCCGTCCTGGGATCACCTACCGGAGACAGTGAAGGATAGCAGTCCGGGCAGCTGTCGGCCCAACGGCCCCGCGGTCCTCCACCTCGGGGTGGGCGGCGGCCGACCTTGGGTACGCTGGGCGCCCCGTGCTCCCGATCGACCGTATCCGCAACTTCTCCATCATCAGCCACGTCGACCACGGCAAGTCGACGCTGTCCGACCGCATCCTGGAGCTGACCGGTGCCGTCGACCCCCGGCAGATGCGCGAGCAGTACCTGGACTCGATGGACATCGAGCGCGAGCGGGGCATCACCATCAAGGCCCAGAACGTCCGGGTCCCGTGGCGTGACCACACCCTCCACCTCATCGACACGCCCGGCCACGTCGACTTCGGCTACGAGGTCAGCCGCTCGCTGGCCGCCTGCGAGGGGGCCGTCCTCCTGGTCGACGCTTCCCAGGGGATCCAGGCCCAGACCCTGGCCAATTGCTATCAGGCCATCGAGAACGACCTCGAGATCGTCGCCGTCCTCAACAAGATCGACCTGCCCGCTGCCGACCCCGAGCGGTGCGCGGCCGAGATCGAGACGGTCCTCGGCCTGCCGGCGGAGGACATCCTGCACATCTCGGCCAAGACGGGGGAGGGCGTGCCCGAGCTGCTCGACGCCATCGTGGCCCGTATTCCGGCGCCGACCGGCGACCCGTCAGCTCCACTGCGGGCACTCATCTTCGACTCGGCCTACGACCAGTACCGGGGGGTCGTGAGCTCGATCCGGGTGATGGACGGGACGCTCACCTCCTCGGACCGCCTCCGCTTCATGCAGGCCGGTGCCAACCACGAGATCGAGGAGATCGGCGTCCGCACCCCGGCGACCGTGCCCGTCGACGAACTCGGCCCCGGCGAGGTCGGGTACCTGATCGCCGGGATCAAGGACGTCGGCGGCGCCCGGTCCGGTGAGACGGTGACCACGGCCACCCACCCGGCCGGCACCCCGCTCGACGGCTACCGCGACCCGAAGCCGATGGTCTTCTGCGGGTTGTTCCCCATCGACGGCGACGAACTCCCCGACCTGCGCGACGCGCTCGAGAAACTGCGGCTCAACGACGCCAGCTTCACCTACGAGCCCGAGTCGTCCCGTGCCCTCGGATTCGGATTCCGCTGCGGTTTCCTCGGACTGCTGCACATGGAGATCGTGCGCGAGCGGCTCGAGCGCGAGTTCGACCTGTCCCTGATCGCCACCGCCCCGTCGGTCGCCTACCGGGCGTTCCTGACGAACGGCACGGAGGTCGATGTCGACAACCCGAGTGAGCTGCCCGAGCCGGCATCGCTCGACCACGTCGACGAGCCCATGCTGCGGGCCACCATCCTCACCCCGGCCGAGTACACGGGAACGATCATGGAGCTGTGCCAGGGCAAGCGGGCCGAGATGGTGAAGATGGACTACCTCTCACCGGAGCGGGTCGAGTTCGTCTACGTGATCCCGCTGGCCGAGGTGGTGGTCAACTTCTTCGACCAGCTGAAGAGCCGGACCAAGGGGTACGCCAGCCTCGACTACGAACCCGGCGGGTACACCACCTCGGACCTGGTCAAGGTCGACCTGCTGATCAACCGCGTGCCGGTCGACGCCTTCTCGACCATCGTCCACAAGTCCCAGGCCGACTACTACGGCCGTCGCATGGCGGAGAAGCTCCGCGAGCTCATCCCCCGACAGATGTTCGACGTCCCCATCCAGGCCGCCATCGGAGGCCGCGTGCTCGCCCGTGAGACGGTCAAGGCCAGGCGCAAGGACGTGCTGGCCAAGTGCTACGGCGGCGACATCACGCGGAAGCGGAAGCTGCTGGAGAAGCAGAAGGAGGGCAAGAAGAAGATGAAGAGCATCGGCCGCGTCGAGGTCCCCCAGGAGGCGTTCGTGTCCGCCCTCAAGCTGGACGACTGACCCGCCGGCCCGTCGACGCCGCGGCGGCCGGGACGGTGGTGCGTGGGCGACGGGATCCGCCGGGTCGAGCCGGGCACCCGGCGCGGGGAGGTACGGTTTCCTGTGGTCGGCGACGGCAAAGAGGGGGAGCCGGAGGATCTGCCGGACCGGCCCTCGGCGAACGCGAGCCTGCGACAGCTGTCCGTCAACGTGGCGTTCTCGTACGTCAACTTCGCCATCGGCATCGTGCTCAGCCTGGTGCTGACCAGGGTCCTGCTCCGGCACCTCGGCGCCAGCACCTATGGACTGTGGATCGTCCTGCTGGCCCTCGTCGGCTACCTGATCCTCCTGGACCTCGGGGTCAGCACCGCCGCCGTCCAGCGGGTCGCCCGCCTGATGGCCGTCGGGGACCGGGAGGGTGTCGCCGACCTCATCCGCACCCTCTGGGCGTTCTTCGCCATGTCGGGGATCGCAGTGGTGGTGGTGACCGTCGGATTGGCGCCGTTCCTGACCTCGTTCCTCAACGTGGGTGCGATCAGCCCGACGGTCGTCGGGACGACGCTGGTCATCCTCGGCGTGATGTCGGCGCTCCGGCTCCTGGCCGTCGTGCCCAACTCGATCCTGTTCGGATCGGGTCGCAACGACCGTCAGTCCCAGATCGGACTGATCGCACTCGTGCTCACCCAGGCTGGTCAGGTGGTCGCGGTGCTCGCCGGAGCGGGACTGATCGTGCTCGCCATCGTCCAGGCCGCCGGCGTCGGACTCGGCTTCGTCCTGACGTCCTCCGTCGCCGGGCGGGTCACCGGCTCGTCCCTGCGCAAGGGGCGGTTCGACGGATCGCTGCTGCGGGAGCTCCTCCGGTTCGGCGGGATGCAGACGATGATCGCCCTCGGGTCGGTGGTGTCGTTCCAGCTCGACGCCTTCGTCATCGGCGTCATCCTTCCGGTGGCCCAGGTCGCGCCGTACAGCGTGGCCCTGAACACGGCCAACTTCACCCGGAGCCTGTCGACGCAGGGATCGGCCCTGCTCCTCCCCACCTATTCCCACCTCGACGCCGTAGCGGACCGGGACCGGCAGGCGAAGTACTTCTTCAACGCGATCATGCTGAGCCTGGCCGTCTCGGTCCCCATGGTGATCGCGATGGCCGTGTTCGGTCAGGCGATGCTGACGGTCTGGCTGGGGTCGGTTCCGCCGAAGACCTACGGGATCATGATCGCACTCGGGGTGGTCACGTTGCTCCAGCTCCCGGGCCAGCAGGGCTTCCTGTTCCTCACCGGTGCCGGCCGCAACCGAAAGCTCGCCGGGCTGGCGGTGCTCGGGGCCTCGGTGAACCTGATCGGCAGCATCGTGGCGACCTATTGGCTCGGGCCGATCGGTCCGGCGATCGGTTCGCTGCCCGTCGTGCTGGTTCTGGACTTCACCGTCCTGCCGATGATGGTGTGCCGGTACATCGGCGTCCCCGTCGGCCGCTACGCGCGCATGGCCCTCGGGCCCATCCTGCCGGTCGGGATCGCGGCAGCGACGACCGCACTCGCGCTCGACCGCCTCCACCCGGCCCACGGCGGGATCGCCGCCATCGTCTCCTCGGTCGTCGTGTGCATCGTGGGCTGGGCGGCGCTCGTGCTGATCGTCGCCAGGCTCGAGCCGGAGCTCCGGGCTGCCGTGTGGCAGCGCGTCCGCCGCCGGCGGCCGTGACCGGTACGCCGTCCGGGGACGGTTCCGCCTGCAGATAGTCTCGGGTGCCAGGCGGAGGAATCACAGGTGACCGAGCCCCGAAAGGACGCCGACTGTGGCACGCCCCGATCAGTACGACGTCATCTGCCTCTCGCTGGAGCCGTGGAACGACGTCTGGCGCCGCAACCAGCTCTTCGCAACGGAGATCCTCCGCCTCCGGCCGGGCATGCGGATGCTGTTCGCCGAGACGCCGGTCGACGTCCTGTGGACGTTGCGCCAGGGTCGGCTCCCGGATCTGTCGGGGCTGCGGAGCATCGGAGCGTCGGGGCGCCTGTGGGCGATGGCTCCGCACAAGTGGCTGCCCCGCCGAGTCTGGCCGGGTGGCGACGAGTCCCTGTTCCGCCAGGTCCTGTCCGCGAGCCGGACGCTGGGGTTCGACCGTCCCGTGCTGTGGATCAACGACAGCATGTACGCACCGCTGATCGGGCGGACGGGCTGGCCGAGCGTCTACGACGTCACCGACGACTGGCTGCTGGCCCGTGCCAGCTCACGGGAGGTGGCGCGGCAGCGGACGAACGACGCCACGGCCCTGCGGGACGCGGACGAAGTCGTGGTCTGCTCGCCGGCGCTCGCCGAGAGCCGCGGGCGCGACCGGACGGTCCATCTCGTGTCCAACGGCGTCGATATCGACCACCTCCGGTCGCCGACGACCCGCCCCTTCGATCTGCCCGCCGGACGTGTGGTGCTCTACCAGGGGACCCTGAGCGCGGACCGGTTGGACATCGACCTGTGCGTCCGCCTGGCCCGGGAACTGGCCGGTCGGGCCACGCTCGCGTTCCTGGGGCCGGACAGCCTGACCCGGGCCGCGGAGGCCGCCGTTCTCGACTCGGGCGCGGTGATCCTGGGCAGCCGCCCCTACTCGGAGATGCCGGCCTACCTCCAACACGCCGACGTCCTGGTGGTGCCCCACAGGATCACGCCGTTCACCGAGAGCCTGGATCCGATCAAGGCACGCGAGTTCGTCGCCGTCGGCCGTCCCGTCGTCGCCACCCCGGTCGCCGGCTTCCGGGGTCTGGCCGGTCCGGTGGTGGTCCGGGACCGGGAGTCCTTCGTGGGTGCCGTGGAGGCGGTCCTGGACGGGCCGTCGCTCCCGCCCGGTCCGGGGGAACTCGTGGGGCACCCGGCCACCTGGGCAGCGCAGGCCGCCTCCTTCCTCGAGCGGCTCGACGCCGCCGCCTCGGCAGGTGCCCGCACCCGGGGCGGAACCCCGTCGTAGGGGGACGACCACCCGCGTCCCGCGCCCGGGTCGGCGACCGGTCGCCGCGGTGGCGGTGCGGTCAGGACGGGGTCGACGGGTGGGCCGACTCGAAGCGCCCGACCATCACGTCGATCAGCAGCTCGCGTTGGCGCTTGACCCACGACGCGTGGTCGAGGTCGTCGAGGATCGCCACGTGGAAGCGGGGCGATCGCTCGAGGGCCCGGATCCGTTCGCCGGAGCCGAGCGCGATGGGGAGGTAGTCCGCCGGGCCGCAGACGAGGAACGTGTCGACGCCGGACGCCTCGATGTGCTCGAAGGCGTCCATCCCGGTGTCCTCCAGCAGTCGGAGGGTCACGAACCGCCAGAACCATTCGGGGATTCCCGGTCGACGTTTGGCCATGGCCATCGGCCAGGACCCGTTCTCCAGGGACCGCATCCACCGATCGAGGTCCGACGGATTGCGACGCCGGACCACCCATCGCAGCGGTGCCCCGACGACCTGCACCAACCAGCGCCGGGAGTGTTGGCGGGCGCGCCGTGCCGACGGCTCCTCGGGTGCCGGCGGGGTGAACGAGAACGACGGGTTGATCACGCAGATGCCCCTCGGCGGATGGAGGAGCGCCTGTTCGACGACCTGGTAGGCGCCCGAGCAGAACCCCACCAGGACCACGTCGGTCGGGTCGTCGGGCGAGATCGCGGTCATCGCGTCGTAGACGTCCCCGATCGCCTCGGGCGCACGCGCCACGTGGTCCGGCTGGCCGGGCCGCGTCCCGCTGTCGCCGTTGCCGCTGAGGTCGAACCGCAGGATGCGGAAGCCCGCCGGGCCGAGACGGCGCGCCAGGTCCACCCAGATCCGTGCCTGCCCGATGTGATGGGTGTTGCCCTCGTTGACCAGCACGATCGTCGGTCCGCGGGGCGGTCCGTCGGTGTCGGTGACGATCCCGAAGAGCCCGAGCCCGCCGAGTTGGACCGTGTGCTCGACGACGGGGAGTCCGGCGGGTGTCGTCCCCACGGTGGCGGCCGCCGCACCGACCGGAACGTCCGCCAGGGTGACCGGAGGTCCCTGCAGCCCGGCGGCGAGCCAGTCGACGACGCGGTCGATGGTCGACATCGGCGGTGTCTGCGTGTGCGAGTCGAGGAGCAGGTCCTGACCGGTCGCCTCCTGCCACTCGACGTCCAGGCCGTCGAGCCGACGCTGGAGAGCCCGCGGCCGGGACGTGCCCGGCGGGACCAGCACCAGGATGCGCTTCGCCAGTGTCCCGTCCATCGCCGCCAGGTCCAGCCCGCCCAGTTCCTCCACCGTCTCGGGCTCGAAGCGGAGCCCCGGTGCCTCGAGCGCGTCCTCGCCCCCGTCGCCACCGCCTCCGCTCAGATGGCGGAGGAACCGCTGTTCGCGCACGAACGACTGGCCGGACAGGCAGGGATCCCAGAGCACGAGCGCGTCCACCCCGGCGCGGCGCACCGCCTCGTTGGCGGCGAACAGCCCGCCGATGCGAACGCCCACCAGTCCGATGTCCGAGACCCCGGCACCGACGAGCACGTCGGTGGCCGCCGTCACGCTGGACAGCCACGCCTCGACCCGATCGGGGTCCGTCTCCTGGCCGGTGGAGTCGCCGGTCCCGTCATAGTCGAATCGGAGCACGGCCAGCCCGTGCTCGGCCAGGCGATCGGCCAACAGCCGGTAGGTGTAGTAGACGCAGATCGCCTCGATGCCGAGCGGCTGGCAGAGCACGACGCCCCCGCGGACGGTGCGGTCGCGCGGGAGGTGGAGCCAACCGAAGAGCGGTCGGTCGTCGGGACCGAACCAGAACGGCGAGGGTTCGCCGGGACGGCCGGCCGAGCGCGGATTCACGAGCGGTCCTGACGCGAGGTCATCCTGCACTGCGCGGCAGGCCGTACTGACGCCATCCCGCCACAGTAGCGGCGCGTCCGGACGGGGACGGCAAACCGGTGGTCCGGAGGGCCTCCGGATGCCGGGGTGGGGCCCACCGCGACGCGGGTCGGTGCGGCGTCGACCCCGGCCGGCGGCTAGGCGTCCGCCCGTTCAGCGACCGGCCGCCCGGTGGTCGCCCGGCGCTGGGTCCGGCGGGGTGCCTTTGGCGGGTGCGCGGATGACGGCGACCGTCTTGGTCGGGTCGTCGGGGTCGAAGCGGAGCGTGATGGCCGCGTCGGGGTCCTCAGGCTCGCCGGGTGCCTCCAGGACGAATGCGGGCAGCTCGCGCTTGGGCTCGAGCGCCTGCTGGAGCCCGAGTGCGATGCCCGAGAGGATCGCACCGCTGGCGGACCGCTTCATCCACTGCTGGAAGCCGACGGGCTCCCCGGGTCCGGGGTCGTCGTAGGGGCCGTCGTCCGGATCGGGGTCGCCGGGATCGGGTCCCGGGGTAGTGTCCACGAGCCCCATCGTACCGCCGGTTCCTGCACCGGCCGCCGGTGGGTCTGCCGGCGCCACCCGACGGACGGGTCGCCGCCCTCGGGAGGGGACATGACCGGAGTGGACCGCACCGTCGACGTGGTGGTGGCGGGTGCCGGGTACGCCGGGCTGCGGGCGGCCCGTGGCCTGGTGGCCGCCGGGCTCGACGTGGTGGTGGTGGAGGCCCGGGACCGGGTGGGCGGCCGGGTGCTCACCGAGGTCACCGGGTCCGGCGCCGTGATCGACCACGGCGGCCAGTGGATCGGCCCGACCCAGGACCGCCTCCGCGCACTGGCCGCCGAGTGCGGTGTCGCCACCTTCCCCACCCATGTCGACGGCGCCAACCTCGAGGTCCGCGACGGCGGGATCCACTCCTTCACGGGCCTGGTGCCGACGTCGGACCCGGACGGGTCGGCCGACACCGTCGCCACGCTCCTCGACCTCGACCTGCTGGCCCAGGAGGTCTCGCCGGTCCGTCCCT
>Ga0307373_10005204_pt1 | contig 21430 bp, 21 predicted proteins | sample OX2MG_FD_202534 | JGI IMG/M metagenome (GOLD analysis project Ga0307373, IMG submission 202534) | Soil microbial communities from Risofladan, Vaasa, Finland - OX-2 | ecosystem: Environmental > Terrestrial > Soil > Coastal area > Acid sulfate soil | place: Finland: Risofladan, Vaasa | collected...
CCCGGGTGGGCCACCCTGAGGGTGGCCCACCCGGTCCGTTTTGCGGCGGCTATGAATAAGGGGCGAGCGGGAGCGGGCCCAAGCCCGCTCCTGCTCGCCCCGAAGTGTTACTGTGCCAGGCGCTTGAGCTCGGCGGTCCGCGTCTGCATGTACGCGTCCTGCACAGCGCCGTACAGGTCGACCGCATAGCGGTCGGCCTCCTCGAACTGGTTGGGATGCAGCGAGCGATAGTTCACCGCGTTGATCGCTTGCGACCCGACATCGGCCGGTATCGTCACGTACCACGGCAGCAGCCAGCTCATCGGGTTCATACAACCATCGACCACCATGCCGACCGTATCGCGAACCGTTGACGGGCCGAAAAACGGCAGCATCACGTACGCGCCGGAATAGATCCCGTAATGGCCCAACGTCAGGCCGAAATCGTCGTTGTGCTGTTTCATCCCGAACCAGCTGTCCGCCACGTCGAAAAACCCGGCCACGCCGAGCGTGCTGTTGATTCCGAAGCGCGCGAGCTCGTCGGCCGCGTTATAGACATGCAACTGGAACAGATTGTTGGCGAAGCGCGGGATGACGCCGATATTCCTGAAAAAGTTGTTTACGCCCTGACGCCCCTGCTCGGGCATTACGTACGAGTAGCCCTTGGCGACCGGCGTCACCACCCATTGGTCAACGTCGATGTTGAAATTGAACATCGCCGAGTTGAAGGGTTCCAGCGGGTCGGCATATGGGCCTCCCCCCTCACCGGGCAGTGCCCGATCACCGGACAGCCTGGGCGGAGCCGCCTGGTCCGCGCCCATCGCGGACTGGGCGAACGTGGTCGAGACGACCATCAGAGTCGCCAGCAGTACCGCTATCGACAGGCCGGCCAGCCTTTTCGTGCACTGTTTGATTCGCATTCGCATAATGGGTTCGCTTACGGCCACGTTAACCTCCGCACCGAACTACGGGTCGGCGCCATTCTCCACCAGGATCACGGGTCTATGACCCCATCGAGGCCTGCAATTGTTGCTGCTTGGCCCTCATATTGGCCATCAGCTTATCGAATCCTTGATCGTTAATCACGCGATTAAACTGATTTCGATAGTTCGCGACGATGCTAATCGCGTCAACCGTCACGTCGTATATCTTCCAATCGCCGTCAAGCTCGCGCAACAGGTAATCGACCTTAATTGGCTGTTTGCCCGACTGGACTATTTGGCTGCGCACCCGGGCGTAGCCCTGTCCTTCGGAATTCTGGCCCAGCACGGCCACGTCCTGGCCCGCATAGTCCTGAATTTTGTCCAGGTAGGCACTCTCGATAAAGGCCGTGAATAGCTTGGTAAACTGGGAGCGCTGAACCGCGCTGAGTCCGCGCCAATGATAGCCCAGCGCGATCCGCGCCATGTCCGCGAAATCGAAGTGATTCTCGAGCAGATCGCGCAATTGTCGACGGCGCTGAGGAAGCGGTGTGCCCTTGTCGCGTAGCACCGGCAAGGACTTGTTGACCACCTGATTGACCGTGTCCAGCGGCGTCGGCAATGCCGCCCATGCCGGGGCCGGCGACGCGGCCTGGGCGAGCATCAGAGCCAGCATCGCGCCCGCAAGGATGCTCCAGGCCACCGGCATCGTAGCGAGCGAACCCCGCGTCGCGGCGGCCACTGGAAGATTGCGCGCTGAGTAATTATTTCCGAGCATACGGCTTTTTTTCCTGTCTACTTCAGATTCTTGCCATGATCGATGGCGGATGCGCCGCCTGTCTTGCCGCTGCCACCGCCGCCCGAGCTGGGGCTGCTATTGCTGCTGTTGATCAGTTGACCGATGGCGTCCTCCAGCACGAAGGCCGATTGAGTTCGCCGAATCACGCCACCATCCGCAAGGTCATGCTCACCGCCGCCGAGCGAAATCGAGACATACTTGTCGCCGATTATACCGCTGGTCTTGATTGAGGCTATGGCTTCCGTGTCCACCTGCACTCCGTCGTTGAGCCTCAACGCCACATGGGCGCGATAGTCCTTGAGCGATATAGCAATTACCTTGCCAACCTGCACACCCGCGATCTCGATCTCGTCGCCAGTCTTCAAGCCGGAGATATTGTCGAAGTTCGCATAGATGACGTAGCCGGCTCTGTTGAACAGTTCGATTTTGCCGAGCCGCAGCGACAAGATGGCCAGGGCCACGATCCCCGCCAGCGCGAAAAGTCCCACGATAAGCTTGGTTGTCCAACTGGCGTACATTGTCTGCTCTCAGAGCGCGGCCGCGTCGCGCTCGTCTCCCGCGGTCCTGCCCGCCAAAAAGCGATTGAAGACCTCGTCGTTGGCCGCCGTAACTTCGGCGGGCGTCCCGGTAATCCTCATCCTGCCCTCGTGCATGAACGCGACGCGGTCGGAAATCTCGAACACCGCGGGCACGTCATGGCTGACCATCACGACCGTCAGGCTAAAGCGCTGCTGGGTATGGCGCACCAGAGCGTGAATCGAGCCGGTGCGGGTTGGATCCAGCCCGGTGGTCGGCTCGTCGAGCATGAGTATCTTGGGATTGCGCACGAGCGCGCGCGCGAGCGCCGCCCGCTTTTGCATCCCGCCGCTCAGTTCGGAGGGATACTTGTTCTCCATCCCCTCCAGGCCCACGTTGGCCAGCATCTCACGCACTTTAAGCGCAATTTCCTCGCGCGCCATGCGCGTGTTCTCGACCAGCGGAAACGCCACATTGTCGAACACACTCATCGAGTCGAACAGCGCGCCGGCCTGAAACAGCATCCCGAATTCCTTGCGCACCGCGTCCAGTCCGCTATTGCCCAGCCGGGTAACGTCGACGCCATCGATCACGATTCTGCCCGAATCGGCGCGCAGCAACAGGTTGAGATGCTTGAGCAGCACGGTCTTGCCGCATCCGCTCGGCCCCACGATGGTCGTGATGTGGCCGCGCGGGACATCCAAGTCGACGCCCCGCAGAACCTGCTGGGGCCCGAAGCGATGGCGCAGATCGCGCACCTCGATCGCAACCGGCTCCTTTCCGTTCTGTTCGACAGCCGCCATGTTTGCCCGCTAACGCTCGCTCGAAATTCTCTCGAATCGCGGATTCTATAGGAGAATCGAGGTGAGGAAATAGTCCCAGGCCAGGATCAGCACGCTCGAGAGCACCACCGCCTCGGTGGTGGCGCGGCTTACCCCGGTCGCCATCCGCTGCGCGTGGTAGCCCTTGTAGCAGCAGACCCACATCACTACCAGCCCGAAAACCAGCGCCTTGTAAAGGCCGCTCATGATGTCGTGGCCGCTCATGTTCTGCGCGATGCCGTTCAGATAGCTGCCGCCCGGCGCGCCCATCAAGCCCACGCCGATAAGATAGCCGCCCCAGATTCCGATCACGTCGAAGATACAGGTCAGCAGCGGAAAGCTGATTATCCCCGCGATCACCCGCGGCGAGACCAGGTATTGGATCGGATTTATCGCCATCACGGACAGCGCGTCGATCTGCTCGGTCGCCTGCATCGATCCGATCTCGGCCGCCATCGCCGACCCCGCCCGGGCCGTGACCATCAGCGCCGCCAGCACCGGGCCCAGCTCGCGCACCAGCACCAGCGCGACCACGGTGCCGAGCGCGCCCTCCGAGCCGAAGCGGCGCAGCGTGTTGTAGCCTTGCAGGCCGAGCACCATCCCGGTGAACGCGCCGATGAGCGCCACCAGCACGATCGACTCGGCCCCGATGGTGCGCATCTGCCGAATCATCAGCCGCGGCTTGTAGGGCGGCGTCACCGCACACCACAGCGCCGTCGCCAGGAACAGCACGAAATTGCCGAGCGCCGTGACATTATCGATCACCAGCGCGCCGAGGCGCTCAATCATCTCCACTATTCTCGACATCCGGATAGCCGTCTAGCCGTGAGCGATCCCAAGCCGGGCGAGCTGGCTGTAAGTATGAGTCATACTGGGCGTGCGAACGAACTCGTTCAAATCTTCGATCACGTCAAGGTCGAGCGCCGGGCCCCTTTGCCGCACCACCCGGCTGGGCAAACCAAGCCGGTAACATTCCTCGAGATGGCGCGCGAGACTCTGGCCGCCGAAGCGGGTCGGAATCGCGTCGGCCGGCGCCCGTGCGATCATATTGGTGCCGCTCAGGTCGCGCGAGGGCACCAGCACCACGCCGTGGTGCTCTTCGGCCAACTCGCCGAAGACCGCGTCGATATCCTCGCCGGTCACCTGCGGAATGTCCGAAAGCACCGTGCACAGCGCCCCGACGCCTTGCGCGGCGAGCGCGGAGGTCGCCAGGCGGACCGCCGCATTGAGCCCGCGCGGGAATTCCTCGTCGATCACCAGGGCGCCCGCCGTGCGTGCCATCTCGAGCAGCGCCGGGTCCGAACTGATGACCGCCACGTGGTCCGCCGCACGCGCGCTTAGCGCCGCGGCCAGCACGTCGCGGAACATCGCCTCGGCCAACGCCATCCGATCGGCGTCGCCCACGGCGCGGCCCAAGCGCGTCTTGGCGAAAGCGAGATGCTTGGCGGCGATAAGGATTGCACGCACGGCGTACCTTTATAACTCACACCGGCGGTCGAGCCAACCGCAAAGAGACGAATCAACCGCCTTGACAGTCTTCGCACCGCTGCTCCAACATTGAAGCGGCGCTCCGTCATCGTTTGCCAGGCAGCCGCCCGCGCGCCGCGTGCCGGCGCGCCGAGGCGATAATCGCGGCGGACGCGCCATATCTTTTTGCACTCGGCGAGGAAGGTGGAGGCAATGGAGCGGAAGGAAAGGACGGGCCGGAAATTTACCTGCTCGACGCCAGGACGCGTCCGCGCACTTGCGTTTGCGGCGGCGGCGGCGTTGAGCGTGGGGCTGCTAGCCGGATGCCATCATGGCGAATCGGTCGGCGACTACCTGAGCGCCGGTGACGCGGCGATGCAGAAGACGGAACTGCCGCAGGCCGAGCAGAACTACCAGGCCGCGGTCAGGGCCGCGCCCAACGACCCGCGGGCCCACGTCGCGCTTGGCAACCTCTACGTCTTCGAGCAGAAGCCGGCGCTGGCGCAGGGGGAATTCATGCGGGTGCTCGAGCTCGAACCGGCCAACGCCGCCGCCCACTCGGCGCTGGGCGGACTTTACGAGTCGCAATCGCAGATGGGCGCGGCTGAAGAGCAGTTCCGCGCCGCCGTGGCGCTCAAGCCGGCCGATCCGTCCTATCGCCTCCAGCTCGGCTCGCTGCTCGCGAAGGCCGGCCGTCCGGCGATGGCCGAGACCGAGCTGCGCACCGCCATTGGGCTGCAACCCAAAAACGCCCAGGCCCATCTGGCACTCGCCAATCTGTTGAATACGACTCCCAACGGCAAGGCCGCGGCCGACGCCGAGTATGCCGAAGTGCGCGCGCTCGATCCGCATCTGCTGCCCGCGCCGCCGGCCGTGGCCGCGACGCCCGCCGCCGAAGGTGCCGCGGCGCCACCCGCCGCGCCCGGCGTCAAACGATCCACGCTCAAACCGCTTAACCGCAAGTTCAGGCTGACCAAAAACTCCGCGGTGTACCAGGGGAACGACAGCTCCACCAGCGTGGTCGGTCAGGTGCATCGGGGGCACTTCGTGCATGTCACTGGAATCCAGGGCGATTGGCTCCAGATAACGCTGCGCAACGGCACCGTCGGCTTCATCCCGGTGACCGCGGCCGAGTAGCCGCGTGCGCCCCCTGACGCATGCTCCTGGGGGAGTGAAAAGACGAATGGATGAATTGCAGTCGGACCGTGAGAAAGTGAAACAGTGAAACAGTGCGAAAGTGAGCGCGATGGCGCCAGACCGATCGCCTGACCAATCCGCGGGCGCCGCCCGCGCCGCACGCCCCTTGCGGGGCGACACGCCGCCCGGGCCGCGAGGACATCTCCTGCTCGGCAGCCTGCGCGAGGTGCAGCGCGAGCCGCTTGAACTCATGCGCGCCGGGTTTCGCGAGTACGGCGACGTCGTACGCTACCGCTTCGTCGCCACCCGCGCCTTTCTCCTCGCCCATCCCGATCATATCCGTCATGTCCTGCACGACAATCATCGCAACTACGACAAGCACAACGTCGACTACGCGATGCTGCGCCGGTTGCTCGGCAACGGCCTGCTGACCAGCGACGGCGCGTTCTGGTATCGCCAGCGCCGGCTGATGGCTCCGATGTTCCATCGCCAGCGCGTGGCCGGATTCTCCAGCCTGATGGTCGACAGCACGCTCGAGATGCTCGAGCGATGGGACGCGCTGGAGCGAAGCGGCGCGCCCTTCGACGTCGCGACCGAGATGGCGCGCCTGACGCTCGCCATCGTGGCCAAGGCGCTGTTCAGCGCCGACGTGAGCGACGACGCCGAGGTGATTGGCGCGGCGCTCACCGAAGTCAATCGCCAGTTGGGCGAATTCAGCCTGCTCGACATGTTCAGGATGATCCCAACGCCGCGCAAGCGGCGCTTTCGCGCCGCCGTGAGCGCGCTCGACCAGGTGGTCGGCAAGATCGTCGACCAGCGCCGCCGCACGGCGCAGCGCAACGAGGACTTGCTCTCGATGTTGCTCGATGCGGTCGACGAGGAGACCAGCGAGGGGATGACTCCGCGCCAGGTGCGCGACGAGGTGCTGACCCTGATGCTGGCCGGCCACGAAACCACCGCCAATGCGCTGGCGTGGACCTGGTATTTACTTTCGCAAAACCCTGAGGCGGAAAAAAAACTCCATCGCGAGCTGTCCGGCGTGCTCGGCGAACGCAAGCCCGACGGGCTCGACCTGCCGCGGCTCCCCTACACCCGGATGGTGATCGAAGAGTCGATGCGGCTCTACCCGCCGGCGTGGGCAATTTCGCGCAACGCGATCGGCGACGACGAGATCGGCGGCTACCGCGTACCGCGCAAGACCAACATCATCATCTGCAGCTTCGTCACCCATCGTCATCCCGCCTTCTGGGACGAGCCCGAACGCTTCGACCCCGAGCGCTTCTCGCCCGAGCGCTCCGAGGGGCGCCCTAACTTCGCCTACCTGCCGTTCGGCGGCGGCCCACGCATCTGTATCGGCAACGGCTTCGCGATGGCCGAGGCGCAACTGGTCGTCGCGACAGTGGCCCAGCGCTATCGGCTCCGCCTGGCGCCCGGGCATCCGGTGGAACTCCAGCCGCTGATTACGCTGCGCCCGCGCCACGGGATGCGGATGACGCTGCATCGGGCCGGCGCCGCCGACACCGGCGATCGCGCCGCCGCCGATGAAACGCCTCCCGCCCGCGCCACGCGCTGAGGCGCTAAAATCCCGCGGTTATGGCGGGCACGCGCGGACTGCCACCGCCACATGGGCGCCGGACGCATCGAACCGCGGCCTTGCGCAACCCGTCATTCGTTCATGCCTCAGGGGGACACGTTGGCGATCCAGGTTCCCCAGCACGAGCGGATAAGAGCACCACAACTCGTGGGATACTCGCCGCCGAGCCACACCGTGTCGTCGGACGGGTCGAAACCCGCGCCCGAGTAATCGCCCCATCGTGCCGACTCCTTGTAGGCGCCGTTCCCGCTCTTTAGCATGACGGGAGGCTCGAGTATGCCGGCGCTGTCAGTTGTCTTTTGAACGCTTCCGTAGACAGAAATGTACTGGGAACTCGACGATCCGTTGAACACCACAAACAGGTTGCCGGTATCGTCCGTTCGAATGGCTGGGTAGAAAAAATATTGGCCGACCGCCGAGTAGTCGAAGTCCTGCGCGACCGGGCTTACGGCTATCGGCTGGCCGGTCGTCGGATCGATCGAGATATTGATGAGCCGCAGGCACGAGCGCGTCGCCGTGTCGCCCGACGGCAGACAACCGTCGTTTGCCGAGACCCATAAGCTGCCAGGCGAACCGTCGCGATACACCGCGTCGAGCAAGGCGTTGTCGTTCGTATCCACCAACTTATTGGTGCCGCCCTGCGCCGCGTTGGGCGGCGAGCTAAGCGTGGCGATCCCGAGCGAAGTAGTCGCGACAGCGACCGGTTGCACGACGCTTCCGGGTACGCCGGTTACGCTCCACACCTCGACGGTGTTCGCGGAGGGGTAAGCGACGGAGGCCATGTAAAGCGCGTCGGGTCCGGGACTCGCGGTCGCCACAGGCGTCCCCAGATGCTGCGCCGGTTCGATCGCGACGTCGCCTTGTGGTGGCGGATAGTAGGCGGCATTGGCATCAGAGCCGGCCATCACGTCGCTCTTGCTGAAGACCACGAATTCGCTGCCGAGGAAGTTGTTACCGGAGAACGCGTCGCCGGTGAGCACTACCTTGTCCGAGTTCACCCCCATCTTTGGGAAATCCGGAAAGCTGCCGGCGGTCGGGTAGTTGTAGAGGTACCAGGCGCCGGTTGGATCGGACGTGGCCGAGACCGCGAGGTTCCATCCGTAGGCGCCGCTCGGACCGAAAGTGCTCGTGATTGCGAACCAGCGCCCCGATGGTGCGTCGTATAGAACGCGCGGGTCGGTGATGTTGTCCGAGGTCGAGATGTTGAAGAAGCTATAGAGGCTGAAGCTCTTGACCGCTCCGCCGGTCTTGCCGAAGATCTCGCCTTCCAGGTTGACCGCCTCGAGTACATAGTTCGGGCCAGCCGCGACCGCCGTGTCAGGTGGAACATAACCACCGCTCGCCAGAAGTCCGATTCCATTGAAGCTCGTGTTGCTCGACAACGACGGAGACGGTGTCGCCGTCGGGGTCGTGCTCGGTGTCGGCGACGGTGATGGCGAAGACTTGGGCTTGCCATGCGCGAGCGCCCGCTTCTCCGCAGCCAGCAGCGCAGCGTCGGGGAAATGTCTGCCCCTTATCTTCAATTGCGTCGTTTGAGGCCCCGGCGCAGGCAGTTGGCTCACGTCGATAATCGCGTAGGGGCTGACCACGGAGCTCTGAGAGGCTGAATCCTGTGCGCGGACTGGAGCCAGAATGGCAACCATTGCAGCTAAAAGAATAGTTAAAGCAAAAATTCTCGGGCTGGACATTGTTGACTCCCGCAAAGCGCTTTTCATCGCGTCATGAGCATAGACATCGGCCGATGTTCAATCAATCGATATTCAGAGGTAAGGCCGGAGAGCCTACCCCTTGACCGCGTCGGGCTGACGCGCGGGATGCGCGGCGGCGAACGCTTCGAGCGTCAGGCACTCCTGGTTTATCCGGCGAATCACCGGATAGGGCGCCAGGTCGAGCTTCACCCTTGCAGCGTTGAAAACCTGCGGCACCAGGAAAATGTCGGCCATCGTCGGCGCTTGGCCGTGGCAAAACCGCCCGGTCGCACTCGAGCTTTTCAGCATCTCCTCGATCGCGGCGAAGCTGAGCCCGATCCAGTGACGGCACCATTGGCCGATCTCGTTCTCGCCCAGCTTGAGCTGCTCGCCGAGATACAACTGCGTGCGCCGATTGGCCAGCGGATGAATCTCGCAGGCGATGTTGAGCGCGATCGCGCGCACCCGGGCCCGCCCCACCGGATCGCGCGGCAGGATGGCCGGGGTGGGAAAACGCTCTTCGAGATACTCGCAGATCGCCATCGATTGCGGGATTATCGCACCGTCGTCCTCGAGCGCCGGCACGATCGCCTGCGGATTGATCCGGCGGTATTCGTCGCCCCCGGCCTCGTCCTTCGCCAGATTGACCGCCGCGTACTCGTACTCGAGCCCCTTCAGGTTCAGCGCGATTCGCACCCGGTACGCCGCCGACGATCGATAATATCCGTAGAGCTTCATAGGCTGCCCCTCCTGTTGTCAGGTGCTCGAGTCGAAGGCGACAAGCACGGCACCGGTCGTTCAAGCGCGCGCCGCGCACTGATACGGATTAGCGATAAATCAGATTGATCGGGACCGTGAGGACGCCCTTGCCCGCGTATTGGATCTTGCACTGATCGAATGACGGCGCCCGGAGCGTCGGATTTACGTTATTGGAAAATCCATAGCCCTCGAGCGGGTAACCGAACCTCCGGTCGAACTTGCCGTTTCCGTTTTCGTCGTGAAACACGGTCGCGGCGTAGGCGCCAGCCGCCAGCGCCTTGAATTCGCACACGCCCTGACTGCCCCGGATAGGCACCGACATTTTGTACGACGCGGTGCCTGCTGTCGTAAATACATCGGACTTCGCGCTCGCCCATAGCGAGCAAATAACCGATCCTTTCTGATTGCGTACACCGTTTACCACAATGCGGATTTCGTTCGGCCGCACCGCCGGTTGCGCACGCGCGATATAGGGAGCGAGCGCAAATCCGATCGTCGTGGCGAGCGCCAACACGAAGCGCCCGGACCTGGTCTTGCCTGATTCTCTCACGCTGTAATTTCCTTGTGCCGCCGGGGCGGAGTATGGCGCCGCTTCGGGCGCGATTGAAAGTTCAGCATAACCTCTTCCGCCACTCGCGACGACCTCTCCTGGGACCAGGAGAGGTTCAGCTAGCGCCCGCGGCGCTGGCGGCGGACGGCCATAGCGCGACGGGATCGAGATTCGGCCCGCGCAGATGAATCAGCCGGCCATCGCCAGAATCGCGCTCGGAGAGCCATCGCGCGACGATCGCCATCGCGTCCAGCTCGTCGCGCACCACCGGCCGCGCGCGATAGCGCTCGTAATTCGCGGCGACGAATTCCGCGACCGCACGCGCGTCGCCGGCATCCGCAAGCGGATGAGTCAACGCGAGCCGCCCGCTCAGCACCACGTGTGCGAGCATCGAGGCGTCCGCGCCAACCGCTCCGCCTACCGACACGCCGCCTACAACGATGACCAGGTTGTTCTCGGTGACGACGCGGCTTAGCCGCTCCGCGCGCGAGGCCAGCGTGGTAAGCGCCGCGAGCTCGCGCTTAAGGCGCGCGGCCTCCTCGAAGCGCATCGCGCGGGCCGCCTGGTCGCGCGCGCGCGCCAGTTCGCCGAGCAGCGGGCCGCCGCGGCCGCGCAAAAATTCGACCGCGCGTCGCACGCGCGCGCCGTAAGCGTCTTCGTCGGCGCTCAGATTGCACGGCATCGCGCAGTGCCCCATCTGGCCGTACATGCACGGCGAAAAATCCGGCTCGGGCGCAAGCTTGCCGGCGCAGGTGCGCAACCCCAGGGTTCGCCCAAGCGCGCGCATCGCCCGATCCACCCCGCCCCGCCCCACGAACGGCCCAAGCTGCATCATGCCGCGGCGCGCCGAGAGCCGGGTCGAAAGCGTCAGGCGCGGGAAAGCGTCCATCAGGTCGAGCCGCACGAAGTACGCCTGAGCCATCCCCTTGAGCATCCGGTTATGCGGCGGTTTGAGTTCGCGGATAAGCCGCGCCTCGAGCAGCGCGGCGTCGAGCGCCGAAGGCGTCAGACGCGTGTCGATCGTATAAACGTGGCTCACCAGCTCGGCGGTCTTGGCGTTGATCCCGACGCCGCTGTTGAAATACGAGGCCACGCGCTCGCGCAGCCGGCCGGCCTTGCCGACGTAGAGCAGGTCGCCGCGCTCGTTGCGCATCAGGTAGACCCCGGGCGCCATCGGCAACGCCGCGACCGTCTCGGGCGCGACGTGGCGTTCGATTCTGCGGCCGGCGGCGCCGCGGCTGTGCAGATCGATCAGCCGGTCGACGCGGGTAATTCCGCTCTGCGCCGCGAGGTCGAGAAAAATCGACAACAGCTCGGCCGCCATCCGCGCATCCCCCAGGCCGCGATGACGTCCTTCGGTCGAGAGCCCGAAATGTTCGGCCAGCGCGTCGAGCCGGCGCCGGCGCAGCGACGGCGCGAAACGGCGCGAGAGCTTGAGCGTGCACAACACCGGGTTCTTGAGCCCCATCCCGAAGACCCGGCGGAACTCGAAATCGAGAAACCCGAAATCGAACTGCGCGTTGTGCGCGACCATCACCGCGTCGCCCAGAAAATCGCGGAACGCCGGCAACACGCGCTCGATCGGCGGCGCGCCGGCCACCATCGCGTTGGTGATCGACGTAAGCCGCGTGACGAAGGGCGAGATCGGCCCGCGCGGACGCACCAGCGTCGCGAACGATTCCGTCATCCGCGGACCTTCCATCCGCCAGGCGCCGATCTCGGTGATCGCGCCGGGGCCGAGACGGCCGCCGGTGGTCTCGAGATCGACCACCACGTAACGGCCCTGCTCCAGCGGCACCTTCAGCGCGTCGTTCGCACGCAGCGTCCACGTCGCGCTCGCGGCGTCGAAGACGAAATTCGGATCGCCGGCGAGCAGGCGATGGACGATGCGCGGGCCGAGTTCGGGGTCGGCGCCGGCACCGGCGAACAGCAAACCAACCAGCTCGTCCGTATGCGCGCCCGCCGGCTGCCGCTCGAGATAGGCGTAGAGCTTCTCGCGCGCGTTCGCGCCGCGATAGCGATGCTCGGTCTCGAAAGCTCCCACGCCTCACCCCACCACAATTCGTATTATGTTCGCTTTAGCAGACCGCTCGGCGAAAACCTACCCCCTCGTGCGGATGCGCTTTGCCGAGTTGCGCCGGCAACCGGTACGCTAAATGGCCGGCGGCGCGGAAAACTCTCGATGCCGACTCGACGCAAGATGCTGACTCGACGCAAGATGTGGATGGTGACGCGGATGGTCGTGGCGGGCGGCGCGATAGCATTGATCGCGGTCGTGGCGGGCGAGTTGATGTCCGAGGCGGGTCCGTATCAAGACGCGCCGCGGCCCGCCGGCCAACTGCATCCGGAGCGGTGGTCCGACCGCACATTGACCATCGCCGACCTCGGCCATTCGACGCTGTTGATGAACTGGTTCGGCGTGCGCGTGCTGAGCGATCCGACGCTGTTCAATCGCGTCGGGCTTTCGATCGGCTCGCTGCTGACCATCGGACCGCACCGGTACGTCGCGCCACCGCTTGGGCCGGCGCAGTTGCAAAACCTCGACATCATCCTCATAACCCACGCGCACATGGACCATCTCGACCTGCCCTCGCTGCGCGCCCTGCCCAAAAGCGCGGTCGTGATCGCGTGCGCCGGATGCCGCCGGTTGATTCGTCCGCTGGGCTTCACCGACGTGCGCGAGCTTCGATGGGGCGAGCGAACGGAGGTCAAGGGCCTCGTCGTGACGGCGATGGGCGCGAAGCACTGGGGCGTGCGATGGCCGCCGATGGGCCGCGCGTACGGCTACAACAGCTACCTGCTCCAGCGCGGTGGCACGCGGATGCTGCTTGCGTGCGACAGCGCGTTTACGCCGATGTTCGCGGGACTCGCCTCCGACCCGCCCGACGTCGCGGCGTTCTCCATCGCGGCCTACGATCCGTGGATTCGCAATCACGCCAATCCCGAACAGGTCTGGACCATGTTCCAGCAAAGCGGCGCGCGCTACCTGGTACCGATTCATTGGGGCACCTTCCGGCTCTCCAAGGAGCCGATGGACGAGCCGATGCGCCGGCTGCTGGCGGCGGCCCGCCCTGAGATCGATCGCGTGGCGATACGCCAGATCGGAGTCGCCTGGCGCCTGCCCGCGACGATGCGGAAAGACGTCGGTCAGAGCGCCAGCCAGGGCTCCGCGCAAGCCGGCGGTAAAGACGGCAATAGTCTTAGGGTAAAGGCGTCAAAGTGAGTTATAATGCGACAAGCGGTGAGAAGCGGGATTGCGCCGCCTCTCGCCATCGGCGCGGTTGAGGGAACTCATGGTCGAGCTGCAAGGGCGAGAGCGGCGGCTGCACGATAGGCACGTGATCGTGCCGGACGCGTCGCGTTCCAGCCGAGCCTTCGCGCGGCTCGCGCTGGCCGCGATGGTGCTTGGATGGGCCGTGCTCGGTGCGCGGGCGGCGCTCGCACAGGACGATGACTGGTCGGTCGTGTCGGACCAGGTGCAATCACCCCAAGTCCAGTCCCCGCAGGCTCATCGGAGCCATCCGTCACCGGCCGAGCCGGCCGGGCCCGTCGCGCCGCAAGTGTCGCAACCCGCCGCCGCCGATGGCGCGCGGATGATTTGCGGTGAGCTGGCGCGGCCGGCGACCGAGCCGTACAAGAGCATCGTCGCCGACATCAACCGCGAGTGGGGCACCAACGCTCCGGTCTATGAGTCGGTGCGCGCCGATTCGCCGCACGTCTCGCGCGCCGGATGCATCTTCTATAACCCGGTCTTCATGGCGGTTTTCCTGCGCGGCGAGACCGACGAGCACGGCCAGCCCGACAAGACCTCGATGACCTACGCGATCATGGCGCACGAGCTCGGCCATATCGTGCATCACGATTACCGGCGCACCGGCGTCTCCAGCGTCACCAAGGAGCTCGAGGCCGATCGCTTTTCCGGCTACACGCTCGAACGCCTGGGCATCGCCCGCGACAACATCACGCCCTTCTACAGCATGGGCGGCGACGAGTTCAGCGGCGTCCACAACCACGGTTTCTCCAACCAACGCATCGCGGCCTTCAACAACGGCTGGCAACGCGCCGAATGGAACCAGCCCGAGGGTGGCGACAAAGCGACCCAAGGCATCGCCGGCAGCACGGCCTCGGACGACCCGGGCGAAGCCGACGATTCGAGCGCGGCGGCCGCCGTTCCGTAACAGCGCGCGACCGCGCTCGCGTCTTCAATCGGCGTCGGGCGCAGACCACCGCCGGCAACTGGACTTGTTCTGAACGCTCTTTAGCGGCCGCTAACGTCCCAACGGAAAGATGAAATTCCAGCCTTCCGACGGAGGAGCCTGCGGTTGATAGTAAACGGGCGGCGGCGGCGCGTAATAGTAATTCGGCGGCGCATAGTAGTCAGGCGCAGGCGCATAGTAGTAATTTGGCCTCTCGTACCTGCCGTGGTCGTGGTGCTCCTCGTGCCCCTGCCTCCCGTGTCGTCCGTTGTCGTGGTGATCACCACCGCCTCCGGCCACCGCCGGCCCCACGCCAACGCCGCCGATTGCGAAGATCAGGCCAATCGCCATCGCGATCCTGCCCATCGTGGAGCGCAAATTCTTACCGTGCCTGGTCGAAGTTTCCATGGCGACTCTCCATCTCCCGCAGCGACTCTCCGTAAGCGGACCGGGGTATCCCTTTGGCGTACTCGACCTCATCCTTGCTTCGGCTTTTTTGCGCTCGCAAGCGAGTGGCTTCGAAACAGGGCATCGGCGGTCTTCTTCTGCGCGTCCGACATGGTGTCGTACAGCGCCTCGAAGGCCGGCAGGAATTTATGGACTCCGGCCGCTTGCGCATCGGTGATGGCCGCATAGGCCTTGAGATGATCGACGGCGCTCATGGATTTTGCCTGCTCGGTCGCTTCCTCGCGAAGGTTCGCCATCGCGTGCGCGTTATCCCGCATCACCTGGGCCAGGGCATTCCATTGGGTCTCCTGGGCGGATGTGATGTGGAGCTTGCCGCGCAGCGCTTTGATGTGCGCCTCGACCTTGGTGTCTACCGCGGCATTGGCCTTGGCCTCAGTGGCCGCGCTTTCCTCCGGTGCGGGCGCCGCGGTTGCCTCCGACGGTGCAGCCTGCGCCAGAACCTCCCGTGCCGAGGAAGACTGGACCGCAACCGCCTGGGCCAAATCGCCCGAAACCGCGCGCGCGGGGCTGGGTAGAACGAAGGCGCCGAGCAGCGTCGCCGCCGCAACTGCGCGGACGGCCGAATTTGTGATCAGGAACATGATTTTACACCCTCTGTTGGTTGCGTTCGCCGCGGGCCCGAATTCCGGCACGACAGGCTGCATTGCAAGTGTGAAGCATACTACTTTGTCCCCCGAGCGAGGATGATCGCGTGGTTCTCTTCGGAACAAAGCCGGCGGCGGCGCGTTATGAGGAACCGGCCGACCCGTCCTCGTCAACGGCGAACGCGCCGGCGGTTTCAGACTTTCTTGCGGCGCTTGGAGAGGTAGTCGACGAGCATGTACTCGCCGAGATGGTCGGGACGGGTGTAGAGCGCGCGTCCGCGGTTGATCTGGGTCATCTTCTCGACAAACGCGCGCAGGCTCGGCGAGTCATCCAGCATGAAGGTGTTGATCGTGATGCCCTTGCGGGTGACGCGCTCGACTTCCTTCAGCGTCTCCTGCGCCGCGCGCATACTGATGCCGCCAAACGACAGCGGCCATTCGCAGTACAGGCGCTTGTTGAGAAAGTAGGCGGTCGGCTGGCCGTCGGTTATCACGATGATGTGCTGGTTGCGCGAGGGATGGCGCCCGAGCAGCTCCGAAGCGAGGCGCAATCCGTCCTGCAAATTGGTGAACGGATCGCCCATGTTCCACGACGCCTCGGGCAGGTCCTTCAGCTTGAGTTCGACCGCGCGGGTAAAAAACCCGACGATCGAAAAAAAATCGCGCGGGAACTTCGAGCGGATCAGCGTCTCCATCGCCATCGCGACCTTCTTGGCCGCCGCGAACCGCCCCTCCCAGCTCATCGACCACGACATGTCCAGGCACAGCACGGTCGACGACGAACTCGCGTAGTCGCTTTCGTAGACCTCGAAGTCGCCGGGCTCCAGCGCCAGAGGCACGCCGGGTCGCCGCGTCAGCGCGTGCTTGAGCGTAGCGACCAGGTTCAGGTTGAGCGGATCGCCGAAGCTGTAGCTCTTGGTCTCGTCGGGGCGGATCTCGACTATGCCGCGATGGTCGGTCACGTGCGAGCCGCCGCGATCCTTGAGCAGGCCCTGGTAGATGTCGCGCAGGGCGAGCTGCCCGATGCGGCGTACGCCCTTGGGCGAGAGCGCCATGTGCTCGCCCTTTTGCACCATGTAGCCGCCCTCCTCGAGCAGCAGCATCACCTGGCGCAGGTTTTGGAAATCCTGTTCGGCCTGTTGCCCCAGCATCTCGTTCAGATCGTCGGTCGAGACGTTGTCGAAGCTGCCCGACATCAGGTTCTGTTCGAGCTGTTTCATGCGGTCCATCTCGCGCATCAGCTCGAGCGCCTGCCGGTAGTTCAGGCTCTTGGGGCCGTGGAACAGATGCTGGTTGCGCTCGCGGAAGTTTTCGAGGTCGCGGATATTCTCGTACTCCTCGAGCAGCTCCTCGAAATCGGCGCGCGCCTGCGCGTCCTCGAATTGATGGCTCTCGAGTTTGCGCAGCGCCTCCGAGAGCCGCCGCGGCATCCGCTGAAGCTCGCGCAGCTTCTCCTCGAGCTTGCCGCCCGGCTGCTCGGCGCTCAGCCGCTCGAGCGTGCCGCGCTCGCGATCGACGATGTCCCCGAGCCGTTGTTCAAGCTCGCTCAGCGCCTCCTTGAGGTTGAACTCGCGGTAGCGCTGGCGCATCTCCTGGCGCAACTGCTCGAGCAATTCCTCCAGGCCCGCCATCCGCGAGCCGTCGAAGTCCATCCCCTGGCGCGCCATCCAGTCCATCGCCTGACGCACGTCGTCGGTATAGGAGAGGTACTCGGCCAGCTTCTCGAACACCTTGTCGGCGTCGAGCTTGAGCTTCTGGTTGCCGTCCCACGCGGTGTAACGGATTTCGATCATCGGATCATCGGGCGTCGCCCGCGCCTGGTTTAAGCCTCAGGCGTGATAGGCGAAGCGCCCGCCGTGGCGCTCCTTGTTGAGCTTCTGATGCAGATGCAGGCCCTCGAACACCAGCTCGCTCGCGGCCGCCATCAGGCCCGGGGTCTCGAACGAGCCGAGCTGTTCGACCGCCTCGCGCAATCCCGGCACCTCGCGCAGCGCGTCGAGATAGTCGGAGGCCGGCGCCGTGTCGGAGACCTCGACACCCCAGCCGCCCTCGAAATACGCGGCCACGCGGCGCAGGTCGTCGATTTTGAAATAGCGGTCGAAGACCTTGAGCACGGCGCGGTTGATGAGGCGTTCGATCAGGTCCTCCTCCTTCTTGTCCTCGCCCACGTACTCGAGCTCGATTTTGCCCGCGGTCGAGGCGTAGAGCGAGGGCAGGTCGGACAGCCGCGGCACGATCTCGTTGTCGCCCAGGCGCACCGCGCGCTTCTCGGCGTTGGAGATCACGGATTCCAAGTTGTTGATCGAGACCCGCACCGAAACCCCGGAGCTCTGGTTGATCTCGTTGGAAGCGCGCGCCTCGAAAGTCAGCTGCGCGACCACCTCCTTGATGAAGGGCGCGACCCGCAGCGCCATCCCGGCGCTCGCCGCCGGGTAGCCGCTCTCCTGGTCCATGATCGCGATTTCATCTTCGATGGTGCGCGGATAGTGGGTGCGAATCTGGATGTCGAAGCGGTCCTTGAGCGGCGTGATGATCCTGCCGCGCGAAGTGTAATCCTCGGGATTGGCGCTGGCCACGAATACCAGGTCCAGCGGCAGGCGCACCCGGTAGCCCTTGATCTGGACGTCCTTCTCTTCCATCAGGTTGAACAGTCCCACCTGGACCTTCTCGGTCAGGTCGGGCAGCTCGTTGATGGCGAAGATGCCGCGGTGGGTGCGCGGGATGAGGCCGTAGTGGATGGTCTCCTCGTCGGCGAGGTAGCGTCCCTCGGCGACTTTGATCGGATCGATCTCGCCGATCAGATCGGCCACCGAGACGTCGGGCGTCGCCAGCTTCTCGGCATAGCGCCGCTCCCGCCCGATCCATTCGATCTCCAGCTCTTCGCCGAATTCGGCCGCGCGCCGCCGGCAGGCGCCGCAGATCGGCCGATAGGGGTCGTCGTTGATCTCGCAGCCCTTGACCGCCGCCACGCGCTCGTCGAGCAGATCGACAAGCAGCCGGATGAGGCGCGACTTGGCCTGCCCGCGCTCGCCCAGAAAGATCATGTGATGGCCGGCGAGCACCCCGTTTTCGATCTCGGGCAGCACGCTCTGGTCGTAGCCGATGATGCCGGGCAGAATGCGCTCGCGCGCGCGCAGACGGTCGAGCAGGTTGCGCCGCATCTCCAGCCTGACCGGCAATACTTCGACGCCCGCCGCGCGCAATTCGCCCAGCGTGCGAATCTTGAGCAAGTCTTGCTTCATTTGGAAATCCAGTCCCGTCAGTCGCGTCCCGACTCTAGGATATGGCAGCGCCCGCGGTCTTGAAAAGCGGCTCGAGCAGGTCGAAAGTCTCCTCGAGCCGCTGCGAGATCACGCGGGTGGCCGCCAGCACCGGCATGAAGTTCACGTCGCCCTCCCATCGCGGCACCACGTGCCAGTGCAGGTGATCGGCGATGCCCGCGCCCGCGCTGCGCCCGAGGTTGGCGCCCAGATTGAGCCCCGCGCAAGCGAACGCACGGCGCACCAGCGCCACCGCCTCGGCCTGCAGCTCGCCTAACGCGGCGCGTTCGGCGCGCTCGAGCAATTCGGGCGAGGCGAGATGGCGCCGCGGCGCGATCATCAGGTGGCCGTTGTTGTAGGGGTAGCGGTTGAGCATCACCAGCGCGAGCGGCCCCGCATAGAGCACCAGCCGACGGCGGCGCTCACGGGCGCCCAGCGTGCCGAAGCAGAAGATGCATCCGCGCCCGGGTTGGGCGGCGGCTTTCAGGTAGGCCGCGCGCCAGGGCGCCCACAGTCGCGCCGGCCCGCTTGCGACCCTAGGCCGGGCGCGTCTCGGCGTCTTGCTCCGCGCCATTGAGGCCCGCGCGCAGTTCCTTGCCGGTGCGGAAAAAGGGCACCCGCTTGGCTTCCACGGCCACCATGTCGCCGGTGCGCGGATTGCGGCCCTGGCGGGCGCGGCGCTGCTTGACGCCGAAACTGCCGAAGCCGCGGATTTCGATGCGCCCGCCACGGGCCAGCACGCCGGCCATCTCTTCGAACATCACGTTGACGATGGTCTCGGACTGGCGATGCGAAAATTTCTGATGCCTTGCCAGCAATTCTTCGATGATGCCGCGCTTGGTCATCGGATTACCCGTTGTCCTGTTATGCCCGCCGCGCCCGGCGCAACGCTCCGCCCGCGGGCGCCCGGCGCGCTAGCGGTCGCGTCTTTGGCCGCGCGTAGTGACGCGGCCGCTCTCGTCGCGATCGAGCCGGAGCTCCTCGTTGAGGATATCTTCCATCGAAAAGCGCGCCGCCTCGTGCTCGCGCTTGAGATAGGCCTGCATTTCCTCGCGCTCTTCGTGCTGCTTGATGGCCTTGACCGAGAGCCCGATACGCCGCTCGCGGCTGTCGACCTGCACCACGATCGCTTCGACCTCGTCGTCGACCTTGAACAGCGAGGAGGGCTTGTCGACCCGCTCGTTGCTGAGTTGCGAGATGTGGATGAGCCCTTCGATCCCTTCCTCCAACTCGACGAACACGCCGAAGTCGGCCACAGAGCTCACCTTGCCGCGCACCCGCGTGTTGAGCGGATAGCGCTGCGCCACGGTCGACCACGGATCGGGCGTAAGCTGCTTGACGCCGAGGCTCACGCGCTCGTTCTCGACGTCGACGCCGAGCACGGTGGCCTCGACCTCGTCGCCCTTCTTAAAGACCTCCGAGGGATGACGCACCTTCTTGGTCCACGAGAGATCCGAGATATGCACCAGGCCGTCGATCCCCGGTTCGATTTCGACGAACACGCCGAAGTCGGTGATCGATTTGACCTTGCCCTTGACCATGCTGCCGACCGGATGCTTTTGCGCCAGCGCTTCCCACGGATTGGGTTCGGTCTGCTTGAGGCCGAGCGAGATGCGCCGGTTGGCTTCGTCGACGCCCAGCACCTGGACGTCGACAAGGTCGCCCTGGTTGACGACCTTGGAAGGATGCACCGCGCGCTTGCTCCAGCTCATCTCGGAAACGTGAATCAAGCCCTCGACGCCCTTCTCCAGCTCGACGAAGGCGCCGTAGTCGGTGACGCTCACGACCTTGCCCTTGAAGCGCGCGCCGACCGGATAATTGTCCGCCGAGCGCGCCCACGGGTCGGGCATGATCTGCTTCATCCCAAGCGATACGCGCTCGCGCGAGGGGTCGTACTTGAGCACCACCACCTTGACCTTGTCGCCGACCTTGACCGCCTCCGAAGGATGCTGCAGGCGGCCCCACGACATGTCGGTGATGTGCAGCAGGCCGTCGAGCCCGCCGAGGTCGACGAAGGCGCCGTAGTCGGTGATGTTCTTGACCACGCCTTCGAGGATCACGCCCTCTTCAAGCACCTTGAGCGTCTGCTCCTTGAGCTCGGTGCGCTCGCGCTCGATCACGGCGCGGCGCGAAACCACCACGTTGCCGCGCGCGCGGTTGAACTTGAGCAACTGGAAGCGCCCGCGCTGGCCGACGTAGCGGTCCAGGTTGCGGGCCGGGCGGATGTCGACGTGAGAGCCGGGCAGGAAAGCCGGCACGCCGATATCGACCTGCAAGCCGCCCTTGACCTTGCCCAGGATCACACCCTCGACCGGCATCTCGTTCTGGAACGCGCGCTCGAGCTCGCGCCAGACCTTGAACTTCTCCGCCTTGGCGTGCGAGAGGGTGACCGTGCCGTTGTCGGTCTCGGTGCCCTCGAAATAGACGTCAACCTCGTCGCCTTCCCTGACCACGGGGTTGCCCTCGTGGTCGAGGAACTCGGCGAGAGGCACCTGCCCTTCGCACTTGTAATTGATGTCGATGATGACGCTGTCGCGCGTGATCAGAAGAACCGTTCCGGAGAGGACATCGCCGGGGCGGGGAGCCCTGAGGCTCTGTTCCATCAGCGACTCGAAGTCATTATCTCCTCCATTCACCTTGTCAGACAACTCTTTCTCCATTTAGTGGGACCTTCCCCGGAATTCGAGGCTAC
>Ga0307373_10005205_pt1 | contig 21429 bp, 24 predicted proteins | sample OX2MG_FD_202534 | JGI IMG/M metagenome (GOLD analysis project Ga0307373, IMG submission 202534) | Soil microbial communities from Risofladan, Vaasa, Finland - OX-2 | ecosystem: Environmental > Terrestrial > Soil > Coastal area > Acid sulfate soil | place: Finland: Risofladan, Vaasa | collected...
CATCTGCACCCGGATCGCGTGCACGTCCTCCATGACGGCCGCGTGGTCACCTCCGGCGGGCCGGACCTTGCGCGACAGATAGAGCGCGAGGGCTACGAACCAATTCTGGGGACGGCCGTGGCCGCCACCACGTAGGAGATTCGCGATGGCGATTCAAGCGAAAGAGCTGACCAAGGACTACCAGTACGGCTTTTCGGACATCGACGTCTCGGTGTTTCGCACGGCCAAGGGACTGTCGCCCGAGGTTGTCGCGTCCATCTCGAAGCACAAGAACGAGCCCGAGTGGATGCTGAAGTTCCGGCTCAAGGCGCTCGACCACTTCCGCAAACGCCCGATGCCCACCTGGGGGGCGGATCTTTCCGGCCTCGACTTCGAGAATATCTACTACTACGTCAAGCCCGTCGAGGAGATGAGCCGGTCGTGGGACGACGTTCCCGACTCGATCAAGAACACCTTCGATCGCCTCGGCATTCCGCAGGCCGAGCGCCAGTTCCTCGCGGGCGTCAGCGCGCAGTACGACTCGGAGGTCGTCTACCACAGCATCCGCGAGGATCTCGAGAAGCAGGGCGTGCTCTTCAGTGACTGCGACACGGGGCTCCGTGAGCATGAGGAGCTGTTCCGCAAGTACTTCGGCACCGTGATCCCGCCGAACGACAACAAGTTCGCCGCGCTCAACAGCGCGGTGTGGTCGGGTGGATCGTTCGTCTACGTGCCCAAGGGCGTCAAGGTGGACATCCCGCTGCAGGCGTACTTCCGGATCAACAGCGACAATATGGGTCAGTTCGAGCGGACCCTGATCATCGCCGACGAGGGTTCGTCGGTCCATTACATCGAAGGCTGCACCGCGCCGAATTACTCGAGCGACTCACTGCACAGCGCTGTCGTGGAGTTGATCGCCCACAAGGGCGCCAAGATCCGCTATACGACCATCCAGAACTGGTCGGACAACGTCTACAACCTGGTCACGAAGCGGGCCATCGCCAATGAGGACTCCACTGTCGAGTGGATCGACGGCAACCTCGGGTCGAAGGTCACGATGAAGTACCCGTCGGTATATCTGATGGGCGAGCGCGCCCACGCCGAGGTGATGAGCGCGGCGTTCGCCGGTGACGGACAGCATCAGGACGCGGGAAGCAAGGCGATCCACGTGGCGCCGAACACCACCAGCAACATCGTGTCGCGTTCGATCAGCAAGGGCACCGGGCGTACGTCGTACCGGGGCCACATCAAGGTGCTGCCCAAGGCGCACAACGTCAAGGTGAGCGTCCGCTGCGACGCGCTGCTCCTCGACGAGGAGTCGCGCAGTGACACCTATCCGTACATGGACATCGAGAACCCGGACGTGACGATCGGGCACGAGGCGAGCGTCAGCAAGGTCGGTGAGGATCAGATCTTCTATCTGACGTCGCGCGGCATCAGTGAGATGGACGCAACGGCACTCATCGTCAACGGCTTCTTCGAGCCCTTCGTCAAGGAACTCCCGATGGAGTACGCGGTCGAGCTCAACCGTCTGCTCGCGCTCTCCATGGAGGGTTCGATCGGGTGACCACCCCGCTGACCGCCGAGCCCACAGCGACGCTTGGGCCAGGGGTCGCGGCAGCCCGGGCGGAGGCATCCCCGGCGTGGCTCGCGGCGCGCCGGCGCATCGCCTGGGACGCCTACGAAGTGCTGCCGATGCCGTCATCGCACAGCGACGAGGATTGGCGGCGCACCGACATCTCGGGTCTCCGCGTGGAACGTTTCACGCCCATGGAGACCGTGGACGCGGATGTCCTCGACGCGATGCGCGCCCAGCGCGACAGCGCGGCCCCGAACGCGGCGTTGCTCTTCGACGGACCCGGCGCGACGATCATCGAAGGCGCCGACACGCTGCTCGCGCAGGGAATCATCGTGACGACGCTCGAGGAGGCGGCGACCCTCCATCCAGACCTCGTGCAGCGCGTGCTCGCCGCGGTCAGTGTCGACGAGTCGAAGTTCATCGCGCTCTGGAATGCGCTCTGGCGCGGTGGCGCCTTCGTCTACGTTCCGCGAGGTGTCGAGGCGCTCGTCCCAGTGTGGATCGCTCACGCCGCATCCGGCAGCGATGTCGCGGTGTTTCCCACCACAGCGGTCCTGCTCGACGAGGGCGCGTCGCTCACGGTGATCGAAGCCTATGCCTCGCCCGCGGGAACCGACGCCGTGCTGAGCGACGCGATGGTCGTGCTCTCCGCCGGCCGCGACGCCCGCCTCGACTACAACACCGTGCAGCAATGGGGTGCAGGCGTGTGGCATATCGCGATGCAGCGCACGTCGCTCGACGCCAACGCGAAACTTCGCTTCACCGGCATCACGCTCGGCGCCCGTCTGCAAAAGGCGTGGTGGGAGGTGATGCTCGACGGCATCGGCAGCGAGGCCGACATCTTCGGGATCTGCTTCGGCGACGGAACGCAGCACATCGACCATCAGTCGCTGCAGGCGCATCGCGGTGCGGAGACGCGCAGCAATCTCCTCCTCAAGGTGGCGGTGCGCGACCAGGCACGATCGGTGTATGGCGGGATGATCGACGTCGCGCCGACGGCGGTGCACGCCGACGGCTACGTCGCCAACCGCAACCTCCTCCTCAGTCAGGGCGCGAAGGCTGACTCGATCCCGCGGCTCGAGATTCGCGCCAATGACGTGAAGTGCGGGCACGGTGCAACCGCGGGTCACATCGACTCGGAGCAGCGCTTCTACCTGATGGCTCGCGGTGTTCCGCCGGACGAGGCAAGCTCGCTCATCGTGCGTGGATTCATGGACGATGTCCTCGACCGCGTGCCGCATCGCGGGTTCGCGGAGCTCGCCGGCAGGTTGCTGGATGCGGAGATCGCCGGCGCCTCGGTGGCCGGGGTCGCCGCGACAGAGGCATGAGCGAGGGCTGGGTCGACGTGGCTCGAGCGAGCGACATCCCGCCGGGCTGCGCCGCGCGCGTGGAGATCGACGACGTTCCGGTCGCCATCTTCAACGTTGCCGGAGCCTTCCACGCGCTTGATGACACCTGCAGCCACGCGGAGGCGTCGTTGAGCGAAGGGGATCTGGACGTCGAGCGCTGCGTCATCGAATGCCCGCTCCACGGCTCCAGCTTCGACCTGCGAACCGGCGACCCGCTCACGTTGCCGGCGGTTGAGCCCGTGCGAGTCCATCGGGTGGAGATCGGCGCCGACGGCATCCTGCGGGTCGCCCTGGCCGACGAGGTGGCCGCGTCATGACCACGCACGTCGCCGCACCGAGCGCGCTCGACGTCGCCCGCATACGAGCCGACTTCCCAATTCTCGAGCGGCAGATCGGCAGCCACCCGCTCGTGTACCTGGACTCGGCGGCAACGTCGCAGAAACCGCGCGTCGTGGTGGATGCCGTCGCTGCGTACTACGCGACCAGCAACGCCAACGTCCACCGCGGCGTGCATACGCTCGGCAACGACGCGACCGACGCCTTCGAGCAGGCGCGAGTTCGCGTCGCCGCGTTCATCGACGGGCCATCTGATGGCCTCGTCTTCGTGCGCAACACCACCGAGGCGATCAACCTCGTGGCGTCGTCGTACGCGACGCAGCTTCTCGAGCCCGGGGACCGCATCCTCGTCACGGTCATGGAGCACCACAGCAACCTCGTGCCGTGGCAGCTCGCGGCAGAACGACGGGGCCTCCAACTCGTTGCACTCGGCATCGACGAGGACGGACGTCTCGACCTGAGCAACCTTGACGAGCTCCTTGCGCCGCCGACACGACTCGTCGCCATCGGCCATCAGTCGAACGTCCTCGGCACCGTCAACGACATCCGCACGATCACGAGCCGCGCTCACGCGGCCGGCGCGCTCGTCTGCCTCGACGCTGCTCAGTCGGTCCCGCACATGCCCTTCTCGGCGCGTGACCTCGACTGCGATTTCATCGCGTTCAGCGGTCACAAGATGTGCGCGCCCATGGGAATCGGCGTGCTCTGGGCGCGGCCGGAGTTGCTCGAGCGCATGCCGCCGTTCCTCGGAGGCGGCAGCATGATCAGCCGGGTGACCCTCGCGCGGAGCACGTGGAACGAGGTCCCGCACAAATTCGAGGCGGGCACGCCCGACGTCGCGGGAGCCGTCGGCCTCTCGGCGGCATGCGACTACATCGACGCCATCGGCCGGGAGCGCATTCAGGCGCACGAGCTCGCCCTGACCCGGCATCTGCTCGATGTTCTGGACGAAGTTGGCGAGATCACCGTGTTCGGACCTCGGGACCTCGAGTCGCGGGGTGGTGTCGTCAGCTTCAACCTCGCCGACGTGCACGCGCACGACGTCGGCACGATCCTCGACCGCCGGGGCATCGCCGTGCGCGCCGGGCATCACTGCGCACAACCGTTGATGGCCCGGTATGACGTGCCCTCGATGGCGCGCGCGTCCGTGTATGTCTACACGACGCACGAGGAGATCGACGCACTCGGCGAGGGGCTGGGTGAGGTGCGCCGGGTCTTTCGCGTGTAGGTCGGGGACGACCGCGCAGCCGGGGTAGTGTCCGCTAGCGAACCAACGCCGGGGCATCGTTGCAACGACAGTGGGCGCGTGCGGTGACAGATGACGCTGTCGCCGAGTCCTGACGGGAATTCGGAACACGGTGATGCGATGTTCAAGCGCTCGACCATGATTCCGCTCGTTCTCGGCGCCACCGTGATGTTCGCGGCGGCGTGGCCCGTCTCGGCCTTCGCGGCGACCTCCCCCAGACTGGGGACGGCGCTCAATTTCACCGTCCTGGGCGGATCGACGATCACCAACACGGGGCCCACCGTCGTCACGGGCGAGCTTGGTCTGCACCCCGGCACAGCGCTGACTGGATTTCCCCCCGGCGTCGTCACCGGCACGAAGCATCTCACCGACGGGGCGGCGCTCCAGGCGAAAGATGACCTCGTCACCGCATACAGCGATGCGGCCAACGCACCGACGACGGCGAACCTCACCGGAGAGAATCTCGGCGGCAAGCACCTGAACCCCGGCGTGTACCGGTTCAGCTCATCGGCTCAGCTGACCGGGTCGCTGACGCTCAGCGGCAGGGGCATCTTCATCTTCAAGATCGGCAGCACGCTCACGACGGCGAGCAGTGCCGTCGTGCGTCTCACCAACGGCGCGCAGGCATGCCAGGTCTTCTGGCAGGTGGGCTCGTCGGCGACCCTGGGTACCGCGACGAGGTTCCAGGGCAATCTCATGGCCCTGACCAGCATCACGCTGACGACCGGCGCGAACGTCCCGGCCGGTCGCGTGCTTGCGCGCAATGGCGCCGTGACGTTGCACAGCAACGACATCGCCCGCCCGGCCGGCACCTGCCTGACAGCCGCGGTGAGCACTCCCGGGACAGGGACTCCTGAGACGGGCGCTGTCGGCTCGATCCTGCCCGGTGTTGGGCTCGCGATGGTCTTCGGCGGCGTTGCGACCGTGGCGATCGGTGTGCGACGTGCGCGCCCGCGACGCGGCGCCTCCCGCTAACCCAGAAAGGCGGCGATTCGCGCGGCAGCGTCCTCTCGGACGCTGAGCAGTCCATGGCCGACCCCGGGGTAGACGATCAGCTGCGCGTTGCCCAGGGCGCTCACGTTGCGGCGCAACAGATCGATCTTCGCGAACGGGTCGCGGTCGCCGGAGAGGAACAGCACGGGGCACTCGATTCGAGGCCAGTGCGACGTCCGCAGCTCCTCGGGATGCCCGGGTCGATGCAGCGGATAGCTCAACAACACCAGTGCGGCGACGGCCTGCTCAGCCGCGAGGATGCTCGCCATCCGGCCGCCGTATGAATGTCCGCCGACTGCCGCAGCGGGGTTCGACGCCAGCGAGGCACGGAACACGCCGACCGCGCGCTCGGGACTCGCTCGCGGCAGGTCGAGTGCCTGCGCGACAACGCCGTGAGTCGCGAGCGCCACGACCCATGGACGCATCGAGGCGGCGGTGCCTGACGCACCATGACCGAGGAGCAGCGTCGGCGGCTCGGCCCGCAACCCCTTAGCCCTGCTCACGTTCGAGCACCGGGAATGCAGCCGGCTGGATGACGTGCGACGCCAGACCCGGCCTGCCTGGCAGCCATGCCGAGCAGACGAGCGCGCCGCAGAGCAGGATGCCGGCGCCGCACCAGAACGGCAGGCCGGCATTGACGCCGTACAAGGAACCGAGCACCGCCGCACCGAACGCCATCCCGGAGAATTGGTACAGGCCGCCGAGGCCCATCGCACGCCCGCGCAACGCCTCCGGCGTGCTGTCGCCGATCACGGCGAACAGGCTCGGTTCGAGGATCACAGTGGCAACGGCCTCGATGGCGCCGATCACCAGAATCACGGCGAGGATGCGCAGAAACGGATATGTCGACGCGCAGACTGCGACCACGAGCAGGCCCGCGGTCACGAGCTTGCGCCGGTCGACACGGTCCGCCAGGCGCCCGCCGGCTCGAGCGAGCAGCAGGATCGGCAGCGCGAACAGGCTCACCGAGAGCCCGATGATGAGCGGACTGTTGCCTCTCGCCGCGAGGTACTGCGGCCAGACGACGTCGTACATCGACCAGATGGTGCCCACGGCAAAGAGCACGGCGATCGGCACCACGATGCCGCGAAGCCGCCACCAGCGAAACCGTTCTTTCTCGACAACGCTCGTCGCGGGCGCTGCGCGTGTCTCCGGCACGCGAAGCATCGGCCCGATGCCGATGAACATCGCGAGGCCGGTGACCCCGAACACCGCCGAATCCTGCCAGAGCGCGGCGGCGCCGCCGATGAGCGGCCCGACGAGCAGCCCGACCATCTCGTAGGCCTGGAGCTGCGAGAACCGTTGCGCGCGCTGATCCGGGTCGCTGAGGTCGGTGAGCGCGGCGCGCAGTGCGGGGACGTAGGCTCCGGCGCACGCTCCCATGAGAACCCGGAGCGCGGTCAGCACCGGCAACGTGCCGATATTGAAGAACAGGAAGAACGCGAGCACGGCGTAGACGAGGCGCGGTCCCACGAGAAAGGGCTTGCGACCCCAGCGATCGCAGAGGCGCCCCGCCGGCACCTGCACCAGGGTGTTGGCAACGAGGGGCCCGGCGATGAAGATCGCGACGGCGACCGAGTTCCCGCCGCGGTGTGCGACGTAGAGCGGGGCGATCGGAAACACCGCGGCGACCCCGGTGAACATCACGAGCTGGCCCATGAGCAACCAGAACGCGGGGTCGCCCTGGCGCTGACCGGTGCGCGCGACGACGTCAGTGCCGGCCATCGGCGTCATTCTCGGCCTGGGTCCTCAGGTTTTGCTCCGGGGCTCTTGGACTACGATGGCTGTATGGCAGTTGGCTACACGCCTGTCGACGACGATCTCTACCGCGAGATCATCCTCGACCATTACCGCAATCCGCGTCACCACCAGACGGTGGTCCCTGCCGACCGCATCATCGAGGCGAACAATCCTCTGTGCGGCGATGAGATCGACCTGAGTTACCGCCTCGCGGACGGGACGGTTGCGGCCATCGGTTTCACAGGGCGTGGATGCTCGATCAGCCAGGCGTCCGCGAGCATGCTGTGTGAAGCGGTGAGCGGCATGAGCGTCGACGATGCGGCGCACCTTGCCGAGGTGTTCCGCGCAATGCTCACCGGCAACGGCGAGACGGGCACGACCGACATCGGCGACCTCGAGGCGCTGCGCGGTGTGCGCGCCTATCCGGTGCGCGTCAAATGCGCGACCCTGGTCTGGAACGCACTGCTCGAGGGCCTCACGGAAACGGAAACGAGGACGGGAACATGACCACGACCGAGTCGACCACGCCGCCTGAGGCCAAGGCGTCCGATGAGCTCATCCGCGCGGCGCTCGGTGAGGTCTACGACCCCGAGATTGGGATCGACATCGTGTCGCTGGGCCTGATCTACGGCACGAACATCGATGACGAGGGACTGCTGACGATCGACATGACCCTGACCACCCCGTACTGCCCGATGGGTCCGATCATCGAAACCCAGGCGCACGCGGTCTGCGCGCCCCTCCCTGGGGTTCGCGATGTCCACATCAACCTCGTGTGGTCGCCACCGTGGGACCCGCGCACGATGGCGTCCGACGAAGCGCAGCTCGAGCTCGGCATCTACTGACGTCGACGCCGACCGGGCCGGTCTGGCATGGTTGCCGCCATGGAGCGCGTCTTCACCCACGCAGAGGCAACCGCGATGATCCCTGAGCTGACGGAGTTGCTCACCGCGCTCCGTGTTGCGCACCGCCGCTCTGCCGGACGGTCGGCCGAGAGCACCGCGCACGGGGTTTCGGCGAATGGGTCCGCTACGGCCGCCGTGACGGCCTCAGGGCCGTTCCATGAGGCCCAACGCCTCAGCAGCCGGATAGAGGGGCTCGGCGTCATCCTGCGCGATCCTGAGACGGGTCTCGTCGACTTCGCTGCCGTCCGCAACGATGAGCCGATCTACCTCTGCTGGCGGCTCGGCGAGGAACGCATCGGGTACTGGCATCCGCGCGATACCGGGTTCATGGGCCGCATGCCGCTCTGAGGAGTTCCTCAGCCGGGTGTTTCGGACTCCGCGAGCTTCACCACCTCGTCGCGCGTCATGCGCAGGAAGAGCGCCAGATCATCGCTGCGATCGAGGAAGCGCACCTGCACGACGATGTCGTGCTTGAAGAAGCCGGCCGGCCGGACCACGATGCCGACCAGCTCCCCGTCGTCGAACAGCACGTCCTCGACGGTCCCGAGCCTGTCGCCGTCGTGTCCGATCATCACGTTCTCACCGTGCCGGATCTCGACGTCGCCCGGCAGCTTGTCAGCGGTCTCATCAATGCGCGGAAACAGCGGCCCGGCGCCGATGGGCCCGCCGATCATCGCTGCGGTGTAGCGCCACTGGTCTCCGGCCTCCAGCGGCTTGTACTGATAGCTGAGATAGGGCGGCAGGTTGCGAGTGGCGCGCTTGTCGAGCTTGAGCCGCACTTCGCCCGGCGTGATGCTGTCCACCGCGTCGAGCGGGACGATCACCTCGGCGACCATCAATCCGGCACCGGGGGCGAGGACCTTCCCGGAGAACCACTCGGTCTCACGCACGATCAGTGCATGCGGGTCCCAGGTCTCGCCGTCGACGACGATGCGTTGCAGCGTGCCCGCGTGGTGCCCGTCGGACGTGTGCACCGATGCACCCAGGTGAAAGTCGTCGAGCCGTCGGCCGGACTGCTCAGACCCGGCACTCACGACACAACTCCGAACCGGGATACACTTTGCGTGCGTCTCTCGGCCCGGACCCGCCCCGCCTTAAACACACGACGCAATGCGGAAGCGGTGCCGTGGCACTCAGGCAAAAGGAGGACCATCGCCAATGAACGATTGTTCGAGTACCACGTCCTTCCCGACCAGCGCTTGGGTGGAGAACTGACCGCAGGGAGCCAGGTCACCACTCGGAGAGAGGCGCAAACCGTCGCATTCGGCGGTCTCTCCACTCACTCGCGCTAACCGCGGCACAGCCGCGGATTGAGCCAATCACCGGCTTCATCAGGTGAAACGCGCCGTCTCGACCTGCGCCTCGCGGGTCGAGACGGACGGGGCCGGAACGATCTGATCCGTTTCGACCCAGCCCTCGTCCGCGCCCGCGCCGGCGACGCGTACCTTCACGAACTGCCCTGCGCGCTCCGCGAGCGCCTCGACCTCGGTCGCGGTGAAGATCTCCCGCCCCCGCGGCGCGTCATGACGTGGCTCGTCGAAGAGGCGGTATGGCATGCCCGCCCACGAGGCGACCAGCGTTACCGGCCCTGGCGGAATGCGCCGGTCGCGATAGACGGTCCGCGGGTCGCCCGCGCCGGCGGTGAGGAGCCGGACCACCTGCAGGGCCCGGCTGGTCGGGCCTCCGTCGGCCTTGCCCATCGCCTTGGCGATGAGGCCGCCACCCGAACTCGCCTCGACTTCGACCTCCGTGCCCTCGGTGACCTCCGCTGCCCGAACGCGCACCCAGCGGATGCGCACTTTCGGCTTCGCCCAGTTGCCGAACAGGCCGCGCCGGCGATGCTCAACGATCCGCGCCTCGCTCTCGCCGACGATCTCGTAGCGGTACGGTGGGGTGCCGATCAGCTGTTCCACGGCCGCGAACACCTCGCGCGGCGGAGCGGCGGCGATGAGCCGCCACGTGTGAGCGGAGGGAGCCAGCATCGCCCCGGATTGTAGCCGGGTGCGCTCAAGCACCCGGTGGCGCGGTCGGCCCCCGAGGCGGCGCGCGGTCGATCCTATAGCGCTCGCACATGCCGTCAAAGCGGTCGGCGGTGTACGTGTCGAGGAGGCCGCGATGGCGCTCGATGAGCGGGACGATCTCATCGCGAAGGTAGCGACCTCGAGCTGACCACTGGTAGTAGGAACGACCGCCGTGGTGGTAGGGGCCGTAGAGCCGGCTCCCGGCGAACGTCCGCGTCAGCCACTCGAAGGTCCGTTCGTGGCGGACGTGCATGCGCAGGGTCACCTGCGGCTGGCGGCCGTCGCCACCGAAGTGCCCCTCGCCGACGAGCAGCCCCACCAGGAACCCGGTCGCGAGCTCGTCGGCCGGAAGCTCGTCGGCCGGAGGCTCGTCGGGTGGGCGCTGTTGGGGTCGGAGCTCCTGGGGTGGGCCCGAGCTCGGCCCGAATCCGCCTTCGTCGTCCCCGTCGACACCGGGCATGAAGCCAACGGTAGTCGACGGCGTGTTTCACCGGCAAGTTTGGTGTGCAACATTCCCTGGGCGGCTGTGTGCGGCATCTTTGAGTTTTCCACAGGTTGCGCAGCTTTTCGACAACCCTCCAACTCGGAGAGGTGCGAAGTTGCGGTTCCATGCCTGGGGAAACTCGGGATAACTCGATGTCCAGGTGGTCGCCTGAGCGATCCGCCCATAATCACCCGCTAACCGTGCCACCCACCATCCTCGCCGTCGCAAATCAGAAGGGCGGTGTCGGCAAGACCACCACGGCCGTCAGCGTGGGCGCGGCCCTGGCCGAGATGGGCCGGAAGGTGCTCCTGATCGACATCGACCCCCAGGCGAACGCCACCTCGGGCGTCGGCATCGATCGCAGCCGCGTGGAAACGAGCATCTACGACGTCGTCGTCCTCGGCAGGTCGCTCTCTGACGCGCGGCTCCCAACCGCCGTTCCAGGGCTGGATATCGTTCCATCCGACATCGCGCTGGCCGGCTCCGAGATCGAACTCGTCGATCTGGCCCGCCGCGAACGCCGGCTGCAGTACGCGCTCGAGTCGCTGGCCTCCGACGACGACTACGTGATCATCGATGCGCCGCCAAGCCTCGGGCTGCTCACGGTCAACGCCGTGGTCGCCGCCGAGGCGCTGCTCATCCCGATCCAGTGCGAGTTCTATGCACTCGAGGGGCTCGGACTGCTCATGCACACGCTGGCGCTGCTCCGCCGAGAGCTCAATCCGACCCTGGGCGTGGCCGGGATCGTCATGACCCTCTTCGATGCCCGCCTCGCCCTCGCGCACCAGGTGGTGGACGAGGTCCGGACCCGTTTCGGCGATCAGCTGCTCACCCCGCTCATTCCGCGCAACGTGCGGCTCAGCGAAGCGCCGAGCCACGGCATGCCGATCACCCTCTACGACCCGACCTGCCGCGGCGCGATCGCGTACCGCGAGCTGAGCGCCAATCTCGACGCCCGCATCCAGGGCAGGAAAGCCCTTGCGGCATCAGGAATTTCGAGCCCCGTATGACTGACGAGACGGTGCCACCACGCTCGTTTCGACGCCGGGGGCTGGGGCGTGGCCTCGAGGCGCTGCTCAGCAACGAATCCGAAGCCGCGGCCGAGGGTCCGGCGCTCGTCAACGTCGACCCGCGCTCAGTCGCGCCCAACCCGGAGCAGCCACGCCGCGCGTTCGACGCCGATTCACTCCAGGCGCTTGGCGATTCGATCCGCCTCCACGGTTTGCTCCACCCCATCGTGGTCCAGCGCGACGGTGATACCTACCGATTGGTGGCGGGAGAGCGCCGTTTGCGCGCGGCCCAGCTTGCCGGCGTCTCGGCGATCCCTGCCATCGTCCGGCCGGCCGCCGTCTCCGGGCGCCAGTCCCTCGAGGTGGCGCTCACCGAGAACCTCGTGCGCAGCGATCTCAATCCAATGGAGGAGGCCGCCGCCTACGCGCGGCTGTCGGACGCATTCGGGCTCACCCACGAGGCGATCGCGCTCCGCCTCGGTCGCACGCGATCGGGGGTTTCCAACGCAATCCGCCTGCTCAACCTGCCCGCCCCCGTCCAGGAGGCGGTGGCCGAATCGCGCCTGACGGCCGGCCACGCGCGTGCGCTGCTCGTCCTGACGAATGCCTCAGACCAGGAGGCGGTCGCTGCGGTCGTCATCGCGGACGGCCTCAGCGTCCGCGAGACCGAGCAGGCCGTCCGCGCGCGCCTCGAGCGCGACAGCGCGCCGGCTCGTCCGCGAACGAGCACTTCCGAGCCGGTGCGGCTGACGCCTGACGACGCCGCGTTGCGACGCGGCCTGGAGCAAGCGCTGGGCGTGTCCGTGCGGCTGCAACGCCGCAAGGGGGGCGGCGGCAGGATCGTCATCGACTGGGCAGAGGACGCGGACCTGGACGCGCTCTACGAGAGGTTGGGCGGCCCGCCACTCTGACAGCCCCGGGATCAGCCGACCGGACGGTCCGCTGCCCCGGTAAACCGCGCCTCGGCTGCGTCGGCGTCAAAGTTGGCGAGGAACGCCTCGATGTACTTCGGACGATCCGCCGGCTTGTAGTCGAGCAGAAACGCATGCTCCCAGACGTCCATCACGACGATCGGCCTGAAGCCGGCGATGTTGCCGTCCTCGTGCAGTGTGATCCAGTGATTGCTGAGACGCCCGGTTGCCGTGTCGAGGTATGTGACTGCCCAGCCCACGCCGCGCATCCCACCGATCGCGGTGAAATCCTTGCGCCACGTGTCGATGTCTCCGAACGACTCGCCCAGCGCGCGACCGAGCGGCGACGACGACGAGATGCCGCCACCAGTCGCCTTGGTGAGGTTACCGAAGTACCACTCGTGCAGCACCATCCCGTTGTATTCAAAGCCGAGTCTGCGAGTCAGTTCCGCGTACGCAGGGTTCGAGGACTGTCCTGACGTCTGCATCGTCACAAGCTGCTCGTTGAGAAGGTTGACGTTTTTGACATAACCGCCATAAAGTCCGAAATGGACCTCGAGCGTGTTGTCGGAGATGCCGGTCAGCCCGGAAAGGTCGAAGGTTCGCGCCTTGTAGGGGGTCTGGGTCAGCAGGGCCATCTCTCGCCTCGTGTGTGACGCTGAATCCCTTGCGGGAGTTTTCGTTCGCCCCCATTTTGGCAGCGCCGTACGACGGCTCGCATCACGCGGGTGGCGCGTCTATCGCCACCGGCTGGTTGTAGCTCGTGTAGGTGTCGGTCATGAAGTGACCCGGCGCGTCCATCTCGACCTTCCGCACGCGGCCGGCGCCGTCGATCCAGAAGGTGAACCACGTGGGCGTCGATGACTTGTTCCCGAAACTGGCGACGAGCGTGGTAGGGACACCACCGACGACTGCCCGACCAAGGATGTGCGGGTTGCTCAGCGGCGAGAAGAAGTCCCATGCGAACGACGGAACGGTGTTCCGCGAGAGGCCGGCGTCGGCGTGCCAGGGATCGCCCGGCGCGCTGCGCGTGTATTGCGTGTCGCCGATGAAGATCGTCTGGCTCGTGCCCCCCACGGTCCACGTCGTCTTGTCAGGCGCCTCTGACGAGTAGTCAGCGCTGATTGTCGTGGTCCCCGAGCTCAGCACCTCGCTGTACCGATATGCGGACAGCCCGTGCATGGCAGCGTCCAGCTGAGCCAGCATCTGCGCACCGGAGGGCGCCGGAAGCGACGGAATCGTGAACGTCGCCTCGCCACCCCCCGGGTTCACCACGTCGACCGCGACAGTATCCCCGGCCTTGATGGTGATGGTCGCCCGGCGGCACGTATCCCCGCAGGGGACGAGTGCCTTGAACGCGTTGTTCACCGAGATGTTCGCCAGCAGCGACTTGGCGGCGGCGGTTCCGGTGATGGGCAGGACGTACACGGTGGCCTTGTTCGGTCCCGCCGTGCCCGGCGAAAGGCTGAGACCCACCAGGACGCTCCCTGCCGGCGCGGCCATCGTCAGTTCCCCCGCTGCCGGCAGACCTGCCGTCGGCGCCAGCGCCGCAGCTTCGGCAGCCTGCTGCTCCGCACTGGTCGGTGGGGTCGGGAAGGACGCGAGCAGCGCAGCCGCTCCGATCGCGCAGGCTGCGATGCCGGCCTCCGCTCGGACATGCGGTCGCCCCAGTCGCCACGCCATCCACGAGAGCGGCAGCATGCACGCGATCAGCGCCATCTTTGCGAGCAGCACGCGGCCGTAATCGGTGCCGAACAGTGACTGCAGCGATCCGAGTTGCTCGATCGCCTCGAGACCACCGGCGACAACCGTTGTGCCGAAGGCCGCCAGCGCCACCGGCGTGAAGCGCCCGATCAGGCGGCGTGCGTCGGCTGACCGCCATCCCTCGGGGGGTCGCAACGCCGCAAGCGCGCCGATGCCACCTGCCCAGACGCCGGCTGCCACGAGGTGGACGGCGTCGAGAGCGACCCCGAGCCACGCGGGTTGCACGCCCGCGGCATGACCCGCGGCGGCGAGGAGCACGAGCGTCGCAGCCAGGAAGACCGGGAGGACACGCCAGACACGCACCACCGCGAGCAGGGTGAACGCCTCGAGGACGAGGCGGGCGATCAGGACCACGCCCGACCATCCAGCACCGAAAAACGCGAGGTACTCGGGGATGCTGTGGCCACCCGACGCGACGGTCGCCTGCGCCCAGACCACGACCAGTCCGGCTGACAACGCGATGCTCGCTGCCCGAAAGCCGGGTCGAACCCACAGCAACGGCGGGTCGCGGCGCGCCAGACGGCTCATCAGCACCTGCCCGGTCAGGAAGAGCAGCGCGAGCGCTTCAACCCATTTGACGATGCCGATCGCGATGTCCGATGTCTGCGGCCCCGGCACCGTGTTCTCCGCGTCCTGGGGCGACAGCCCGACCACGCCGACGTCGAAGGTGAACGCGCCGGTGATCCGATGGCCGTCGACCTGGCTCACCGATGCCCAGTTGACGGTGTAGATACCGGGGATGTTGGTCGCGAGTGGGACCCGGACCTCCTCGCCGCTGTCGACCTCGCCCTTCCAGTTGTGGCCGCTGGGATCGACGACGAAGGCGGAGGAGAGCTGTGCGTTGAGGGTCTGCGTGAACTCGAGGACCACCACGCCAGGCGTCGTCCCGAGGTGCGCGCCGGCCTGGGGGGAGGAGGAGCCGAGCTCCGCATGCGCTGAGACGGCGATCGGAAGGGCGAGGGCGGCGACCACGGCGATCAGGAGCGCGACGGCGCGGCGGACTCCCCGTGTCACGTTCCCATGATGGAGCAGCGCGTCCCGGCCACAGACGTGGCGCTCATGCGCGTTCGCCTCATAATCGGGCCGAGTGACCCAGGTAGCGTCGCCTCCGGAAGGATCGATCGCGCCCCTCCCCTGGTGGCGCGGAGCATGGCTCAGAGACACCATCGAGGTGTTGCTGATCGCAGTCGTGCTCTACATAGCGATCGCGTTCGCACTACAGACGGTTCGCGTCGACGGCGAGAGCATGGTGGGCACCCTCCAGAACCAGGACCTGCTGCTGGCCAGCAAGATCTCCTACGACTTCGGGCAGAACCCGCAGCGCGGCGACATCGTGATCCTCATCCCACCGGCCGACCCGGCGCAGGATTTCATCAAGCGCGTCGTCGGCCTGCCCGGCGACGTCATCGAGATCAATGGCGATCACACGCCAACGCAGGTGCTCATCAAGCCGGGTGGGAAGGGCGCGTTCCAGGTGCTCGACGAGCCATATCTGCCGCAGGCGTGGACGACGCTCAAGGACTGCTGCATGACCAGCGGCCAGGCGTCATCGACGCCGCAGCCGATCACGATCCCGGCCAGCGAGTACTTCGTCATGGGCGACAATCGCAACTTCTCGAGCGACTCGCGCGTGTTCGGGCTCGTTCCCCGCAAGAACATTCTGGCCAAGGCAATCCTGCGCATCTGGCCCCTCGACCACTTCGGCGGTCTCGGCGCGGGGCCGACATTCGAGCCGGCCTCGACCACCGAGATTGCCTTGCCCGCGCTCGGAATCGCCGCCTTCGAGTCGTGGCGGTGGCGGCGCCGGCGGATGCGCAGACGGGCTGCCGCACGCACAGCGCCCATCAACGACTGACGGACGGACGCCTCAGCCGCTGACCCACGTGCTGTCGGCGGCGCTCCACTCGATGAGCTCGTCGGGTGTGAAGAAGAGGGCCACCTCGACGGCACCGCGCTCCGGGGCATCGCTGCCGTGCACCACGTTATTGCCAATGTTGACTGCAAGATCGCCGCGGATGCTGCCGGCGGCTGCGGCTGACGGGTTCGTCGCTCCCATCATGGCGCGCACCTGCGCGACGGCATCCACGCCCTCCCAGACCATCGCGACGACGGGAGCGGACGTGATGAACGCGACGAGGCCGTCGAAGAACGGCTTGCCGCGGTGCTCCGCGTAGTGGCGCTCGGCGAGGCTCCGGTCGATCCGCATCAGCTTCATCGCGACGACGTGCAGGCCGCGGCGCTCCAAGCGTCCGATCACCTCGCCGATGAGATGGCGCTGGACGCCGTCGGGCTTCACGAGGACGAGGGTTCGTTCGCTGCTCACGGCGCGCAAGTCTGACACGCGCGCATCACGCGATCGCCTTCTCGAACTTGGCCTCACTGCGGAACGGCCCGACGACTGCCGCGCGCAGACCGGACGAGAGCAGCCGGCCCGCGAGCGCTCGCACGTCGGCTGCGTCGACCGCCTCCAGCCGGGAGACGAGCTCCTCGGGCTCGACGATGTGACCCTGGAGGAGCAGCTGCTGGCCCGCGTACTCGCAGAGCGCCGACGTGCTCTCGAGCCCGAGGAGCAGACGCCCCTTGGTGTATTCGATGGCCTTGGTCAGCTCGGCGTCGCCCACCGGCTCCTCCGCAAGTCTGCGGAGCTCCGCGATCGCGGCCTCGAGCGCGGTCGCCGCCCGGCGCGGCTCGCACGCGAGGCCGATGCCGAGCACCCCTGTGTCCGACAGCCGCGACATGAACGAGTGCACGTCGTAGACAAGCCCGCGATGCTCGCGCAACTCAAGGAACAGCCGGCTCGACATCCCCTCGCCGAGGATGACGTTGAGGATGTCGGCGACGTGGCGCTCCGGGTCGTTGTACGACGGCGCGCGGACGCCGACAAGGATGTTCGCCTGCTCTGCGCTTCGCCTGATCAGGCGAAGGCCCGGGCCGGACGGCGGTGTCGCGGGCACCGCGGCCTCCGGTGTCGCGCGCGCCGCCGTCGCCCACGGTCCGATCGCGTCATTGATCATCTCCGCCGCCTGGGTTGTCTCGAAACCGCCGGCGACGCTGACGACAAGCGTCGAGGGGAGCAGATGTTGCTCGAGGTGGACGCGGCAGTCCTCGCCGGTGAACTCGGCGACGGTTTCCTCCCGGCCGGCGACGTCCCAGCCAAGCGGGTGGTCCGGCCACATCACCTCGTCGAAAAGGATCTGCACGTAGTCCTGGGGGTTGTCCTGGTACATGCGAAGCTCTTCGATCACGACCTGGCGCTCCTTGATGACCTCGGCAGGGTCGAGCGTGGGGCTGAGCAGCATGTCGCCGAGCACCGATACGGCGACCCCGAGCTTGTCCGCGGGCACCCGCGTCCAGAACACGGTTGCCTCACGATCGGTCGCGGCATTGAGGACACCGCCGACGCCCTCGATGGCCTCGCTGACGTCCCGCGCCGTCGGATAGCGCGCTCCGCCTTTGAAGACCATGTGCTCGACGAAGTGGCTGATCCCGCTGTTGGAGAGCCGCTCGTACCGCGATCCGACCGCGACCATGAACGCCACCGCGACCGAGGTGCGGCCGGGCAGCGGGACAGCGGTGAGGCGCGTCCCTCCGGCGAGGGGCTCGACGGCGAATCCGGTCAGTACGACCGCCCGGCTGAGCGGCCCTGGCGGGCTCCTTCGAATCGTTCCGGCGGGCCACCCTGTGCCGGGCCCGTGGGATTGATGACCACGCGCCGTGCGGGCTCCGCCCCGGAGCTCTCCGTGGTGACACCCGGATCGTCGGCGAGGGTCATGTGAATGACGCGACGCTCGTATGCGTGCATCGGATCCAGCGTGTACGCCTCGCCGGTCCGCTTCACCCGAAGCGCGAGGCGCTCGGCGAGCTCGCGCACCTGGTCCTCACGGCGCGCGCGGTAGCGCTCGACGTCGAGGATGACCCGGCGGCTCTCCACGCCCTCCTCCCCGATCATCAGATTGAGCGCGGTCTGCAGGGATCGCAACGTCTCGCCCCGCCAGCCGATCAACAGGCCGAGATCGTCGCCGGCTATGTCGAGGATCACAGGACCCCCCGATGACGAGCCGGCCGTGCCGGTTCCACGTCGAACGCTCACCCGGCACGGCACCTCCATGCGCGTGAGCAACTCCTCGAGCAGCGCTCTGGCGTTCGCGGCATGCTCGTCGATCCGGTACACGCGAACACGTCGCTCTCCAGTCGACAGTCGCTCGCCGGGGAGCGCGCGACTCTCTGCGGAAAGCACCTGCACTTCCACCTGCTCGCGATTCGCACCGAGCTGCGCGAGCGCATTGCTCACCGCCTCCTCGATCGTCGCCCCTCGCGCCTCGACCCCGTCCTCGGACTCCACTGCCGTCTCCGGAAACCTTCTCTCACTCACCACGTACTCTCCCAGCGCCGTGTCAGCGACGCCGCCTCCGTCTATTCGGCCGGTTGGGTCGGGCCAGCGAGCGCGCCTGGGCGCTTGGCGACCGTCCTGATTCGTCTGCATCCTCGGCCGGAGCGGCGCCGTTGGCATCGGCCGCGGCGCTGCCGTTCCTGGTCCCATTCCTGGTGCCGTTCTTGGCGCCCGGACCTGCGATCTTCCTCGTGGCACTCGTGGCGTTCTTGCCGTCTCCGTCGATGAGCGCCGCCTTTTTGGCGCCGGCTGACCCCTTGGTCGGCGTGGCCGGCGTGCGCGGAATCGTCAGCGCCGTCACGCGGCGGGCCCCCGGGAACCACGCCGGCACCTTGAGGCCGTTCCAGCCGAGCAGGTGGTATTGCTGCGCGACCATGAACATCGTGCCGGTCACCCAGTAGATCGCAAGCCCCTCCGGGAAGAGGAAGCTGAACGCGAAGATCATCACCGGGAAGATCAGCGACATCTGCTTGGTCACGCCCTGCATCGAGCGCTCCTGGTCGGACATGTCGGGGCGCGACGGCGGCATCATCATTCGCGACTGGGCGAAGGTGAACGCGCCGGCGAGAAGCGGCAGGATGAGCAGTTGGGGCTGGGTGAGGAGTCCGGCAAGCCCGTGCGGCGCGTTGCAGCAGGCTTCCTGGGCGGAAAGGGTGACGTTGTGGATCCAGAGGAATCCGCTGTTGCCCGGCGGAATCACGCCATGTCCGGGTGTGGTGGTGTTGGTGAAAGCACGGATCGACTGGTAGAGGCCGATCAGCACCGGCATCTGGACGAGAGCCGGGATGCACCCGGTGAGGCTCGAGAACGGGCTGATGCCGTGCTCCTTGTAGAGCGCGTTCATCTCCTGGCTCAGCCGCTGCGGCTCTTTCTTGTACTTCTTGCGCAGCTCCTGCAACTGTGGGGCGACGAGTCGTTGCTCTGCCTGGATCCGCCGTGATGTGCGCAGCTGCCATCCGAAGACCGGGAACAGCACCGCTCGGATCGCGATCGTCAGCGTCATCACCGCGAGGCCGAACGCGCCGATGGCCTTCAGCGGCCCAACGGTCGCATAGAAGTTGACAAGCTGCTGGAGCGCGATCTGGAACGGGGTCTCGAGGATGGAGAAGATCGAGAGCGGGTTGAACCCGCCGGACGTGGGGACGGCGGCGCCAATCACGCCGCGCTCCCGGGCTGCGTCGCGTCGCGATGATGCCGACGCGCCGCGCGCCAGCTCACGTAGGTCTCGGGCACTGGATCGAAGCCGCCTTCGTGAAATGGATGGCAGCGGGAAATGCGACGGATCGCCAGCCACCAGCCGCGACGCGCCCCGAAGCGCTGGATCGCCTCATAGCCGTAGTGCGAGCAGGTCGGCTCATAGCGACAGCTGCTCATCATCCCGAAGAGCGGCCCGATGGTCACCTGGTACGCCCGGATGAACAGCAGGCTGAGGCGTCTCACGTGTGCACCCTGGGTGCGACCGTCCCGATGGCGGTCGCGAGCGCGGCCCGAAGATCGGTGAAGGGCATCTCGCTGGCGCTGCCCGGCAAACTCACGACAAGGTCGAGTCTGGGCCACTCCAGCAGCAGTGGGGCGATTGCAGCGCGAAGCCGGCGCTTCGCCCGGTTGCGACGGATGGCCCCGCCGGCGCCGGGCACGGCGAATGCCACGCGTGACGTGGCCTCATGTCCTTCGACCGCTCGAAGGCGAATCACTCCTGAACGGGCCTCACTGCCAGCTTCACGCACCACGGCAATCCGGCGTCGCCCGGAAAGGCGATGCCGCCGGTTCATCGCGTCGGAGCCGGCGTCAGGCGCTTGCGGCCCTTGCGGCGACGTGCCTTCAGCACCTGGCGCCCTCCGGGCGTCGACATGCGGATACGAAACCCGTGCGTCTTGCGCCGGTATTTCTTCTTGGGTTGGTACGTCCGCTTGATGGCCGTCTCCCCGAGACATTGATCGCGTCGGGGGCGCTCAAGGCGCCGCTGAGCCCGACGGGGTTGCCGGGCGAGTATACCAAGGCGACAGGCCGCGACCCGTCAGAGCGGCTCCCAACGGGACTGATCGACCGCCGTCGAGGTGACGCGCTCGCGCCGCTTGTGACTGGGGCCGCGCATTGTTAGACTCCGCAGGCTGCAGCGGGAGCGGGAGTTCTTCCATTCGTCTCACCAAGCCCCCCGGCCACCAGCGGCCATGCATTTATCCACTTCTGTGCACAAGTTGTGGACAACTGCCCTGTGTCGGAATGGCGAACCCGAGGAACGAGTGGATCGAACAGTGGCCGGTATCGTTGGCGACCAGCCGGTGCGGCCGGAGCCCGTTTTGGACAGCGTGAGCTCGACCGCGAGCATGGACCCGCAGCAGCTCTGGCAGGTCGCCCAGGAGGAGTTGCGCTTCCAGGTGGTCAAACCCGGATACGAAGCGTGGCTCGCGAACGCAGTCCTCGTGGATTCTGATGGGCACACGTTCACGGTGGGAGTACCGACGATCTTCGCCCGTGATTGGGTGAGCGAGCGTTACGTGCCAATCATTCGCGAGACCCTGTCGGGTGTCCTCGGCCGCGACTGCGAGGTCGTCATCACCGTCGATCCCGAATCGTCGCCGCCGCCTGAGGCGCCGCCGCATCTTCCGGACCCGACGTACGCACACGTCAGCGAGCCCGAGGATGGCGCCAACGACTCGCGGCTGAACCCCAATTTCACCTTCAGCACATTCGTCGTCGGCAACTCATCGCGTTTCGCGCA
>Ga0307373_10005206_pt1 | contig 21428 bp, 18 predicted proteins | sample OX2MG_FD_202534 | JGI IMG/M metagenome (GOLD analysis project Ga0307373, IMG submission 202534) | Soil microbial communities from Risofladan, Vaasa, Finland - OX-2 | ecosystem: Environmental > Terrestrial > Soil > Coastal area > Acid sulfate soil | place: Finland: Risofladan, Vaasa | collected...
AGCTGGAAACACAAGGCACAGTAATGTGTCCCAAACTGGAACTAGATACATGCAAAGCATCAACTGACTCTCCAAGATACAGAGAGAGTGCATTTGTAATGATAACATGTGAAGACTGTACTGAATCGTTGGTAGAGTCCTTAAGGTCAATATCTGAGGTAAAAGAGGTCCAGCCAACCTGTGGGAACTATGATGTCATAGTAAAGATAGAGGCAGACTCTGCCGAGTCCTTGCGGGAAGTAATTGTTTCCAAAATAAGAAAGATAGAAAAGATTCGTGCAACTACAACTCTGATCTCTTCTCCAATTCTTGTTTATTGAACATTTTTGAAAAATATCTTATCATCACTAGGAATTACTAGTTAGAATCTGTCTCTGTTATATGCGGTATAAAAAAGTAAAATCAGTATTATTTCAAAAATAAAGGCTGTCGCCGATAAATCGTTATATTACAACCTATTGTCAAACCAATAGATTGCTTCATCTCTCAACTCTAGATGAATATGATAAAAGTGGAATGTACAAAATTTACAATAAATGGCCTGAACTGGCTATGGATGCATATCAACTCAATCATGATTTAATAGATTTCAAAAAAATTGACCATATTGTTTTTGCAGGAATGGGAGGCTCTGGCACGATAGGAGATGTATTTTCATCAATACTATCAAAAACCAATATTCATGTTGCAGTAGTAAAGGGATATCTTCTTCCCAACACTGTTGATGCTAATACGCTTGTAGTTGCAACAAGTGTATCTGGAAATACAACTGAAACTTTGACCATCTTGAATACGACTCGTAAACTAAATTGCAAAGTGATTGCCTTTTCATCTGGAGGAAAAATGCAACAGTTTTGCACAAAAAATAGGATTGAATATAGAAAGATTCCAAAAAATCATTCACCCCGTGCTTCTTTTCCAATCTTTTTATATTCAATGTTAAATGTTTTGGCACCAATAATCCATATAAAAAAAGAAGATGTTGAAGAATCAATCTCTTTATTGGGATCTCTTCGCAAGGAAATTGATTCATCTAATCTTGCAAAGACAAACCCCTCTTTACAATTGGCAGAATGGATGAATGGCATACCTTTGATTTATTATCCATTTGGTTTGCGTGCAGCTGCAATGAGATTTAAAAACTCGTTGCAAGAAAACTGTAAATTGCATACTATTTCTGAAAATGTCATTGAAGCTTGCCATAATGATATTGTCGCTTGGGAAAAAAAATCAAATGTTATGCCTATTCTATTGCGAGGCCAGAATGATTATGTTAAAACTAAGGAACGATGGGATATACTGAAGCAATATTTCAAAATAAACAATATAGATCATTGGGAAATATCATCAGTTAAGGGAAGTATCTTGTCAAAGATTACTAGTTTGATCTATCTTTTGGATTATGCTACAATTTACCGTGCCGTACTTTCTAAACTTGATCCAACACCAGTACCATCTATTGATTTTGTAAAACGAAGGCTAAAACCATAATCTGAAGATATCATCTTGTATGGATTATTTTGCCATGTCAGATCATGGTCAAATTAGCTAAATTGGCAAATATTTGCAAGATTTGATCACCGGTATTATTATTTACATTCTACTATACAATAAGTATGGTGTGTGGATTGTATTGCCTAGTGTAAAATTACGATTCTTGAGAGTATTCTATACTAAAAATATTGTCAAGACTGCATTGTTGTGCTCCCTTTTTCTTTCAATTTTTGTTTTTATGTTTCCAGCACATCAAGCCATGGCTGTACCTGCAGTAATCTTTGATGTTTCAACATATACAATGGGCGATACAGCAGTCATTACTGTTAGTGATCCTGCTGCCAACACAAATCCAGCTGCAATTGATACTGTTACGGTAACTATAACATCAACTACTGATCCAACTGGAATTCCAGTCACATTGACTGAAACAGGAGTTAACACTGGAATCTTCAAGAATACTATACTTGTCTTTACAACTGGTAACGCACAATACTCTTCTGGAAATACTATAGTAGTGAGTGTAACTGATGCAACTCTTAATACTGACCCAAATACCATCCAAACCGTAAATACTAGGGTAGATCTTTTTTTTCCAAACCTTGTCACTGACTCTACCATAAACCCCTTTACACTCACTGAGACTGGATTTAATACTGGTGTTTTTCAAGCCAAGCTCACCCTTACATCAGGGGCAACTTCTGCTAGTTCAATTCATGTCACAAGCTCTGACATACTTAGCGTGACAAACTTGGTCAGTGGTAAGGCCACAAACGTAGTGATAGTCCCAACCCAAACTGGAGTTAATTCAATATCTTCTGCTATAGGTGATACAATTACAGCTTCTTATTCTGGAGCAACTCCTGCAACAGCTACAATAGTTGCTGGTATTGGAGGCGGTGGTGGTGGAGGAGGATTAATTCGTCCAGGTCTTGTGCTGGATATAATAGCAGCATTAGGATCTATTGGAGGCTCTCCATACGTAGTATCACCTCCTTCATTTGGAGGCCTGGACTATCATTTTTCTGATGGCTTGACATTTACTCAAGGAGACAACAAGACGATACACGACATATCACACTACAACCAAGAACTGCCAAAACAGGTTATGGTTACAGGAGATAAAGTCAACATGACATTCAAGACATTTGAGAGCTATTATTCAGAGGGTGTTATTCACATGGGACTGTATCTCATCCCAAGAGGTCAAGACATGATAACGCCAAAAAGTATCGCCTCTATCGAGTGGAATAAAGGAGAGCCTGCCAAAGTCATGGATCCCAATCACATATTGTCTAATGCTAATGCATCTTCGAATTCTGATGACAAGTTCCAGTATACCAAATTTTTATTCACTCCAATGAAATCATATGATAAAATGTCATTTCTTGTAAGGGCTTGGAATGATCATCATTACACTACAGATACTAGGATTCATGATGCAGTGGAAATACCACCTATCAAAGTCTTCCTGCCTTATGGTACCATCAAGTATGACAACTTTATGGATTTACAAGCAGCCTTGCACAAGGACCAGTTTTCCAAGCCAGAGATACTATCCCACATTCACGATACAAGTTCAGTCTTTCCAAGTCAAGGAGGCAAGGTCTATTGGCTATATGATACAGTAGATCATTTTGTAACTCTAGTCATTTCAGATGAAAATGATAACGAGCTATTTTCCCACAAGTCATCACTTCAGCCCTATACCATAGAAAAGAAAGGCGACTACAAATTCATGTATTTTACAGTCCAGCAGTTAGACAGATGGGATACAAACCAGATACAAAAGGCAATGAAGGTAGAGGAAGAAAAAGCGTTGTCAACAGCATTAGAAAAAAGAATCATGCCGCAGAACAAGTGGTAGCAAAAAATCTACAATGACATGAGAGCGCAAAAATTTGTTGATATGGTAAAATACATGGACGAAAATTATCTGATAAAATGGCACAATTTTCATTTTAAAATATATTAATTTTAATAATTATTCTAAATCACATGATAATTACAAAAATTCTAATCTTGTGTTAAGAATGGTTAAATAATATAAATTTGGTTTTTATACTGGATGGTAGAGTAGACATTATTGAAAATTACTCTAATGTGAAATTAAAAAGAATTTTCAGTCTTACTATTTTAGTAATAATTTGTTTTGTAAGTTTTATGGGATTTAATTCTGCATTTGCAGATTGTGGAAATGCTCAAGACTTTCCTGGCGTGACAGCATGCATTAATTTTGATTCTCCTGATTGGTATTATAGCGATCATGGAGCGATAGTCAGTGTTACTCGCTCAAATGATCAACCAAATAACGGTGTACCAAATGAAACAATTCAAGTTATTTTTGGAACAAATACCGATCCCTATGGTTTCAGCTGGAGCTGTTCTCCACTTACTTCAGGTTGTGGAAATACGCCACTGACATTTACAGAAGATGGCGATACTGGTAACTATTACTTATCTGGCGGCATGATTGGTTCTCATGTAATACCTGGATACTTGACGCTTACATTGGGGCAAACTGATAGAGGTAACCCTTCTAACTGTGCTGGTTGTTACAAAGATAATATCCAAAAACCTGCCTTGAAAACTGGTACTACTGATACTATATGGGTTAATTTTGGTGGTTTTGTTGCTGCCCGATCAATTACATCAGCTGATGATTCCTCATCATTTCCTAGAACTATACCCGCAAATCAACCTCAATTAAGAACTGTCATATCTTGTCCCACCGATCAAAATACCAATAGTCAAGATCAAGATGGTGATGGAATTTGTGATGCATGGGAGGATCAGTCAACAACTGCACCAGCCCCAAGTGCTACTCCTCCAATTCCTGCTCATAGCGGTTCTTTGTATATTCCTTGGACAAATAATGGCGTAACTAGTGTTTATCAATATTATTGTGGTTCTACACCTTCTGATACTACAAAACCCTTGGGAGATAGGGCAAACCCAGATCCAATTTGTCCTACTCCATTTAAGAAAGATATCTTTGTAGAAGCAGACTATCTAAAAAGACATCACCCCGATGTAACTACAAGTCTTCAGGCAATAAAAAATTCATTTAACAATGCACCTGTTCCTATACCAACTAACTGTTCTCCAAGTGCTTGTTCAGCTGGAGTAAATCTTCATGTGCAAGTAGATGAGGAACTTCCATTTCACAAAGACATAATGTCAATTCCAAGTGCAGGTGCTCCACTTGTTGCAGGATCTACTGATTTTGATATGGTAAAAGCAAATTACTTTGGAACACAAAGCGATAGGACTGTATGCCCTCCAGGTACTAATAGCTGTGGAACATACATCACAAATATCTTAACTGAAAAAAGACAAGTCTTTCATTATGCTCTATATGGTCACTTCCAGAATGACGGTACTGGTAGTGCCTCTACATCATCTGGTGCTTCTGAATTACCAGGAAATGACATGTTCATCACTTTAGGAGCATTCACAGGTGGAGTGGGAAGTATTGATCAACAAGAAGGAACCTTCATGCATGAATTGGGTCATAATTTAGGTTTGTATCATGGAGGAGAATACCCTGTACTAAATCCAGCTAATGATACTTATGACAATTGTAAGCCTAATTATCCTAGTGTAATGAGTTATTCTAGGCAGTTTTCTGATCTTGATCCTAATAGAGTACTAAGCTACTCAAACGGTGTTTATTCCAACATCTATTATGCACCGCTAGGTGAAACTGGTGGACTTACTGAATATCCTTGGTTTCCAACTACATATCCTAATCAACAGACACTCGCTTGGGGAGTCACTGATGCTAATGGTCTTGTTCACATTCATACCCTGATTTCTGGAAGCGCCTTTGATTGGGATTGGAATAACAATGGTCGAGTTTTAACAAACGAATTGCCCTCTACTATGAATGTTAACAATCTTGGATTCCATGGATGCAACACTGTATCACCTGATCCAAATGCAATGATCACGTTAAACGATTTCAACGACTGGGCAAATCTTGGATATGACATGAAAACCTCAACAGGTTGGTATGATGGTACTGTATCTTCTGGAACAACAGCTGTCCCCCTAGAAACAGGAATACAGGCTGGAATGTCTTCTCATATAATAGGTCATACCATAAAAAAATCCATGTGGCATGATGGAGTATACAAAGAAGACGTGATTAAAATGCGTGCGGATCGTATTTATGAACTTGATCAATTCGTACAGAGTCTTAATTCATCTACATTCCATTCAGGTATAAATAAAACTGCACTACATAATGGATTAACTTTAGCAAAATCTTTTGTAACTCTTGATTCACTGTATTCTGCAACTAACAAGTTACAAGATCTAAGAAATAAGATAGTAAATTCCACTATCGCAAATTCAAATATGATAGACTATCACACAATAAATTACAATGTCACAAGTCCTAACATGATATATTATAACATTACAAACCACCCGATTACAAATTACACCATTACAAATTACAACGCTACAAATTACTCAACTAAACAAGAACTACTTGCTAAATTCGATAGCGTGATAAAGTCATTCTTGTTAGCATCAATGCCCCCAGAGCACTATAATGAAACTAACTTCCACAAGCCAATTTGGTATGATGCAAATAAGATAACAAAATTTGTCCAATGTAATTCTGGCCGTACACCATTAATCTTTATGCAAACTGGTCATTCCATTTGTGTATATCCATCAACTTATGGTAGTTTATCTGCAATATCTGTGAAAGGAAATCCAGTTTGGATATCTCCAGACAAGTATATTGCTCCAAAAATAACTCCACCTATCACAATAACAACTCCCTCTATCACCATAACTCCCTCTACAAACACACAACCTACATGCCAACAAGGATACTACTATGATGCAAAAACTAACACCTGTCTCCAAGCTACAACAATTCCACCTACCACAATTCCGCCTGTAACAATAAGACCTAGTCCTTAATCACTAGTCCAAGTTTGCCTGTTTTGTATATTCTACAAAACTTGTTATGACAGTGTCCATGGCATGTTCTAAATTAGATTTTGGAAGAAACGCCAAAGGAGCCAACAAGCCATGCAGATGTATATCTAATGTTGTAGTAAGCTTTGTTGAGGAGCCATTTTTCTCAAAAATTTCCGTAATTTTTGTTCCGTTTGCATCGCCATCAAGAACTTCAAGCACGTGTTTATCATATGGAATGATTGTATGTCTTACAAGCATTTTTGTCTTGATTCCAATTTCTGCTACTTCTTCCTCTGCATAAATTGTGTTATTGGTCTGATTCATTATCTTGACAGACACATAATTCTGAGGTAAAACCTTGGGATAATTACTTAGATTTGCCATCGTATTGAAAATATCTTCTTTTTTAACATTTACGATCTTGACAAATGTATCTTTTGTTATACCTCCCTCTGGAACTAGAGGATTTCCTATCTGATAATTCATGTAAATTATTACAAGTGTGGTAATAAACATCACAACTCCAAAATAGATTAGAATTTTCTTATCTTGTTCTTTCAATTTTATTTCACCTTTTCAAACAATTTGAATACATTGAGAGTATATTTTCTTGCATTTTCTGAATACTGTATTTTTCTTCCAATGTTTTTCTGCCAGAGTCTCCCATCTGTTTTGCCATGGTTGGATTTTTAACTATCTCAATAAGCATATCAGACCATTCATTCTCATTGTGAGGGGAAATGACAAATCCTGTTACCTTGTGGGAAATGATATCAGACATGGGTCGTATGTTGGAAACCAATACCGGTTTACTCTGTTCAAAGGCTTCAAGCATGACAAGGCCAAAACCCTCACACAAACTGGGAAAGACAAGTGCCTGAGAAGTAGATAATAGTCGTAATTTTTCATCCTTTGATACAAACCCAGTGAATTTGACATTCTCTTGTAAATTCAATTGGTTTACTAATCCTTCTAAATTCTTTCTATGTGGACCATTTCCAACAATAAATAATGTAATCTTTGGATATTCTTTCCTTGCCAAGTTTATGGCCTTGATAACTACTTCGAGATTTTTGTAAAAAACAAGCCTTCCCACATAAACGAACTGGTAGGGATCCTGCTCCATTTTCTTGATGGTGTTAATTTCAATTGTATTTGGAATTATGTAAATAGAATTTTTCGTTCCAATTTTTAATAGGTCATCCTTTGTTGCATCACTAACCGTATGAATGGCTTCGCACCGCAACTTGATAATAATTTTTTCAAAATAAGGAGCTAGAGTAACATTTAATCTTGAAATATTACTTTGTTTGCCCCATGACTTCCAGTAATTTTTTCCACACAATGAAAACACATCATGAACTGTTGTAATGTGTGGCTTGCCAGTCAAGATTGAAAGCATAGAACCAGCTAGTGCTGGGGCAAAATTATTTGAATGAATTATATCTATTTTTTCTTTTTTTATTATGGAAATACCTTTTCGTAGTGCACTCAAAGAATATGTGATGTTATCTCTAAATCCTGGAGGCAGCCCACCCTTGTATTCCAGAAGCGGAGGAACAAAAACGATCTTAATATTTTGATGAGCGGGATATGTTTCGCCTTTAATCTGATTAGTTATAACCCATACTTCGTTACCACTATCAGCTAGTGTCTTTGCTATCAAACTAAATACGTACTCTCCACCACCTTTGGTAGTTGAAAAAAATTGTGTGAGTAAAAGTATTTTCATATTTTTAATTTAGAACTGTTGTTGCATACCTTAAGAATTGCTAATTTGATAGTCCTGCAAAATAGCTTGTATATGCATCAATCACTTTTGTCGGTTCTCCTATAACGTGTATCTTACCGTCATTTAGAAACATAGCCCTGTCACAATTGTCTCTTATTGCATTCAAGTCATGCGTGACCAAAACGATTGATTTACCTCTTTTCTTAAATGAAAGAAATGTTTCATGGCTTTTCTTCTGAAATCCAATGTCTCCAACAGAAAGAATCTCGTCCATCAAAATTATCTCGGGATCAACTTGTACTGCTGTTGCAAATGCTAGTCGCGCATACATCCCGGATGAAAAGTTCTTTAATTTTGTATCTTGGAACTTTTCCAATTCAGCAAATTTTATAATTTCATCAACCTTTTCCTCTATCTTTTTTTTGGAAAAACCTAATAATTTTCCATAGAGAATAACATTACTTCGGGCAGTCATCTCCACCTGAAAACCTGCACCCAAGCCTAAGAATGGGATGACAGAACCGTTTACTTCTATAACACCTAGGTCTGGTTTGTATATTCCCGCTATGAGTCGAAGAAGAGTGGTTTTACCCATTCCATTTCTTCCCACTATGCCAAACATCTCACCTTTTTTTACATCAAATGAGACATCATTTAAAACACACAATTTTTCATAATATTTTTGCTTGTTAAAATAACCTGTTATGGCTTCATAAACTGAATTTCTTTTTTCATGATAAATTCTAAAATCTTTTGTAACATTTTTTACGTTTATCGCTATTTCTGTCATTTATATTTCCTCAATAATTTTATTGCTTAGCTTTCTAAAAACGGCATAACCGATTGTAAAAATAATAAATGTCATACCTACAGTAACAGCTACGTCATTTACTGATGGAAGTGTGTCATACAGTACAGCATTGTGGGCAAAATTAAGAATTTGAACCATGGGATCAAAAACAAGGATTGATTGTATGTATGATGGCAAGATATCGATTTTGTAAAAAATAGGTGTCAGGAAAAAACCAACCTGAATAACTACTCCCCAAATGAACTGTGTATCTCTAAACTTTATGTTCAATACTGAAAGAGGAAGTGCTAGTCCTAATATCAAAATGAATTCTAGAATCAGTATCAGGGGCAAAACTGCAATGGTTTGAGGAGGAATGAATCTGAATGCCACCATGAAAATCCCAAATACTATCATCTCAAGGGTCAACATGATTAACGAAGTAAGGGTAGCACTGATTGGGGGAATTTCATTTGGTATGTGAATTTGTGTTAAAACTCCGGCACGTGATAAAGTACTATTCAGTGAAACCTGAGTGCCTCTTACAAACATATTCCACATTATTAATCCAAGCAAAAGATATAGCGGAAAAGATTCAATTGCTGATTTGAAAATATTAGTAAAGACAATATATAATACTGACAAAAGCAAAAGAGGCTCCAAAAAAGTCCAAATGAATCCCAACACTGAATTTCTGTAACGTACCTTGAGGTCTGCTATGGCAAAATCCCAGATGAGAGACTTTTTATTCCATACTTCGTTGTGCCATGACAATTATCTCGCCTACTGTGAATTAACTAGACATATGCCATATTAGTATTGGCAGTGAACTTAATTTGTCTTCCAACTTTGTGTTATTATAATTAAAATAATCTTTTGATTTCTGACGTTATAACAGCTTATTTACCTGATCAAATCATTCTAGCAGTAAATGATAAAGTCAAATAAACAAATTTCACCTAAACTAGTAGCAAAAAATGTCTCCATTGATAAGACTGCAAAAATAATTTGTAAATCATTACAACTTGGTAAAAACATAATAATTCAGAAAGATGTAGAATTAAAAGCACGCACAATTAAAATTGGAGATAATTCCATAATATGTTCAAAAACCAAAATACACTCAGGAATCATAGAAATAGGTAGTAATTCAAAAATCGAAAGCTATTCCAAAATCTTTTCTGTGAAACATTTCAGACTTGGAAATAGATCTGACTTATGCATCTGTGATATTACAGGATATGAAATAAACATAGGAGATGATTTTTTTTCCATTCCAGCAGTAGGACAACTATTGATTGTGGAAGGTGGTCTTCCAACAAGCAGACTTTCTATTGGAAATAGGTGTACAATTCATGCAGTCCATATCAACATAGCAATGCCAGTCCAGATTGGAAATGATGTTGGTATAAGCAACGGAACAAAATTTTATACGCACTACTTTTGGAATTCTATTTTCGAGGGATACCCACAAAAATTTGCAGGCATAACAATATCTGATGGATGTATCATTGGAGCAGATTCATTCTTTTTACCTGGGGTAACGATTGCTAAAAACTGCATAATTGGAGCAAGGTCTGTTGTCACAAAAAATATTGGTGCAAACTGTGTGGCAGTAGGCAATCCTGCAAAAATTATTCAAACAAATTACCAAAAAAAGATCTCTCCACGCAAAAAGCTAGATCTTTTGCATGATACCTTGGATTGGTATTTCCAAATACTGCATGCTAAGGGATATCTTGTTAAAAAAATTGATAAAAAGAAATTAGAATACAAGGTAACTGATAAATCTGGAAAATCAACAATAATTCTTTATGCGGTAAATACCAAGGATGTAAAAAGGGAAAATAATCTCATAGCAATATCATTTCATGATATGCCAATTCGCAGGAACTCGACTATTCTTAATTTGATAACACGAACAATAAGTGGTTCTGAGAATGAATTAACTGATGATTTAAGGGATTTTCTCAGAAAAGTCGGTGTACGGATTTTTTCCAATAGGAGATTCAAATCAATACCGTTTCTTGTTGAAATGTAAGGTGTAACTTTTACCAGATAATGTAATCTCTTAATGAATCTGTGTTTGTTCATACTTCTTTCAATTCTTTGAACCCTCCATTTTACTTATAATATTAATAAAACAACTCATTTTTTATAATAATTAATTACCTTGGTGACTGCCTTAATGACATCTTCTACATCTTCATCTGTTAATCTTGCAGAAAATGGTATTGTAATAGTTCTTTCTGAAATATGTGTAGAGTGAGGAAAATCAAAGTCTTTGAAACCAAATATTTCTTTGTAGTATTTGTGTAAATGAAGAGAAATATAATGAATACTAGTTCCAATATTTTCTCTTAGTAGGGCTTTCATGAATTCATATCTATTAATCTTCAGATGTTCAGGATTTAGTAAAATCGTGTAAATATGTCTGGCATGAACGGTATTTTTTTCTTCTGGTATTGGTATTGTAACAGGTAAACCGTCAAAGGCTTCGTTATATCTTTTCCAAATCTGCTTCCTTCTCTCAAAATATCTGTCCAATTTTTTCATTTGACTTATTCCCAGCGATGCCTGAATATCCGTCATGTTATATTTGAAGCCTGGAAAAAGAATTTCATAAGGTTTGAAATCATTGTCTCTTTCCCGCTGCCACGCATTTTTATTAATTCCATGAGAACTGTACAATCTCACCTTGTTTGCATATTTCTCATTATTTGTTGTAAGCATTCCTCCTTCTGCAGTAACTATGTTTTTTGTAACGTAAAAACTAAAGCAACCCATATCACCAAAACTTCCTATTTTTTTATCCTTATACTTAGCTCCAATCGCATGAGCTGCATCTTCAATCACTAGAAGATCCTTTTGTTTCGCAATTTCCATTATGTGATCCATTTTGCATGGTCTGCCTGCAAAATGTACTGGTAGAATTGCTTTAGTATTTGGGGTAATTGCTTTTTTAATCAAGTCAGGATCGATATTCATTGTATCTTTTTCGACATCTACATAAACTGGTTTTGCACCAACATGTAGTATGGCATTTGTTGTAGCTGCAAATGTCATTGGTGTTGTTATCACTTCGTCTCCTCTGGATATGCCAGCAGCTAACATTGATAGGTGCAAAGCGGCAGAACAAGAACTCAGGGCAACTGAATGTCTTGTACCTATATAATCTACAAATGTTTTTTCAAAACTAGCTACCCTTGGACCAGTAGAAATCCAACGTGATCTAAGGCATTCTACTACTTCACTAATGTCGTCTTCTTCAATAAGGGGAGTCCCAAATATCAACAAATCCTTTCTTACGGGTTTGGTTTTTTCTATTTCCATATTAAAAATCACTATTGAACTACCATTTGTGAATTTAAATGTGTAATTGAATCCAAGATTAATCTTATGCTATGCGATCTGCTGTTCAAATTCAAAATATGTTAGAAAGCAAACAAGTCAATAATTTTATTATTCTATGATTTCAAATAACCATCGAATTACATACTAAATTTGTTACAAAGACCCATTCATTGTAGAAAATGAAATTACTGAGGATTTTAGAGATTTTTTGAGAAAAATCTCCATGAGAATAATCCTCTAATAGGTGATTTAATTCATTACCAACAAGATCTGATAAAGAAATGAACATACCACGAATTGTATCTGGATTACGAATAAAAAATGAGGAACGTTGGATAGAAAAAACACTAGAGTCGTTATCGGAAATTTGTAGTGAAATAGTGATACTGGATGACGGTTCTACTGATAATACAGTAAAAATTTGTAAAAGCTTTCCAAAAGTGGTCGATATTCACAGTCAATCAAATCTCCCATTTGATGAAGCTAGAGATAGAAACACCGTATTACAAATGGCATTAAAACAACACCCTGATTTTTTTCTTACTATTGATGGTGATGAAATAATACAAAAAAATGCTAGGGAAATCTTACTCGAAGAACTCTTGGTACTTTATCCAGATGCACCCATGTTTGAATTTTATGTTTTAGTAATGTGGGATAAAATGAATCAATATAGATATGATGGAGTTTATAGTAACATATGGGCAAAAAAATTAATCAGAATGTCACTACAACCAAAAAATCTCGCTTATCCTTCTACTGCTTTGCCAGGAAATTTACATGGTACTTTACTTCCTACAAATTCTATAGGATGGGAAAAATCTGTCCGAAGTAGAATGAAAATATTTCATTATGGTAATTATGATGAAGAGCTCAGACAAAGAAAATATAAATTTTATACAACAAAGGATCCTAACAATAAATTCTTTGATGAATACATTCACATTATATCTGAAAAAGGAAAATTTTCTGGTCCTGATGGAATGAAATTTAAGTTTTTACCTAACGACGTTTACATTTCTGGCATAGAATAAACAATTCTTCATTTGTGGAATATGGTTACACTGATATAACAAATACAAATTACGTTAATTGTAACCATAATTTCTTAAAATAATCCCTTGGTTTGAATATCTTATCTTCTATTGCGATCTCAGTAATTAATACTGACTGATTCTTAGTATGATCATTACCACATGTTACAATAACTCCATCATCTCTAATTGAGCATATTCTACCTTGCATTCCTCTAAAATCTTCATTTGTTAGTTTAGCTTTTTTAATATAGATTTTTTTCTCATTGTAAAAACAATATGCATTAGGAAAAGGATCACTTAAAGCTCTTACCAAGTTATACACTTTCGTTCTATCTTGTGACCAATCAATTTTACCATCATCAGGGAATCGCCGAGTACAAATAAAACCCTTAGTATGATTTTGTTTTTTTGGTTTTACTCTATGCTTTTCTATGAGAGATAGTGTATTAGTTACCACATCTGGAACTTGAGATAATATTTTTTTGTAGACGTCATATGCTGTTTCATCTACGTTCACAGAAAGTTTTCTTTGCAATATTATGTCGCCCGCATCTACATCTTCAACTATATAATGTGCTGTTATTCCTATTTCAGTTTCACCATTAATTATGGCCCAATTAATGGGAGAAAAACCACGATATTTTGGTAATAATCCACCATGGATATTTACTGAGCCAAATCTTGGAATCTGAAATATCGTTTTTGGAATTAACCTTCTCCACCCTATGGATAAAATTATATCTGGGGCTAAGTGTTGTATTTCTTTTTCATCTTGTTCTGTTAGAGAAATTTTCTCTACTACTGGAACATTATACTTTTTACATTCCTTTGTTACTGATTCGTACCATATCTTCTCATGCGTATCCATATTTGGTGGATGCGTATATGTTCTAACTATGTCACGTTCATTTCGTTTTAGTTCCTGAAGAGCTTTGACACCAGAATTTTCATGTGCAAATAACACTATTCTCATTGTTTTTACAAACAAATACAGAGATAAAAATTAAGATGTATTATTAATCCAAAACCACGATTAGAAAGAAATATTTTTTCAATTAGACTATATGTTTAATTTATAGATGCCGAAGATATTAACTAGTTTGGTTTAGGAAATGGAAAAAGTCTTAGTAATAGGTGCACATCCTGATGATGAAACATTAGGCGTGGGTGGAACTATTGCACTACATTCAAGAAATGGGGACAAGATCTATGTATTGATATTTGCAGATGGCGAATCAGCACGTAGTGGGGGATTCAATAATATTGAAAAAAGACAAAAACAGGCTAAGAAAGCTTGCGCACTTTTGGGTGTGACTGTTCTTAAATTTTTGAACTATCCAGATCAGAAATTAGATACAATCTCACTAGTAGATTTAGCTAAGCAAATAGAAGACATCATTAGAAAGTGGCATCCTACAATAATATACACTCACTATGGAGAAGACCTTAACCAAGATCATAAAAGAATTTTTGATGCAACCTTGATAGCTGCAAGACCAATTCCTAATTCTAGTGTAACACAATTAATTTGTTATGAAACTCTTTCATCAACAGATTGGAATCCTATGAATAAATTTCATCCAAATTTATTTATAGATATAGATGATGTTTTAGAAAAAAAAATAAAAGCTTTCTCACAATACAAAAATGAAATTATGACATACCCACATCCTAGATCAAAACAGGGAATCATGATCAGAGCACAATTCTGGGGTTCAACAGTGGGTGTAAAACATGCAGAAGCCTTTCTAAGAATCAGAGAAGTAATCAAAAAAATTAAGACCATGAACATTAGATCTTAAACTACCATCTATTATAAAATAAGATAATTATGAATATTGTTATTATTTTTACTGAAATTAATTTTAATGTTCATAAATTATCTACATTTGGAAACCGATGGAATATCCGCCATCTAATACAAAGACCTGTCCAGTTAAATAATTGGATAAAAGTAGAATTTTTATCAATTCGGAAATTTCACTTGGATGTCCTAATCTATTAGCTGGTATGTTGCTAATTATTTTGTTTTTCATTTTTAATGTAAAATCATTGAACATGCCAGTATCAAAATAACCTGGTGCTATGGCATTTACTGTTATATTGTATTTGCCTACTTCTCTTGCTAAAGACTTTGTAAAGCCGATTATGCCAGCTTTTGATGCTGCATAGTTTGACGCTCCGATAGTGCCTGTTAACGCTGTAACTGAAGATATGTTGATAATTCTCCCAAAACCTTGCTTTTTCATTTGTGGTAAAACAGCTTTACTGAAAAAGAAAGTCCCAGTCAAATTAGTGTCTATGACACTTCTCCATGATCTTTCATCAAGTTTGTGTACTGTTCCATCCTTGTGTATGCCGGCATTATTTATTAAAACATCAATTCTTCCGAATTCCATCAATGTTTTATTTACGATTCTTTTTACATCAGAAAATTTTGAAACATCCCCTCCAAACACACGAATATTGTCCTTAAGTACCAATTTTTCTGCGAGGATCTCTGCATCTTTTTTTCTTTCATTATAGTTGATCACTACATTAAATCCTGCATAGACAAGAAATTCTACTATGTTAGCTCCTAATCCTCTTGATGATCCCGTAACTATTGCTGTCTTGTTTGATTTTTTTAATACCATGTCTTCTACTAACTTCTTTCTACTTCGACCAAGTCTAGACCGAATCCCATTGTTATTCCAACAAGTAATCCTTTTCTAATCTTATCATCTTTTGTGAAGGCATTCTTCAGTATTGTTGGTAAACTTACCCCAGTCAGATTTCCATATTGTCTTAAGGTCTCATAGGATTCTCCAATCTGTTCATTCCTTAACGCATATACATCCTTAAATTTATCCAAAATTTTCAAACTCCCTGTATGTATCATCACTTTATCCTTCTGAGACATATAAGACTGTGCAGATTGCTGATCAAAGTTATTGATATCTTTTCCAAGGGATTTCATCAGAACTTTCTTGGAATATTCTGACGCAAGTTCTATTACATTGGGTTCAGCTGTTAATTCGTATTCGTATAAATGACTTGGACTTCTAGGATTCAATCGTACACATGCTTTTCGAAAATCAAACTTATCAAAATTTACACCATGTGTAATCTTACCGATTTTAATTCCATTTTTTTTACTTGAAGACTTTGACAATATCAAAGCAGATACACCATCTCCAAAAAGAAATGAAAACATGGTGGACACCCACTTTTTAATCTGGGTCTGACGATCATATGTCTCACCTATTTCTTTTGGATTTTTTATCATAACCTTTTCCCTTAAATGTGGAAGATACCAACCAGAATTACATCCTGATATAACTACCAAGACATTATCGTTATCATTGTGAACAAGCATTTTTCCAAGTTCTAGGAGCTTGGGAAACGTTGAACATGCCATACCTTGTAAATTAAAATGAGGAATAAAATTCGATAGTCCAATTTTTCTTACAAGTATGGAACTAAGCCCAGGACTCAAATAATCACTATTTTCTGAAGCAGCTATAAGGCAACTTATGTCATCTAATTTTAGACCCACGTTTGTGATGCAGTTCTTAGCTACTGATGCAGAAAGATCTGATATGGGTTCTTTGAAATCTTGAGTATTATGTTTTGGATTATCGATTGAAAGATAATTCTCTATTGGTTTTATGAAATATCTCTGTCTTACACCTAACTGAAGAATATTCTCCTTGACTTTGTCTGATAATGTATTGCCTAATATGTCAAATAATTCTGTAGTTGAATACTTGAATTCTGGATATTCACATTCTATTCCAATAATCTCTACTTGGCTATTCATCAACTTTGTACATTGCTAAGTTGTTGATATAGTTAATATATTTCAATTAAAGTAAAATTATCCGTTATGAAACAAACAGATACGATAATGCCAATAAACATTAATCGGATATAATGATGTGTAAAACATGCGTTTTATTCACTCCAAAAAAACTGACGAAAGTAAATCTTATTGTTTAACAAATAATTTTTTGAAAATAGACAAATTTCGGAAGATTGTAAATCAATTTCATAAGCTATATTGTTATAATTATCCGACAACTACTGAAAATACTTTCTGGATGGGAATACAGGCTCTGAAATGTCCTTTAGATCTATGGATCTATCAAGAAATATTATCTGAAACAAAACCTGATCTAATTATAGAAACAGGTACTCACAAAGGAGGCTCTTCTTTATTCCTTGCATCAATATGCGACATTTTGGATAAAGGGAAAGTAATTAGTATAGATATTTCCTCGAATGAAAAATTACCAATTCACAAACGAATTCGCTATGTAACAGGCAATAGTGTTTCTATGGATATTTTTGATCAAGTAAATAATCTTATATCTGAATACTCGGCATCATCTAATCCAAGTATAATGTGTATTCTGGATTCAGATCACACAAAAACTCACGTTTTAAACGAAATGAAACTTTATGGTGAATTAGTAAGTATGAACAACTATCTGATAGTTGAAGATACGAACATCAATGGTAACCCAATCCATCCAAAATGGGGATCTGGTCCGATGGAAGCTGTTGACGAATTTCTTACAAGTAATAAAAACTTTGTAATTGATAAAAAAAGGGAAAAATATTTTATGACTTTTAATCCTAACGGTTATTTAAAGAAAATTAGATAGATATTTTATTATTGATATGAAATAAAACCATTTTATATGTTTGAATTCATAATTGCTGAAGAATTTATACCCCTTGTAAATTCTTAACAACCCGCAACAATACATGATCTTAAAAATTACTCTAGATTCTCAGAAAGTGAATACAATACCATCAAGAATTTTGTTGTAGACAAGAAAAAATTTCTAGAGTTAGGTTGTGGGTTGGGAAGAATGTCAATTTATATCAATTCTCAACTTGATTATAAACCAAGATTTATTTTATCAGATTCTAATGGGCCTAATGATCGCTACTTAAGATATGGATGGAATCCAATTGATGGTTTTTATAATGATTTAAAATTGACTGAGAAATTTGCCAAACAAAACAATTTAACAAATCTCCAAATATTTGATTTACAAAAGGAAAACCTTCTGAATTTATCTGAAATAGATGTGGTGATGTCTTTTGGTTCAATTGGATATCATTTTCCTATTGAACCTTATATTGAAGAATTGCTGAAAATAACAAAACCTGACTGCATTATGATCTTTGGTTTATCTACCGATGCCTATCCATGGTGTCCATATAATGAAAAAAGTTTTGAATGTTATTTTAACAGTGTAAAGATAATTCAAAATAATCATTTAAAAAAAATGGTTTCCTAAATCCAATCCTATGAATTATCTCATTCTTCAAGGGAAGAAATCAGACATAATAGAGTACAAGCAGAATGAAGAAAATGAAAATAATATGGATAAAAAAATTACTGAAATATTCCATAAATACTTGTTTCGTGAACCTGATCATGAAAGCTTCACATATTTCAAACAACAAATTATGAATGGAATGTCTTATGAATGGTTTGAGGGTGTACTCAAAAACTGCGATGAATCTAAACAAATTCAAAAACTGAAAGAAGAATATAAAAAAAATAAGAAGAGATTTATTTGTTCATCTCAGTTTTTAGAATCGAGTAACTAATCTATAAGTTATTTTTTACAAAGAAAGACCATGCGGTAAAAATTATCAGGAGTGATTCGCGTTATACTGGAAAAACCAGCTTTTTTGAAAGCATTTCTTAACCATTTCTCTGTTGGCACATACCCATCTTCGGTCTTCCTGTGATCTTCTATTTTTTCTATCATTATATCGCGTTCATCCACAATTGTTTCGAAAACAGCAATGTTTGATTTTCTTGATATTGTATCTATGATGGATTGAGGATTCTCAAGATGATATAATAGTCCAAGGCATAACACAAGATCGAATTTCATACTAAATTCATTTTCCAGTTCTTTTGCATCAGCAAACTGGAAATCTACATTATTGATTCCTAAAACTTTTTTTGCAAATTTGGCTCGTACTATATCTTGATAAGAATTGTCAATACTAGTTACCTTCGCTCCTCTTTTTGCCAATTCAAAACTATAAAATCCGCAATTGCATGCTACATCTAAAATCTCTTTCCCAGTTAGATCGGTATCTATTGAATGCTTGAACTTTGACCAAATCCATGATGGATTGTTTATGTAATCCTGTTCTGTAAAGGATGAAATGAAACCCTCGGGGATGGACGGGCTATCTGTTCTGTATATATCTCGGGTTCGTATTCCCTTGAGATCCAATTGATGAAACCACGGTCCTAAAATTTTTATTTTTTCACTCAAATCTGAATTATCATAAATAGGAAATAAATCTGAAATATTGATATTTTTTATGTAAATTTTTCCAGTTGCAAATCCACCAAAAGTTGACATCCTAAAAGATAACGAATTTGAATCAAATAGAGGTGTGAAAATAAACTGATATTCTCTGATTTCACGATCCACCACAAATGAAGAAATATGTATCTCACCCTTGACTGTAGGAAGAATTATCTCCAACAGTGAATAATCGTTTTCTGCATTAGCCTTAATGTTAACAACATATGCATTATCTGGATAAAATTCTGATACCAGTCTTATTCCAGACCATGAGTTGTTGTCTGAAACATACATCTGGTAACCATCGGGTAATTCTTGAATGCTATTATCAAGTTTCTCATAAATTTTATCCAATACCATTAATGGATTATAGTTCATGTGAACGTTTCAAAACTCCTACCTAAAATCTTATTCCCACCTATCTTGGACCGAATCTAACTTTCAAATATTTATGTTTAATATATCTAATATGGAAATTATCATTTTGCAGATAAAGTTTTACTTTATTATGAATGAAAACCTATATTGGTATAACAAACCAAAAATAATAACCAGATGACGGAAAATAACACTGCAACTGATACTAAATATAGATTATCTCCAATAAATTTAGAAAACCCTTCAAACGCTCATGATTTTCTCATCTTACTTGCAGGAACTAACAAGAAAGTATTGGAATTAGGACCAGCTTCGGGTTACCTATCAAAAATCTTGCGTGATGTGGGATGCCAAATTACTGGAATAGAAATAGATCCAGTTCTTGCAAAACAAGCAGAACAATTTCTTGATAAAATCATTGTAGGTGATATTGAAGAACTTGACTTAGATAAAATCCTAGGTCCTAAAAGATATGATGTAATACTAATTGGAGATGTGCTTGAACACCTCAAAAACCCAAAGAAGGTGTTGGAAAAATTACATGGCTTCTTAAATAATGAAGGATATCTGGTTTGTTCAATACCAAACATCGCACATGGAAGTATCAGACTCAAGCTACTAAATGGTGAATTTAGATACAAACCTACAGGACTACTTGATGAAACGCACTTACATTTCTTCACTTTAGATTCTATACTTTCTATGTTTCATTCCTCTGGTTATTCTATAACAGAGCTAAGAAGAGTCAAAGTGGATATCTTTGGTGGAGATGGAGCTGACTTGAAACCATATGTAATACCAGGCGAATTACTTGAATCAATTTTAATGGATCCTGAATCCACTGCATTTCAATATGTATTTAGAGCAATTCCAACACAAAATGGCAAACACGATCTAAATTGGTTGGATGATTTTTCAAAGGACATTACTACAGAACAATTAAGAAATAAGATCGAATATCATAAAACACTAATCGAAAAATTACAAAGCATCAATCTAGAGCATCAAAAAACTATTCAGGAAAACGTAAATAAAATAAATCAACTAGTCCAAGAGGTAGATACATTACAAAAGATCAATGTAGGACATAAACCCATAGTAGAAAAATTACAAAGCATCAATCTAGAGCATCAAAAAACTATTCAGGAAAACGTAAATAAAATAAATCAACTAGTCCAAGAGGTAGATACATTACAAAAGATCAATGTAGGACATCCGTCCTTAATAGAAAAATTACAATCTGCTCTTGCCGAGAAGGAATCCCAAACTGTTAGCTTACAATCTGCTCTTGCCGAGAAGGAATCCCAAACTGTTAGCTTACAATCTGCTCTTGCCGAGAAGGAATCCCAAACTGTTAGCTTACAATCTGC
>Ga0307373_10005207_pt1 | contig 21426 bp, 29 predicted proteins | sample OX2MG_FD_202534 | JGI IMG/M metagenome (GOLD analysis project Ga0307373, IMG submission 202534) | Soil microbial communities from Risofladan, Vaasa, Finland - OX-2 | ecosystem: Environmental > Terrestrial > Soil > Coastal area > Acid sulfate soil | place: Finland: Risofladan, Vaasa | collected...
ACGCAAGCTGCGCTACGTCGGTCTGCAGCGCAACCGAGCCTGGTTCCTGATGACCGGAGCGGTCTACAACCTCATCCGGATCACCGCCCTGGACGCCCAGACGGCCTGATCCAGGGCCCCGATGGGGTCCGGGCGGAGGTCTCCCACCCTCGAAGCCCGGCAACATCGCGATCACGCGATTGACTTTCCACTTTCGGCCCCGGACGCTCGCACCCGGGGCCGAACATCAACACCCTGCTAGCCGTCGACCACTCGCTGCACTTCGAGGACTGCATGAACCAGCCCCGCCTGGCTGAGGGCAAGCGGATAGTTCCCGAGGAAGTCGCCCGTTGTGGGATCAATCTCCTCTGGAAGGAGGAGGAGGTCGGTTGCGAGCGCGAGGACCTGGTCGAAGAGTCGAAGGCCCTCCTCTCGACGCCCGAGGCGGAGTAGCGCCTCGAGGAGCCAGAAGGTGCACGGAAGAAAGGCGCCCTCTCTCCCCGCGAGACCGTCGCTGCCGGGAACGTATCGGTAGAGCAAGGGATCGCCGGCGCTGAGCTGTTTCCATGTGGCGTCGACTGTGCCGGCAAGCCGCGCCGACCCAGCTGCCTCAAAGCCAGTGAGCGGCAGCAACAGCAACGCGGCATCGAGATCCTCCGATCCGTAGGAACGGACGTACGCTCCCAGCCGCGAGTCGAACCCTTTCTCGCGAGTTTCCGCAGCGAGCTCGTCCCGCGCCCGCTCCCAACCCATCACTCTTTGACGGCTCACTTTCTGGCGATGCCCTACACGGGCGGCGCGATCAAGTGCGATCCAGGCCCACACTTTCGAGTGCACGTACTGGCGCGGAGCTTCACGAATCTCCCAGATGCCGGCATCCGGCCGGCGCCAGTCGCGAGCGACGATGTCAGCGTACTGACTGAGAACTCTGAGGCTGTTTCGACTGAGTCGATGGCCTGCCTCGACGAGGTTCCAGATGGCGTCGATGACCCAGCCGTACACATCGAGTTGATGCTGCTCCTGGGCGAGATTGCCAACGCGAACGGGGCGGCTCCTCCGATAGCCGGAGACGGTGCGCACCTCACGTTCCGGTGCTCCAGTTGCTCCTTCAAGCGTGTAGAGCACACGGATGCCCGGCTCGCTGGACGCGGCGCATGATGTGAGCCAGTCGACGAACCCGCGTGCCTCTCGGTATTTGCCGACTGCCAGGAACGCGGCGACACCCACACTCGCATCACGCGGCCACGAGAAGCGATAGTCCCAGTTGCGCACTCCCCCGATCTCCTCGGGCAGCGAGGTCGTCGGTGCGGCAACTGGAGCTCCGGTGGGGCTGTACGTCAGGAGTCGCAGGTTGATGAGGCTGCGGATGAGAACGTCGCGGTGCGCTGCTCCACAACGTATCTCTTCACACCACCGCCGCCACCAACGATCCGTGCGCTCGAGCAGATCTGCAGCGACGCGATGCGTCATGGGGCTGCGCCGCGCGCCGAGCAACGTGCTGACGCGCTCGCCCGCGGCGAGATCCCCCTTCCACGTTCCTGACGAGCTGAGCTCGAGGGCCGGCGCGGTGTGGAGCGTGAACGGCACAGGCGCCAGGCGCCCCGGGAGCCCGGGTCGCGGCGCGTAGCATAGGTGGGCCTCAACCTGACCGCCCACGCACTCGAGCACACGAACCACCGCTGGAGTGCGGGTGTTCATGACCATCGCCTCGGTCAGGCGCGCGTCGCCGAGTGGCCCGCTCCATTCTGTGACCAGCACGGCCGAGTGGTTTCGGTAGTGGCGTGAGACAACCCGGCCGCCGGCAACTGTCAGTTCAAACTGGCCACCGTGTTCGGGGTCGATGAGCCGGCCGAAGACGGGCTCCGAGTCGAACCGCGGCCAGCACATCCAGTCGATCGAGCCGGCCGACGACACGAGTGCTCCAGTCCGGGTATCCCCGATGAAGCCGTACTCGTGAATTCGGGGAGTGCCATCCTGCGTTCGCGCCACGTTATCGGACGTTACGACGAGGAGTTACATTTGCGCACGTGACCCCATACCTGGAAGGTCAGTTCGACTGCATGTCAATCGCCTGATCTGATATGGCAAGCGCGGGGATCGTGATCGTCGGAGCCGGGATGTGCGGTGGCAACGCCGCCGTGACGCTGCGCGAGGGCGGGTATCGGGAGCGCGTCGTGCTGATCGGCGACGAGCCCGAGGCCCCGTATGGCCGCCCTCCCCTTTCCAAGACGTACTTCCGCAACGAAGAGGACTTGACAGCGTGGATGGTCAAACCGCCCACGTGGTATGACGATAACGATGTCGCGCGCTTGCGCGCGCGCGTCAAGGCGATTGACACTCAGGCGCGCGAAGTCGTGCTCGAGAACTCGCGCAAGCGCATTGCGTTCGACAAGGTACTGCTCGCGTCGGGCGGCCGTAATCTGGGGTTGTCAGTCCCTGGCGCAGACCTTCCCGGGGTGCTCGGGCTCCGGACGCTGGCCGACTGCAACGCTATCAAGGAGGCGGCAGCACCGGGCACGCACGCCGTCATCGTGGGTATGGGCTTCATCGGCAGCGAGGTGGCTGCGTCGCTCCGCCAGCTGGGCGTCAGAGTCACGGCAGTGGTGAGCGGCGGCGGTCCCTTGGCGCGGGTACTCGGCGACGACGTCGGTGCGGTGATGGCGGCCGTCCATCGCGAGAAAGGAGTCGAACTGCTGCTCCACGATCGTGTTGTTGCGTTCATGGGAGCGGGCCGCGTGGAGCGCGTGCTGACCAGTCGCGGCGCGACCGTCCCGTGCGACTTCGCCGTGACGGGAACGGGCATCGAGCCGGCTGTGGACGTGGCCCGCGAGAGTGGCATTCCTGTCGATGACGGAATCATGGTGGACGAACGATGTCGCACCAATGTTCCGGCTGTCTACACCGCAGGCGACGTGGCGAGCCAGCGGCATCCGATCTTCGGCCGCGTGCGTGTTGAGCATTACAACAACGCGGAGCACCAGGGACGCGCGGCGGCTCGATCCATGCTCGGCGCAACCGAACCATACGACGACCTGCTTTCGTTCTGGTCGGATCAATACGAGCATGCGATCGAATATGTTGGGCATGCGCCACACTGGAACCAGTTCGTGGTGCGAGGCAATCTCGAGCAGCGCAGCTTCCTCGGCTTCTATCTCCGGGACGGCAGGGTGCTTGCAGTCATGGGGCTCAACCGCGGAGGTGATCCGGAGTTGGATGAAGACGGCGAACTCTTTGCGGCCAAGGCTTTGGTCCGCAATCGCGTCGAAGTCTCTCCGGGTGTGTTGGAGGACGAGGCGAATGACCTCCGGGGCCTCTGCCGCTGACACGTCACGCGCGGATGATCAGCGGCTCTGGGGGGGCCGAAGGGTCGCGCGAAGCCCTTCGTCCCACGGCAAGGGCGCCGATCAGCGTGAGCGCCCCAAGTGCAGCAACCGCCGATCATAGGTCGCACCCTCTGCTCATGCTGCCCGCTGAGCGCGGACCGAGCGCTTCCCTGCTCGCGGCTGACCTGCCAATCTTGACGAGCCGATGAGCTCCGCGAGTCCCATCCTGCGCGCCTGCCGGCGTGCATCCTTTCATGCTGCGCACCGGCTGGACAATCCACCGACGCCATCGCAGAGGAGAACGCCATGTCGCGGTTCGTACATTGGGACGTCGATTCCACGATCGACATTCAGACCGGTTCAGTTGTGTCGCGCGTGATCTTCAGCGACGACCGAATTGAAGTCACAGTCTTCGGCTTCGACGGAGGCGCAGGGCTGAGCGAGCATCAAGCATCTCGGGCGGCCGTTGTGCAGGTCATCAAAGGCCGGCTCGAGTTCACCGCGGATGGCGAGCAACTTGACGCGGGACCGGGCTTCTGGCTCCACATGGAACCAGGAACACCTCACAGTCTCGCCGCTCGCGAACCGACGGTCATGCTCCTCACCCTCGTCAACGCGGGGTGAATCGTCGTCGCGACCCCATGGATGAGGCACAGCCTCGGCCTCGCTGAGGATCCTGGAGGTCAAGCGTCGCGACAATTGCGCTCTCGCCGGTGACCGGCAGCTGATCGTAGACGACCTGGTCACCCAGCTTGCGCACGCCTTCGGTGAGCCGGTGGTCGCGCAGTGATGCGTCGTGCATGACGTGGCGGATGTCGAAGCCGTGGACCAGCATCAGGTAGTCGCTCAGAAGGCGGCGGTGGCAGCGCCACCACAAGGACTCGGAACACATCACGGTGACGATCGCGACAGCCGCCAACTTTCGGAGCTCCTCGGCGCCGGCAACGAATTCCGCGGTTAGCATGTAATCGGCGTATCCCCTGAACGCGGGGTGGCGCAGTGCGGTGTTCGGCGACTCCGGAGAGGGTTTGCGGAAACCGCCCAACGCGCGCTCCGACTGATAGCTGATGCCTGCCGTCGGAAGCCATCGCTCCATCTCGACGCGACCGAACTGCGGGTTATGCCGGCTGCCGGGGGCGGAGCGAATGTCAACAAGGCGAGTCGCTCCGGCACCATCGAGCAAGCGGAGGAACTCCTCCGCGGATATGGTGCCGTGACCGATGGTCAGCAGGCGCATCCGTTCATCGTAGACGCGTCAACGCCTTCGGTTCGGTATCGCCCTTGGACTGGCGCGCATGTCTTCGTACGACTCGTCTGGTTAGCTTGCGAGGATGCTCGGACGAGAACCTCATCAGACGTGCACGCCGCTTGAAGACGCTGGCGGGCACGGAAGTACCAGAGTCGAGCGATCTGCCTTGGCACGTTGAGAGCAGCGCCGATGTCGTCGTAGGTGCGCCCTTCAAGAGCCCGCATGATGATCACGACCTGATAGCGCCCCTGCAGGCATGCGAGAGCGTCCTCGAGGTGGGTTCGGACCTCCAGCCGCAGCGCCTCCTCCAGCGGGTCGAGCAGACGCGTCGGGGCGGTGATCCTGTCCTGCGCAAGTCTCGTTGCCGCCTCGCGCGCCGACTCGTTCCGGCGCAACTCCTTGCGGCAGACGTTGCGCACGATGCCTTGAACCCACCCGACGTAGGCCTCTGGAGCCCGGAGGTAGGGTAGTCCGGTGAGCACGACAAGAAGGGTCGTCTGCGCCAAGTCATCGACGGACTGGTAGTCACTGATCTGGCGTGCGACTGCACGCCGCGCAAGTGGTCGCGACAGGCGCAGTAAGTCGGCTACAGCCTGCCGGTCGCCAATCTGTGCCTGCCGAACCAGCGGCGCATCGATGGTGTCGGTTGCGGGCCCAGTCGTAGCACAGCTGTCCGGCTGTCTACCATCAAGCCCTGAGGACAGATCCACACAGCACCTCGCGCCCGTGCAGCGACGGGTCCACAGTCGGGCCTGCGTCCGCCGTGGATCAACCCTAGCCATGGGAACTGCGGACTTCCGTGCGCTAGCGTACGCAGCGCCGGTTCGGCTCGATTCGAGTGGGCGCACGCTCTTCCGCCGACCGACAAATGCAGCGAAGCCGCCGCCGACGTGAGCGAGCACCGACATCGACGCACGACAGACACCGAAAACCACACGTCCGGACGCGCAGCATCACCCGTCGCTGCCCTCTGATACGTCCCGGCGCGCCACGGTACGTATGACTCGTAACCTTCGCGCAGACAGGTCAGGTCATGAGGATCCACCCCTTTGTTCAGGGGTAGTCGGCATACCGACCGGAGGAGTCGCTCGATGACGACCGCCCGACGCGCCGGCAGCAGCGGCCTCGCGATCAAGAGCGTCCGGGACCCGCCTTCTCTGGCCGACGGCCGCCGTATCCTCACCGACCGTCTCTGGCCCCGAGGGCTCACCAAGGAGAAGGCGCGGGTCACCGAGTGGCGCAGAGACTTCGCCCCGAGCAAAGAGCTGCGACAGTGGTTTGGGCACGACCCTGAGCGCTGGAACGAGTTCCGAAAGCGTTATCACCGTGAGCTCACGGAGCGGGGCCAGCTCGATGCGCTCCGCCGGCTTCGCGACGGCTCCCGGGACGAGAAGGTTACGTTGGTCTACGACGCGCACGATCACGAGCACAACGAGGCGGTGGCGCTATTGGAGTTCGCCAACGCGTTGTCGTGAACAGACCACCGCTGACCTGGTCGCATGATCGAGGGACTGAAATGTTGGTAGCCGTCGTCCACCACCCCACCTCCACGGGTCGCGGTGGCGCGCTACCAGACTCGTACGCCATATGGAGTAGCGGTTGCAGGCCCCTTGCTTCGAATGGTTTCGTTGTCTCGGAGTGTCGCCTCGCACAGTCGAAAGAAGGGGTGGTCGTCCGCGTCGTCAACGCGCCGAGCCAAGGGCGCCGTGCCCACACCTGAGGTCAGCGGGAGCAACTCGTGGGCGGAGGACGTGATGGATTTCGTTGCTCGCGAGCATGAGAAGGTGCGCGAGCACCTGGGCCATATGGTGGCTATCGGCGAAGCGGACCCGGGCGATGTCACCGTGACGCTGCGCCACCGCCTTGACGCCGTGTTCAGGTTTCTCCATGCGGACCTCGTGACGCTCATGGCCTTCGAGGAGGAGACGCTCTATCCGGCATTGGACCGGATTCCGGGCGTTCCGCACACACCCGGTGCCATGGCTGCGGACCACGACAGGATCAAGTGCACGATCGACGTGCTCGATGACTCCGCCGGCGCCCATGGGTGGGAGCGCTGGAGCGGAGCACTGCACCGACCACTCGTGTTTGACGTGCATGCTCATGTTCGCAGGCACCTCGACACTGAGGAATACCTGTACGGATCACTCCTCAGTCGACGCGACCCACCTGAATACGCCACGCTGTATCAGCACCTACCAACAATCCGCTCGGCTGAAGTGACTTCAACACGGAAATCGCGGGCAATGCGCAGCACCAGCACTCCGAGCGAGAGGATTTGAACCTGTGAACCGACCTGACACAAATGGGTTGCACTTCGTCGTTCCGAGCGCTGATGTCCCCCCGCCATCCAGCATGGTCAGGCTCATCGCCGGGGATCTCCCGATTTGCCTGGTCCATGCGGACGATGGACACTTCTACGCCATCGAGGACCGATGCTCCCACGAGGACTTCCCGCTGAGCGAGGGCGAACTCGACGGATACACGGTCGAGTGCCCCCGGCATGGATCGCGGTTCGATATCCGCAACGGCGCAGTGCTGAATCTACCGGCAATCCTTCCGGTTACGGCTTTCGACGTGCAACTCATCAACGATGACGTCATCGTTCGCCTCGAAACGACCTAGGGCGAGACGCCGTGCGCCCGTACAGTTCATGCCGGTGATCCGCCCCGCACCGTCGACCGCCGCTGGCTTTCGGCCACTGCGGTCTACGTCGCGACGCGGGCCGGTGAAGCGCTCTCCTCGCGCTGGAACAGCCCATCCGAATGTTGGTACTGTGAGGCATCGAGGATGAAGTGTCGCAGTCCGCGCGTCATGACGGGGTACTCAATTCGGATCTCGCGCGTCTCACTGTTGACCTCCGTTGCGCACGCGTCCATCCAGGTGCTCCCCACATAGCATCGGACTGTCTGCGGCGGTACAAGGCGAAGCCAGCCCTGTCCGCGGAGCTCCGCACTCACCCTGTCCTGCTCATTGAAACTCATTTCGAGGCCCGATAGTCACGGCAACACCACTGAAGTGCTCGACGTGCTCTTGTGGCAGCGCCGATGTCAGCTCTATCAGGTCGAGCGTCGATGACGTTCATGGTTTCCTCATACACCGGCCGACGTAAGAAGATCAGCAATAGTCTTCGATTGATGATGCCGATGATGGGGCGCGCATAGAGACCGGCTTTGGGTCAGCTCAGGCTCATTGTAGGCGCCATCACAATTCTCTGTCCTGATATGTACGGATGCGCCGCGGCACTTATTATCCGAACTCGTCGGCGTCGACGGGTCTCGCCTCAGATGCTTGGCCCACGCTGAGAAGCAAGCAACGGATCCACCAGGAGTACCTGCGCAGATGCCGCCAGTTCAGATCGACTGCCCGGCCCGTATGTCGCGCGACCTCCAGCTTTCGACGCGCCCCTGCGGACACGTGAACGCCATCATGAAGAAAGGAGCGAGACCATGACCGGCAGCAGGCAAACAAGAACAGCATCCGCTGTGGTGGTCGGGGTCGACGGGTCCGACGGAGCCAAGGAAGCCCTGCGCTGGGCACTCGCGGAGGCGCGCCTGCGAAAGGCACCGTTGCGGATCGTCCACGCCTGGACCTACGCCTCCATGGGCGTGACAACCGGAGGCTACGGCTACCTGGGCGGGTTCGATTCGTCCTCCGCACTCGGCGTTGAGAACAATGACCTCCAACGCGCGGCGGAGGAGTTGGTAGACCGCTTGATCGGTGAGATTGTCGGCGATGTCAAAGACGTCGAAATCGGGCGTCAGGTTATCGAGGGAAGCGCCGCCGAGGTACTCGTCGGCGCCGTGGCCGCGAGCGACCTCCTTGTGGTGGGATCACGCGGACATGGGGGGTTCGCCGGCCTCCTGCTCGGATCCGTGAGCCAAGAGTGCGTCCATCACGCTCCGTGTCCCGTGGTCGTCGTGCATCCGGCACAGACATGAGCGCGTGACCGAGAAGTCGCCCACGAGCCGCCGGGGATGCGGCCCGCGTCTGAGTGGGGTCCGGCGTCACGGACGCTGCGACAGCGAGACCCTTCCCGTTTGACCGAGCGCTTCCGCGACCCTCTGGCTGTCGCTGAGGCACGCTGGGAGAACGAGGGCGGCGCCGAGGAAGGCGAAAAACTCCGCGATCTGGGCAGCAGACTGGCGCTCGATCCGGAGCCGCCGCTTCGGCTCGACCTCACCGCCTGGGCCCTGCGCCGGCGGCCGAGAAACACGGTGGATCGCTGGGACGGGACGTCGTACCGGCGCGCTCTCGCGCTCGCCGAAGGGCCCGTCGCGTTCTCGGTGACCCAGGCGGGTCGATCTGATGCACCCGCGCTCACCGTCGTGCTGTACGAACGCGGCGGAACGCACGTCGAGGAGGGCGTGCGCGACAGCATCGAGCGCCTGCTCGGGCTTCGTGCCGACCTGTCCGGCTTCTATCGCATGGCTCGTTCCGACGATGTGCTCGGCCCCCTCGCTGCGCGGTTCAGGGGCGTGAAGCCGCCGCGCTTTCCCACTGTGTACGAGAGCTTGCTCAATGCGGTTGCCGTTCAGCAGCTGTCGCTCGAGTCCGGGTTGAGCCTGCTCAACCGTCTGGCCGCAACGCACGGGAAGGCGGTCAGGGCGGAGGGGGCGTTGCTGCATGCGTTTCCCCGCCCGCACGACCTCGCCAACCTCGAGCCGGCGGCGCTACGGGCGCTCGGCTTCAGCGGCCGCAAAGCAGCGACCATCATCGAGCTTTCCCGAGCAGTGGTCGACGGACGCGTCGACCTGGAGCTCCTCGAAACCCTCAGTGACAGCGAGGCTGTGTCACGGCTGATGACCGTGCACGGGATCGGACGGTGGAGCGCGGAATACGTGCTCTTGCGTGGACTCGGGCGCTTGCACGTCTTCCCCGGAGACGACGTCGGGGCGCGGAACAACCTGGCCCGCTGGCTCGGCCTCGCGCCGCCGCTGGACTATGACGCGGTTGCGCGCGCCGTGTCGCGCTGGCAGCCGTACGCCGGGATGGTCTACTTCCATCTGCTGCTGGACCGTTTGGAAGCAGCTGGAGAACTGCAAGGCGGCGCTGCCCCGAAGTAGATGATTGGTAGCGGAACACGCCCCGGAGATGGGGACGGTCACTAACTGTGGCTATCAGCCACCTGGTCGGTCAGCAGCGCGTCGGAATGCCACGCTCCATCGATACCGTCAAACCGTTGAAAGCCAAGTAGGGTGGCGTACTCCGCGGCATGGATACGATCACGACTGGTGGGCCCGGTTTCAACGCTCCACCAGGCACTCTCCACAAGTCGATACATGCGTCGCGGGTGCCTTCGAATGCGACGGTACGACCGGCACGGACCACGCGGTACCTCGCCGCCACACCGTGCTCCGACAGGGCGCCCTCGCTCCGATCGATGAATGCGCGTGCCAGTTCACCTGGCCTTGGCTCAAAGACGTGGAAACTCTCTGCCACCCCGCGATCTCCTCGGTTCGTCGACGGAAGCAGTGGTGCCGGCTGGCGGAGAACCACCTGCCATCTCGGTGAGTACGTCCACGGATCCCGCAATCCGTTGCACGCATGGTCCGCCGAAGGTTCGGCTCTTGACGATCCGCCCGGGTCGGCGTCGGTTCCTGTTGGTGGCTACGTGGATGCCATCCGCTCGCGGCTGGCGCGGGGAAGAAGCACTCTCTCAGGCATCTGCCTGGACGCCGTGGACGAGGGCGTCGAGGTCCAGTGAGCGTATTGCGTCGATCGCCATCTCCCAGCGGCCCTCCTCGCACAGCCCGCCAAATCCGCCAAGCTCGTATCCATCGAGTGCGGCACGTATACAGGCATCGCGGACTGTCTGTACGAGGCGGTGGGTCTCGTCTGCCGGCGCATTCGGTGCCGCCTGCCCGTGTGTCACATTTCGATTATCCGTATGCGTCCGCCGCCCGGTCCAGCGGGAACGCTGTGAGTTTGGGCCGCAGCGCGCCCTGGGCAGCGAGCGCGAGCACCTCCACCAGCTCCGGTCGGCTGCCCCAATAGACGGTCTGCACCGACGCTTCGTATGGAAGGCGGAAGAAGGAGATGGACAACGTGCCGCCCGCGATGCCGACGATGGTGAGGTCGCCCAGCAGCCGGACGACCGCGGCGCCCAGTGCCATGGTGGCGTCGCTGCCGACGCAGTCGAGCACCACATCGGCGCCGCGGCCGCCGGTGAGATCACGGATCTGTGCGGCCGCGGTGTCGCCGGGTGCGATGGCGAGATCGGCGCCGTGCTCGCGCGCGAGGTCCAGCGCCGCCGGCCGCGTGTCGACGGCGACGACGCGGGCTGCGGTTGTCGCCGTGAGGATCTGCACCGCGAGGTGGCCGAGACCGCCCACGCCGATGACGACCGCGGTGGTCCCCGGCGGCAGCTTCGGCCATGACCGGCGGACCGCGTGGTAGGGGGTCAGGCCGGCATCCGTCAGTGCGGCCGCATGCATCGGGTCGAGGCCGTCGGGGAGCGCCAGCAGATGACGAGCCGCCGGAACCAGCATGTACTCCGCCATGCCGCCGTCGAGTCCGAGGCCCCCACCGCCGCCGGGGACCGGTGCACCGGCAAGGTTCTCGCAGTACGTCTCGATGCCGAGAAGGCAGTGCGGGCAGCTCCCACAGCCCCACGGCCCGTACACGGCCACGGGCTGCCCGACCTCCAGGCCGATGACACCCTCACCGAGGGCATGCACCCAACCGGCGTTCTCGTGCCTGAGTGTGAACGGCGGACCCCAGGCAAGCGCACCCGCCTCGAAGTCGCGCATGAGGTGCAGATCCGAGTGACAGGCACCCGCCCCACCGATGCGCACCACGACCTGACCGGGACCCGGACGTGGCTCGTCGACTTCGACGAGGATCGGGTCGCTCTTCCACTCGAGGAGACGCAGTGCTCGCATCATCGACCTCCCGTCAAACGGCGCCCGTGACCTCCAGCTCCCAGGCGAAGCCAGGGTTGCGCCCTGAGCTCACGAAAACATCCGGAATCCATGCCTCTACGTGCCCGATACAGGCGCGGGCATATCGGGCACTTCTGAGCCCACCGGACGCCCGGCGGAAAGTGCGAGGGCGGACGAACCTCAGACACGTACCGGCGCTGAACCCTGCCCATCCTGCTTAGAGGACTGGCGCGATCGACCAGCTCGTCTCACACTCCGCCACCTCCACGCAGAGCACCGAGACCGAGCCACTGCCTGGGACCGCCCGGCCCAGGACTCTAGTTCCCTGGCCGGCTGCTCTACGTATCAGCGGCAGCCGCGGGTGCAACATCGGGGCAGAATTCAGGGACGTAGTGGGCGAACATGGATGATCACCTCGCAGAGATCCGAGATCTCAGCATGGCATCTGGCTCGTTAACCTCAGCCGCCGGAGATGCTGCGGGCACCAGCTGGCCGCGCCATCCAGCGGCAACAGAATCCTAGTGTCGTCGCCGCCCAAGAGGAGAGATTCATGGAATTCGTCGTGTACGGCTCGTTCAACTGCCCCTACAGCTTCCTAGCCTCCCTTCGCGCTGACGGGCTGGTGGCCGCGGGCTACGCCTCCCTCGACTGGCGGGCGGTGGTCCATGACCCGGATGTGCCCGCCGGCGGCGTGGCGGTTGGTGGCGAGCTCGCGGAAATGTTCGACCGGGAGCTCGGCGAGATCCGCGCCTTGCTGGCCCCGGATGAGCGCTATCCGGCTCGGCGGCCGTCGGTTCAGTCCAATACGACCCAGGCGGTAGCCGGCTATGCGGTCGCACCCAACGACCACAAGCCTAGGCTGCGGTCGGAAATCTTCTCCGCCTTTTGGGTCGACGGAGACGATATCGGCGAGCGCGCCCTGCTCGACAGCCTGGGCTGTCCCGCGGCCCCAGCCGGAGAGACGATGCGCCGCTGGAACGCGGAGTGGCGGGGCATGGCGCGCCCGGTCGTCCCGATGATGGTGCTGCCTGGCGGGCAGGTGTCCCGGGGCCTTGGGGCGCTCTCGCGCCTGGCCGAGATGGACCGCGCGGCCTCGGCCGGGAAACGCCATGGGAGTTGACATGAGCCGCATTGGCGGCTCAGATCTAGCGGCGATCCGGCCCGAGGTGCGATCCGCGTGTGCTCGATGCTCGGCGGACGAACCGTCCCCGTAGCGCGAGGGCGATCAACGTCGGCAGCGCGAGCGCGCCCAAGAGACTCAGCACCGCTCCGACTCGCGCAAGACCCGGCGACTGCGTGAGGATCCCTGTCTCGAGGAACAGCCAGCCGGTGCCGAGAAGCGTCAGCTGCACGACACCGGGTCGGACCGGTATGCGATCGGCGGCGAGGGGCGCGGCGCCGGGGACGCCGGCGCGGGTCCAGGCGAGGAAGGGGATGATGCGGGCGCCGTTGGCGGAGATCGCGAGCGGCGCCCAGCCGAGGAGCGCGCTCGTCACCGCAACCTGCGGCCATGGCTGCATCCCCGCGATGGCAGGGAGCGCAGCCAGAGCGGCGACGACGAACACGACGGCGGCGGCCACCTGACCGATCGGCGTGATTCCGGACGCGGCGGGACGGCCGCGGGCGCGGGTCAGCCGGATGACGTCGTGGAGATAGAAACCCGCTCCGGCTCCGTACGGGACAAGGGCGGCGACGCGCAGGGGTGCCGCGAGATGCACCGACACAGCGACGACGCCCAGGAGCAGTCCGCTGACCAACAGGCCGAGCACCTGCCACGCCCATCGCGCACGCGCGGCGGACACGTTGAACTGCGGCACCAGCTGGTACGAGACGCCGACGAGGACCAGGCCGAGCCAGCCGCCGACGGCGAGGAGGATCTTGGGTGCGAGCAGCGCCAACGGGTCCTCGAGCATCCCAGTGCGGAGCGACACGGCGAGGATGGCACCCATCACCGCGATGGCATCAAGGCAGCCGAGAGCGATGACAAGGTACAAGGCCACGACGTTCCACCGGGTCGCCCGCCGCATGACTGAGCCGGCGTGAGCGGTGATCCCCAGGATCGCGACGGTGAGGGCGATACCACCTACCGGCGCGAGGTCATCGCGACCGCTGGCCAGAGTCCCGGTGAAGATGGCAGTCGAGGCGAGGAAGCACCACCACACCAAACGAGCGACGCGGGCGCGGGCTGGTCGCGAACCGAGGATGACCGGGAGCATCTGGTAGAGCACGCCGGCCATCACCGAGGTGGCGAAGCCGAGGGCGAGGATATGGGTGAGCGCGAGCGCCTGCGGAGTGGCCCATCCGCCGGGCGCCACGAGCTGGTCGGCCCAGACGGCGATGAGGACGCACCCGGCGACCATCGACACGCCGCCGAGGGCCATGAATCGCGCCGGCACGTCGAGCGGCGGAGCGTTGCCGAAGGTGAGCCGTAATGGTCGCAGCCCAGGCGCGCGAGGTTCGCCAGGCGCGGTCACGGATGGTCGAAGTGGACGGTGCAGAGCCCTGGCGATGCGAGCGGGATCAGGCTGACGGAATCGGGGCTGCCGCCAAGCGCCTCAAACGCCCCCTCGACGAGACCGCGGTGGGCGGCGCAGATGATGGACGACCCCTCCTCGACCAGATCACGGAAGGGGCAGTGGTGCAGGCCGATGATCTGGGATCCGTCAGGCGCCGGCTTGCCCACAGGTCGCGGAGCGAATCCCAGGCGATCGAGCATCGCGAGCACCCCGGTGCGTCCATCCGCTACCTCGACCGGCAGCGGGCGAGGCTCCTCGGCGAGGTGCCGTCCGGCTGCACGGCCGGCGGAGGTGGCACTGTCCGGCCCGTCCTCCCGCTCTCGAAGCGAGGCGGTGAGGATCCCAGCCAGGAGACGATAGGCACCCGGGGGCCCTTCGTCGGGGACGAAGCCCGTGGCCGCAAAGACGAGCCGGGGGCGTCCAGGGCGATTGGACGGCAGAGTCTGAGCGCTGACCATCCCCGCGTTACGCAGCACGTCGAGGTGGAGCCGGACCGTATTGAGATGCAAACCGACACGCTCGGCGAGCCGGTCAATTTCCAGCGGTCCTTCGGCGCGAAGCGTCTCGAGCAGGCGGACCCGGCTCGCGCTGCCCAGGGCACGGTGCGTCCGCCGATCGAACGGCGGCAAGGGTGGCGGAACGAGCTTGGGTCGAGGGCTCATACGGTTTGATTTTACACACCCATCTATGGTAAAAACTAAGAAACCAGTTTTTATTCTCCGTCTAAGAGGCAACGCAGTTGGACAGCCGCAACGCCGCCCCGTCCGCCCCTGCTGCAACCCCGGGCAGCGTTGAGCAGCTCATCACCGACGAGCATTTCGCCATCCGCGCCCACTTGACCGACCTTCGCGAACTCGCGGCTGTCATTCCGGAACTCGACCAGCGTGCCGCCAGTGGGCGTGCCGGCGCGGTTCTCGACTTCCTCAATGACGAGCTTCTCCCGCACGCCGCCGCGGAAGAGGCATCGATGTACCCGGCAATTGACCGTCTGGTCGGAGCCGGTGCCACGCACACCATGACCCTCGACCATCGGGCCATCGCCAGCGTCATCGCGCAGCTCGGTGTCGCCGCGAACGGCGATGTCGAGCCCGGCGCGCGATTCGAGGCGCAGCGCCTCCTCTTCGTCCTCGAGGCATTGCTCACGACGCATCTCTGGAAGGAGGACACCGCGTATGTGCCGCTTCTGGCACGTCTCGATTCCCATGCCTACACGGCGCTCCATGCGGAGGTCGCGGGACACACGGCCCACCGTGAACACGCCCACTGACACAGGACCGATCCGGTGACATACGTCATCTCCGAGACGTGCGTGGACGTCAGGGACAAGTCATGTGTCGAGGTGTGCCCCGTCGATTGCATCCATGGAGCCGACGATGACCGCATGCTCTACATCGACCCCGCCGAGTGCATCGACTGCGGGGCGTGCGTGGATCCCTGCCCGGTTGACGCGATCTATGCGGCGGAAGAACTCCCGCCGGAGCAGCAGGCATATGCCGAGATCAACAGCCTCTACTTCACGGACCGCGAAGCGGCACGCCGGCGAGTCGATGCCCTGCGGCCACAACCGAGGGTACCGGACAACCCCGTGCACGCCGATGGCTTCCTGGCCGCGGCGCCGGCAGCAGCCGGTCAGTCCGTCGGCGAGGCTCCCGTGAGGAGGTGATCAGGATGAGCTACCACGGCAACTATCACGTCTTCGAGCCACGGCCCGGCGAGCTCGCGTGCGGTGCCTTGAAGGATCTCGGCGGCGCGTTCCCCGTTGCCGATCGCTCCGCCCGACTGATGTTCGAGCACTGGGATCCGGCGCTCGGGTTTGAAAGCGACGCGCACCTGAACAACCTCGAACTCGACCGGCACGGAGGGGGGCAGCAGCATGCCTGAGCTCACAGCCGCGGTTTCGCCCAAATCGGAAGGGGCTCCTGCGGTGCATGAGCATCCGGGCACCCACATCATGGATTCGTGCCTTGCAGATTGTTACCGGTGCGGCGTGCACAACCGCGTCTTTGCGGTCACTGACCACGGTGTTGTCAGCCGCTGCTACAGCTGTGAAGGCGGGTGGGAGTTCACGACTCCGCCCTGGTCATGCCAGCACCCGCAAGGGTTCGCTCCGGTACCGCGATCACCGTCCCTCGCACACCCTCGCAGTGAGCATCGACCAGCGCTGCCGCGTCTTTGAGAGGCGGCCGCTCGTCTAGCGCGCCCCAGTCGTCGCCCGAGCGGAGTGCACGACTGGGTTGTGCTACGTGCCCCCGATTCCACCAGCAGGTCCGGGGGTCCCTCCAGCTTCAAACAGACTGACCAGTTGTATACTTCCTGCGGCGGTACTACTGCAAGGGCAGTTCGGAGCGCGAACTGAAATGACATATTCAGACTGGCAAACCGCGCGGGTTGCGCGTCTGGCATCCATGAATGCCCCACGGTTCTCCATACACACCGATGATCCTTCTTGTATCACCAACATAAGATGGCCCCGAAGGTCAGCCGTCCGGACGCTCGAAGGCGGTCCGGAACAATCGCTCATCAGGCTTCCCGTGAGCGCATTCACTGTCGTGATGGCAACGGGGATCGTGTCGATTGCCGCCGGTGATACCGGCCAGGACGTCGTCGTGGGTGTCCTTCGATGGGTTGGGGCGGCAACATTCGTGCTCGTGCTCGTCCTGCACGGCGCTCGTGTGGTTGTGCACAGACACGTGAGCGCCGCCGGTGTCGCGCGCACTGTACAGGAGGCGCACGCATGAGTCGGGACCTTTCGCTGGCCGGCCCCACCTCCACGGACACGTTGCAGCTCGCCGCGATCGCGCTGGCGGCACTGCGCGATGCTCGGTCCACCGCCGCTGACGCGTGCCTGGCATACCAGATGACGCTTCCGCCGGAACAACGCACGGCAGCCCGAACGGACCGCATCCCCGTCATCGTTGTTGGGCCGCCGCACGCTGCGCTCGAGCGCGCCGTGGCGATGCTGGCAACCTGTGATGCCGCGGCCGGCCTCGCACTCGAGCTCTCACTCACCTTCGACGAGGCAGCGCGGATCGCTGCGCTGACCGCAGCAGTGGAAGCCACGTCGCGGAGTGCCCGCATCGACGTTCGTGCACTCCGGCGACGCGGGTCGACCGAGCTCCGCCTGCAGCTGGCGCACGCCGCCGCGCATGCCACACATCAGGTTGCGGACGCCCTCACTGTGGGTGGTGTCGATCGCGTCCCGCGCTCGAAGGTCCGCCGATCCGAGTCATTGCACAACCGCTTTCCGCCGGCGTGGCGTGACGTCATCGCGTGCCTCGGGGAACGCCTGGCTTCGCAAGACCTCGAGGAGGCGAGTCCCGAGCGCACCGGCGCTGCGGCCGCGCACGATGCGGCCGACCGTGTCATGCACGTCTACGAGGCGTTTCGAATGACCGGCGCCGCAGACGGCGCGCTCCGGCGGTACGCCCGGGTCGCCGCGCTGGCATCGATCTACGCGGGCTGGTCCGCGTTGGAGAACGGCCAGGCGCCGGACGTCCAGCCGGCCCTGCAAACATGAGCCCATGCTCAGCATCTCGGGGCCGACGTTCGTGCTCTGGCTGCACATCGTTGCCGCGTGCGTCTGGATCGGTGGCCAGGTGACGGTGGCCGCCGTCATCCCGATGCTGCGACACCAGGGAGATCTCGCGCGGCGAGTGGGACGCCGGTATCAGGCCATCGCGTGGCCGGCGTTTGCGGTCCTCGTCATCAGCGGTCTGATCAACGTTGCGAACGCCGGGCTGCGCTGGTCGCAACTGTTCGAGAGTCCCGCCGGACGGACACTGGTCATCAAGCTGGGCTTTGTGGCCGTGTCCGGACTCGCCGCGGGTGTGCATGCAGTGCTGCCACGGCGTCGGGAGGCCGGCGGTTCGGTCGTCGGATCAGCAGTGCTTGGCTCAATCAGCCTCGTTGCAGCGTTGCTCGCTGCGCTGTACGGCGTCGCCATTGCACGCGCATGAATGAGCGTCGATATGACAAACGAACTTGTCGGTCTTGTTCGTGATAGGCTGAGAACGTGCCAAAGCTGCTGGAGAGCACCCGCGAGCAGCGTCGCCGGCAGCTGCTCGACGCTGCGTGGCGCTGCATCGCGAGAGAGGGATTCCGCGACCTGACCGTCGACGATGTCTGCGCCGACGCCGGGTTGAGCAAAGGTGCCTTCTACAGCCACTTCGTGTCGAAAGAGGCGCTGCTGATGGGTCTGATGGCTGACGACGCTGCGTCGATCGCGCGCATCGCAGAGGACCCGGCCACGCTTCGCCTCACACCGGTCCAGCGCATCCGTAGGGTCACGGAATCCATGCTGATGCAGGGCGCTGATCCCGCGCGTGTTCAGTTGCGCGCCGACGTCTGGGGCGCGATGCAGACCTACCCGGCGGTCCGCGCCGCGGTGACCGCCGCGGTTGCCGAGCGACAGCGCATCTTCCGCGAGTGGATTGACGAGGCGGTGCGAGTCGGCGAGATGTCGATCGACTTTCCGTCGAATGCATTGGCCGCATTGCTCCTGGCAATCAGCGACGGACTCGTGCTGCATTACGCACTCGATCCCAATGCCTTCCGCTGGGGAAAGATCAGCAAGGCGGTGGACGGGATGCTCGAGGGGTTCGCCACGCAGCGACGGCTCGAGAGAGTCCGATGAGGGTCCCATGTTCCGCACCATCCTGATCGCCACAGACGGCATGGAATCGGGCGACGCGGCTGTCGCATACGCGCGCGACCTGGCGCTGGAGCAGCGGAGCCGGTTGCGACTCGTGCACATCGACGAGCTCATCCCGGTGCGCGGCGGTGTCCACCATCTGCAGCCATTGGAGCCCGAGATCCGGGCGAAGATTCGAGGCCAGGTCTCCGACCTGCAGGGAGATGGTCTCGAGGCCGACTTTGAGGTGCGCCAGATTGTCGCCAAGAGCCCGGCGCATGCGATCGCCGGCGCCGCAACCGCAGTCGACGCCGACCTCATCGTCCTGGGTGATATGGACGACGGGATGGTGAGGGGTGTCTTCCGAGGTGGCCTCGCGCGCCGGCTGATGCAACTCGCGCGCTGCGCTGTGCTCGTGGTACCGAGGCGGCGGGAGCCGGTCGGGAGCAATCGCGTGCAGCTTCGGGTCGTGGATTCCACAGCTGAGGGATAACGCCATCAGCTGCCACCACAGGATCGCTATAGCATTATAAGGATCGAAGGGTATACGACAGAGCCCTCAACAGGATCAGCTGGTTTGTATGGTCCCCCGACTGCTAGCTAGCTAACTCTCATCGCCGATGCCTTCGAGAAGGCGCATGTGGAACATGTGCCGAACATCGAGACGGGAACCATGCGAGAACGCATCGAACGCCTGGTGGCTCACGTTGCCGAGATACTCGTCGACTCGACATTCTCGCGCTGCATCCCGGCCCTCATCGAGGGAGCGGCTCAGGACCCAAGGCTGCGTGAGTTCCACCACCGCTATTCCAGCGATCGCAGGAGGGGTCATGCCCAGTTGGTACCGGACGGGGTGGCCAGCGGCGAGTTCGCCCCCGATACAAATGCGGATCTCGCCGCCGCTTCTGCCACAGCAAGCGAGTCAGCTCGTAGCCACCGTGCTTCCACCCGCGGCCCTTTTGGGGTGCGATCTTCTACTACCGAATCATGTCGCCCCACCCGCATCCTCACGGAAACGCAAGACCTCACGGCACGCTGAATGAACCCTTGAAGTTGCACCTCAGTTCGAAGGCAACACTGACTCAATGGCCTCGGGCTGCGCGGAGTGGCACGCTCATGGGTGGAAACGGCTTCATTGCTTCCCTCCCCCACCGTCTGGATGCCTGTCAGCTCGACGCCTGCGCCCCCTCGCGCGTCGCCGCGATCCAGGTGAAAGGTTGGACGGTGCCGCCGGGAGTCACATGCTCTTCGCGACTCGACTCGACTACGGTGAATCCGTCGAGAAGCCGTTCGAGGTCTACGGCGTCATAGCGCGCCACGGGCAACCCTGAGCATCGTTCGGGCCCGTCGGAGGCGAATGTCGCGATGATCAGCGCCCCGGAATCGCCGAGCGTCTGGCGCACGATGGTCAGGTACTTCGCGCGCTCCGCTGCGTCGGTCAGGAAATGGAACACGGCACGATCGTGCCAGAGCGCATAACGACGTTCCGACTGCCAGCTGAGCACGTCCTGGTGCAGCCAGCGCACTGGTGCCGTGTCACCCAGGCGGCGCCGCGCGATCTCCAGCGCCGTTGATGACACGTCGAGAACGGCGAGGTCTGTGTAGCCTCGAGCTACGAGCCGATCGACCAAGAGCGAAGCGCCACCACCGACGTCTACGACAGGCGCTCCCTTTTGCACGCGGAGACGGTCGATGAGTGCCAGCGACATCGCGGGTTCGGGTTGATACCAGCTCACGCCCGTCGCTCCGGCGCCGGAGTATCGGCGGTCCCATTGGCGAGGTCGTTCGTTCGCGTGGGCCGACGGTGAGGGCATGGCGTTCAAAGTCTGCACCGCGGAGGAAGGATTCGACAGGAAACGGGTCCCTCAGGCAAGGTTTACGGGTGCGCCATTGGCGCTCTATCGTTCACACCGTGAGCGACCCCGACGCATCGGATCGATCCGCGGACCATACCGTCGCGGGTCAGGCTGGGTTCAGCATCGAGGTGCTCCTGGATGACGCTCGAAAGGGCCTGATCCGTTTGGAGCCAGCGGACGCTCACCGCGCGGCGGCATCGGGGGCGATTCTCGTTGATATCCGGCCGTTGGAACAGCGAGAGCGCGACGGAACGATTCCGGGTGCGCTCGTCATCGATCGCAACGTCCTGGAGTGGCGGCTGGATCCCAGAAGCGACTTCAGGGAGCCTTCCGTCGACAGCCGGCAACGGGTTCTCATCATCTGCAACGAGGGATATTCATCGAGCCTCGCGGCGGCAACGCTGCGGCTACTCGGTCGTGATGCCACCGACGTTATCGGTGGCTTCCAGAAGTGGCGCCAGCGTGGTCTTCCGGTGGTGCACTGAGCCACCTCCTCAGCAGATGCCCCGGTCGGAACTTCCCCGGCATGATCGCTGAGACCTCAGATCCAACGGCCCGTGTGGTGAGTCCCTCGACGTCAGGAAGCAGAACGGCCTGGCAGAGCCTCCAGTTGTTGCTTGAGCCTGCGGCAGTTCTCGGGCATCTCGTTGCACGCTTGTCGCCGCAACGGTTTGCCTCCGTCTCAGCCTGGATGGGATTGTCGGTCGGGCTGCGCTATGCGGCCACCACGTCGGCGAAGCGGCGTAGGTAGAGCGGCCACCCGTCGTCCGCGTCGACCCCCTCGCGGACGGCCTCCCAGCCGTCGCCATGGCGATCGATGTTCCGATGCTCGAGCTCGACGCGCGTGCGGTCTGGCGCCTCAGCGATGAATCGCACATCGACCTCGCTGGTTTTCGCAGGATCAGTCTCGATCTGCCATTGCGGGCTGATATCCCAGCTGATCACGACTCGGTTGGGCGGGTCGTATGCGAGTACGCGAGCCCAGCGAC
>Ga0307373_10005208_pt1 | contig 21425 bp, 19 predicted proteins | sample OX2MG_FD_202534 | JGI IMG/M metagenome (GOLD analysis project Ga0307373, IMG submission 202534) | Soil microbial communities from Risofladan, Vaasa, Finland - OX-2 | ecosystem: Environmental > Terrestrial > Soil > Coastal area > Acid sulfate soil | place: Finland: Risofladan, Vaasa | collected...
CGGGGTTACCGACCGTCGCGATCTTGATGTGCTCGTGGCGGGTCTTGTGGATCGCATCCAACCCGAAGAATGTGAAGAAGATGCTCGCCTCGATCCCTTCGGCACGCGCGCCGTTCGCCATGATCAGACCCGGATAGATGCCGTCGAGCGATCCCTTCGAGACGATGATCGACACCTTCTCGATGGTCGCGGGCATGAAGGGCTTCGCAGCCGTTGTCGATTCGATTGCCATGATCGCCATGATCCTTTCCTCCTTGTCAGATGCAGCCGCGCGGCTTCGGGATTCCGGCAATTCGCGCGGCAACCTTCGCGGGGCCTTTCGGAAAGAGTTGATACAGGTCCTTGATGGACACGCCGGAGGTCTTGCCGAGCACGCGCACGGTTGGCCCGGTCCCGTTCTTCAGGTACTCGCGTCGCATGAAGCGGATCACCTGCCAGTGCTGAGGCGTGACTTCGGCGATTCCCTCGCTCGCGGCGAGTGCCGGCACCATTTCCTCAGTCCAGTCCAGCGGATCGACGAAGAACCCTTCTTCATTGCGCGCAACGTCGGTGAGGTCAACGGTTGCCACGGTCATGCTTGCCTCCTCAATGCGTCCCGGCTGGGACCCTGTGTTTCCCGGCCGCCGGCATGGCCGCCGTGATGCCGGGTATGGAATGGCCTGGCAGCAGCGCGTGCCAGTAGAACCACTGAAACATCAACTTGCCGAGGTGGTTGAGATGCGATTCCTTCAACAGCGGCAGGCCGATCGGGCCTGGGTAGTGCCCAGGGAGAGGCTCGGTCTCGTAGTTGAAGTCGATGAGCACGGCCTTGCCGAACCCGGTCTCGATAAAGCAGTTGGCGTGACCGTCGTAGCTTGCGTCCAGGCTCTGACCGGCAAGGAACCGGCGAATGTTCTCAGTGAGCACGTCGCCCTCGAAGTGCGTGACGGAGCCTGCCTTCGAAACGGGAAGACCGGCGGCGTCGCCGATGGCGAAGATCTCCGGAGCGGCACGAGACTGCAGCGTGCGCTCGTCGGTCGGGATGAAGTTCAGTTCGTCGCCAAGACCTGGCGAGCGTCCGACGAATGGAGCACCACCGTGGAGCGGAATGACCACCGCAAGATCGAACCCGACGTCGCGTCCGTCGTAGGACGTCAACGTCCCCGTCTCGTGATCGACGGATCCGGTGTTGAACTCGGTGACGACGTTGATGCCTTTCTGCTGCAGCAGCTCACCGAGTCGCCGCGAGGCAACCGGCTTCGTAAATGCGCCATCAAGCGGCGTCACATACGTGAGCTCGACGTCGTCGCGAACACCTTTCTCTCGAAGAAACCAGTCGGTGAGAAAGCAGAATTCCAGCGGTGCCACCGGGCACTTGATGGGCAGGTCGACCACGTTGACCACGATCCTTCCCGCGGTGAACTCCGCGAGGGCCGGTGCGAGAGCCCGAGCTCCGTCGATGGAATAGAACGTGAAGATGTTCTTCCCCCATCCCGGCCCGTCGAGCCCCTCGGTCTCCTCGGGCATGAGCACCGCACCGGTCGCGACGACCAGGACGTCGTACGGCAAGCTCCGGCCGCCCTCGAGCCACACCTGCCTGCGGCCCACGTCGACACGGTCGACCGTCGCTGGGAGGTACTGGATCCCTCGATGCAACTGTTCGGCGCGAGGTCTCACCAACTCGTCGGCGTCCGCCAGACCGAACGGCACGAACAGTAGCCCCGGCTGGTAGACGTGGCCGGGCGTGCTGTCAACCACCGTGATATCGATGGACGACGGCAGCATCCTGCGCAAGCGATTTGCGGTGATCGTGCCGCCAGTCCCGCCGCCGAGGATCAGAACGCGTCTTGGATCAGTCATCACTCATCCACGATCCCATCCGAGCGCGCCGGCAACTAGAGCCTAACCGCCCCTTTCCTGGATGACCTTCGACCCTGGCAGTCGCCCGGCCGGCGACGCACCCTGAAGGCGCGAACACGTCGCACTACAGGAGACTTGCCATGAGTGATCAAACGTCCGGAGCAGGGTCCCATCCCAGTCGCGGTACGAGCGGCGGCGGGATCGCGCTCGTCATCCTCGGCGTCATCAGCGCGCTGATCGCGTTCGGCCTCCTCGCGGGTGGCAGCGTGCTCATGTGGGCGGACCGCACCCAACGGGATGCAGCCGGCTACCTGACGTCCCCGACGACGCGTCTCGAATCCGCCACGTACGCAATTGCCGCAACGGATCTCAACGTCGCCGTCGACGCACCAGGCTGGCACGTCGCCACTGACGCGCTCGGCTCGGTTCGCATCGTCGCAACGGACAGGTCGTCCACCGCGATCTTCATCGGCATCGCACCGGCAGCTGACGTTCAGACGTATCTCAACGGAACAGCGTATGACCAGCTGCGCGGATACTCCATGTTCCCGGGAACCCCCGCGTACACGAGGCACATCGGTGGAGCCCCGACGGCTCCCGGTGAGCAGCATTTCTGGCGGGCGAACATCGCCGGGGTGGGCACGCAGTCGCTGACGTGGAAGGTCGAGAGTGGCCGCTGGGCTCTCGTGCTCATGAACCTCGACGCATCCTCCGGAGTCAGGGCTGCGGTCTCGGTGGGTGCGACCGCCCCGTTCCTGTTCGCGCTCGGGCTCGGGCTGTTGATCGGAGGCGGCATCGCGCTGCTGGTCGCCTGTCTGCTTCTCTTCGGCGGGACCGGTATGCTCCGGCGAGGGGGTGGGTCGCAATCTCGCGAAAGCTCGGTGAATCCTTCGCCCGCACCGGCCGGCGCGCCACCGCCACCACCACCTGCGTTCCCACTGCCCCCACCGGTACCTGTCCCGAGCGGCACCGGTCACGCGCTCCGAATCGAGGGCCGTCTCGATGCGTCGCCGAGCCGCTGGCTGTGGCTCGTCAAATGGTTCCTCCTCATCCCGCACCTCATCGTGCTGGTGTGCCTCTACGTGGCGGCAATCGTGCTCACCGTCGTCGCGTTCTTCGCGATCCTCTTCACCGGTCGCTACCCACGCTCGATCTTCGACTTCAACGTCGCCGTCCTACGCTGGTCGTGGCGTGTCGGCTTTTTCGGGTACAGCGCCCTCGGCACGGACCGTTACCCACCGTTCACGTTCGATGTCGCGGGCGACTATCCGGCGACTCTCGACGTCAAGTATCCGGAGCACCTTTCCAGAGGGCTCGTGCTCATCAAGTGGTGGTTGCTCGCCATACCGCACTACCTGATCGTTGCGCTGCTGGTCGGGGGCACGACGGTGGCGGTACACGGTGCGTATGTGACAGCAGTGTCCGTGCCGTACTCGGGTCTGATCACGCTGCTCGTGCTCGTTGCGGCGGTGGCGATGCTGTTCACCAAGCGCTATCCCGCCGGGATCTTCGACCTGGTCATGGGACTGAACCGGTGGGTCTACCGCGTGCTCGTGTACGTACTGCTGCTCCGCGACGAGTACCCGCCGTTCCGGCTCGACATGGGCGGCCAAGAGCCGTCGTCGATGCCGGGAGCCCCGCATCCGGCGCCGTTTCAGCCGCTCGGCAGGTCGTCGGCGGCATCCGGTCTGAACGGCTGATAAGGAGGACCGCCATGCACCGTTCTGCGCGAATCCGAGCCCTGTACGGTTTGAACCTCTTTCTCGGACTCACCGCCGTTGCCGGAGGCGCCGCGCTGCTCACCGGCTTGATCAAGATGCCGCTCAGCGCCCTCGCGGGGAGCCCGTTCACTGACTTCACGGTGCCCGCGATCCTCCTGGCGGCGGTCATTGGGGGCACGAGCCTCCTGGCCGCGTGGCTGGTGCATCTCCGCCTCAGCCTCGGCGCCCGGATGTCCGCTGTCGCCGGCGGAGCGATCGTCATCTTCGAGATCGTCGAGTGGAACATCATCGGCTTCGCGTGGTTGCAGGCCGCCTACATCGGGATCGGCATCGCGATCCTGGCACTCGCCGCGTGGACCCAGATGGAACAACTCCTCGACTCGGTGTCAGCGCAAGAGCCCGGACACCTCGCTCGCTAACTCGCTGCAAACGGCCGGTGCGCAGCTTCGGCAAGGACACATCCCGAACCGCGGCACAGCCGCCTGAGGCGATCCGAAGAACCCGAGGACGATACTCACCCGCTGGAGGTGATGATGTGCGGATGGCATCGCGCGACACGGCATACCACCCGGGTGACGTCATGAGCGACGCGGAGACCGACGCGCTGATCAGGTACTGGAGCGCGGCGAACTACCTGACAGTCGCGCAGATCTATCTGCTGTCAAACGCGCTCCTTCGGGAGCCGCTCAAGCCCGAACACATCAAGCCACGGCTGCTCGGGCACTGGGGGACGTCGCCGGGTCTGAGCCTCGTCTACGCGCACCTGAACAGGCTGATCCGCCGCCACGATGTCAACGCGATCTACGTGACCGGGCCGGGTCACGGCGGGCCTGCGCTGGTCGCAAACGTGTACCTGGAGGGAACGTACAGCGAGGTCTATCCGGATGTCTCACGCGATGCATCGGGCATGACGCGGCTGGTGCGTCAGTTCTCGACACCGGGCGGGATCCCGAGTCACGTGAGCGTCCCGACACCCGGTTCCATTCACGAGGGCGGCGAGCTCGGGTACGCGCTCATTCACGCGTTCGGCGCTGCCTTCGACAATCCGGATCTCCTTGTGGCCTGCGTCGTCGGCGACGGTGAAGCAGAGACCGGGCCGCTGGAGGGCTCATGGAAAGGAGTGCGCTTTCTCAACCCGGCTCGGGATGGCGCCGTCCTTCCGATCCTCCACCTCAACGAGAACAAGATCTCGGGCCCGACCGTCCTCGGTCGTGCACCGGACGATGACGTTCGCGGGCTGCTGCATGCGCACGGGTACGCAGTGCGCGAGGTTGCCGGCACCGACCCGACGATGGTGCACCGCGACTTCGCGAAGGCACTGGACGAGTCGTACGCGCGCATCCGTCAGATCCAGCATGCCGCGCGCTCCGAGCACCAGGTCGGCCGTCCGCGCTGGCCCGCAATCATTCTGCGGACCCCCAAGGGCTGGACCGGCCCGAAGGAGGTCGACGGAGTTCGTGTCGAGGGGACCTGGCGCGCTCACCAGGTGCCACTCGTCGACCCGAAGTCCAATCCGGAGCATCTACGACAACTGGAGGCGTGGCTTCGGTCGTATCGGCCCGAATCGCTTTTCGATGAACGGGGACGTCTCGTCCGGGAGCTGGAGGAGCTGGCCCCGTTGGGTGATCGAAGAATGGGTGCCAACCCACACGCGAACGGAGGCCTTCTGCTGCGCGACCTCGTCCTCAGAGACTACGCGACATATGCCGTCCCCGTTGCACAACACGCTACGACCAGCGCCGAATCAACCCGGCAGTTCGGGATCATGCTTCGAGACGTCTTCACCGACAACCGTGAAGCTGCAAACTTTCGGCTCTTCTGCCCCGACGAGACCAACTCGAACAGGCTTGGCGCGGTCTTCGATGTCGAAAGCCGGTGCCTCATGGATCCCACCAAAGACGACGACATCCACGTTCGACCCGACGGCCGGGTCATGGAAGTGCTCTCCGAGCATCTGTGTCAAGGATGGTGCGAGGGCTACATCCTCACGGGGCGTCACGGCGTGTTCGCCACCTACGAGGCGTTCGCGATGGTGTCAGCGTCCATGGCGATTCAACACGCCAAATGGCTCGAGGCCGCGCACGGTTTGCAGTGGCGCGCGCGGATCGCCTCGCTCAACATCCTGCTGACATCGACGTGCTGGCGTAACGACCACAACGGCTTCAGCCACCAGGGCCCTGGGCTCATCGACACGATGGTGTCGATGAGTGGCAACGTTGTCCGGCTCTACCTGCCGCCGGACGCCAACTGCCTGCTTTCCGTCGCCGACCATTGCCTGCGTAGCCGCGGATACGTGAACCTGATCGTCATCGACAAACAGCCGGAGTTGCAGTACCTCAACCTCGATGAGGCACGCGCCCATTGCGCCGACGGTGTCGGAATCTGGGAGTGGGCGAGCACGTCCCTCGGCTACGAGCCGGACATCGTCATCGCGTGCGCCGGCGACATCCCCACGCTCGAGGCTCTTGCGGCGACCGCATTGCTTCGCGAGTGGCTGCCGGATCTGCGGGTACGCTTCGTCAACGTCGTCGACCTCATGACTCTCGTACCGTCCCGGTATCACCCGCATGGTTTGAGCGCGGACCGCTTCCGGGAGGTCTTCACCGACACCGGCGAAGTGATCTTCGCCTTCCACGGCTATGCGCGGGCGCTGCATCAGCTCGTGCACGGGCGGCCCAACGACCAGCGGTTCCACGTGCACGGGTTCACCGAGCAGGGGACGACAACCACGCCGTTCGACATGGTCGTGCTCAACGAGATGAGCCGGTATCACCTTGCGCTGCACGCGATCGACAGGCTGCGGACCCCACCGCCGAAGGCCGCGGAGCTTGCCGCTCACTGTGAGGCGATGCTCGAGCGGCATCACAAGTACGTGCGGGAGAACTTCCAGGACATGCCGGAGATTCGTGACTGGGTCTGGCCGTTCTGACGAGTGGTGGGATGAACATCCTCGTCGTCAACGCGGGGTCGAGCAGCCTGAAGCTGAGCGTCATCGGCAAGGACGAAGCGACACTCGCTGAGACAGAGTTCGAGGGCGCGCCGGAGGGCGCCACGCACGACGGTGCGCTGCTTCATTTCATCGATGCGCAGCGAGACCTCGGCGCAGCCGGTCACCGCATCGTGCACGGAGGCGCTGTGCTGCGCGCACCCGTGATCGTGGATGATGCGGTTCGCGCGCAACTCGAAACGACGGCGCGGCTGGCGCCCCTGCATGTCCCCCCCGCGCTCGCCGTCCTCGACAAGGTGCGTGGGTACACGAGCCTGACGCAGGTTGCGTGCTTCGACACGGCGTTTCACGCGTCACTCCCCGCTGCGGCGACAACCTATGCAATTCCACTCTTGTGGCGCGAGGATTTCGGTATCCGGCGGTACGGGTTCCACGGGCTTTCGTGCGCGTGGTCCCTGCGCCGCGCCGCGTCGCTGCTCGGACGGCCTCCAGCGTCGCTTCAACTCGTGGTGGCGCACCTCGGCGCGGGCGCATCCGTGACCGCTATCCGAGACGGTCACAGCGTCGACACGTCGATGGGCTTCACGCCGCTCGAAGGGCTCGTCATGGCGACGCGGAGTGGGAGTGTCGATCCGGGCGCCCTGCTCTACATGCAGACCCACGGCGGGATCGGGCCGGCGGCCATGAACGACACGCTCGAACGGGCTTCGGGGACCCTCGGTCTCGCCGGCAGCGCCGACATGCGCGAGATCCTCGCGAGGGGCGACGCGAACGCCGCGCTGGCGCGCGACGTCTACGTACACCGCGCACGGGCCTTGCTGTCCGGAGTTGCCGCTTCGCTCGATCGCCTCGACGCGATCGTGTTCACCGGCGGCGTCGGCGAGAACGCCGGCGAGATCCGCAGCCGAATCTGCGCAGGTCTCGGTGTCCTTGGCGTCGTCACACCGGCTGGAACGACCGTGCCCCACTGCGATGCGGTAATCAGTGCTCCGACCGCGGATGTGGCGATCCTCGTCGTCCGGGCCCGCGAGGACCTGGAGATCAGTCGAGAGGTTCGCGAGCTGATCGATCGGTAGGGTCGCCGCTTGAACGCGCCGTGGTCACCGGTTCGCGAGCCGCAAGGACGCACCAGCGCCGGCATTGGTGATCGTTGATCGGTGTTCGGTGGAGGTACCGGCACGCCTCGGCCCCGGGCTGCCCGCCGTGGGCGGACACCGGTTCGTACCTGCCACATCCCTGAACGGAATCGGAGCCATAGGGGCATCCGTGCCCGGTGACCGTGATCTCCGCCCTCGGGCTCCCGCCTGGGTCTCCCACGCATTGAGCATGGCTGCGGCGGCGGCGTCTCGCCAGAGGCTTTTGTCACAATGGGCATGGGTCACGCGACAGGTCAGGTCGGGACGGCTGGCACTGGGCGACGCGCGACCGCCAGTGGCAGTATCTTCGGCATTGCTGCCGACAGAAGAGCAGCCGGTTGGAGACCTTGCCCGATGGCCACCGCACAGCGATCAGTCTCACCGCTCTGTACGCGACCGGACAGACCACGCGCCCGGAAAGCGTTCAACGTCACACCCGCGTGAGGGGCTTTGGAGGAGGAACATGCGCGCGATAGCGCTCGTCGACGTCGCATCCACGGTGCTCCCTGCGGGTGCGGGCAAATGAATGAGCCGGCCCCCTATTTCCACTGGGGCTTCATCCTCATCTCCCTGCCGAATCTCGTCCTGATCGGTGTGATGGTCCTGCTGTTCGTCGTGGCGCTCATCGCCCCGTTTCCGGGGCACGGCCACATTGAGGAAGGACGCGATGACCAGTGACGCGCTGACTCCGTCCCCGAAGGCGGGCGCCGAGGCGTCGACGCCCGCACCCGAGCCCGGCTGGACCGCGGCGATCCGCAGGCGCGTCGAGAAGACGCTCCCCATCACCGAGCTCTTGCCAACCCGTCAGCCCGCGTACATAGGCTCATGGGTGTACGCGTTCGGCGTCATCACCATTGCGGCGCTGTTCTGGCTCGTCCTCAGTGGCGTGCTGCTGGCGTTCTTCGGGTCAGCCTGGTGGCACATCTCCCCCGTCGGGAAGTTCTTCAACAGCACCCACTTCTGGTCGGTCCAGATGTTCTTCATCTTCATGGTCCTGCACCTCTGGGGCCAGTACTGGGGCGCCGGCTGGCGTGATGGCCGCGCCACCACATGGATGGTGGGGGTCGTCATCTTTCTCGTGAGCGTCGTGACCGCGTTCACCGGCTATCTCATCCAGCAGAACTTCGCCTCCCAGTGGATCGCGGTGAACGCCAAGGACGGGATCAATTCGACCGGCGCCGGCGGCCTGTTCAATGTTCTCAACTTCGGCCAGCAGTATGGATTGCATGTCATGCTGCTTCCGATCGGCGTGACGCTTCTCGTCGTGCTCCATGTCATCCAGGTTCGAAGCCGCGGGGTGGTGCGCCCCATCGGCGATCCGGTGACCGCCGATGACGCGGGAGTCGGAGCATGAGCCGCGGAACGCGCCGGCACATGGACAAGGCCACGTACTACCGCGGCGTCAGGATGATGCCGTACGACCTCATCAAGGAGCTGGCCATCGCGATGGTCGGCGTCCTCGTGGTGGTCCTCGTCCTGTCGGTGACACTGTCGTCCCCCGACGTTCCATCGGTCACCATCCAGAGTTGGGCCAAAGCGGATCCGGTCGACTTCGTCACCACGGCGACGTCCGAGCTCGCGGGAACGTCAGGTGTCGCGACCTACGGGCCGCCGTACAACAACCAAAACGGCGCCGTGCAGACCCTCTGGTTCCTTGACCCGCAGGAGTGGGCCGGCGTCCATGTGGCGACCAACGCCGCAAACGATTTCGTGCTCTCGCCACTCAAGCAGAGCACGCTGGGCGACAGCGAGCTCGCCGGTGCGCTGACAACGTACGACGGTGCGGGAAGCGACCAGCAGACGACCTGGCTGACCAACTACAGCGACGCCCTCGCGAAGGCGACGGTCAACAGCGACGGCGCGGTTGTGGTCCCCAGTGGCGAGTACGGCCCGGTGCCGGTGATGATGGCCCGCATGCTCGCGCTGGGACGGTCGGGCGGCCTCGACGCTTTGCTCCTCTCGAGCGACCACTTCTACCAGACCGACTTCAGCAAGGCCCTCCTGTTCCTCGGTGACGGTGGCTACCTCGGGAACCTGGCGTCAGCGCAGAACCTGACCGGCGACCAGTGGGGAATGATGAATGAGACGGGGCGCTATCCCGGGCAGGCATGGCTCTGGCTCTACACGATGTGGTATCAGATCCCGCCGTTCAACTCCGACACCGGCTTCCTCGGCGTCAGCAGCGCAAACACGGACCTGGCGGTGGTTGGGATGATGCTCGTTCTCAGCGTCCTCCTCCTCCTCGTTCCGTTCATCCCGGGGCTCCGTGATATCCCGCGCTGGATACCCATTCACCGGCTCATCTGGCGCCGTCACTACGCGACGATGCCAAAGGCGCCGGGCGGCGACACGGTCCGAACGTAGCGGGCTGGAGTGCCGGGGCACTTCAGCCAATCAGGCGACGATCCGCATACCTCGTCGCATTGCGAGGTATGCGGCGAAGGTGCCCCCAACCCCCAGGACCGCGAGGTAGATGATGCTGCCCGTGAGCGGCATGGACAGGTACGGCGTTCCGTAGGCGTCGAAAACCGAGATCCGACTTGCCCAGCTCGGCCATGCGAGCAGCCCGGCGAACGTCGTGAGAAGGAAGCATGCGATGAGCAGGCCGCCGGTGATCCCGGTCGCCGCAGCGCTTCTGAGGAGCGTGACGATGAGGAGGCCGGCGCCGCCGATTGCAAAGCTCAACAGCACCACATCGAAGAAGGTGCGGATCAGGCCGCCGGCGTCCACCGCGTACCCCCCGATCTGAGCTCCGACAGACGTACCGGCGACGATGGCCCCACCGATCATCGCCGCAAGGACAAGCGTCGTGGCGGTGCGTTCCATCAGGAACCTGCCCATCGACACCGCCTGCGTGAGCACAGCGTCGTTGCGATGCTGTGTCGCATCACTCGCCCACCTCGCCACCTGTGCGACGGCGAACCCGGCCACCAACAGCGCCGTGAACGAGAGGAAGAACGAGAGGTACTGATCCGTCGTCAGGAAGGTGCCGTGGCTCTGCAGGAGCTTCCCCAAGGCTCCGCCACTGTCCTCGACGATGCGGATCGCGGATGGAACCACCGCCGCCTCCACTGCGGTGAACGCGGCGATCGCGATCACCCACGACGCGATGCCCACCGGTTGGTCGGCGATCCAGTTCAGCCACAGCGTCCTGCGCCACACCGTGCTCGGCCGGAACGTGAAGTCGGCAGGGCGTGAGTGGTGTGCACGAGCCAGGCTGACATCGCCGATGTCCCTTCGAAGGTAGAGCCGCCACGCAACCGCGCCTACCACCAGCGCGGCGATGACGAGCGTGGCCATTGATGCCACGTCGAACGTCGTCCCGGCGAGCGTTCGCGCGTTCACGTAGTAATAGAACGGCGAGAGGTAGCGAAGGAACGTGAGCGCGCCGAGACTGTCGTACATGTTGGCGATGAAGAACGATGCCACCAGATACCCCGCGGTCACGCCCGACGCGCTGCGGGCCGCCTGGAAGAACTGCGAGACAAGCAGGCCGATCGCGAAGGACAGCAATCCGACGAGGCCGAACGCAACGCACTGTCCCAGCGCCTCGAGCGCGAACTGCACGCCCGACAGCGCCCCGCCGATCGCCGTGAAGACGAAGATGAGCGCGACGACGACGCTCAACGCGATCAGGAATCCGGCGACGCGGTCGCGGAAGATCGCGTTGCGTGACCGGCCCGCCGCGAACCAGAGGTCATAGATCCCCTTGCTCTCGGAGCCTCTGAGGATTTGCGCGCCCTCGATCGCTGCGTAGATGGCAACCAGCAGAGCGATGTCGGGAAAGATCTTGTAGCTCAGGTATCCGCCGACGGTGTCGAGCCGGTCGACCGGACCGGTCAGAAACTGGAAGCTCTTGGCGACAGGGGTTGCCGCGGTCGCGAGTGCCTGGAGACCTCCGCCGATTGCTTTCGCGGCCGCAACGTAGGCGGGACCAAGAACGGCCACGGACACCCCGAAGCCCACGCCGAGTGCGAGCATCCCCAACCGATGGCTTCGGAACGCCCAGGGGATGAGACTACGGTTGCGTGGGCTGTCCATACTCCGACAGAAAGACCTCTTCCAGACTCATCTCCGTCGAGTCCAGGGACACGACGACAGCCGGCATGAGCGCTTCGAGCAGCGGTTCCATGGCGCCGGTCACGGTGCACTGCAGTCGATGGTCCGACACCACCACATCGGCCACGCCTGGGATCCTCGCGAAGCGCTCGCTGTCGATCGGTTGTTGCACGGTCGCGTCGATGCGCCGGATGTGGCTGATGCGCAACTCCTCCATCGTGCCGACCTGCCGCAACTCCCCGTCGTGCACGACACCGATCCGGTCGCAGATCTCCTGCACTTCGGGCAACACGTGCGACGAGAGGAAGACCGTCGCGCCGCGCTCGCGCGCCTCTTTGACCAGATCTCTGAAGATCTGCTGCATCAGTGGGTCGAGTCCCGTGGTCGGCTCGTCGAGCAACAGAAGTTGAGGGTTGTGCATGAATGCCTGGATCAGCCACACCTTCTGCTTGTTCCCGTGCGAATAGGTGCGGTACTTGCGATGCAGGTCGAGGTCGAAACGTTTCGCCAGTTCGGTAATCCGGTTGGGGTCGACGCCGCCGCGGAGGTGCGCGAGGAGATCCAGGATCCGCTCGCCGGTCTGGTTCGGATACTCCGGCGCCTCTCCCGGAAGGTACCCCGTGAGCGCGCGGATCTTGACACCGTCGCGTTGCGTGTCCATCCCGAAGATGCTCGCGCGCCCACGGTCCGGCCGCAGCAGATCCATCAGCAACCGTAGCGTGGTCGTCTTGCCGGCTCCGTTCGGGCCGATATAGCCGAAGGCCTCACCCTTGACGACCTCGAGATTGAGGCCGAAGAGGCCGCGATGCTGACCGTAGTCCTTGGTCAGCCCCTCGGTTTCAACTGCACCGGTCACGAGGCGTTCCCCTCGCCATGAATCGTCATTGATACCAGCAGCGAATCAGCTCGCCGTCGATCCGCAGGGATCCTTCCCGAATGCCGAGGACCCGCTCATACGCCTCTGCGTACGCGCCAAGGAGACGCTCGACCTCCTCGAGCGTCACGAGGTTGGACCGCCGAGCGATGAAGAGTTCGGTAGCCAGGAGGTTCGCGGCATACATGAGTGAGACGAGCACGAGCGCCGCGTCGTCGGGCGCGCGTACGGCAAAGGCGCCCTCGCGCTTGCCCTGCGCGATGATGGAGCCAAGCACCGGTGCGAGGTCCTGGACCATGCGCTGGCGGAGTTTCTCCCGCACGAGCGCGTTGTCGTCTGACAACCAGATCTCGGCAATCCCGAGCATGAGATCCCTGCGCTCCGCCTTCCAGTCGGCGATCCCCGAGAACACGTGCTGCAGCTTCATCAGCCCCGAGAGCGAGGGATCGTTGACCGTCGAATCGAGGGATGCGATTGCCGCGTCCCCGATGCGCGTGACAACTGCTTCGAGCAGTTGCTGCTTCGACTCGAAGTAGTGGTAGAACGCGCCGCGTGATGATCCGACCCCGTCCAGGATGTCCTGGATGCTCATCTGCTCGTATGCCTTCGTCTGAATCAGACGCTGAGCCACGTCGATGAATGCGTCGCGCCGGAGCGTCTGCTCCGCCAGGTTGACCGACCGCGACATCAGCACCTCCATAGACCGACTGTCGGTCTAAGAATACTCGGAGGAAGGCCCGGTGTGAACGCTCGTCAGCGGCCGCTCACGACCAATCGTTCTTCTCGCGGTTCCTCATGTTGCGGCGAGCCATGAACGCCGCAGCCTCGGCTCGCCGTGACAGCCCGAGCTTCAGCAGAATGTTCGACACGTAGTTCTTCACCGTCTTCTCGGCAAGGAAGACCTTCTCCGCGATCTGCCGGTTGGTCATCCCCTCGGCGACCAGATCGAGGATCTTCCGCTCCTGTGCCGTCAGGTCCCTGATGCCATCGTTAGCCTCGGATCCCTCACCGCGCAGGCGCGCCAGCACGCGAGCGGTGACCGTTGGATCCAGGAGCGAGTCCCCCCGGGCAACCTGCTGGATCGCGCCGACGAGATCCCCGCCTCGGACCTGCTTCAGAACGAAGCCAGAGGCGCCGGCCATGATCGAACTGAACAGCGCCTCGTCGTCCGAGTGGGCAGTGAGCATGAGCACCTTGGTGTCCGGAAACGCGGAACGGATATCCCGACAGGCCTCGATGCCCGAGCGACCCGGAAGACGCACATCCATGATCACCACGTCAGGACGATCCGCGGACACCGCCTTGAGCGCCGCGTCGGCGTCGCCTGCCTCGGCGATGACGCGTATCCCACCCACACCGTCAAGGATGCTGCTGAGGCCCCGCCGGACCAACTCGTGGTCGTCGCACAGCAGCACCCGGATCACCTTGTCATCGGGCACGACTGCACTCTAGCAGCGGAACGGTGGGTCGGCCGGACCAACGGCCGTAAAGCTCGTGACCTTTTGCTCTGGCCGCGCCACCCACGACCCGACATGATCGAGCGTGGGAACTCATGAACACCATGCTCATCCACGACTTTGCTTACGTCCCCGTCGCCGCGGCGAGGGTACGCGACCGCATTCTCGCCAACCACGGCGAATGGCTCGGGCCTCTGGCCGCCGCCGCCGCCGGCGCGGGCGAGGCGCTCCGGCTCCGGATTGGCCCGTTGGAGGCGCTGCCGATGCTCGGCAAGACGGTGACTGTGCACGTCGGGCAACCGATAGCGCGAGGCGAGGTCACCGTCGTGCCGTTGACGTGGCAGGCCACCAACGCGCCAGGACTATTCCCCGTGCTGAGCGCCGATCTCGAGGTCGCGGCCCTTGGGGAAGACCTCACCCAGCTGACCCTTCAGGGGAGGTATGACCCGCCGCTCGGCGCAGTCGGGCAGCGAATCGACCGGCTCCTCATGCACCGAGTTGCGGAAGCCAGTGTGCGAAGCTTCCTCGGCCACCTCGCAGAGCGCCTCTCGGCGCTCGAGGATGTCAGCTCGGGCATCCTCGGCTGAGCTCCCACCTCGCCGGCATGCGCCACCACCCAACTCCGGTCGGCCCGAGGCAGGAGGACGGGCGCGGCTATGATCGGCTGCGATGGCAGTGAGCGGTACCCGGGCAGAGCGCCTGCTGGAGACGGGTCTCGCGCTCGCCGCAGAGCTGTCGCTCCCGGCACTGCTCCAGCAAATCACGGAAGTCGCGGTTGAGATCACCGAAGCCCGATACGGAGCGCTCGGCGTGCTGTCGAAGGACGGATCGGGACTTTCAGACTTCATTACTGCGGGGATGACTCAGGCCCAGCGCGCGGAGATCGGTGCCCTTCCTCGGGGCGAAGGGATCCTCGGTGTGCTCATACGCGAGCCCGAGCTTCTCCGGCTGAGGTCGATCGCTTCACATCCACGATCATCAGGTTTCCCACCACACCACCCGCCGATGCACTCATTCCTCGGAGCCCCGATCCGCGCCCACGGACGCGTCTTCGGGAACCTCTATCTCACCGAGAAGACGGGATCGGATGAATTCACCGAGGACGATGCATCAGCGGTCCTCGTCCTGGCCACACAGGCCGGGGTCGCCATCGCCAACGCGCAGCTCTACACCGAACTGCGTCTGCGCGAGCGCTGGGTGGACTCCGTTCGCGAGGTGGCGACAACGCTCCTTGCGGGGGACACCCCCAAGGCGACTCTGCAGCTTGTCGCACGTCACGCCCGAGAGCTCGCCGACGCCGATATGGCAACCATCAGCGTCCCAGAGGCGGGCGGCCTTCGCATCATCGTCGCGGATGGGGTGGGCGAAGGCGAATTGCTGAACGTCGAGGTACCCCTGGCGGGGTCACTGTCGTCGGAGGTCATCCGCACGGAGCAGACGCTGCTCGTCGAGGATGCCAGCAGATCCATGCTGACGCAGCCAATGGTGAGCATCGCCGGTGTCGGGCCGATGATCCTTGTCCCGCTCGCCTTGCGCACCAGTTCCACGGGTGTGCTGGCGATTGGGCGGCGAGCCGGTCGTCCCGTCTTCACGACATCGGACCTCCCCGTTCTCGAGAGCTTCTCCGAACAGGCAAGCCTCGCTCTCGAGTACGCCCGCGCCCAGTCTGAGGTCTCGCGGCTGGGCATGGTCGAGGATCGCGAACGTATCGCCAGAGATCTGCATGACGGCGTGATCCAGTCGCTGTTCGCCGTGGGGCTCGGCCTCCAGAACACGGCCGCACTCGTCGGCGATACGCGACTCGCCGATCGTATCCAGCAGTACGTCACGGAGATCGACCGCGTTATCGGCGACGTGCGCAGCTACATCTTCGGTTTGCGACCGAGCGTCCTCATGCCCGGCAATTTGACCAGCACGATCGAGCAGCTCGCCCATGAGATGCAGGAACGCACCGGCGTCACGGTTGTCGCCGACGTTGACATCACACTCGAGTCCGAGCTCTCGGGCGTTACCGGACAGATCGCGCACATCGTGCGCGAGGCGCTCTCCAATATCGGTCGACACGCGGAGGCGGCGACGTGCCGGATCACCATCCGCAGAGATGGTGAGAACGCCGTCGTTGAGGTTGATGACGATGGCCAGGGGTTCGACATCGAGCAGGCTCACCGCGGGATGGGCATGGGAAACCTCGCGGAGCGCGCCGCATCCATTCACGGAACGCTGAACGTGGAATCGGAGCCCGGACATGGCACGGTGATCCGGCTCACCATTCCGCTCTGAGCGCTGACCCTGACCCGCGGCGCGTCCGGCTCGCTCAGATCTCCGGGATGCGACGTCCTGTGATGGCTTCGATCGTGATGCGTATCCAGTGCTCTGGAGAGGCGACCGCCCACGACTTGAGCGATCCTCGGCGGAGCCGTTCAAGCACATCCGGGTTGGTGACCTCGCTCGCCGTGCCCGACACCAGGACGCTCCAGCCACTGTGATACAGCGAGCGACTCGCATCCACTTCGAAGGCTACTGCAGCGCCGCCTCGCAGCATGCTGAGCTTGGTGCCCGAACGTGTACAGAAGAAGATTTCGCCGTTCTCGACGAGGTAGTTCACTGGGAGAACCAGGACGTGGCCCTCGGACACGAATCCCACGCGCCCGACGAAGGAATGCATCTCCAACAGGCGGCGCGACTCGGCTTCGTCGAGCTCCTCAACACGAGTGCCGATACCACTCATGGGTCCAAATCTTAGGTGTACGGTGCACGGATGCGTCGGGATGCGAACCGATGACGGAAGCGCCTGCTTCAGACTTTCCGACTGCTTGGGCATTCGATGCGGTCCTGTCCGATGGGGGAACCGTGCACGTCCGTCCCATCCGGCCAGACGACGGCGACGCGCATCGGGAGTTCTTCCGTCAGCTCTCGCCGGAGAGCGTGTACTTTCGCTTCTTCGGTCCCAAAGCTCAGCTCACCGATGCTGAGGTCAAGCGTTTCACGACTATCGACTACCACGACCGGATGGCATTCGTCGCGTTCCTCGGTGAGGACATCATCGCCGTGGGTCGGTACGATCGGCTGCCGAGCGGCCAGGAGGCGGAGGTGGCCTTCACCGTCGCGGATGAACACCGGGGACGAGGCCTGGCAACACTGCTGCTCGAGTACCTCGCCTCGTATGCAAGCGACAACGGGATCACCCGCTTTTCCGCAGACACGTTGCTGGAGAACCGCCGGATGCTCGACGTCTTCAGAGCAGCCGGGTTTCGCAGCGAATCGCATTCGATGGCATACGGCGTCGTGCATCTCGCGTTCGACATCGAACCCTCCGGGGCGTCGCTCGCGGCGGCTGAACGCCGGGCGTGGACGGCGGGTGTGCACAGCATCGCGCGGATCCTCAAGCCGCGTTCTGTCGCGGTGATCGGGGCCGGACGAGACCCGAATGGCATCGGCCACGCCGTGCTCCGCAACCTGATCCAGGGTGGCTTCCGCGGACCGCTCTATCCAATCAATCCCAACGTGGATCAACTGCTCGGCCTGGCGTGCGCTCCCAGTGTCGAAGGAGTTGAAGGGCACGTTGACCTGGCGGTGCTTGCCGTCCCCGCGTCACGCTGTCTTGAGGCGGTCGACACCTGCGTACGAAAGGGCGTCCATGGCCTCGTGGTGATCACCTCAGGGTTCGCCGAGATCGGCGGGGCAGGTGCCGATCTCCAGAAGGAGGTGCTGCATCGCGCCCATCGAGGCGGCATGCGCGTGGTCGGTCCGAACTGCTTCGGTGTCATCAACACCGCCGCAGACGTTCACCTGAATGCCACGTTTGCCTCCGAGGTGCCGGTGCCGGGGAATGTCGCGTTCGCCTCACAGTCGGGCGCCCTCGGGATCGCCATCCTCGAGCAGGCGATGTCCACGGGGCTCGGCGTCTCCAGCTTCGTCAGCATGGGCAACAAGGCGGACGTCAGCAGCAACGATCTGCTTCGCTACTGGCATCAGGACGGTGAGACGAAGGCCATCCTCCTCTACCTCGAATCGTTCGGTAACCCACGCGCCTTTGCTCGTGTGGCGCCCGTCGTCTCCGCGACCACGCCGATCGTCGCGGTCAAGTCAGGTCGAAGCGCGGCGGGGTCTCGTGCAGCGGCGTCGCACACAGCCGCACTCGCGAGTCCCGACGCGGTCGTCGACGCGCTCTTCCGACAAGCCGGGGTGATCCGCGTCGACACGCTGGAGGAGCTCATCGACTGCGGCGCGCTCCTGGCCCTCCAACCCGCGATGGACGGACGCGACCTCGCCATCATCGGCAATGCCGGAGGCGCAGCTGTGCTCGCCGCGGATGCCTGCGAGGCGGCGGGACTCCGCGTTCCGGAATTCGACGCCGAGACCCGCGACGCTCTTCGAGCGATCGCGGGTCCAAACGCCGGCGTCAGCAATCCGGTTGACCTCGGAGCCGGCGCGACACCGCAGCTGTTCGAGGGGGCGCTCCGCGCCGCTTTCGGCACTCGCGTGGCGGGTGCGGTCGTTATCCTCGCGCCCGTCGCTACCGCGAGTCTCGCCGAAGTGGCCGAGGCGATCACGAGGGTGCCGAGCCGCGGCCGCCCCGTCGTGCTCGTCCACCTCGGCGCCAATTCGCCGGCGCCGACCCGGGGCGACAGCAACACCGTCATCCCGACATATGCCTTTCCCGAACGTGCCGTACGCGCGCTCGGCCGTATCGCCAGCCACTCGGACTGGAAGCGCCGGCCGATCGGCGCGGTCCCGACCTTCCCGGCCGTCGACCTTGCCACCGGTCGCGAAGTGGTTGAGGCTCATCTCGCGGAGCATCCCGACGGCGGATGGTTGTCACCCCATCGCTGTGTGGAGCTCCTGCAAGCCTTCGGCATCTCATGCGTCGCAGAACGAGCGGTGGCTTCAATGGACGAAGCCGCGGACGCGGCCGGTGCGTTGGGATTCCCGGTCGTCCTCAAGGCGACGGGAGACCGGATCCTCCACAAGTCAGACGTCGGCGGGGTTGTTATGGGTCTGGACGCCCCGGACCAGGTCCGAACCGCGTTTGCGACGATGGCCGAGCGCCTTGGCGATTCGATGCAGGGCGCGCTCGTGCAGCCGATGCTCCGCGGTGTCGAGCTGATCGCTGGACTGGTGTCGGACCCCCTGTTCGGACCGGTCGTGATGTTCGGCAGTGGTGGCACGGCCGTTGAGCTGTTCGCAGACCGTGTGCTCCGCATCCTGCCGCTCACCGACCAGGACGCCCGCGAGATGGTTCGCTCGATTCAAGGAGCCCCGCTGCTCTTTGGACATCGGGGTTCGACCCCATCAGACGTGTCCGCGGTTGAGAACGTCGTGCTGCGGATCGCCCGCCTCGCGGATGACCTGCCGCAACTCGCCGAGATGGATCTGAATCCGCTGATCGCCACTCCAACCGGCGCCGTCGTGGTCGACGCCCGGATACGCGTCGTCCCCTGGCACCCCCACAGCGAGACAGAGGTGCGCCGCCTCCGCTGAGATCGGCAGGGTGCCGAAAGACCCTGGTGGGGCGGGCATCCTGACCGCGGATGACCCATGCGAGGCACCGCGAAGGTGGTGGCTTCCGCCTCTGTTGCGCAGTGGTGGTGCGGCGTGACGATGAGTGCACGGTCAGATGGCCGCAAAGACAACTTCAAGGAGCAACGCCATGACCACAGGAATGCGCTGGCGGATCTTCGTCCTCCAGGTCGGCCTCATCGGCATCCTCGCCTTCGTCGCAGGATTTGCCTTCTGGGGCAGCAACTTCGCGACCAACCAGGTCCAGACACAACTCGCCGCCCAGAAGATCTCCTTCCCCGCGGCCAACTCCCCTGCCATCAAGGCGCTCCCCGCCGCTGATGCCTCAGCCATGACGGTCTACGCCGGTCAGCAGCTGACCACCGGTGCGCAGGCCGAGACCTACGCGGACCACTTCATCGGCGTTCATCTCAATGAGATCGCTGGTGGCCAGACATACTCGCAACTGAGCACGGCGGCACAGGCCGATCCCACCAATACCAAGCTCGCTGGTGAAGTGGCGACCATCTTCAAGGGCACCACGCTTCGCGGCATGTTGCTCAACGCCTACGGGTGGGGCGAGATTGGGACGATCGCCTTCTACGCGGCGATCGGACTTGCCATCGCCTCCCTCGCAGTGCTCGGCGCCTTCCTCTTCGAGATCGTCAGCTGGCGCCGGGCTGTCAGCAAGGAGCGGACGACCCATCTGACCGCTCCGTCCCTTCGCAGCGCCCACACCGCCTGACCTTCCCGGGCACTCCCCTCCCTGACCCACCGGCGTCACGGCCGGTGGGTCTCTTTTGTGTGTGCCGTGCTTCAAGGACCGCTGTCATCGTGACCATGCCGCCGTCGGCGCACCATCCCGTAGCATCGACCGCAGTGAACCACGTTGCGGCGGCCACCTCGACGCGCCTCCACCTGGTTCGTCATTGCGACGTGCGCAACCCCAAGGGCGTCCTCTACGGACACCTGCCCGACTTCCCGCTCAGCGAGAAGGGCGTCAGGCAGGCACACGCACTCGGCCGATATTTCGCGACGAGATCGATTCCGCAGATCTACTCGAGCCCGCTGGAACGCGCCCGCCAGACCGCCGAGATCATCGCCTCATACCTCGACGATGTGCCGATCACGTACACCGAGGACCTCATCGAGACGAGGTTCGGTCTCTACCTGCAGGGCGTTCCGCCGAAGCTGGTGCCGTGGCGGCGCCCGCTCTGGTTCGTCCACATGGTCTGGCCCGGGTTGCTCCCGAACGACGAGTCCGTCGCCGGCCTCGCGGCACGGCTGCAGCGGCCGCTGACGAGCCTGCTCACGGAGCACTCGAGTGAGGGCGGCATCTGCGTGAGCCACGGAGATCCGATTCAGGGATTCTGGGTGACCGCCGAACGGCGCCCGCGCTACGCGCTGCACCGCCTGCAATGCGCGAAGGGCGGTGTCCTGGAGCTCGACTACCGAGGCATGGCACTCGAGAAGCTCGCCTACCTCTCCCCCGCAAGAATCGCCGAGCTCGCGCCCGAGGCCGATCAAACGGTCGCGGGTTCTCGGTCCGGGTCGGGATCAGGCTGAGGCTCGCCGCTCGACTCCGATGACCATCGGCGGTCAAGCGTGACGGGCGTGCGCCGCTTGCGCTGACGTCGCTCGAGCAACGGACGCAGGTACAGCTTGGTGAGCAAGCCGGTCATGATCAGGATGAACGAGGTGTAGACGAGGAGCACGCCCTGATCGTCGTTCACCTGGAAGAGCGAGTACTGGTGGATCGCCGGGAAGGAGATCGTGAAGTTCACGGTCTTGCCGTTGACGGTGTCGATCGGCAGTTGGATGGACTGCCCGAGCAGGATCGGGATCACGTGGCCATCGCTGAAGTACGCCTGCATGTTTGATGTGTCGAGCTGA
>Ga0307373_10005210_pt1 | contig 21412 bp, 20 predicted proteins | sample OX2MG_FD_202534 | JGI IMG/M metagenome (GOLD analysis project Ga0307373, IMG submission 202534) | Soil microbial communities from Risofladan, Vaasa, Finland - OX-2 | ecosystem: Environmental > Terrestrial > Soil > Coastal area > Acid sulfate soil | place: Finland: Risofladan, Vaasa | collected...
CGGCGGGGCCGCCACCGCCTCCTCCGGAGCCGCTGGTGCCGTCGCCTGCTCCGGCATTCCCTACAAGTTGAACGGGGACTGGAACGAGAGCGAGCTGAGGACGGTGAGCTGACCCGTCGCCATGAGGAGCCCGAACCCGAAGAGGATCGCCCCGGCGACGATGCTGATGATGCGGAGGTGCCGGTTCACGCTCCGGAGGACACCCTGCAGCCGGTCGGCGAGGACCGCCACGAGCAGGAACGGGACGGCCAGGCCGAGGCAGTACAGGACCATGAACGGCAGGCCACCGAACTCACGGTTCTGCGCGATGGTGAGGATCGCGCCGAGCTGCGGCCCGAGACAGGGAAGCCAGCCGGCCGCGAACGTGAGCCCCAGCAGCAGGCCGCCCGTGGCGCCGCTCGACACTGGAAGGTGAAAACGGCGCTCGCGGGCGAGCCAGCCGAACCGCAGCACCCCCATGGTCTGCAGTGCCAGGACCATGATGATCGCGCCTGCGACGCGGTTGACCAGGTCGAGGTTGCGCTGGAACACGGTGATCGAGAGCACGCCCTCGAGGAGGTAGTACTCCGCGATGAAGATCACGCTGAACCCCAGAACGAACGCGAATCCCGTGCTCATCACGGACCCGCGGCGCGTCTCGGTCACCACTGTTCCGCCCGCTCCGGCGGCCGCCAGCGCCGGCTGACCGGCCCGCCCGCCCAGGTACGCGGCGTACGCGGGCATCAGCGGAAAGACGCAGGGCGAGAGGAACGAGACGAGGCCGGCGAGGAACGCCAGCGGGATCGAGGGACCGGGAGCCGACAGGATCACGTCGCAAGGGTAGGGCGGCGGGTGTCAGGGAGGCCCTTCGACGTAGTAGCGCTGCCGCCAGCGGATGTAGACGTACAGCGCGAGGAGGACGAAGAAGATCTCGTAGACCAGGGGCGTCGGCCAGTGGAACGCGGCCTGGGCGAAGCGCTGGATGCCGCTCGGCGGAGGTGGCGGCGCGCCGGGCTTGGAAGCGACCGGCACCGGCGTGGGTGTCGGCACCGGCGTGGCGACCGCGGACGGCACGGGAGCTCCCGGTGACTCCGCGATGAGCGCCGGTGGGGTCGGCGCACCCGTGTCGGTCTCGGTGAAGATGCGGCTGCCACCCTTTGGCGGGTTCAAGGCGACGACGACCTCAGGAGGCGTGGTGCTGGCCACCGCGATGGAGTCGATGTTCTTGCTGCCGCTCGGGAGCCCGGTGTCGGCCTTGTGGAACGTCAGGCCACCGTCGGTCGAGCGGTAGAAATCACCGCCGGTGCTGCCGCCGGCATCGACTCCGGCATACGCGAGGTTGGGGTCGAGCGGCCCGAACGTGGCGACCGTGATGATCGTTCCCGTCGTCGCGCCCGTGCCCTCGGTCCACGTGACGCCGCCGTCGCCGCTGCGGAAGATCCCCTGCGAGGTCGCGACGATGAGCGGGCGCTTCGGCACGGCCTGGTCGATCTGCCCCGCGGTGATGGACGACACCACAGCGCCCGCCGGCAGGCCGGACTGCAGCACCTCCCACGCGCCGCCCGCGCTGCTGCTGAACACATACCCCTGGGACACGTTGCCGCTGTCGGCTCCCGCGATGACCGTGAACTGCGGGTAGTTGGCCTCCACGGCGACGGCCGCGATCGAATACCCGTCGAGGCCGCCGTCGTGCCAGAGCTGCCCGTTGGGACTGAGCGCGACGCCCGCACCCGTGCCGGCGGCGATGCCGTCGAGGCCGAACGCCAGGGATCGGACATCGAGGTTCTGCAGGCCGTTCGATGCCGGAGTCCACGTGGCTCCCGCATCGAGGCTGGCGTAGACACCTTTGCCGTCGGTTCCGGCGAACGCGTTGCCGTTCGAGCGGATGTCGAAACCGACGGTCCAGACCCGGACCCCAGGCAGGGTCAGAGTCCACGTGGACCCGCTGTCGTGCGAGACGAAAACGCCGGCATCCGTGGCGGCCATGACCGTGCTCGGCAGATTCGGCTGGATCGCCACGCTCCAGATCCTCCCCGCGCCGAGCCCCGGAAGAGCGCCCGCCTCGGAGAACCCCGGCTGCGCGGTGTCGGCACGACCCGTGAGGGTGCTCCACCCGAGGACGATCGCGAGCAGGAGCAGCAGCGCACCGATCGGGCGTCGACGGAGACGCGGCGACGCGGTGGCGGCCGGACAGGTGCTGGCGGGGTGGTGTGTGCTCACTGCAGGGCGCTTGTGTGTGTCGAGTGCGGAATCTGGCGCCGCGGGGCCTCAAGCCCCGTTCGGGGGAGACGGCTCAACCATAACAGTGCGTTCCGGGTTTAGCGGACGCCAGGGACGAGGTATCTGCGATCCAGGATGCCAACGACGTTCAAGGACTATTACGCGACCCTCGGAGTCCCGCGTACCGCGACCGACAAGGAGATACGTACTGCCTTCCGCAAGCTGGCTCGCAAGCATCATCCGGACGTCAACCAGGGCGACAAGGCCGCGGAGGACCGTTTCAAGGAGATCAACGAGGCCAACGAGGTCCTCGGCGATCCCGAGAAGCGCAAGAAGTACGACGAGCTCGGACCGCGCTGGCAGGAGTACGAGCAGTGGGAGCGCGCCGGCAAACCGGGCCCGAACCCATTCAGCGGCGGGGATCACTTCGGCTACCGGACCGTGTCACCCGACGAGCTCGAGGGCATGTTCGGCAACCGCGCGCCCTTCAGTGACTTCTTCCAGCAGTTCTTCGGTGGCGAACAGGAGGCGCCCACCGCGACCCGCGGGCGGCGCCGCGTGGTCCGGCGCGGCCAGGACGTCGAGGGCGATGCGGAGATCAGCCTCGAGGACGCATACAAGGGCTCGGCGCTCACCGTCGATCTGAGCTCTGCCGACGGCCCGCGCCGGGTCGAGGTCAAGATCCCCGCGGGCATCCACGATGGCGCCCGTGTCCGCGCCACGGGTCAGGGCAGCGCCGGGCGGGGAGGAGGGCCGCGTGGCGACCTCTTCATCCGCGTCCACATCCGCCCCCACGCATCGTTCACACGCACCGGCAGCGATCTCTCCGTTCGCGTGCCCACGCCGCTCGCCACCGCGCTCGCCGGAGGCACGGTGCAGGTCCCGACGCTGCGAGGCACCACGGCGCAACTCTCGATCCCGGCGGGGACTCAGAACGGCGCGCGGCTGCGGCTCCGAGGGCTCGGGATGCCGCACCTGCACGCCGAGGGCGCCGGCGATCTGCTGGCGACCGTCGACGTCCGGCTGCCGCACCCGGTCCCCGAGGATCTCAGCGCCTGGGCAAAGGCGCAGCACGTCCCCGCCGGCTGATCCGGTCGCGGTCTACCCGACCGTGAGCGGATGCTCCCGAGTCGCCCGGGCGATGGTGCAGACGTCTCCCACACAGGTCGACGCGATGACGTCGACGACCACCAGGCCGGAGCCGGGCCCCGCGAGCTCGACATCGACGGCCACCGGGAGTGTGTCGAGCGCCCACGACCGAGGTCCGGGGCCGAGCAGCGACGGCGGCTCCGCGCTCACGTTGACGTGGACCGGAGGTCCCTGGGTGACATCGAGGTCCTTGCCGCCGAGGTCGACATCGGCGGTGAGGCGCACCATCGTGCCCGGAGCGCCAGTCAGGGCTTTCGCGCCCTGCGACTGAGCCTCGGGAGCCGCCCCAACCGGGATCTCGAGGACGGCCCCCGTCGCAACGTCGACGGTGATCACTCTGTGCTGGTTGGTGTCGGCGACGATCAGACGGCCGTCGGGGAGGACGTCGAGCCCACCCGGCTCGTCGACGGGCTCCCGGAGCGCGAGGGTGCGGAGTCGACCCGCATCCCATACCCGGAGGAGGGAGTTGAACGTGTCGGCGACGGCAATCGCACCACCGGCGAGGGCAGCGACGCCGAGTGGGTGTTGCAGCCGTGCGCGGTCGCGGTCGCCGTCGTCGGTGCCCCACTCGAACAGCCCATGGCCGACCAGTGTCTCGACCACGCCGTCGCGCAGGATCCGCAGTGCTGACACCTCGGAGTCGGCAAACGCGATCGCGCCGTCGCCGAGGCGCGTGAGCCCGCTCGGTTGCGCAAGATGCGCGGACGTCGCCGGGCCGTCGCGCAGGCCCTCGGCGCCCGTGCCCGCGATGGCGACAGCAGGACCGCCTCGCTCGGAGACCGCGACGATGCGATGGACGCCGGCTTCGGCGATCGCGATGCGGCCGTCCTCCAGCCTCAGACAGTCCCAGGGCGAGCGCAGCCCGTCCGCGAGGACTGTCCGCTCGCCGCCCGGGAGCGCGCACGAGAGCAGCTCGCCGGCGACGGTGTCGCAGACCAGCAGGCGTTCACCATCGAAACGCACGCCCTGCGGCTGGTGGAGCCCGTCGAACGCCATCAGCACGCGCCCGTCGAGATCGCAGACCAGCACGCGGTCGTTGCCCGTGTCGGCGATCGCGACGCGAGACCCGCCGTCGGAGGCCACCTTGCCGGGAAACGCCAGCGTCGTTCCGGCGCTGCGCCGCACCGGTGTGAACGCGGGGCCGACCGCGAGATCCGTCCGACCCTCGAGCGTCCGCTCGATCACACCGCGAAGCGCCTGCCCGTTGCCCTCGCCGGACGCCATCGCAACGACGTAGCCGTCGGGATCGATCACCACCAGCGTCGGCCAGGCACGGACGCCGTACTGCTGCCATGTCTCGAGATCGGGGTCGTCGAGGACGGGATGCACGATCCGGTGGCGGGCAACGGCTCGCTCGACGGCGGCGTGGTCCGACTCGTGGGGGAACTTCGGCGAGTGCACGCCGATGACGACGATCCGGTCACCGAACCGGTCTTCGAGCTCGCGCAACTCCTCGACGACGCGCAGGCAGTTGATGCAGCAGAACGTCCAGAAATCGAGGACGACCACGCGCCCGCGCAGGTCGCGCAGCGACAGTGGCGCGTCCGTGTTGATCCATCCACCGGAGCCGTGCAGTTCCGGCGCGCGCACACGCCCGGTCGCGGTCGTCGTCATGCCATGACCATCATCGCGCGCGTCGACCTCGAGACGCCGGTATCAGGGTGCTTGATATAATCCTGTGCGGGTGGTGGGTGCACCGACCGAGCAGCGCCGTGTGGCGCAGCGGTTGGCGTGACGCTTTGAAACTCTCCCTATCCCTTCCTGACCGGCAGGGGGTGGCCCTCCGCCCCCTGCCACCACTCTTCGAGCGGTTCCTGGCGTCCTACTCGAGGAGCGATCGGCGCACCAGCGTGTGCTCGCGGTCGGGTCCCACGGACACGACATCGACGCTCGCGCCGCACAGCTCGCCGACGCGGTCGATGTAGGCGCGGCACGCGGCAGGCAGGTCTTCGTAGCGCCGGCACTCGCGCGTGGGCGACATCCACCCGGGGAACTCCTCGTAGATCGGATCGACGTGCTTGAGGTGCGAGATGTTGGCCATCGGATGGTCCCAGTACTCGCCTTTGCTCATGTAGCCGGTGCAGATCCGCAGCGTCTCGAACTCGTCGAGGACGTCGACCTTGGTGAGCACCATCGCGTCGATGCCGTTCGTGGCGACGGCATAGCGAGACACCGCCGCATCGAACCATCCGACCCTGCGCGCGCGACCCGTCGTGGTGCCGTACTCCGAGCCGACCTCGCGCAGCTGGTCGCCGAGCTCGTTCGTCAATTCCGTGGGAAACGGGCCGTAGCCGACACGCGTGGTGTACGCCTTGAACACGCCCACCGTCTTGGTCACGCGCGACGGCGGGATGCCGCTCCCCGTGCACGCACCACCCGCAGTTGGTGACGAGGATGTCACATACGGATACGTCCCGAGGTCGATGTCGAGCATGACGCCCTGCGCGCCTTCCAGCAGGATCCGCCGGCCGGCTGTGAGCGCCGTCTGGATCAGCGGGTAGATGTCGCGGATGTACGGATCGATGCGTTCCGCGTAGCCGAGGTACTCGTCGAGGATCTCGCGTTCGTTGAACGGCTCGGCGTCGTACAGCCTGGTGAGCGTCTCGTTCTTGAGCCGGAGGACGAAGCGCAGCTTCTTCTCGAGGAAGGCCGGCTTCTGCAGGTCGCCGATGCGAAACCCGATGCGCCGCACCTTGTCCTCGTATGCGGGACCGATGCCACGCCACGTCGTTCCAAGACGATCGTCGCCGCGCAGCTCCTCGCCCGCCTTGTCGATCACCGGGTGGTACGGCATCACCATGTGCGCGCGCTCGCTGATCACGAGGTTCTTCGCAGGGATGCCGCCCGACTGCAGCTCGTCGAGCTCCTGCAGGAACGCCTTGGGATCGACCACCACGCCGTGGCCGATGACGCAGGTGGTCTTCGGGTAGAGGATGCCGCTCGGGATGAGGTGGAAGCGATGCTCCCTGCCGCCGGTGACGACGGTGTGGCCCGCGTTGTTCCCGCCCTGCGATCGGATGACCATGTCGACGCTGTCGGCCAGGAGGTCGATGACCTTGCCCTTGCCTTCATCGCCCCACTGCCCGCCCACCAGGACTGTGACGCTCATAGCGGGCGGAAGCGTACTGGAACCAGGCAGTTGAGGCGATCGAGCAGGCGGTGTGCCGTCTTACGCGGCGAGGACATGCACGCCGTAGGCGGCAAGCATCGAGTCCCTTGTCACGAGCGTCAGCCCCCGATGCTGTGCCTGTGCGACGAGCATCCGGTCGAACGGATCGCTGTGATGACGAGGGAGGGCTCCCGCGAGGAGCGCATCAGAGAGCGTGATGTCCATCGACCGCAGCCCCTCCCGGCGCAGCTCGTCCACCAGGTCATCCGGGGCACGGAGCCTGCCGATCGACGCCTTCATCGCTATCTCCCAGGCGCTCGCGGCGCTGACGACGACATCGTTTGCGGGATCCTCGAGAACGCGCCGGACGGCTCGGGCGACGCGGTGGGGTGCGCCGAGAAGATCAAGCAGCACGTGCGTGTCGAGGAGGTAGTTCATCCCTCGCCGCGGAACGCCGTGTCCATGGTCTCCGGAAGGGGAGCGTCGAAGTTCTTCGCGACGGAGACGCGACCCTTCCACCCCCCAAAGCGGCGCGGCGCCCCGGACGCGATGAACGGGACCAGCCTCGCAATCGGCTGACCCGCCCGCGCGAGCACCACCTCCTCGCCTGCCTCGACGCGAGCCAGGAGTTGCGAGAGGTGGGTCTTGGCCGCGTGAATATTCACTGTCTCCATGACTTAGTCTAGTCTAGTCCACAATCATGTCGGCCGTCCGGCAGGCGCGTCGGACCTGAGGATGCATCCGGCGTCGGTACGATGCGCGGGCAATGCCGACGGGAGATACCACGACCGACTGCATCTTCTGCACCATCCTCCGTGGGGACGCGCCCGCCACCTTCCTGCATCAGGACGAGCTGGTCGTGGCGTTCATGGACATCCGCCCGGTGCAGCGCGGACACCTGCTGGTCGTGCCCCGCGCACACGCCAAGCTGATCCCGGAGCTCGACGCGGACGTCCTCACCCGGCTCTGGCTGGTCGCCGCCGAGCTCAACCTCGCACTGCGTGGCAGCGCGCTCCCCGTCGAGGCCGTCAGCGTCTACGTAGCTGACGGCGATGCCGCCGGGCAGGAGGTGTCGCACGTTCACATCCACCTCATCCCGCGCAGGACGAGCGACGGGTTCGGCTTCCGCTTTCCCACAGGCTACGGGACCCTTCCCGAGCGATCGGAGCTCGAGGCGACAGCGGCCCTGATCGCGCGTGGTCGCTGAGCCCGCGACCGTGCGCCTGGAGCGCTTCCGCGCCGCGCCCTGGTGGCCGACCGCCGCGACGCTCGTCATCGCGGAGATCGGCCTCGGCGCAGCGCTCCTCGTCCCCATCACGTTCAGCGACCCGAACGGGGTCGACCCATATCTCGCGCGCCTGAGCGTGGCGTCGGTCCTGATCGCGCTTCCCTCGCTGTTCTTCCGCAGGCTGCAGCCCGCGCGTCCGGTGCTGCTCGCGCTCGCCGCCGTCGCGGCGACGTACACGCTGCTCTCCGCGGGCCCGCAGATCCTCGTCGACCTGCTGGGCACGCACTCCGGGAGCTTCGACGCCCAGGTGTTCTGGTCGTCGGTTGCCCAGGCTGCCGGCACGCTGCTCATCGCGCTCGCGGCGTGGCGGACCGTCGCGCCCGAGTGGCGCCCGGCGCTGCGCATGCGTCACATCGGCGCCGGAGGTATGGCGCTGGCGGTGATCGGCAGCGCCGTCCTCGTCGGCCTCGGCCTCGCGCTTCCGGCCGGCCTGCTCGGCCGTGTCGCGCTGCAGCCGGTCGCGCTCGGGCGCGATCTCCCATTCCTCGGACCGGCGAACGCGCTGCAGGCGTTCGCGCAGGAGGTCCAGTTCCGCGGCCTGCTGCTGGGAGCGCTCGAGAGGACGATGAGCCCGCGCTGGGCGAACGTCAGCCAGGCGGCCGTCTTCGGTCTCGCCCACCTCGCGATCAGCTATGGAGGCCCCGAGGCGCCCTTCGTGCCCATCACCTTCCTCGTCGGTCTCGCGTTCGGCTGGCTGGTGCGCAGGACCAATTCACTCTGGCCGGCGGTGATCATCCACGCGGCCGCGGACATCGCGCTGCAGTTCGGCATCGTCCAGGGGCTGTATGGCTTCTGAGCGCCGCCGGAGAGCAACGCTCGCGACGGTTCCGGTCACCGTCGCGATTTCACTGCTGATGACCGGCAGCACACCTGTCCGCGCCGCGACCGCGTGGTGGACCCCGGTCGCGCTGTCCGGCGTCGCGGTCACCAAGGTTTTTGCCACGGGTGACACGATCATGGTGCGCACCGGAACCGGCCGGACACTGTCGTCGACCGACGCCGGGAAGACGTTCTCGCCGGTCCAGGTCGGCGACGCGTCGTTCCCGCCCACGGGAACGGTGATCGTGGGCAACACGGAATGGTCGATCAGCAGCGCGCACCGCGTCGTGCATGACGACGATGTGGCCGGGAAAGGCGCCGTCATCACCGACCCGGGATCGCCCGACCTCGGCGCGGGCGCGGACCTGCTCGCCGCTCCCGCCGCGCTTCCCGGCGTCGTCGTCGCGGTGAGCACCAACGGCACCGTCTGGCGTCGCGGCCAGGACGGAGACTGGAAGCAGGCGCTCCTCCTGCTGCCGCAGAGCCTCGTGCAGGGCGTGCCGAAAGTGACATCGGTGACCGCGTTCACGAAGCCGCTCAGTGACGCGATCTATCTCGGAACCGACGGCTATGCCGTGCTCATCAGCACCGACGGGGGCGACGACTGGATCCGCGCCGGCCCGGGCCTTCCCGACTCGGTGTTCGCGCTCTCAGCAGATTCGGCACGCCATGCGGTGTACGCGGGAACGTCGGACGGCCTCTGGGTGCACGTGCTGCAGCAACTCCCGTCGCCGCCCGCGTACCAGGATGCCGCGCTCGTCTGGCGCTGGCTCGGCATCGGCGCGGTGACGCTGGTGGCGGCCGCCCTCACCCTGCTCGGATTGCTGCGCCTCACCTCGAGACGCACTCCCGACGCCGGCTTGGGCTAGCGTGGTCCGGTGCCGAACCGTCTAGCCGCCGAGTCGAGCCCCTATCTCCTCCAGCACGCCGGCAACCCCGTCGACTGGTATCCCTGGGGCGGCGAGGCATTCGCGAGCGCGCGCGCCGACGACCGCCCCGTGATCCTCTCCGTCGGGTACAGCGCGTGCCACTGGTGTCACGTCATGGCGCACGAGTCGTTCGAGAATCCGGAGATCGCCGCGCTCATGAACGATCTCTTCGTCAGCATCAAGGTCGACCGCGAGGAACGTCCCGACATCGACACGATCTACATGAGCTCCGCCCAGGCGATGGGCGTGCACGGCGGGTGGCCGCTCACCGTCTTCCTCACGCCCGACGGGCTGCCCTACTTCGCGGGGACGTACTTCCCTCCGGTGGATCGCCAGGGCATGCGCGGATTCGGCACCGTGCTGCGCGCGGCCGCCGACGCATACCACTCGCAGCGCGCGGAGATCGCCACCATGGGACAGCGCGTTCGAGACGCGGTCGTGCCGCAGCACCTTCCCGCTCCCGGTGAGCCGGCCGCGGCTGTCCTCAATGCAGCAGCCGCTGCGCTCGTCGCGGCGACCGACCGAGCGCACGGCGGCTTCGGCGCCGCACCGAAGTTCCCGCATCCGCAGGCGCTCGACCTGCTGCTCCGCCGTTACCGTGCCACGGGCGACACGGCACTGGAGAACGCCGCCACGCGGTCGCTCGATGCGATGGCACGCGGCGGCATCCACGACCAGGTCGGCGGCGGCTTCCATCGTTACAGCGTCGACGCGCGCTGGTCGGTGCCGCACTTCGAGAAGATGCTCTACGACAACGCGCTGCTCGCGCCGGTGTATCTGCACGCGTATCAGCTGACCGGACGCGACGGCATGCTCGAGGTCTGCACTCGAACGCTCGACTACATGGCGCGCGAGCTCCGCCTCGATGGCGGCGGATTCGCGGCGTCGCAGGACGCCGACAGCCCCGGTGGTGAAGGCGCCTACTTCGTCTGGTCGCCGGAGCAAGTGCAGGACGTCCTCGGTCCCGACGACGGTGCGCTCGCCGCTCGGCTGTTCGGTGTCGTTGCAAGCGGCAACTTCGAGCACGGGACGACGGTGCTGTCGATGCCGTACCCGCTCGCCCAGGTCGCGCGTTCGTTGCAGACCGACGAGGCGGCACTGCACGCGCAGCTCGAGAGCATCCGGAGCCGGCTGTATGCGGCGCGCGCCGAACGCGTTGCGCCGGCGCGCGACGACAAGGTCATCACGGCCTGGAACGGGCTGGCCATCAGCGCATTCGCCTCAGCGGGCGCAGCGCTGGCGCGGGGCGACTACGTCGATATCGCGCGCGCGTGCGCCGATTTCGTGCTGGAGCACCTTGTCGTGGATGGCGTGGTCTTCAGGATCTGGAACGGTGGCGCGGCACGCATCGTGGGCTTCCTCGACGACGCCGCGAACCTCGGCGACGCGCTGCTCACGCTGTACGAGGCGACCGGTGAGCCCCGCTACTTCACCGCAGCGCTCGCGCTCAGCGAGCGCATCGTCGCGCAGCATCGCGACGGCGACGGCGCGTACTTCGACACCGCCGCCGACTCCGAGCCGTTGATCGTTCGGCCGCGCACCATCGACGACAACCCGGTGAGCGCGGGACAGTCGGTCGCCGCGACGCTGTTCAGCCGGATATACGCCTTCACCGCGGCCGATCGCTGGCGCAACCACGCGATGGAGATCGTCGCGCCACTGACGACGGTGGTGAGCCGCGCGCCGCTCGCCGTCTCCGGCCTTGCCGCGGCGATGGAGCTCGTCGTCGGCCCGATGCGCGAGGTCGCGATCGCCGGGGAGTCACACGCCGAGGAGACGCGTGCCCTCGTGGCGGTCGTCAACAGTCGCTTCGATCCGCTCCGGGTGCTCGCATGGGGAGCGACCGGGAATGTTCCGCTGCTCGACGATCGCCCGGCCTTGGGCGGCAGGGCGACCGCCTACGTCTGTCGGGGCTTCGTCTGCAGAGCGCCCGTGAACGAGGCGAGCGCGCTCGAACGGGAGATCAGCGAGGGCTGACGGTCAGAACTGCCCGCAGCCGGATGGGGTTGCCATCTCCTCGAGCGGCGGCAGGAACGCGAAGGTGGGGAGTGTGCGCCGGTCGCCGACCGGCAGGTAGTCGCCGGTGTGCGGGTCCTCGGCGTACTCGAGGTGGGGTCCGGTCGTCGTGATCTCGCGCAACGCGGCGATGAGCCGGTCGATGTGCTCCACCGTCGTCCCGATCCCGAACGACGCGCGGATCGCGCCTGGGATCTCGTGGTGCTCGCCACGGCGCAGCCGCTCCCGGATCGTGTGCGCCTCGCCGATGCTCACGCCGAGCAGGTGCGTGATGTACGGATGCGCGCAGAAGCAGCCGTGTCGAACGCCGATCGCGTACTCGGCGCTGAGCACCGACGCGACGAGCGCGTGATGCATCCCGTCCACAGCGAACGTGCTCACCCCGAGCCGGTCGACGTCGGGTCCGTCCCAGAGCCGGAGGCGACGCAGCCTCGGGATCTCGTTGATCTGCCCGTCGAGGTATGCGAGCAACCGTTTCTCGTGCGCGCCGATGGGCGTCATGCCCGTCCTGCCGAGGACGGTGCATGCGGCACCGAGAGCGATCGCTCCGATGACGTTCGGGCTTCCCGCCTCGTGGCGATCCGGGAGTGATGCCCACTGCACGTCGTCGGTCGTGACGTACGTGACCGCGCCGCCGCCGGCGAGCATCGGCTCGGCATCGGCCATCACCGCCGACGGCGCGATGAGCGCGCCGCCACCGAACGGCGCGTACATCTTGTGCCCCGACAGCGCGAGAAAGTCGATGCCCATGGCCACCATGTCGATCGCGCGGTGCGGGGCGAGCTGCGCCGCGTCGACGCTCAGCAGGGCCCCGTGCTCGTGCGCGATGCGGCCGATCTCGGCGATCGGGAAGACCTCGCCGGTGACGTTGCTCGCGCCGGTGATGGCGACGACGCCGATCGGGCGGTGCCTGTCCTCCAGGGCGCGGCGCAGGTCGGCGAGGAGGAGCTCGGGTGACTCCGGGGCGGCGAGCAGGTCGACGTTCGCGATGCGGCGCCAGGGAAGCATGTTCGCGTGGTGCTCCACGATGGTGCTCAGCACAGAGTGCCCCGGACGCAGCACGAGGCAGTGCGACAGGAGGTTGATGGCCTCCGTCGTGTTGCGGACAAAGATGACTGTATCCGTCGATCGTGCGCCCACGAAGGTGGCGACGGCGGCACGGGCGGCCTCGTACGCGCGTGTCGACACCTGCGATGCGAAGCCGGCGCCGCGATGCACGCTCGAGTACCACGGAAGGAACTCGATCACCGCGTCGGCGACGGGCTCCATCGCCGGTGTGCTCGCCGCCATGTCGAGGTTCACGTACGTGCGCGTCTCTCCCGAGGCGAGCTGCACCTCGAGATCCTGGCCGACGAGGCGGGGGAGGGTCGTGCCCGCCGTCCGGCGCCGTCGCTGGGTGCGAGGTGTGGACTCGGTGAGCATCAGGTCTTCGAGGGTACTGCCAACCGGCCCTGCAGCAGCACACTCCCGATCACGTCACCGCCGAGGTGGTATGCGACGTCGACCCAGTGCTCCGAGTTCAGGATCACCGCATCGCAGCGCATGCCGGCCCGCAGCATGCCCCGATCTCTGAGACGCAGGGCGGCGGCCCCGCCGGCGGTGGCGGCCACGAGCGCTTCAGCGGGGGTCAGGCCGGCCCGTGCGACGGCGAGCGAGATCATCAGGGGCATGGACTCGGTGTACGAGGTCCCGGGGTTGCAGTCGGTCGCGATGGCCACGGTGCATCCCGCACCGATCAGGAGGCGTCCGGGCGGTGGCGGCCCACCGAGCACCACCGACGCGCCCGGCAGCATGACCCCCACGACTCCGGCGCCGGCGAGCGCGGCGCAATCCTCGGCGGTCGCATGCTCCAGGTGGTCCGCGCTCACCGCTCCGACCCGGGCTGCGAGCATCGCCCCGCCGCTCCTCGAACGCTGCTCCGCGTGCACCTTCGCGCGCAGGCGGTGCGGGAGCGCGGCGGTGAAGACGCGCTCGCACTCGGCGACGGTGAACGCGCCGGTCTCGCAGAAGGCGTCGATGAACGAGGCGCGTTTCGCGGCGTCGACCACCCCTCTCGCGCACACGTCGTCGATGAGCGCGTCGCGCGAACCGTCGGGCAGCGCCTGCAGCGGCAGGTAGGTCGGCACGATGTCGGGGAGGTCCGGATACTCGCGCAGGCGAAGCGCCGCGTCGAGTTGACGCATCTCGGCCTCGTGCTCGAGCCCATACCCGCTCTTGACCTCGATCGTCGTCGTGCCGTGCGCGAGCATCTCCAGTGCTCTGCGCCGAGCTGTCGCGGTCAGCTCCTCGACGCTCCCTGCCGCGGTGGTGCGCACGGTGGCGCGGATACCACCACCCGCCGCTGCGATCTCCTCGTACGAGGTGCCCGATGCACGGCGGGCGTACTCCTCACCGCGGTCGCCGAGCCAGACGATGTGGGTGTGCGCGTCGACGAACCCGGGGACGACGGCCGCTCCACGGGCATGGACCTCGAGCGTCCCCCCGCGCATGTGCGACCGATCCAGGCCGCTCTCAGGGCCCGCGTAGGTGATGACCCCGTCGTGTGCCGCCAGTGCCGCGTCCGGCACCACGCCTGGCGCGTCGCCGCGCTCCGGGTCGCAGGTGCAGAGCGCGCCGATGCCGCGCACGACCACCGATGTCACGACACGGACGTCCCATGAGCACGCGATGCCAGGCCGGCGCAGAAGCTGACGAACGCCGCTGCGGCGAGCCGGACCGTCATCCCGTTCACGTCGGCGCTCGCGTCCACCTCCGCAAGGTCGGCTGCTGCGACACGGTGATCCGCTCCGAGGAGGAACGCCGCGCGGAGCAGATCCCCCGGACTCAATCCGCCCGGCAGGCTCGCGGGGCATGCCGGAGCAAAGGCTCGATCGACGACGTCGACGTCGAGATCCACGTAGATCCGTTCGACCCCGGCCCCGGCGAGCCCTGACAGGGCGGACGCGATGACCGCGTCCATGCCGCGCTCGCGCACGGCGGCCAGCGGGAAGATGTGGATCCCCTGCGCACGCGCCCAGCCCGCGTGCTCGCGCGCGTTGCCGAGTGGATGGATGCCGATCTGGGACACGCGGTTCCCGGGAAGCCCGGCGACGATCAGCTCGCGCACCGGCGTGCCGTTGCGCGACCCGTCGGTGACCGGCCTGCAGTCGTGGTGCGCGTCGAGTGTGAGCAATCCCCACGCCGCGTCCGATGATGCCGCCATGACGCCCTGCATCGCCGGGCGTGTCAGGGAGTTGTCGCCGCCGATGACGAACACGGCGGCGCACGTTCGCGCTGCTGCCTCGGCCGCGGCGCGGATGCGGTCATGCGCGGCGCTTGCGTCCGTGTCACCGCTGTCGCCGAGGACGTCGCCGAGGTCACGGACGTGCAGATCCGCAATGTCGATGTCGTGCTCCGCATCCCACGTGGGGAATCGATTCAGTGCGGCTCGAAACGATGGTGGCGTCGTCCACGACTCCACCGCGGAGATCGAAGCACGCGAGATCGGCGCACCGAGCAGGACGATGTCGGGGACCGCAGCGCCTTCGTTGAGCCAGTCGCGGGCGTTCACGCGTCGGGTGCTGTGCCGAGCATGGGCACCCGCACGCCGCGAGCGCGTGCCGCGTCCTGCGCCTGGGGATAGCCCGCGTCGGCGTGGCGCATGACGCCGGTGGACGGATCGTTGGTCAGCATCAGCTCGCAGCGCCGTGCCGAGAGCTCGGTGCCGTCCGCGCAGACCTGCGCGCCCGCATGGATCGAAAGGCCCATGCCGACGCCACCGCCGTGGTGCACCGCGACCCACGTCGCTCCGCTCGAGGTGTTGAGCAGCGCGTTGAGGATGGGCCAGTCGGCGATGGCATCGCTGCCGTCGCGCATCGCCTCGGTCTCGCGCATCGGTGACGCGACGGACCCGCTGTCGAGGTGATCACGCCCGATCACGATCGGCGCCGACAGCTCCCCGGTGCGCACCATGTCGTTGAACCGCATCCCGGCGAGATGACGCTCGCCGGCACCGAGCCAGCAGATCCGCGCCGGCAGACCCTGGAAGTGCACGCGGTCGCGCGCGAGCGACATCCAGCGATGCAGACCGTCGTGGTCGGGGAACAGCTCGAGCATCGCGGCGTCAGTGCGAGCGATGTCCTGCGGGTCGCCGCTCAACGCGACCCACCGGAAGGGCCCGCGTCCCTCACAGAACTGGTCGCGGATGTATGCGGGGACGAAGCCCGGGTACGCGAACGCGTCCGCGAAGCCGCCGATCCGCGCCTGGTCGCGCAGCGAGTTGCCGTAGTCGAACACCTCGGCACCGCGTTTCTGGTACTCCACCATCGCCGCGCAGTGCCTCGCCATCGACTCGCGAGAGCGTCGCATGTATCCCTCGGGATCACCGACGCGCAGCGAGGCCGCCTTCTCGAGGCTGATCCCGGCGGGCACGTACCCGTTCAACGGATCGTGGGCGCTCGTCTGATCCGTGACGACGTCGATGGCGAGCGCGGAGTCGAGCAGCGCCGGCAGGGCGTCCGCCGCGTTCGCACACACCGCCACCGACAGCGCGCGGCCCTCCTCGCGCGCGACGTCCACCCGTCGCACCGCTGCGTCCAGCGTGTCGCACACCTCATCGACATAGCCGGTGTCGAGGCGCCGCTGGATGCGCGCCCGGTCGACCTCGACGCACAGGGCTACGCCGCCGCTCATCGTGACGGCGAGCGGCTGCGCGCCGCCCATGCCCCCGAGCCCGGCGGTCACGACGAGACGGCCGCGCAGGCTGCCGCCGAATCGCTTGCGCGCCACCGCCTCGAAGGTCTCGAACGTGCCCTGCAGGATGCCCTGCGTGCCGATGTAGATCCACGACCCGGCGGTCATCTGTCCGTACATCGTCAGCCCCATCGCCTCGAGCTTCCAGAACTCCTCCCATGTCGCCCAGCGTGGGACGAGCAGCGAGTTGGCGATGAGCACGCGCGGCGCGAGCTCGTGCGTGCGCGCGATCCCGACGGGCTTGCCGGACTGCACGAGGAGGGTCTCGTCATCGCGCAGCGACCGCAGCGACGCGACGATGGCGTCAAAACACTCCCATGAGCGCGCCGCGCGCCCGGTGCCGCCGTAGACGACGAGCGAGTCCGGATCCTCCGCGACCTCGGGGTCGAGGTTGTTCATGAGGCAGCGCAACGGCGCCTCGGTCTGCCAGCTGCCGCAGCTGAGCGTGGTTCCGCGCGGCGCGCGCACCGGTCGCGGTCCGGCGGTCATCGCAGCGACACCCCGGCTGTGGCGAGGGGCTCGCGCCATGCCGAGTCCCGAACCCATCCCTCGACAGCCTCGATATCGCCGCTGAGCACTCGATCAGCGCCGAGCGGCGCCGCGAGCGCGCGCACCGAGGCGATCAGTGCGCCGGTGGCCGGCCCCGGGTGCTGCGGATGGCGCAGCTCCACCGCCTGCACGGCGCCGAACACCTCGATGGCAAGCACCGACCGGAGCAGGCCGACGGAGCGCCGGGTCCGCAGCGAAGCCTCATACCCCATCGAGACATGGTCCTCCTGACCTGCGCTCGTCGTCGCGCTCTGCACCGCAAGCGGCGTGGCCGCGTGCCGCAGCGCCGCCACCAGCGCGGCGGCCGTGTACTGGGTGATCATCAAACCGCTGTTGAGTCCCGGCTCGGGGCTGAGGAACGCCGGCAGCCCGCGCGAGCGCGCGGGGTCGAGCAGGCGGTCGAGGCGCCGCTCGCTGATCGCCGCGACATCGGCGCACACCGACGCCAGGAGGTCCGCGGCATAGGCGAGCGCCTGCCCGTGAAAGTTGCCGGCGCTCACCACCTCGTCATCGAGCACCACCGGGTTATCGACAACACTGGCCAGTTCATGTGCGAGGGTCTGCCGGCAGAATGCCACCGCGTCGCGCGCGGCGCCGTGCACCTGCGGCGCGCATCGCAGCGAGTACGCATCCTGGACGGCGTGCCGCGAGACCCGGTGCGAGGCGACGATGGGGCTGTCGTGCAGCAGCGCGCGGAGGTTGGCCGCCGAATCCGCCTGACCGCTCGCCGGACGGAGCCCGACCACGCGCTCGCCGTACGCGACCGTGGTGCCGAGCAACGCCTCGACGCTCAAAGCGCATGCGATGTCGGCGACGCGCAGCAGTTCCTCGACGTCGTGCACCGCCAGCGCGAGCAGAGTCGTCATCGCGTCCGTGCCGTTGATCAGCGCGAGCCCCTCCTTGGGCTCGACGTCGATCGGCGTGAGGCCGTGAGCGCGCAGCGCGGATGCCCCGTCGATCCGCTCGCCGCGCGCTCCCGACACCCAGCCCTCGCCGAGCAGCACGGTCGCGATGGCAGCCAGCGGTGCCAGGTCACCGGACGCCCCGAGCGAGCCGTGCTCCGGCACCCAGGGCACCACCCCCGCGTCCAGCAGCCCAAGCAGCGCCTCGACCAGCTCGGGCCGCACCCCGGAGAGCCCGGCGGCGAGCGTCCGGGCCCGGAGCAGGATCATCCCGCGCACGACCTCGTCGTCGAGGCGGGGTCCCGACCCGGCCGCGTGGCTCAGCACGACGGAGCGCTGCAGGAGGGATCGATCCGGAGGGTCCACCGCGCGATCCGCGAGCGCGCCGAAGCCCGTCGTGACCCCGTAGACGACCGCGCCCTCACGATCGAGGCGATCGACCACGGCGCGCGCCGGAGCCATGCGGGCGCGGACCCCCTCGCCGAGGGTGACCGGCTCGCGCCCGCGAGCCGCACGCACCACGGCGTCGATCGACAACGCGCCGCCGTCGACAGTGATCATTCGGCGAGCAGCCTACCCGACCCCGCAACGCCTCGACATCCGCGATGCGCGCGAAGCCGGGGGGTGCGCACGTACGTTATGCGTGCATGGATCCGCAGCCACCGAGCGCGCCGCCGCCCTGGCCGCCGCCCCCACCGCCAGGCCTTTCGCGGCACGAGGCGTGGATCCTCGAGCCCGCGGCACGACCCATCGGGCCGGTCCCGCGGCGGCGCTGGCCGGTCGCATCATTTGTCATCGCCGTTCTGGTCGTGGGCATGACGGGCATTGCCCTGGGAGCAGCCGGCTCCACCGCCGCGGCCGCATCGCAGGCGGCGCAGCTCGAAGCCGCCGGGGACTACGCATCGGCGATCGCGATCGATCAGGTGATCGAAGGCCGGACCGGGCCGCTGTTCCTCCTCGACCCCTCGGCGGCCGGAGCGGCGTCGGCCGCGGAGGAGCAGACCCTGCTCGCCTGGGCCAGGTCCCTGGGTCGCAAGGGTCAGGTCGACGAGGCGGTGGTGCTGTACCGATCCGTCCGCGACGGTTCGCTGCGCCCCAAGGCGACCGAGGCGCTCGCGTCGCTGCTGTACGCATCGTCGATGAGCGACGCTGCGCGCTCCGACTATCCGCTCGCCATCGCCCGGTTGCAGGAGATCATCGCGCTGGCCCCGGGGACCGCAGCCGCGGCTCAGGCGCAGCGGCAACTCCCGATCGACCAGGCCGGCGAGGCTCGCGTGCTCGTCGCCGCCGGGCACGCGGCGGACGCGGTGACGCTGCTCGATCAGGTCGTGGCAGAGGACTCTGCGCAGGCGAGCGCGACTGCCGCATCGCTCTACCCCGCGGCGCTCCTGATCGCGGGGCAGGAGGAGATCGCGCAGCTGTCCTACAAGGAGGCGGTGGTCGACCTCCAGCGCCTGGTGGCCAGGTTCCCGGGCACCGCGCAGGCGCTGGAGGCTCAGTCGATGCTCAGCGCCCCGGTCGCGGTGGCGGGGACGCTGGTGGCTCGCAGCGGTGTCCCGCAGTCGGGACCGGTGCGGCTGAGCACGAACTACAAGGCGGAACCGGGTGGGACGTACAAGACAAGCGGACCGTTCATCGTGTCGGCCGCGGACTCCTCCGGGGACTTCATCTTCCGCTCCGTCCCCGTCGGCGGTCCCTACGTGCTCGAGTTCTACGCCGGCGGCAACTGGACCACGCTGATCGACCCGACGACCGGTCAGCCGTCGCACCCGGTCAAGGTCACGGCGCTCGTCCCGGTCGACCTCACCTTCGTCGTCCTGCCGCCTGCCTCCTGAGGCAGGGCGGTCTGTCCCTGTGAGTGGGTGCCCGCCGCAGGTACGATGGTCGGATGGGAGGGGAATCCGAGGATGTCGTGCGTCCTCGACGCGTGCCCCGGACCGGCCGCCGCGCCCAGGCAACACTCGAGTTCGCGGTCGTCGTACCGCTCTTTCTGCTCTGCCTCATCGGCGCGCTCGACGCGGGGCTGTGGGCCGTCCAGACCTCCGCTGAGGTGTCGGCCGTCGAGCAGGCCGCGACGGTGGCGGCGTCCGCGGGCTCGAATCCGGCCGCCGAGACGGCGCCCGACGCTCGAGCGGTGACCGCGGCCGTTGCAGGGTCGTTGCACGCGGCGCTGTTCGGGACGAGCGTCGCCGGCTGGTGCGAGGCGGACTCGTCGGGTGCCTGCCGGCCGGACGTGACGGCGCACTGCCCGTCCACGCCGGCCGAGGTGCAGGCGGCGATGGGGCCGCGGGTGGTGGTGGTCTGCGTCACCGAGCAGGACCCACCGCCGTGTGTCGCGCCTCCTCCGGGCGTGCCGTCGCCGTTTCCTCCGAAATGCGACGACTCGCCACTGATCACCGTGCGGGTGATCGGCTTCGTCGCATCGTTCGTTCCTCCCGGGTTCGGGCCGGGAGCGACCGGTTTCGAGCTCCCCACGGATATCTCGGCAACCACGCACACCCTGCGTTTCGCCCCGTGACGCGCCGTGGACGGCGCGGCGACGACGCTCAGGCCGTCCTGGAGACCGCGCTCATCCTGCCGATCCTCCTGCTGCTCGTCTGCAACTTCATCGGCGTGATGGTGCAGGTCACCGTGCAGCAGCAGCTCAACGCCGCGACGGCGCTCGCGGCGCAGTCGCGGTTTCAGGCGCCCAACAACGCGGTTGACCCCGCGGGCACGCGATGCTGCGGCGCAGACGGATCGCGGCTCAGCACCGCCGGGCTCCCGACAGGATGCCGGTACGCCGCGGAGACCTTCTACGGAACGATGACCACGTACACCGGCATGCTCGTCTGGCAGACGGCGCCGCTCTGCACATCGGGCGGCGACAGCGGTGACGCGACACACTCGCCGCTGGCGTCGCACGCGTATCCCGGCTCGCCTGGTGACGCGGATGTCTCGTGCGACATCGGCTCGACCGGCGCCGCCGGGGTCATCGTTGCCGGGTATCTCGACCGGACGCTGCAACCGCCAAACGGTCTCACCGTTGTCACGTGCAGCGCGACGACGCGGCTCGACTTCTCGAAGACACCGCTCGCCTGGGGCGTGTTCTGGAGCCCGACGGTGCACGCGCAGTCGGAAGCGCTGCCACCGCCGTTTCGCCAGTGAGCGGATTCGCCGCGCACATCCGTCGACGCCGGCAGCGCGGCCAGACGCTCATGGTGTTCGCGCTCGGTTTCGCGCTCTTCCTGTTCGGGCTCACGTGCCTGGTCGCAGACAGCGCATATCTGTACGTGTGGTCCGGACGTGTCAAGGCGGCGGCGCAACTCGGCGCGCAGTCCGGCGCCGACGCGGTCGATCCGCGGTTCCTCTACGCGCAGTCGGTGCAGGTGATCGACATCAATCCCGAGGACATGCAGGGTGCGCTGTACCCGTTCCAGCGCGCGTGCATCCAGGCCGGTGATCAATCGGCGCGGGTGCCTCGTGACAGCAGCTCGACCGCAGTGCTCAAGACCCCGGACGATGTGCAGGCACCCGACGGCACGTCGTGCGCGAGTGACGGGTGTCAGGTGTACGCGATCGTCTCCCGCGTGGTGCAGCTCCCGATTCCGCTTCCGGGTTTCCCGGACACCGTGACGGTCCGTGGGACCGGTTATGCAGCGGCGGTGGTCGGCACCGATCACGCAACGACGGCGTGCACCGGGATCATCTGGGTGCCCGCGCCGCCGCGGTGACTATCTAA
>Ga0307373_10005213_pt1 | contig 21402 bp, 23 predicted proteins | sample OX2MG_FD_202534 | JGI IMG/M metagenome (GOLD analysis project Ga0307373, IMG submission 202534) | Soil microbial communities from Risofladan, Vaasa, Finland - OX-2 | ecosystem: Environmental > Terrestrial > Soil > Coastal area > Acid sulfate soil | place: Finland: Risofladan, Vaasa | collected...
CGCGGCGAGCTTGGCGAAGACCTCGTCGGGAAACCAGCACTCGTCCTCCCATGCCTGCGCGTGCGGCGCGAGCTCGCGGTCGATGAAGCCGCGGACCGAAGCCCGCAGCTCCTCGTGCTCCTCGGTGAATGGCGGCGTGAGCGGCAAGGATCAAAGGCCGTACGAGCGCCCAATGACGTCGAGCATGATCTCGTCGGTGCCAGCGCCGATGCGGTTCAGGCGCGCGTCTCGCCACACGCGCTCGACGCCGTACTCGCGCATGTAGCCGGCGCCGCCGTGGATCTGGATGCATTCGTCGGCCACTTCACAGAGCACCCGCGAGGCGTGGAGCTTGGCCATCGAGATCTCGCGCACCGGGTACTCGCCGTTGTGAAAGCGCCAGGCGGTCATGTAGGTCATCTGCCGCGCAGACTCGATTTTGGTCGCCATCTCCGCGAACTTGTGGCGGATCACCTGGAACTTGCCGATTTCCCGCCCGAATGCCTTGCGCTCGTGCGCATACTGCAACGTGCGTTCGAAGCACTTCTGTGCGCCCGCAACCATGCCGGCCGCGCCGATCAGGCGCTCGCCCTGGAGCTCCCACATGATGTGGTAGAAGCCCTTGCCCACCTGGCCGAGCACTGCCGTTGCGGGCACGCGCACGTCCTGGAAGGCCAAGAGCGCCGTGTCGGAGGCGTGCATGCCGAGCTTCTCGAGCTTCTTCTCGCGGATCACCCCGTGAGCATCCATCGGCACGAGGAACAGCGTGAACCCGTCGTAGCCGGCGTCGGGGTCGGTCTTCGTCACGAGCACGATCACATCGGCGCGGTGGCCGTTGGTGATGTAGGTCTTGGAGCCGTTGATGATGTAGTCGTCGCCATCCTTGACCGCCCGCGTCTTGATGCCTTTCACGTCCGAGCCGGCGTCGGGCTCGGTGATTCCAAGGCACAGGATCTTCTCGCCCTTGATTGCGGGCACGACCCACTGGAGCTTCTGCTCCTCGCTGCCGAAGGCGAGGATCGGCGGCATCGCCATGTCGGTGTGGACCGCGATCCCCATTGCCAGCCCGCCGGAGTTGCCGTTGGTGATCTCCTCCGCCAGCACGAGGCTCGTGTAGTAGTCGCCGCCCTGACCGCCGTAGGCCTCGGGCTTGTCGAGACCCAGGAAGCCGAGCTCGCCCATCCGCCGGAAAACCGAATCGGGGAACGTGCTCTCCTCCCATTCCTCTGCGTGAGGGGCCAGCTCTTTGATGGCGAAGTTGCGGATCGACTCGCGCAGCGCTTCGTGCTCGTCGGTGAAGATGAAGTGCTTGCGCGCGCTCTGGAAGTCGGGCTTCAGCACGCTCTCGGCAGTAGCGGCCATGGAGTGGCTCCTTTTTGTTGTTCAATCCGACGAACTGCAACAAAGAAGCTAACGCAGCGGCATGGGAAAGTAAACAGTAGAGCTGCTCACTTTCGACAAACGGTGGATGCGGTTAGGATGCTGATGTGACCACAGAGCCAGTCCTGTACGAGGCCGGTGAGGCCGGCGTCGCGACGATCACGCTGAACGACCCGGACACGCGCAACGCGCTGTCAGCGGAGCTCCTCGGCAGCCTGATCGCTGCCTTCGAGCGGGCTCGCGAAGACGACGCGGTTCGTTGTGTCGTACTTGCGTCCTCGCATGAGAAAGTGTTCTCCTCGGGCGCCAACCTGGGTGGCTTCGCAGGGGACGTGTCGCTAGTGCACAAGCACTTCGGCTCAGCACGCTTTGTGGAGCTGTTCAAGCTGATCACCGCGCTTCCCAAGCCCACGATCTGCGCTGCGGGGGGTCATGTGCTCGCGGGGGCATTGGGGATCGCGCTCGCATGCGATCTGATCGTCGCGTCCGAGGAGGCTACGTTCGGCACCCCGGAGATCAACGTGGGGACGTTCCCGTTCATGATCATGGCGCTGATCTACCGGAACGTTCCGCGCAAGAAGGCGAACGAGCTGCTGCTGCTGGGCGAGCGCTTCAGCGCGCAGCAGGCGCTTCAGGCGGGGATCGTCAACAAGGTTGTTCCGGCCGGTGAGCTCGATGCTGCGGTTGCCGCGTGGTCGGAGAAGCTCGCGGGGTCCTCGCCAGTGATCATGCGCCTAGGCAAGGAGGCGATGCGCCGCCAGCTCGACATGGATCTCGATGACGCGCTCGACTACCTGCGCGCGCAGCTAACGCTGGCGCTCTCCACCGAGGACATCGTCGAGGGCGTGACCGCGTTCTTCGAGAAGCGCGAGCCGCAGTGGAAAGGCCGCTGATGAGCACGCAACAGACCACCTCGATCCTGCGGCCGCTCGTCGAGGACCTGGAGGCCCGGCGCGCGCAGATCAAGCTCGGCGGCGGCGAGGAGAAGATCGCACGCCAGCACGCCGCCGAGAAGCTGACGGCGCGCGAGCGCCTCGCGCTGCTGATCGACGACGGCACGTTCACCGAGCTCGGAATCCACGGCCGTCCGCACTTCGCCCAGCGCGCGATGGACGGCAAGGAGGCTCCGGCCGACGGTGTGATCACCGGCTACGGCAAGGTGGACGGGCGTCTGGTGGCGGTGTGCGCGTACGACTTCACGGTGATGGCCGGCTCGATGGGAATGACGGGCGAGCTGAAGGTGACGCGGCTGCGCGAGCTGGCATTGACGAAGCGCATCCCATTCATCTGGTTGCTCGACTCCGCGGGCGCGCGCATTCAGGAGGCGGTCGGCTCGTTGTTCGCCGGCTCCGGCCACCTGTTCCGCGAGGAGGTCGTGATGAGCGGTGTGATCCCGCAGATCGCCGCGCTGATGGGCCCGTGCGCGGCCGGTACGGCGTACATCCCCGGCCTGGCCGACTTCGTGCCCATGGTCAAGGGGCGCGGCTCGATGGCGCTCGCGGGGCCACACCTCGTCCGCGCGGCGATCGGCGAGGACGTCACCCAGGAGGAATTGGGTGGCTCGCGCGTGCACTGCCGCAAGTCCGGCGTCGGCGACATGGAGATCGCAGACGACGAAGAGTGCATCGATGCCATCAAGCAATACCTGTCGTTCATGCCGCAGAACTGCGAGTCAGCGCCACCGCTGCTCGCCAGCTCCGATCCGATTGAGCGCGGCGACGAGGATCTGCTCGACGTGCTGCCGGAGTCAAACCGCAAGCCGTATGACATGTACGAGGTGATCCGCAGGATCGCCGACGACGGCTTCTACTTCGACATGAAGGGGCAGTGGGCGAAGACGATCATCACGTGCTTCGCGCGCTTCGGCTCACGCCCGGCCGGCATCATCGCCAACCAGCCCAAGCACCTGGGCGGCATCCTCGACAACGACTCGGCCGACAAGGCCGCGCGCTTCGTCAACCTGTGCAACGCGTTCGGCATCCCGCTCGTCTTTCTGATGGACGTGCCGGGCTTCATGGTCGGCACAAAGGTCGAGGCCGACGGGATCATCCGCCACGGCGCGAAGATGCTCTACGCGGTCGCCAACGCGACAGTCCCGAAGATCACCGTGATCACGCGCAAGGCCTACGGCGCGGGCTACTACGTGATGAACGGCCGCGCATACGAGCCGGATTTGATCGTCGCCTGGCCGTCTGCCGAGATCAGCGTGATGGGCGCTGAGGGGGCGGTGGAGATCGTGATGCGCAAACAGGTCGATGAGGCTGAGGATCCGGAGGCGAAGAAGGCCGAGCTGATAGCGGCCTATCGCAAGCTGATCGATGTGTACGTGCCTGCGGGCAACGCCATGATCGATGACGTGATCGACCCACGCGAGACTCGCCTGACGATCTGTCGCGCGCTCGAGCTGACCGAGAACAAGCACGTCGAGCGTCCTTGGAAGCGCCACGGCGTGGTGCCCGTATGAGCCTCGACGATCCCGTCGTGATCACGTGCTCGATCTCGGGGGCGATCGCCAACCGCGAGCAGTGCCCGGCGATTCCGTATACGCCGGAGGAGTACGCGGCGGAGGCACGGCGGATCGCCGACGAGGGCGGCGTGATGATCCACATCCACGCGCGCAAGCCGGACGGCACGCCGAGCTATGAGGTCGAGGACTTCCAGGCGATCACCGACGCGATCCGCGCAGAGGTTGGCGACGCGGTGATCATCAACTACTCCACCGGCACGATCGGCGTGCCCGTGGAGAAGCGGGTGGAATACCTGCGCGCCTGCCGCCCGGAGGTGGCGGCGCTGAACATGGGCTCGATGAACTACGCGAAGTACTCGAAGTCGAGGAAAGAGTTCGTGTTCAAGATGGTGTTCGCCAACCCGTTCGAGGAGATCATCGAGCTGTTATGTGCGATGAACGAACTCGGCATCAAACCCGAGCACGAGTGCTTCGACATCGGCCACGCCGGCAGCCTCGTGCCGCTGATCGACATGGGCGTGCTGAAGACTCCCCTGCACGTCGACTGCGTTATGGGTGTGGTCGGGGGTATTCCGCCGAGCGCGCGCAACCTGGCGGCGATGGTGGACAACATCCCTGTGGGCTCGCATTGGGGAGTGATCGGGATCTCCCGTGACCAGTGGATGCTGATTGGCGCGGCGCTGAGTCTCGGCGGGTCGATCCGGGTCGGGCTGGAGGACAACCTTTACCTCCCCGGCGGCGAGATGGCCAAGTCCAACGGCGAGCTGATCGCCAAGGCCCGGCAGATGACCGAAGATCTAGGTCGCCGTCCGGCCACGGTGGAGGAGGCCCGGGCAATGCTGAACGTCCCGCAACGAGGGACATGAGCCTGCCGCTCGAGGGCATCCGTGTGCTCGACCTCTCGCGCCTCTTGCCAGGAGGCTTCTGCTCGCTGCTGCTGGCGGACTTCGGCGCGGATGTGCTGAAGGTCGAGGACACGGGGATGGGTGACTACATCCGCTGGGCGCCACCGTATTACGAGGGGGCCGATGACAGCGCGAAGTCGGCGCTGTTCCTGTCGCTGAACCGCAACAAGCGCTCGATCCGCATCGACCTCAAGAGCGAGCGGGGCCGCGAGGTGTTACTGCGGCTGGTTGGCGAATACGACGTCGTGCTCGAGTCCTTCCGCCCCGGCGTGCTCGACCGCCTCGGCGTCGGCTATGAGCGCATGCGCGAGGTCAATCCCGGGATCGTCTACTGCGCCATCTCCGGCTACGGGCAGAGCGGTCCGAAGCGCGATGCATCCGGGCACGACATGAACTACCTCGGCCTCGTCGGGCTGCTGGGTTTGACGGGAGACCCGCCCTCCCCGCGGGGAGGCGGGGCGGGTGGGGATCCCATTCAATCCGCCGGGCAGATCGCAGACCTCGGCGGCGGTGCGCTGATGGCCGCCTTCGGGATCCTCGCGGCGCTGCGCGAGCGCGACGGTTCCGGCGAGGGCCAGCTGGTTGACGTGTCGATGGCCGATGGGGCGCTGTCGTGGCTGGCGATGGTGGCTGCGGGGTACTTCGCCGACGGGATGGTGCCGCACCGGGGCGATCTGCCGCTGGCTGGCTCGCTGATCTGTTACCGGCCGTATGAGTGCGCCGGCGGCTGGGTGACGCTGGGGGCGCTGGAGCCGAAGTTCTGGCAGTCGTGGTGCCGGGGAGTGGGACGTGAGGATCTGATCGAGAAGCAGTTCGAGGGGCCCGGCTCTGAGGCGCACGCGCAGGTCAAGGAGATCTTCGCTGCCCGCACGCGGAGTGAATGGGAGGCGTTCGCCTCCGAGCACGACTGCTGCCTGGAGCCTGTGCTCGAGCTGGACGAGGCGCTCTCCTCAGAGCTGGTGCGCGAGCGGGAGATGGTCGTCGAGATCGAGCAGCCCGGCGCCGTGCTGCCTGTCCGCCAGCTCGGGATTCCGGTGAAGCTGGGACGTACCCCGGGCGATCACGCGCGGATGCCGGGGCCGGCGCTCGGTGAGCACACCGAGGAGGTGCTGCGCGCGGCCGGCTACAGCGAGGCGGAGGTGAGCGAGCTGCTGCGGGCGGGCGTTGTTGCGAGTTCCGCCCGCCCGGCCGAGGGAACCGATGAGTCCCCGTCCCCGGCGTTTCGGGTGTAGGCAGAGGCCGAAGGCATGGGCACTACGGAGGTTTCGCCCGACCGGCCGTTGTTGAAGATCAGCGAGCTGGCCGAGCGCTCAGGTGTGAGCGCCGGGACGATCAGGCATTACGTGCGCGAGGGCCTGCTCGGCGGGGAGGAGGAGATCGTCAGGACGAGCCGCAACATGGCCTACTACCCGCCCTCCTACGTTGAGCGGATCGTGCTGATCAAGCGCCTGCAGGAGGAGCGGTTCATGCCGCTGCGGGTGATCAGAGGTGCGCTCGAAGACGACCCGGAACGCGTGCGCGCCCTGATCGAGCTCGAGGACCGCATCCTCGAGCGGGCGCTTGCGAGCGCCGAGGACTCGCGGCGCGTGTCCATCAGGGCCGTGCGCGAGCGCTACGAGATCCCCCGCAACGTGCTCGAGCGGCTCGCGGAGATCGGCGTGCTGACGCCCAGCCGCAACGGCTACGACCAGGACGACGTGAAGATCATCGAGGCGATCGCGAGCTTCCGCGCGGGCGGCTACGAGGAGGCGCTCGGCTTCACCGTCTACGACACCCTGCGCTACCGCGAGGCCCTGGAGCCGCTCGTCGCCGACGAGGTGCGCGCGCTGCTCGATCGCCTGGCGGGCGAGGTGGATGTCGAGCGCGCGATGGAGATCGTCGCTGCCGGCGTCGAGCCGCTGCGCGAGCTGCTCGGGGCGATGCACTCCAAGCTGCTGCTGGCCGAGCTGCGCCGCCAGCACAAGCGATAACTACCAGTGCGCGCGGTGATGCTCCACGACCCCGAGGCCATGGGCTAGCTCGATCCCGCCCGGGAGCGTCCCCGAGAAGCTGCCGAACGGCGCGCGATAGTCGCTTCTCACGATCAGCAGGTTCTCCCGGCGGCTGCGCTCGGCCTCCGGGAGAAACCGCAGGTCCGATCCGTCCTCACAGCGGATGCGTGAGAGATCCTCATCGAAGGTGACGGGCGGGGTCTCCCGCGGCGCCTCTGCCACCCACACGGCCCGCTCTGAGCCGGCCGGCGGATCGTTGACTCCCGCCACGAGGTTCCAGGCCAGCGGCGTCCCGTCAGGACCCTCGCCCACCCCGGCGCTCCACCACCACTCAGTGAAGCGGGCGTGGTAGCCAGCGGTGTCGTCGATCACCGCGAGCGCCTCGACCTGCCGCTCCGGGCCGCCATCGAGGACAAGCGTTCCGCGGGCCGGAACGCCGGCCTGCTTGCGCGTCCACACGTGCTCGCGACCGTGCATGCAGAGGGCCTGGATGCCGTCGTTTTCATCGATGCAGAGATCGAGCAGCACGCCGCTGTCATTGATTCGCAGTTGTCGGGATTCAAGCACGACACTCCGTCGCGAAAGTAAACGCGTACGCTCGCGCAAGCGACCGTCGCTGCGCGGATGGACCGCCCAGAACGACTGGAGGAATGGTCCAACGCGAACAACTGCAGCGCACGCCATCAGCTCCTCGCAGAACACGCCCACATAGCGCCAGCGCTTCAACGGCCGCGTCCCGCGGAACATCGGTGAAGCTGCGGTGGGCGCTATGCTTTGGGGTGTTGACTGACTAGTCAATCTATTCTGCGGTGAAAGCGTCGCGGAAGGGGAATGAGACATGAGGGTCGCGGCAGTCCAGCTGAACTCCACCGCCGATGAGGCCGCGAACCTCGCCGCGGCCGACCGCTTGACACGCGCCGCAGCGGCGGACGGCGCGCGCTTGATCGTACTCCCCGAGAAGTGGATGCTGATCGGCACCGGCCAGCAGCTGCGCGACGGGGCGCAGACGCTTGACGGGCCGGCGATCTCCTGGGCGCGGGCGACCGCGCGCGAGCTGGGGGTAGACCTCGTTGCCGGGTCGATCGCCGAGCGGGTGGCGGGACAGGAGAAGCTGTCCAACACCTCCGTGCACGTGGACCCGCAAGGCGTTCTCAAGGCGTTCTACCGGAAGCTGCACATGTTCGATGTCGAGATCGAGGGAAAGAGCTACCGCGAGTCAGACGTAGAGCAAGGGGGCGATGAGATCGTTCTCAGCCAGACCGCGGATGGTGTGGAGCTGGGTATGGCGATCTGTTACGACCTGCGCTTTCCCGAGCTTTTCCGGATCCTCGCCGTGCGGGGCGCGCGCGTGATCGTGCTGCCGTCGGCGTTCACGCTGCCGACCACACGCGATCACTGGGAGACGCTGATCAGGGCGCGCGCGATCGAGAACCAGACGTTTGTGATTGCCGCCAACCAGGTGGGCCGCCACCAGCGCGGCCTGCACTCCGGCGGGCGCTCGATGATCGTCGATCCCTGGGGTGTGGTGCTGGCACAGGCGCCCGACCGCGAGGGATACATAGTCTCCGAGCTGGACCTCGAGTATCAGCGCGAGATCCGCGCACGGCTTCCCTCGTTGGCAAACCGCCGCCCCGTCGCCTACCGCTGGCCGGAGGCGGCCTGATGAAGGCAGAGCGGGCCACGGCGCCGGACAAGCGCCGCTTGATCCTCGACGCGGCCGTGAGGGTGTTCGCCCGCCAGGGCTTCCATGCTTGCCGCGTTTCGGACATCGCCGACGAGGCCGGGGTCGCGTATGGGCTCGTGTATCACTACTTCTCGTCCAAGGACGAGGTGCTCGACACGCTCTTCCTCGAGCGCTGGAACGTGATGCTCGAGCTGATCCGCGAAGTCGACGCACAGCCGCTTGCAGTGCGCGAGAAGCTTGGCGCGATCGCGTCGTTCATCGTGGACAGCTACCGGCACGACCCCGACCTCATGAAGGTGATCATCGTCGAGGTCACGCGCGCGGCGAACTCGTTCGGGCAGACCCACCTCGCCCAGATCCGGGAGGCCTATGAGCTGATCGGGGAGATCGTCACCAAGGCACAGGAAGAGGGGGTCTTCAAGCCGGAGATCGAAGCCCGCTTCGCCGCGATGGCCTTCTACGGCACGATCGAGCAGCTGCTCACGGGTTGGATCTTCGGCCTGCGCCCGCAGGGCGAGGAGCATTTCGAGCGGGCGAAGTGGCTCGTGGTGGAGACGGTCTGCGGAGGACTCGAGTGCAGCGTGGTTGGCGAGGCGAGCGTTTCCTGAGCTGGCTCAGGCATGGAAGTGACCTCCGCGGGGAATAGACTGCCACGGATGGAGAACGACATGGTCAAGCGGCTGATGTGGTCAGGCCTGCTCGCGGGGCTAACCGCGCTATCGAGCATCGTCGCTCACCGCGCGGGGGCGCTTGTGTGGAGGCGCGTGTTCGACGAGGAGCCGCCGGAGTGAGCGAGGCGCCCGGCAGCGACACACGCGACGGTCAGCAGAACACTGGCTCTGTGACGGGGGCGCAGGGCATCGCGACGGCGATCACCGAGGTATCCGAGCGCGCGACGCTGCTGATCCGCGAGGAGATCGAGCTGGCCAAGGCGGAGGTCACCGAGAAGGTTGGCAAGCTCGCGAGGGGCGCCGTGGTGGCGGTCGCCGCGGGCATCTTCCTCGTCACGGCGCTGTTCTTTGTTTTGATCGGCTGCGCCTGGCTGCTGTTCTATGAGCTACCGATCGGCAACTCGCTGACCTTCTTCTGGGGCTTCTTCGCGATGGCCGCGATCCTGATCGTCCTCGGCTTGATTGCCGGCTTCATCGCCGCCAAAGCGGTCAAAAAAGGATCCCCGCCGGTGCCGAGCATGGCGATCGAGGAGGCGCGAAAGATTCGTGAGACGGTGTCCGCGGGCGCCGATGGGGACGGGCGCGATGCGGCCAGCGAGCAGGGAGACATCTGATGGCGACGCGCAGCTCAGCGGAGATCCGCAGCTCGATCGAGGCCAACCGCGAGGAGCTGGCGGTCTCGCTGGTGCGCCTGCGCGGCGAGGTCACGCACCTGGCCGACTGGCGCGGGCATCTCGAGCGCCACCGCCCCGAAGTCACAGCTGCGGCTGCCGTCGTGGGGCTGTTGCTCGGCGCGCGCATGTTGCGCCGCCGCCGGCGGCGCTGACTTCAAACTGTGGTCTCAGCGGCCGGCTAGGAGCGTGCGCGGGATCGCGCCTACGCCGATCATGCCGGGGCCGGTGTAGGTGCCGAGCACCGGTCCGACCTCGGAGGTGAAGACCGGCTCGGAATCAAAGATCTCGCGGCAGCGATCGATCAGGCGCCCGGCCTGCTCGGGCGCCTGGATGTGCTGCACGACCCAGCCGTCGGCGCCTGAGTCGTGGAGTTCCTGTGCGTACTGCACCATGCGCTCGAACGCACGCCCGGCGGTGCGCACGCGCTCGACGGGCGTGATTTCGTACTCCAGCGAGAGGATCGGCTTGATCTTCAGCGTGCCGCCGAGCCAGGCCTGTGCCTTGCCGACGCGTCCGCCGCGGCGCAGGTACTCCAGCGTGTCCAGGCAGAACCAGATGCGCAGCGCCTTGCGCGTCTCGCGCACGTGCGCGACGACGGCGTCCTTGTCCGCGCCCGCGCGGACGGCGGCGCAGGCGGCGAGGACGAGCAGGCCCATCCCGCCCGCGGCCGTTTCGCCGTCGATCACCTCGACACGATCGCCGAGGCCGCGCTCGGTGAGCAGCCCATGCGCCTGGCGGGCGGCCTCGCAGGTGCCGGAGATGCCTCCGGCGAGGTGGATCGAGACCACGTCCTGGCCATCCTGCAGCAGGGGCTCCCAAACGGCGAGGAAGTCGCCGATCGAGGGCTGGGATGTCGTGGGCAGCTCGGGATCGGTGCGCAGCCGCTCGTAGAAGGCGTCGAAGCCGTCCATCTCGAGCTCGCGCTCGGGTTTGCCTTCCCAGCCGACATACAGGCTGACCTGATTGACCCCCTGCTCCTCAGCGAGCGCGCGGGGGAGGTATTGCGTGCTGTCGGTGGCTACCGCGACGGAGGGCACGCGCGGGGACCCTACAGCAACTACTGCAACGCTTCTGAGAGCTCGCCGGACTCATACATCTCGGTGACGATGTCACAGCCCCCGACCAGCTCACCGTTCGCGAACAGCTGTGGGATCGTGGGCCAGTTCGAGATCGCCGACAGCTCCTGGCGGATACGCGGGTCGGGGAGGATGTCGACGGCGGCGAACGGTACGTCCAGCGCCTGCAGGGCAGCCACCGTTCGCGCCGAGAAGCCGCAGGCGGGCGCCTCAGGAGTGCCCTTCATGAAGAGGATCACCTTGTGCTCTGAGATCGCCTGTGTGATCGCCTCGCGGATCGGGTTGGGCTCGCCGCTCTGCACGGGAGCCTCGCCCACGGTGCTGGGCTGGCTGGCGGACATTGGGAGGTCACGGATGGCGCTTGGCTCGCTAGTGGGCATGGGAGGGCTCCTGGCTCATGGGGTGGGGGTCTTCTGCGGGGTCTGGGTCTTCAGTGAAAGGGCGTGGATGGGGCCGCCGATCTCCTCCCCGAAGATCTCGTAGACGAGGCGGTGCTGCTCGATGCGGCTGCGCCCCGCAAACGCCTCGGCGGTGACGGTTGCGCGGAAGTGATCGCCGCCTCCGGTGTAGTCCTCGACCTCGGCCTGGGCTCCCGGGATCGACGCCTCGATGCGCTGCTTTAGGTCCTCTGCAGAGAGCATTTCAGCTCCAGCTTAGCCGCTATACTTTGGAAAGCGATGATCACTATCAGCGACAAGGGTGCCGAGAAGGTCAAAGAGTTTCTCGCCGCGCAGGAGTCCGGTGTGGGCATGGCGGGCCTGCGTGTGGGCGTGCGCGGGGGCGGCTGCTCGGGCTTTCAGTATCAGCTCGCGTTTGACGAGCAACGCGATGGCGACATCGTGTTCGAGAGCCACGGGCTGAAGCTGCTGGTCGATAACGAGAGCCTGCCGTTCGTGCGCGGCTCGGTGATCGACTACGAGGAAAGCCTGCAGGGCGCGGGCTTCAAGGTGTCAAACCCCAACGTCGTAGCCGCCTGCGGCTGCGGCTCATCCTTCAGGGTTGCCGAGGAGGAGCAGGTCTCCGCAGTCTGAGGTTCGGAGCGCGTAGGGTGCGCTCCGTTGTGCCAGCCCTACCCTCTCGTTTACGAAGTCTGACGCCTCATCGCCTGCGCGACGATGTGCGCCTGCGTGCGCTTGCGGTCGGACTTGGGCTGATACCGCCGCGCACGATGCACTCCGCGGAGGATGCGCGGGTGCTGCTGGCGGCGGCGCACTGCGCACGGCGGGTGGTCGAGATTGGGGTGTATGAGGGATCCTCGGCGCTGGCGCTCCTCGGCGCGCTTGGGCCGGGCGCGGAGTTGCATCTGGTCGATCCCTTCGGCTCGCATGCCGATGCGCTGCCGAAGGGATGGGGCGCCACCGAGCGAGCGACGCGGCGCGTGATTGAGCGAGCGCTGCGCCGGCGCGGCCCGCAGGCGCCGGTCATCCACTGGCACGTGTGCCTCTCCGAGGAGCTTGCCGCGCGCTGGCAAGGTGAGACGGACCTCGTGTTCATCGACGGTGATCACTCGCAGGCGGGCTGTGAGCTGGACTGGTCGTGCTGGGCGCAGTTCGTCCCACCCGGCGGTCATGTCGTCTTCCACGACGCGCGGGCCGGCCAGGCCGGTGGCCGCGGGCTCCCCGGCCCCACCGCGGTCGTCACTCGTCACTTCCGTTCAGTTGATCCTGCACCGGGTTGGGAGATCGTGGCTGAGGCCGACCGCACGGTTGTTGTCCGGCGCCTCGCCTGACTCACCTCACGACGAGCGTGGCCTTCATGCCTTTCGCCTCGTGTTCTTTGAGCGAGCAGAACAGCGTGTAGCTGCCGGGTCGCAGGTTGAGCGTCAGGTCCGGATGAGCGCCCGGCAGAGTGTTCGGGAAAGCTTTTGCTTCTGAGCCTTCGGCCGGTTCGGTCGTGTGCAGGTTGTGTTCGTCCTGGCCTGCGTTCACGAACTCGACGATCACCTGTCCGGCGGGCACTTCCGTGCGCGAGAGGGTCAAGCTGTACTCCTTCGCGATCACCTGCACGTGCGCAGGTGCCGCTGGACTGGGGGGAGATTCCGCGGGAGGCGTTCCTGCGGCTGGGCCTGTGGGCGTCGCACCACCTGGGCCGGGAGTGACCGGTGTGGTTGAGGTGCCCGCCGCGCCCGAGCCCGCAGAGGCGCTGTCGGGCGCGTGTACAGAAGGTTTCGAGGATGCGCCCAGCTTGTGCTTGCGGTGGCAGCGGCGATGTCTCGTGTGATGGCAGGCCCGCGCCGCGTGGGAGGGGCGATGACGTGAGGAATGTCCGGGTGCGGCAAGTGCCACCGCGGCCACCGTGCCACCTACCAAGCACAGCACACATGACAGGAGCACGGGTTTCGCCGCGCGCAACATCAGCTCTTGATCAGCTGCGGGACTTCGCCGAACGGGCCGGGACCGGCCACACCGGTTCCCGCCCCCGGGATGACGAGTCCGGCTTCGGTCTGAAACCACTGGGCCAGCAGCGCGGAGTACATCGCGCGGTAGTCGGAGGTGTTGATGAGGTTTTCGTTTTCGTCAAGTTTCTGAAGGCCGGGGAATTCGCCCACCATTTTGCCGGCGGCCTGGGTCCCGATCAGGAACGCGACCCCGGCCGCGCCGTGGTCGGTGCCCGAGCCGTTTTCTTCTGGGCGGCGGCCGAACTCCGACCACAGTCCGATCAGCACGCGATCGGCCAGTTTGCGAGCTTCGAGGTCACGCTGAAATGCCAGCACCGATTCCACTGTCTGGCCGAGATTTGTCGAGAGCGTGTTCGCCTCGTCAGAGTGCGTGTCGTAGCCCCCCACGGCGTTCAGCGAAGCGCATTTGATCGGCAGGCCAGAGTCGAGCATCTGCGCGAGCGCCGCGAGCCGCTGGGGAAATTCGCCGCCCTGCGTGGGGTAGGGCACAGGAGATTGGAATGCCGGTTTGCCTTCGTGTTCGACAAACGGCGCCATCTTCTGGCGGATGATGCTCGAGTCAAGCGACGCCGCGCGGGCCTGGGCATAGGCTGGCGAGGGCGCCGCGAGGGCGCCCAGCTGCCCAAAGGTGTCGAGCGTCGGTTCGGCCAGCGGATCGCTCAATCCGTAGGCCCAGAAGTTGTAGTCCGACGGCGAGGAGATCGCTGCGACCGGCATCTTGGCACTCGCCAGTGCCGGGGCCAGGTCATAGTCCAGGGACAGGCCCTGGAGCGGGTTGCCGGGGTCGCCGGCCAAGTCCAGGTAGCGCCCCATCCAGCCCGTACGGGTTTCGGTGTCCAGCTCGCCGACCTCCCAGTAGTGGCGGCTGGTGAAGTGGCTCTCGTCCGGTGGGTCATAGCCGATCGCCGGGAAGACGCTGACCTTGCCCTCCTGGTGCAGTTGGGCCAGGCCCTTGGCCTGCGGATGCCACATCAGAGTTTCGTCCTCCGTGAACGGCTGTCCACCTCCGGCTTCTTCCTGGGCTTTGATGAGAGCCGCGGCAATTTGGGGACGCAGGGCCTCGTAGCGGTGCTGTTCTTCTTTTTCTTTTTCCTTTGCGATCGCTCCGAGTGGCGCGAGCACCGACAGGGCGTCCCAGCCGCCTTCCATGAAGATCGACACGAGCACCGGCTGTTTGGGCGCGGCCGCTGCGGCCGCGGCGATCCCCTCTTCGAAGTTGCGCGGGCTGAGCATCGAGGCGCCGTACACCGACAGGGCCGTGCCGGCCGACGCCAGCAGGAACGTGCGCCGGTCCATTCCCGTGCCGGCCGGCAGCGGCATCCCTGGCTCGATCGACGGCAGGCCCTTCCCCGCCACGGCTGCGCCACGGCGCAAGAGCTGGGCGCGGTTGAAGTCGTTGCACGAGCAGCTCTTGGCCATTGCTAGCTCACCTGCATGTCGGGGGAGGTGGCGATCAGCATCCGCAGCGCGTTCTGCCTTATCGCCCGGAAAGGACTCTGCTCCCATTCCGCGGTGGCGACGCCCGTGAGGCAGGAGCCGGCGAAGGCGGCTATGCATTGCTGTGATTCTGTGGACAGCAGCGGGTTCGCCCAGTAGGACAACGCGCTCGCGAGCGCTTCGCTAGGGGTCTCGGTTTCGCTGTATTCGGGCGTGCCTTCTGGGGGCCACGGGTTGGGGTAGGTATTCGCGGTTACGTAGCTGGCCATTTCCCATCGCGCCTTGATGGTCGACGTGTCGAGCCAGCGAGTGAAGTCCCAGCCAGAAACGTTCGGCGGGTAGAACAGCTGCTGTCCGGCGCCGGCGGACAGCCACGCCCACGAGGTGCTGTCAACCGGCCGGCCGATCGCACGCAAGAGACCGGCGTTGTAAACGACGGGCGGGGTCACGAGCTCGGGGCCTTCGTAGAAGTAGGGGTGCTGCAGGATCGCCTCGACGACCGCGCGGATGCTGTATCCGGAGCTCAGGTACAAGCCTTGCAATGACGCCAGCGTTGCTTCGTCCGGTGGGGTGGGAATGAAGTAGCCCCAGAGCTTCGTCACGAAGAACGAAGCGTGCAGGGGGTGACTGACGCACAGCCTGACGGCGTCTTCCCAGTTCCAGTTGCCCGTCTGCCCGAACACAGTCTTCGGTTCTTCGTCGTGCCGTTCTGGGTCGTAATGGAAGTTGGCATAGCCCTCTTCCGTCCATTCCGCCTGCCACCCGGTCAGAGCGCGAGCCATTTCGCGCACGTCATCCTCGCTGTAGGCGCCACGATCGGCACCCAGCGAGAACAGCTCCATCATCTCGCGGGCGTAGTTCTCGTTCGGGTTTTCCTTTTCGTTGTAGATACCGTCGAGGAAGACGAGCATCGCCGGGTTGGTGGTCACTGCGAGGAACAGGTCGTGGAAGCTGCCGAGCGCCATCGAGCGGAACAGGTTGTTCTGGTCGAGCATCAGCTGCTGGCTGTTCACCTTCTCGTTGGAGTTGGCAAACCAGTCGTGCCAGATGAACGTCATCCGCTCGACGAGCTGCTGATCAGAACGGACCATGCGGTCCAGCCACCAGCAGTGGTCATGGCCCCACGCGTCCGCCGGAGCCAGGGGATGGCCTTCTTCGTCCGTGGGTTCGGGACCGATGAGGTTGGCGGGACCCGAGGGACGGGTAAGGCCGTAGACGACCTGACTCAGCGGCTGGCCGACCAGTGCCTCGGCCTGTCCGGGGGCAGGTCCGGGTTCGTGGGCCGGTCCAAAGCCCGCGCGCCACAGCAGGCGGTGCGCCTGGGCGAGAGAGACCGGTGCGCCGAGCGACGGGACCGGGGCGGGGGAGGGAGCGGGAGGCGAGGCCGGGGGGCCGACCGGCACCAGCGACGCTTTGTTCTTCAGCGTCGTCTTGTGGTGCTTGTGGAGGTGCTTACGCTTGCGGTGCTTGGGCTTGTGGTGCTTGGCGTGCTTCTTGTGATGCTTCTCTGCGTGCGAGTGTGCGCCCTGTCCGGCGCGTTTGCGCAGTCTGGGGCGCGTCTTCATCGATCCAGTGCCGTCTTTGCGCGCGGACGGGCATGGCGCCGGTGGACCATGGGCAAGTACCTCGTCTGCGCCGGAGTGATGCTGCGCCTCGGGTGGCGGTTATCGACGGATGTCGTATTCGGCCGGCTGCGTGCGGTGACGCTCTACGCGGGCTCGTTCTGAAGCGAGCGCCACAGATAGCGGCAGGCCAGGGTGCGGTGTGGTCGCCACGGCTCGGCGATCTTCTCCATCGCGCTCGGGTCGGGCAGTGAGTCCAGTCCATAGGCACGTTCGATCGCACGGCGGATGCCGAGGTCGCCGGTGGGCAACACATCGGGGCGCTCCAAGTGGAACATCAGGAACATCTGCGCACTCCACTCCCCGAGGCCCTTGACAGCCGTGAGCTCCGCGATCACCGTTTCGTCGTCGAGCTCGTCCAGCCGCTCCAGCTCCAGTTCGCCTGAGAGCGTGTGCTCGGCCAGCGATCTCAGATAACTCACCTTCGCGCGTGACAGTCCCGCCGCGGCGCGCAGCTCTTCCGGCTCGTCGTCGAGGATCTCCTGCGGCGTGGGTGGGCGGTCTTCGAAGCGCGCCGTCAGTCGTCCGTAGATCGCGCGCGCCGCCTTCACCGACAGTTGCTGACCGGCGATCGTGCGCACCAGCGCCCCGTAGTGGTCTGCCTTGTCCGGTCGTCCATCGCTCGAGCTCGGCAGCTTTCCCACCGCGGCGATCAGCTCCGCCATGATCGGGTCGCTGCGGCGCAGCTGGGCCAGGCCGCGATTAGACAGCGGATGCCGCCTCGAAGGAGACCGGCTCGCCGTCGAGCGCGTTCAGCGCCCGGGGAACGGACATCGCCAGGCACGTGAAGCTGGGTGTGTCGCGCACGGTGTACGCAGAGGCCTCGGTCGTGCGCAGGCGCTGGACCAGATCGAGGAACGTGCCCACGTCGTCGGTGTCGAACGCGACCACGAACTCCTGGTCGTCCAGCCCGAACGAGTACGTCGTGTGGTTGTCCACCCCCGGGTATTCACGCCCGACCTCTATGTGTCCCTGCATGATCCGCCAGCGCTCCTCTGCGGGCAGCGCATACCACGCGCGCGACTTGACGAATGGATAGACGAACACGTACTTCCCGCGAAAGCCTCGCGGGGTCGTGCGCTCGTCTTCGGAGTACTCCGAGCTCTTGCGCATCCCCAGGAAGGAGTGAGGGATCTCCGCCCACTTCATCAGCCCGCTCTGTCCCAGCACCACGTGCAGCTCGTGGATCCGGTCGAGGTTCTCCGCCTCTGAGATCAGCAATAGCTCGGCGTCGCCGCGCGTGCCAACCAGCGAGAAAGCCTGCAGCATGTGGCCGTCGGCAAAGTCCTCACATGCGGCGTTGAACTCCCGCTTGTCCTGCTCGCGCTGCTCGTCGTCGAGCCGGCGCCAGGCGGGGTCCATCTTCAGGAACGTGTACTTCACGAAGTGCCGCGTGCTCATCTGCCGATTATCGCAAGCCCGAACCCTCCTGTCCGGCTTTGTCTGCGGATACAGTGATAGCTGTGCGGATCGCGCTGCTGTCGCCGTATTCGTGGACGTACCCCGGTGGTGTAACGCGCCATATCGAGGCGCTCGCCGCTGAGCTGACCGCGCTTGGCCACGACGCCCGTATCCTCGCGCCGTTTGATCCCGATGACGCGCTCTCGCGGCGACTGCACCGGGGCGCGCGTCCCCAGCGCCTTGAGGAGCCCGAGCGGTTCGTCGCACTGGGGCGTACGGCCGGCTTTCCCGCCAATGGCGCCGTCTCGAACCTCGTGCCCATCCCTCCCGGGGTGCTGGCAATGCGCCGCGAGCTGGGCGACGGCTCCTATGACGTACTGCACATCCACGAGCCGGTCGTGCCGCTACTCGGCTGGGACGCGCTCTGTTCCACCGCGCCGGAGCTGCCCATGGTCGGCACATTCCACACCTACTCCGAGAACGCGTTGACCAATGGCATCGCAAACCTGCTTGGCGCCAGGCGGCGGATGAACCACCTGCACGTCCGTATCGCCGTCTCCGAAGCAGCCGCCTGGACCGCGCGGCGCTTCTACGGCGGGCGTTACCGGATCGTGCCCAACGGCGTCCATTCCGGCGTTGAGCCGGCCAGCCCGCGGAGTGAGCCTGACGGTCAGCTGCGGATCCTGTTCATCGGCCAGGCCGTCGAACGCAAGGGCCTGCCTGTGCTGTTGCGTGCGTTCGAGGCGCTGCGTGAGCAGGTCCCCGCGACGCTTACGCTCGTCGGGGCTTCTCCTGAGGAGGTCGCGCACATGATGCTCGACGACCGTGGCGTCAATGCGCTCGGCAAGGTCTCTGAGTCCCGCAAGCTGGACGAGCTCGCCCGAGCCGAGGTGCTATGCGCGCCATCGCTGCACGGCGAGAGCTTCGGCATGGTTCTCACCGAGGCGCTCGCCGCCTGCACGCCCGTCGTAGCCTCTGACATCCCCGGCTACCGCGATGTCGTGCGCGACGGGATCGAGGGTGTGCTGACGCCCCCCGGTGATGCGCTCGCGCTGGCCGAGGCGCTGCGTTCGCTCGCGCTCGATGCTGGCACCCGGATGCGGATGGCCGCCGCAGCGCGCGCGCGAGCCGAGCGCTTCTCCTGGCCGCACGTCGCCGCCGAGGTGCTCGACTGCTACGAGCAGGCTCTGTCGGTCGGTCGTCCCGCGACGCGCGCCGCCCGGGTCGGGGTGCGCTTCGGCATCGTTCCCGCCGACCTATTGCCGCGTGTCCCCGCCCAGCGCCTGCCGAGCCTCGAGCTGCCGGCCGGCCCCTCCCCAGCCGGTGTGGGTAAGCCCGTGCGAGAGCGCTCCAAGCGAGCGCTACGTCGTGGCGCGGTGGTGGCAGCCTCGCTCAGCGGCCTCGGGCTCGCGCTGCTCGCGCTCGTGCACATCGGCGTGGGTCGCGTGGCCGCGAGCCTGCTCGCCTCGAGCCCCGGCCTGCTCGCGGGTGCCCTTGGGGTGATGTGCGCCTCAATGTTCGCCAGGGCGATCGCCTGGCACGCGATCCTCTCGGCCGCACCGACCTGGCGTCAGGCCAAACGCCGCGACGCTATGCAGGGTACGTTCATCGGTGTCCTGATGTCGGCCACGCTCCCCGCGCGCCTGGGGGAGCCCTCGCGCGCGCTGATCGTTGCGCGCCGCCTCGGCCGCGCCCGGGAGACGCTGCCCGTGGTGCTCGGCACGATGGTCTCGCAAACGCTGCTCAACTTGCTCGCGCTGACCATCCTCGGGATCGTGATGTTCTCGAGTGTCGACCTGTTCAACGGTCATCACGGCGCTTTGATCGCCGCGGCGCTGGCGCCCATCGGCGCTCTCGCCGTGGTGCTGCTCGCGCCCATGCTCTTGCCTCGCGCGGCGATATCACGCTCGTTGCGCCTGCGGGTTTTGATCGCCGCGCTGCGTCTCTCTCTGGTGCGCGTCCGCGATGGGCTGCTTGTATTCCGTCACCCCCGCCAGGCCGCCGTCGCGACGGCGGTGCAGCTCGGGGCCTGGGGTCTTCAGTGGATGTCCTGCTGGCTGCTGTTGATGGCGCTCGGTCTCGATGCCCGCGTCGGGGTCGCGGGTGCCGCGGCGGTGTTGTTCGCCGTCAACGTCACTGCGGTTCTCCCCGCCACCCCAGCCAACGTTGGCGTCTTCCAGGCGGCGTGCGTGGCTGTGCTCGCCGGCGCCTACCACGTCTCCACCCCCGATGCCCTTGCCTACGGAATCGTCTTGCAGGTTGTCGAGGTCGCCGCTGCCGTGCTGATGGGTATTCCCGCGCTCATCAATGAGGGCCTCTCCTGGAAAGACGTGCGCCTGCGGACAATGTCCGGCGCGCCGGTCAAGCTCAGCCCTCTGCCGGAGGGTTCAGGGCGCTCCAGCGCCGCCAAGGGTTCGCCCTCGCACGTCGAGCGGTAGATGCTGCGCTGCTTCTCGAGCTCCTAAGCCAGTGCGGGCTCGTCCTCGGCTTCCACCGCTCCGTCAGGCGGATCGGCGTCGTCGATCTCGCCGAACAGCGACGGGTCGCGGTTTGAGCCGCGGATCAGGTCGTCGGGCGAGCCGTTGGGCAGCAGGCGGCCCTGGCGCGTGCCGAAGTAGATCGCCTGCGGGTGATGGGCGATCAGCGCGAGCGTCGACTGCTCGGGCTCGGGCGCGTAGCCGTCGGTGATCGTCATGCCGATCTGGCCCAGGTTCAGCAGCTTCTGCACCTTCAGGTGCTCTGACTGCTCGGGCACGGCCGGGTAGCCCCACGAGTAGCGCCGGCCCTGCGTGTCCGGGATGCCGAGCATCTCGCGCGCACGCCAGTGCAGCCACTCGGCCAGCCCCTCGGCCGTCTGCACGCCGAGGCCGTGCACGAACAGCTGCTCGGCGAACTCGCCTTCGGCCTCGAGCTTGGCCATCAGCTCCGTCACCTCCGAGCCGACCGTTACGGCCTGCACAGCTATCACGTCGAGCTCCTCTGGCGGCTTGCCGTCAACCGCCGGGCGGTAGAAGTCCGCGAGGCAGATCCGGTCACCCTTCGGCTGGCGCGGGCAGACAAAGCGCGTCAGCTCCGTCGCGCGGTCCTCCGGGTCGAGCACGACGATGTCGTTGCCGAGCGAGTAGCACGGGAAGAAGCCCAGCAGCGCGCGCGGGTGCAGATAGGTCTGCTCTTTCCACATGCGCTCGAGGCGCGGGCGGAAGTCCTCCTCGAGCAGCTTCTGCCACGCCTCGCCTTTGACTCCGCGCCCGCCCCAGTGCAGCTTGAACAGCACGTGCGTGTCGAGGTGGCGGTAGACCTCGTCCAGATCGACGCCGATCTCCTGCACTCCCCAGAACGGCGGCGTCGGGACCGGGACGTCCGTGCGCGCGGATGAGCGAACCGAGTCGTCGGCGAAGTTCAGCTCCTCTTCGGGCGCCTCGCCCTTCGCACGGAACTCCGTCGCGCCCGCGAGCAGCTTCTCCACGAGCGCGCCGCGCGCGTCCTCGTCGACGAGCTGGTCCATCACCGAGAGGCCCTCGAACGCGTCCTTGCAGTAGAACACGCCCGGCTCGTAGACGACGTCCGAGTCTTTGCCGCCCGGATAGAGCGTGCGATAGCTGAAGGCGCGGTTGATCGCCGCGCCGCCGATCAGCACCGGGTAGGTCAGGCCCTTGGCGTGCAGCTCCTGGATGCATGCGGGCATCTGCTTGGAGGTCGAGACGAGCAGCGCCGACA
>Ga0307373_10005215_pt1 | contig 21401 bp, 18 predicted proteins | sample OX2MG_FD_202534 | JGI IMG/M metagenome (GOLD analysis project Ga0307373, IMG submission 202534) | Soil microbial communities from Risofladan, Vaasa, Finland - OX-2 | ecosystem: Environmental > Terrestrial > Soil > Coastal area > Acid sulfate soil | place: Finland: Risofladan, Vaasa | collected...
GAGGGAGGGCATTATGAAATTCACACGCACCCTAGTCGCCCAAGCCGTCCTCGTTTGCCTCCTGTTTGGCTGCGGATCGGCTATTGCACAAACAACCAACCAAAACGCGACGGTGGAAACGTTCACTGTCACGGGCGCCAGGCCCGTTTCCGAAGCCATGGACGTGATCGAGAGAAGATACGGCGTATTGATCGACTATGTCGACCCGCTGTACGAAGCTCCTGAGGACATCGAACGGGTGGCCTCCAAGCCTGGGCATATCATCCCGGTCCCGAAGGTCCGCACGCTCTCCGTGCAATACACGCAGGTGAACGAGCCGCCCAAGAATATTCCCTACCTCGATTGCCCCTTGGGCGGAGGCGGCTGCGTTCCGGTCAGCAATTGGCCACAGGGCGGGATCACCGCTCTGATACAGAAGGTGCTGGACCAGTTCGCCGCGGACGGAGGCCAGGTCTTTGGCGTGCGCAAGCTCAATATGTCTTACGGCCCGCGATGGGAGGTGTACCCGGAGCGAGTAAGGGACCAGGGAGGAACATTCGGATATCAGCCGGACATCCTCGGGGCCATCGTCAACATCCCCGAGGAAAAACGCACGTGGGCACAGATGCTCGGCGACATTCTCAGCCAGCTCACGGCCAGCTGGGGCCGCGAATTCGGTGTCGCCACGGGGCCCTTCGATGGGAGTCCTATGCCTGGGTCATCTATGCCTCCTCCCCCCGAGCGGGGCGCCGACAACATCACGGCCGAAAAAGCCCTCGCGCAACTAACTACTGGATCAGTGGCTCGTCCTGCGGATCAACTACGCGCCGGACGACGGCACATATGTCGTCAATATAGTCAATTTGCCGCACAGACCGCTTCCGCGCCCTCCGAACCCTCCGCAGCCCAAACCGCCGAATCTCGCGCCGAAGTCCCAGCCCATAATCGTGTGGATGGGAATGGCGGCAACTCCGAAAGGCGTTCTGGACCTGCAAACCGCTCTGGCCAAGGCGGGCTACCTCCACACGCCGCCGACCACGCACTGGGACAAGAATGCCGCCCAGGCCCTCCGCCGGCTCCAGGCCGCTCACCATTTCCCTGTCACAGGCAAGATCGACGGGCTGACGATCGGCAAGCTCGCGCCATATCTGCCGAAGCTGTCGTTTCCCCCGCCGCCGTCATACCTGACGCCGAATCCCTTGGGACGCTTTTTACTCAACTGGTTGCAGAGCACACGGCGTGGGCAAATGGATATCCAACGCGCGCTGGCCGAAGAAGGTTTTTATAGCGGGCCGCTCACCGGAGCTTTCGATCTGAAAACGCGCAACGCGCTGGAGGCCTATCAGAAAGCCAATGGGCTCACCCCCACCGGCATCTTCGACGATGCGACATCGAGGAAACTCGCGCCGCTCCTGCTGAAAATGAAAGATTGATCTCCTGCTGTCCGGAAACTCGCGCCCTAGGGCCGTGCGGCGCGGTCGAGGAAAAGCGTGACGCTGCCTTGCGGCCGCACCAGGGACGCCGGGTACTCGGCCGATCCGTCCGGGCCGAGGTTCAGCAATTTCGAGAGAATGGGCCGCTTATCCGCTCCGGCAGCGAGAAAGAAAACGGCCCTCGCGGCGTTGATGGCCGGCAGGGTGAGCGTCAGGCGCAGCGGCGGCTGGGCCTGCACACGCACCGGCACGACCCAGCGCTCATTTTCGGCCAAGGCCGGTGAGCCCGGGAAAAGCGAAGCGGTGTGGCCCTCGGGCCCGATGCCGAGAAGCAGCAGATCGAAGCGCGGGCCCTCCATGCCGAAGTGCGCGCGCAAGGTCTGCTCATACTCCCGCGCCGCATCGCCGGGATCGGCAAAGGTTGTGGGAAGGGGATGGACGTTTTCCGGTGGAATGCCCAGCGGATCGATGAGCGACTCGCGGGCCATGCGGTAATTGCTCAAAGAATCTTCGCCGGAGACGTACCGCTCGTCGCCCCAAAACAGGTGTGTGCGGCTCCAGTCGATTTTGTCGCGATATTCCGCGGCGAGAATTTCGTACATTCCCTGCGGGGTGTGACCTCCGGCCAGCCCCAGATCAAAGCGGCCCCGGCTCGCGACGGCGGCCTTGGCGATCCGGGCCAGCTCCGCGGCCGCCGCGCGGCTCAACCCCTCGCGGTCTTCCCACAGGCTCGTCTGCCAATTCAAGATGCCACGACGCTTTCGGCCACCGCGGCCGGCACGCTCAACCCCAACCGCTCGACCTCCTTCGGTCCCCACGTTCCGGCCGGATAGAGCGCAATGGGCGGCGGGCTCTTCAGAATCGGCGTGTAGAGCTGCCAGGACGCCTCCACCCAATCGTCCCGGACGAATTGCGTCGAGTCGCCGACCAGCACGTCGAGCAGCAGCGTTTCGTAGGCTTCCGGCGAATTCCGGAACGCCTCGCTGTAGCGAAAATGCAGGTTCTGCGTCGCCAGCCGGAACGGCATCCCGGGCGATTTCACCTCGAACTGAATGTCGAAACCTTCATCCGGCTGGATCGTAATCACCAGCGTATTCGGGTTCACGCCCGAACAGTCCAGCGACCGGAAGATCTGGACGGGCGGGCAGCGGAAATGCACGACGATCCGGCTCACCCGGGTCGCCAGACGCTTGCCCGTCCGCAGGTAGAACGGGACGCCCTGCCAGCGCCAGTTGGAAATCCAAAGCCGCATGGCCACGAACGTCTCGGTCCGCGAATCGGGGGCGACGCTTGGCTCCTGCCGGTAGCCGGGAACCGGCTTGGCATTCACTTCCCCGCGGGCGTACTGGCCAAAGACGATATCGTCCGGGGAAATTTCCTGGATGGACCGCAACACCTTCACCTTCTCGTGCTGAATGGCGTCGGCCTCGAAGCTCGCCGGCGGCTCCATGGCCGTCAGGGTCAGGAGCTGCGTCAAATGGTTTTGGATCATGTCCCGCAGCGCGCCGGCATTGTCGTAATAGCGGCCGCGGTGCTCGACGCCGAGCGATTCCGCCACCGTAATTTCCACCGAATCCACCCGGTCCCGGTTCCACAGCGGCTCGAACAGCGAATTGGCGAACCGGAAAACCAAAAGATTTTGCACGGTTTCCTTGCCCAGGTAGTGGTCGATGCGAAAGATCTGCTTCTCGCTGAAATACTGGTGCGCCAGCCGGTTCAGCGACTCGGCCGACTCCATGTCGTGGCCAAAGGGCTTCTCGATGACCAGACGCGTCCATCCCGGGCCCTCGTTCAATCCGGCCTCGCCCAGGCGCGTGATCGCCACCGGGAAGATGCTCGGCGGAAGCGCCAGATAGAACACCCGGTTGCCGCTTAGCTGTTCGGACTTTTCGAGCGACTCGATCCTCTCGCCCAGGGCCCGGTAATCGTCCGGCCCGCCATGGCCGATGGCCTGGTAGAAGAGGGTGGTCTCGACCCAGGCCGGGTCCAGTTTCAAGCCGGCAATCTCGCCCACTTCATCGAGAATCTGCTTACGAAAGGCCGCGTCATCGCGCTCGGCGTCGGTCCCCACGGCAAGGATGCGAAATCGATTCTCGGCGGGAACGTTTTCCGACAACCGGTAGAGCGCCGGAATCAGCTTCCGGCCGGCCAGATCGCCTGTCGCCCCGACGATCACAAACAGGTCACGTCGATTCATCCATTGATTCACTGTGTTTCCCCTTGTCGTTGCCGCCGGATTCCCGGTCCCTGCCCGGCCGGTTCCCTTTTCAATCCCCTCCGTTCAAGTTCACCCCGAGCCGCCCGAGTTCCTCCACCAACTGTTCCGGATTGCGGTAATGAACCACGTGCGTGCCCAGGCGCGCCGCCGCCTCCAGGTTGATATCGCGGTCGTCGATAAAAACCGATTCGGCCGGCGCCCGCTGGGTGATCCCCAGGGCCAGACGGTACATCTGTTCATCCGGCTTTCGCACCCCCAGGTAGCAGGAGCTCAGGAATATCGAGAACGCTTCCCGCAATTTGAACTTCTTGATCCGGAATTCGTTCAGTTCGAGCGACTCGTTGTTGACCGTGGCCATCAGCCACCGCCGCGTCGCGGCGTAGCGCTTGATGACGGCCATCGCTTCGGGCTTCTCGTGCGACTGGCCAAAGAGGTAGGCTTCGAATTCATCGCGGGTGAACGCGCGGCTTCGGTAAAAGACGGTGCGCCGCAGGTATTCGTCGAGGGTGATCTGTCCCATCTCCCAGGCGTGAACGACAAGCTCGTGCCGGCTGTCGAACTCCTCGGCATCGAGCCCGAATTGCCCGATGGCGCGCTCGCGCGTCTTCCGGTCCCAGGCGTTGGAGAGCACAACGCCGCCCACGTCGAAGAACAGCGCGGTTGGCTCAGCCACGGGCCACCGCCTGCAGGAGATTTAACCCGGCCCCCACGTTGCCGCCCACATGCACGCGAAGCACGCGGCGGCCACGCTGCGTGAGTGCCTGCCAGTCGCCGAGCGCTTGCGCGCGAATCAGGGCGCCGAAACTGTAGTCGGTTTCCGGCACTTCCAGGTCGGGGCCGGCGTCGTCGACGATTTGCAGGAACAGGCCGGTGTTCGGGCCGCCCTTGTGCATCTGCCCGGTGGAATGCAGGAAGCGCGGGCCGTAGCCGACCGTCGTCGCCAGTTTCGTCCTGTCGCGCAGCGCGAGGCGAATCGCTTCCAGGGCCTTGCCGGTTTCCGGGCACGGCGGGAGATAGGCTTGCAGCGCGATATAATCGCCCGCCTGCGCCGCCTTCAGCCAACTATCGAATGCGATTCTCAAATGATCCTCCTGCTCCACGCGAACCGGCTCGGAACCGGCAGGCGCCTTCTGCGCCGCTCCCTGCTTCATCGCCTGCCGCGCCAGGTCCTTGGCCAGCTGCACGTCGGGTTGGTTGAAGGGCTGGATGCCCATGATGGCGCCGGCCGACGGCACCGCGATTTCCCAGCGGAAAAACTCCTGGGCAATGTCCAGCCGGTCGTTCAGCCAGAGCCGCACGACCGGATGGCCGGCCGCTTCGAGCCGGGCCAGTTTCGGATCCGCCTCCTGTTTTTCCTGCATCCGCAAATCGACGAAAACACGGTCGGCGCCGTAGACGCCCGGATCGCCCAGCGGTTCGCCCGCCACGGGCAGGATGCCCCGGCCGCTCTTCCCCGTGCTCTCGGCCACCAGTTGCTCGAGCCAAACGGGCAGGGCCGCCAGTTCGGGACCGGAGACGAAGGTCAACTTGTCGCGGCCCGCCTGCGCCGCTTCGCCCAGCAGCGCCCCGAGCTGCAACCCGGGATTTCCCGTGGTACCCGCGCGGTAGGCGCATGCCTCGCTCATCTGCCAGGCGCGGTCGAGCAGGTGCCCGAGCGGAAGTCCGATCACCGCGGCCGGCACCAGCCCGAAATGCGTGAGCGCCGAATAGCGGCCGCCGACATCGCCGGTCGCTCGAAATACGCGGCGAAATCCCCGCTCGGCGCCCAGTTTCTCGAGGGGCGTCTCGGCGTCGGTGATGGCCACGAACTGAGCGCCGCGGTCCGTGCCGCTCAAACGATTCCAGAAGTACCGGAAGAACGACAGCGTCTCCATCGTGGTGCCCGACTTGCTCGAGACGATGAACAGGGTGTGTTTCAAGTCGATGCGTTTCTCCACCGCACGCACCGCTTCCGGGTGCGTGCTGTCGAGAACCACCAGTTGCAGGTACCCCTCGCCGCTCCCGAACGTCTGATCGAACACCTCCGGCGCCAGGCTCGATCCACCCATGCCGAGCAGCACGGCCTGCGCGAACCCGTCCTTGCGCACGCGTTCGCGAAATTCGATCAGGTCCGCCACTTCCCCGTGCATCTGCTCGGGCAGATGCAGCCAGCCCATCCGGTCGGTAATCTCCGGCACGGGCTTGGGCGACCAGAGCCGGTAATCCTTCGCCCACAGACGCCGCGCGAACCCATCCTTCTCCCATCCGCCGAGCCGCGCCTCGACCGCGCCGGCCAGCGCGCCCGCCTGGATCGTCTGGCGATCCACGGCGCCCGCCTGGATCGTCCGCCTTTTCTTGTCGAGGGTTTGCATGAGCTGCTCGAACGATGCCGCGAAGGAGGCGAGGCCATCGTCCTGCAACTTCTCCGTGATGGCGCCCAGGGAGATGCCGAGCCGCTCGAGCGCGGCCAGATCCTCGGCCGCCTTCCCGGTCTCCTGCTCGATCGTCGCGCCGCGCACCTGGCCGTGATCGGCGAAGGCCTCGAGCGTTTGCGGCGGCATCGTATTGACGGTGTCGGCGCCGATCAGCTCCTCGACGTAGAGAACGTCGGAATAGGCCGGATTTTTCGTGCTCGTGCTGGCCCACAGCACGCGCTGCACCCGCGCCCCGCGCCGGCGACATGTCTCAAAATTTTCCCCGTGAAAGATTTCCCGGAACCGCTCGTACACGCGGCGGCTGTTGGCGATGGCGATTTTCCCCCGCAGCGCGGCGGCCTCGGGCGAGCCCAGGGCTTCGAGCGCCTTGTCCACCTCCGTATCCACCCGGCTCACAAAAAACGACGCGACCGAAGCCACCTTCTCCGGCTTGGCGCATTTGTCCAGGCCGTTCAGATAGGCCCGCGCCACCGCTTCATAGTGCGCCAGGGAAAACATCAGCGTGATGTTGACGTTCAAGCCCTCGGCAATCAGCGCTTCGACGGCCGGGATTCCCTCTTTTGTCGCCGGAATCTTGATCATCAGGTTCGGACGCTCGACCGTCTTCCACAGCCGCAGCGCCTCGCGGACGCTGCCCTCGGTGTCGTGCGCCAGTTCCGGCGATACTTCCAGGCTGATGTACCCGTCGCCGCCGCCCGTCCGTTCCCAGACCGGCCGCAAGGCGTCGGCCGCCATGCGGATATCCTCGACGGCCAACTGCTCGTACAAGCGGCCCGGACCGGCCATCGCGTCCTGCTGCAAGAGCGAGGTCAGCGTCTGGTCGTAATCGGCCGACCCGCCAATCGCTTTGTCAAAAATCGTCGGATTGCTGGTCATTCCGGTGACGAACTCTTCCTTGATCAGCCGCTTCAGCTCGCCGCTCTGGATCAAACTGCGCCGGATGTAATCGAGCCAGATCGATTGTCCTTGGCGCTGCAGGTGGGCGAGTGAGTCCGTTTTCTTCGATTGCGTTCCGGCTCCGGTCTGCGGGTTCACGAATTACCTCCAAAAGCGTTTTTCGAACGGTTATGGGCGCCGGAACCGCCCCGTCGCGAGGGCTTCCGGCCTTCGGCAGCGGTGGCGATTTCTCCGTTTTCGAGCTCGCCCGGCTTCACGCGACTTCGACCGCTAGGATTCCTTTTCGCTCGCCGCTCCCCGGCGGGCGCCTTCGAGGTACCGTTTTTCGAGCGCCAGCACCTTCTTCAGCCGCCGCACGTGCCTTTCCTCGCCGGAAAAACGCGCATCGAGAAAAATCCGGACAAGATCCCGCGCCAGGGAGGACCCGATAATCCGCGAGCCCAGCACGATCACGTTCATATCGTCGTGCTCAACGCCCTGATGGGCCGAATAGGCGTCGTGACAGGTGCCGGCGCGAATGCCGGGGATTTTATTGCAAGCCACCGAGGCGCCCACCCCGCTGCCGCAAATGAGGATGCCGCGCTTGGCGCGCTTTTCGGTGATCGCCAGGCCGACGGCTTCGGCGTAATCGGGATAGTCGCTTGGCTCGCGGCTATAGGCGCCGACGTCGGAAACGGCGTGCCCCAGGCTTCCGACGAACGTTGCGAGATCCTGCTTCAGGTCGAATCCGGCATGATCGGAACCCACCACGATTTGCATTCACTGTCTCCTACTGGCGCTCAGTGTCCGGAACCGAAAAGGCGAAAAAATGTAGGATTCTATTATGCACCCGTCGCCGTGGGCGGCCAAAGTTGTGGCGGGCGCTTCATGCCGTGCCCGGCTATTCTCCAGGCGCCGCCCGACCTTCGATCTCCCGCACCGTGCGAAACGATTGCTTCACGAATGCGGGCCACGGCCGCCCGCTGGCGTGCCAGGCGCGCAGCCACGCGAGGGTGATGGGATCGCCGGCATTGCCGCTGCCCATCTGCTGCCCCTCGATCTGGAATCGCCCGTCCCGACGGATCTGCTCAAGCGTCTGTTGCTGCTCCCGTTTGGCGACGAGCGACGCCAGACGGCATTCCAGGTAACGATCGTCGGCGCGATTCTCCCGCACGACCTCGACCCCGCCCGAAACCAACCCTTGCAGGTAGCGCCGGAGGTCGCTCCCGGCCCCGTAATCGTCCAGCACGACCCTCACGGCCTTGGGTTCGCGCCTTTCCAGAACGCGGGCGAGCAACCCCTGATAGGTCCGGTCGAGCAGCCGGTTCACCGAGGTTCGATCCAGCTCCTCGGGTGAAATGGTTGCCGTCGCCCAATCCAGCCCTTGCGCGCGGTAGAAATCGACCCGGCCGAACAGCTCTTCCCAATACCGCGCGCCGTGACGGACTTTTGTATCGGCGACGCCGATGATCTCCTCGATCTGCCGGCAAAGCGCGCGCGGAACCACCACCGCCGCCAATACGAGCGGGCCAAACAGCTCCCCTTTTCCCGTCTCGTCGAGCCCAACCAGAAAATCGCGGCTGGGCTCGACGAAACGCCCGCCAATGAGGCCGTCGATATGCCTCTGGGCCTCGAGCAGCGCGGGATCGTCCGAATCCGTGACGTAAAGCGTTCCCGTGGTGTAATAGGTCCACTTCGCGTCGCGCTGCCGCACCCGCCAGAGCTCATACTGGCCGGTCACTTTTTCCTCTTCCCCGCCCTGCGCAACGAGCCAGGAGCGGATGCTTGCGGCGAGCGCCTTGTCGGTCACCAGCCATTTCCGATTCGCAACGATTTTCATGACTGGCGGGCCGCCTCACGCTCGGGGTGCATTCGCCGGGGTCCCCTTTAAACGGCGACCGTCAGATCCATCGTCACGTTGGCCTTGAGCAAACGCGACACCGGGCAGTTGACCTTGGCCTCGCCGGCCGCCTTCTCGCATGCCGCGCGGTCCGCGCCGGGGGCATGCAGGCTGACGCGCAGATGGCTGGCCGTGATGGTCCAGCCGGCGTCGAGTTTTTCGAGCGAAACCTCGGCCGTCGCTTCGATTTTGGCGGGCGTAATATTGGCGCCGCCCAGCTGCGCGGAAAGCGCCATCGCAAAACAACCGGCATGCGCCGCGGCGATCAATTCCTCGGGATTCGTGCCCGCCCCGCTCTCAAAGCGGGCGCTGAACGAATATGGCGTTTCCCGAAGCGTTCCACTCTGCGTCGAAAGCTTCCCTGCCCCTTCTTTCAGTCCTCCGGTCCAAACCGCCGATCCAGTACGTTTCATCAGAAATCCCTCCCGTGTAATATGGATGCGAACCGCCTGCGTCCATCTTGTATCGATGATTGGGAACCGCCCGGCGATTCTCGAACGCCGACGCCGAACAAGGTATGTAATCATAGGTCACGCTGGCGTTCTGCGCTGGCCTGTTTCCCGGCACGGCGACCGCATTCTGCATCTTAGTGGCGGAGGAGGACGAGAAATGCGAAAGGCAAATTCGGTGATGCTGTGCCTATCTTTTGCTGCGCTGACGATTTCCTCGGTTCCTGCTTTCGCGCAGGGCCGCGGCAGAGGCCGGGGTCATGACGATCAGGGAGAACAGTTCCAGGAATACCATGGGCGCGATCACGGGCGTGACCATGGGCGCGATCACGGCCGTGACCACGAGCGGGAGCGGGAGCATGAGCGCGACCACCGAGCCTATTGGGGCGGGCGCGATCGCGACATGATCGACGCTTATTACAGGGGCCATCGGTCCCACCTGCCGCCGGGGCTGGCCCGGCGTGAAGATCTTCCTCCGGGCCTCGAAAGGCAGCTGCGCCGTAACGGCGAACTGCCGCCGGGACTTCGCAGACGCATGGTCTGGTTCCCTCGCGATCTGGATCGCAGGCTCGGACCGCTCCCGGAAGGCTATCGCCGTTGCTGGGTGGGAAACAACGTTCTGGTCGTCAACGTCCGGACATTCCGGATTGCGGACGTCATGTTGGGCTTCTCCCTCGCCGTGCGCTGAAGCGAGTGACGGGCCGATCCCGCGGCGCGCGGGATCGGCCATGCGGAGGGGAAAATATTCAGACCGTGATGTCCAGCGCGGGAATGAGTTCGTCTTCCAGGCGGAAGTGACGGATCACGGGATCATCGGACTTCTCGAAATCCCCCCAGGGGCCGAAGAACCGGACCTTGCCGTCGTCGAGGAAAATCACCCGGTCGGCCAATCGGCGCGCCAGGTGCGTATCGTGCGTGACGACGATCGAAGTCATGTGGAAAAGCTGCTTCAGCTTGAGGATCAGATCCCCGATATGACCTGCCATGATCGGATCGACCATGGTCGTCGGCTCGTCGTATAGGATTGCTTCCGGGTCCTGGGCCAGGGTGCGGGCGATGGCGACGGCCCGCTTGCTTCCCGTGCTCAGCTCCGCGGGCAACCGGTCGGCCAGTTCGGTCACCTCCAGCATTTCGAGCAGCGATTGCACGCGAACGGGAATCGCGTCCCGGACGGGCTCACGGCTTTCCAGCGGAAAAGCGACGTTTTCCCTCACCGTCAGGGAATCGAATAGCGCGCCGGACTGGAAAACCATCGTCACCCGTCGGCGGATCGCCGAAAATTGCTTCTCGGTCCAATCGGTCACATCCTGGCCCGCGACGATCACTGCGCCACTGTCGGGACGAAGGAACCCGAGGATGTGTTTCAACGTGACCGACTTCCCCACCCCGCTTCGGCCCAAAATGACGGCCGTTTCGCCCCTTTCCACAAAAAAGCTGACGCGATCGAGCACGAGCAGATCGTCGAACGATTTCGTCACTTCGCGGAATTCAAAATAGCGCTCGCTCATCCTCGCCTGCCTGGCAGCGCTCGCGCGCTCCCGCCCAATATTGTATGGGAAGAATTCGTAGCCGGATAACCCTTAGCTTTCCAGGCCGGAGCGGCCGGGAACCGCTCGTGCGAAGGGCCGAACCAAGAGTCCGGCGCACCCCGCGCAGACCGCCAGGCGCCCGCCGGCCGCTTGAATATCAAATCCGTCCGGACGGCGAAAAATCCATTATAATCTTAGAAGGTTCACCGCAGGCGACATGACCTTCATAAAATGCGCAAATCGACCATCCCGGCATGCCGCTCCATCGCTCGCGCGACGATCCCATTTCCTTTTGGCGGCTGCCGTCGCCCTCGTGCTATCGGTTTCGGCACGCGCCCGGGCGCAGACCGCCCCAACGCCAGTACCGCAGTCCGGAAGGGTCCAGGGCGCCGTCATGGATGTGAACGGCGATCCCGTTATGGGCGCGACGGTTGTTCTGACGGGACCGGACCCCGCTGATCGCAGGACCATCGAAACGGCCGCAAACGGATTCTTCGAGTTCGACAGTCTCCGGCCGAAAGTACCCTATCGGATCGCCATCCGCGCCGGGGGTTTTGCACCGTGGACTTCGCCCGCATTCACCCTCGATCCGGGCCAGGTCAAACTCCTCGAAGGCATTGACCTTCGCATCGCAACGCAGAGCACGACCGTACGGGTTACGTATAACCCGGTGAAGATCGCGACCGAACAGATCAAGATTGAGGAAACGCAGCGAATTCTCGGCGTCATTCCGAATTTTTTCGTCTCCTACGAAGGGGAAAATGCCGCGCCACTCACCACGAAGATGAAATTCAAGCTGGCCATGAAAGTCTACATCGATCCGATCACCATTGCCGCCGCCGGGCTTATGGCCGGAGTGAGGCAGGCGACCGATAGCCTCAATTACGGCCAGGGCGCGAAAGGGTACGCGGAACGGTTTGGCGCAACCGCAGCCGACGGCTTTACGGAAATCATGATCGGCGACGCGATACTGCCATCCCTATTGCATCAGGATCCCCGTTACTTCTATCAGGGAACCGGCACCATCCGGTCGCGATTCTGGCATGCGATCCGGAGTCCGTTCGTCGCCAGGGGAGACAACGGAAAATGGCAGCCAAACTACTCGGGCGTGGGAGGGGATTTGGCATCGGGCGCTCTTTCGAACCTTTACTATCCCGAATCGAACCGCGGCGCCGGTGTGCTATTTTCCAATTTCGCGATCGAGGAGGCTGAACGCCTCGCCATCCGCGTGGCCCAGGAGTTTATTCTGGAAAGGCTCACCCATCGAGGTGGCCGACAAAGGTGAGCTGTCCGCCACTCGGAAACGGATCGGCTGATGGGACCGCTGCCCGACTCGGCCCGAGCCGCGCGACGCTGATTTCCCGCAGGAAAAGAATGGCCAAAGTATCGATTGGAAAGCAGCGAGCCGCTGTGCGGCCGGCGGTCATCAAGAATTTCCATGCGAACAATTCCACAATTTGCCTGGAGCAAGGTGCCTGCAATCCATTGCATACAATACGCTTATATGGCAATGAGTGACAAACACTCATATTTGTGCTCTTGACAATTGCCCTCTTTTTGGTGTATTAGCACTCTCTGTGGAGGAGTGCCAGACTCTGTTCTCCTCCCTATCCCCACTTTTAGAACCGGAGGTTGATTTATGGCAGGTGTGCAAGTAACTCCCTTGCACGATCGGGTTCTCGTCAAGCGGCTGGAAGACCTGGAAACCGTTCGGGGCGGCATCATCATTCCCGATACGGCCAAGGAAAAGCCGCAAGAAGGCGAAGTGATCGCGGTCGGAGCAGGCAAAACAAACGACAAGGGCGACCGGGTTCCGCTGGACGTCAAGGCGGGCGACCGGGTGCTCTTTGGCAAGTACGGCGGAACGGAAATCCGGATCGACGAACAAGAATATCTGATTCTGCGCGAGGAAGAGATCCTCGCCAAAGTCTCCGGCGCGGCCAAGACGGCCAAGAAGTAACCCGGCACGGCCGGGATTTTTTGGGGAGGAAAGAAATTTATGGCAGCTAAGCAGATCGTAACGGGTGAAGATTCGCGTCAGGCGATCCTGCGCGGCGTCAACGCTCTGGCCGACACGGTGAAGATCACCCTCGGGCCGAAGGGACGCAACGCGGTCATCGAGAAAAAATTCGGTCCACCGATCATTACCAAGGACGGGGTGACCGTGGCCAAGGAAATCGAGCTGAAGGACCCTCTGGAAAACATGGGAGCCCAGATGGTGCGGGAAGTCGCATCGAAGACTTCCGACGTCGCCGGTGACGGCACGACGACGGCCACGGTGCTGGCCCAGGCCATATTCCGGGAAGGGGTGAAAACGGTTGCGGCGGGAGCCAGTCCCACGGCCCTCAAGCGCGGGATCGAGCAGGCCGTTGAAACCTGCCTCGCCGAAGTCAAGAAGCTGTCCCGGAAAGTGGAAGGCTCGGCCATCGCCCAGGTTGGCACGATCAGCGCCAACAACGACAAGCAGATCGGCAGCATTATCGCCGAGGCGATGAAGAAGGTCGGCAAGGACGGCGTGATCACCGTGGAAGAATCGCGGACCATGGAAACCACGCTCGAGGTGGTCGAGGGCATGCAGTTCGACCGCGGCTATCTTTCCCCCTACTTTGTCACCGACCCGGAGCGCATGGAATGCGTGCTCGAAGACGCGCGCATTCTGATCCACGAGAAAAAGATCAGCTCGATGAAGGATCTGCTGCCGCTGCTCGAGCAGATCGCCAAGATGGGCAAACCGCTGGTGATCGTCGCCGAGGACGTCGAAGGCGAGGCGCTGGCCACCCTGGTGCTCAACAAACTCCGCGGCACGCTCCAGTGCTGCGCCGTCAAGGCGCCGGGCTTCGGCGATCGCCGCAAGGCGATGCTCGAAGACATCGCCACCCTGACCGGCGGCAAGGCGCTGACCGAGGACCTGGGCATCAAGCTCGAAAACGTGAAGATCGAGGACCTGGGCCGGGCCAAGAAGGTGGTCATCGACAAGGACAACACGACCATCGTTGAGGGCTCCGGCAAGAGTTCGGAAATCGAAGGCCGCGTCAAGCAGATTCGGCGTCAGGTCGAAGAGACCACGTCGGATTACGACAAGGAAAAGCTGCAGGAGCGGCTGGCCAAGCTGGTCGGCGGCGTTGCCGTCATTAAAGTAGGCGCGGCCACCGAAACCGAACTGAAGGAGAAAAAGGCCCGCGTCGAAGACGCCATGCACGCTACCCGCGCGGCCGTCGAAGAGGGCATCGTGCCCGGCGGCGGCGTGGCCCTGCTTCGTTGCATTCCCGCCCTGGACAAGCTCAAATTGACGGGCGACGAAGCGATCGGCGTGAACATCGTCAAGAGGGCCCTGGAAGAGCCGGCGCGTCAGATCGCCCATAACGCCGGACATGAGGGCGCGATCATCATCGGTCGCGTTCGCGAGAGCTCGAGCTCTGAACCGAACTTCGGCTTCGATGCCGACAAGGGAGAGTTCACCGACCTGGTGAAGGCCGGCGTCATCGACCCCGCCAAGGTCACGCGGCTCGCTCTGCAGAACGCCGCTTCGATTTCGGCGCTGATGCTGACGACCGAGGCGCTCGTGGCTGAAGTTCGAGACAAAGAAGAGAAGAACGCGGCGGCAGGCATGCCGCCCGGCGCCGGCGGGATGTACTAATCGCCGGTCCCGGCCAAGCGAAGACGTAACCAGCGGGCGTCTTTCGCCTCACCGCCATGCGCGCGTGGGGCGCAGGCGCCCGTTTTCTTTCAGTTCACCAGTGGAACAGGCGCGGAGGTAAATCTCGACGCTCCGAGACTGCTTTAGCGGCCCAAGCCCATCCTCTCGTGTATATTTGAACTGGCGCTTGAAATGGCGAGACAGGCAACGGTCGTACTTTACATAGTGCTGTTGGCAGCTGTCGTGGTCGGTGTGGATGTCCTGTTCTTCAGGAACCGGTTCTGGTTCCGGGAACGGCTGATGGTGAATATAGGAATCGTCCTGGTGTTCGCTGCGTTCTACTTGAGGTTCCTGAAGCATCGATGAGCACGGCGCGGGGCACGCTGGTCTGCTTCGACCGTGCATCTGTGTTTGCTCGAATGTCGAGCTACTTCTCGCGCGATTCATTCCTGGTAAAATGATGAGGTTGGGTAAGTTCGTCGAGATGAGTGAGAAAAGCGAACCCTTCATTCCGGCCGAAGAGGCTGCCGAGCAACTGCGCCAGGGCAAGATGGTCGTTCTGGTGGACGACGAGGACCGCGAAAACGAAGGCGACCTGACCATGGCCGCCGAGAAAGTCACCCCCGAAGCGATCAATTTCATGGCCACGCACGGGCGCGGATTGATCTGCCTGACGCTGACCGATGCCCATTGCGACCGGCTCAGCCTGACGCCCATGTCTCCGCGCAACACGGCCGCCCTGGGCACGGCCTTCTGCGAGTCAATCGATGCGCGGCGCGGCGTCACCACGGGAATCAGCGCCTCCGACCGGGCCACGACCATTCTGACCGCGATCGATCCCGAGGCCCGGCCGGAACATCTGGCCCGGCCCGGCCACGTGTTCCCGCTGCGGGCCCGCACGGGCGGCGTGCTGGTTCGTGCGGGCCAGACCGAGGCTTCGGTCGATCTGGCGCGGATCGCCGGTCTCGAGCCGGCCGGCGTGATCTGCGAAATCATGAACGAAGACGGAACGATGGCCCGTTTGCCGCAGCTGGCTGAATTTTGCCGCCGGCACGAATTGAAGCTGGTGACCGTGGCCGACGTGATCCGCTACCGCATGCAGCATGAGCGCTTCGTGCAAAGAATGGCCGAGACCGCTCTACCGACGCGTTTCGGCGAATTCCGCATGATCGCCTATTCCAGCGCGATCGATCGCGAAGTGCATGTCGCTCTGGTGCTCGGGGATCTCAAGGACGGCCCGCCGCCGCTGGTTCGCGTTCATTCGCACTGCCTGACGGGCGACGTGTTCGCTTCCACCGCCTGCGATTGCCACGAAATCATTGAACGATCCCTTCAGGCCATCGCTCACGAGGGCCGCGGCGCCTTCCTCTACCTGCATCACACCGGCCGCGGCTTTCATATCCAGTCCGATCCCTTTCGGTCCGGCGAGTTGCCCAGCATCGTTTATCACCACCGCGGCCAGCTCGACACCGATTTGACCCGCCAGCGGCTGGTTCAGAGGGAAAGCGGAATCGGCGCACAGATCCTGATCGATCTGGGGCTCGGCGCCATTCGGGTCCTCACGAGCCACCCGAGGAAGGTTATCGCTCTGGAAGCCTACGGATTGCGAATCGTCGATCAGGTGCCGGCCACGGTAACGTCTTCTAAAATCACCCACCAGATGCTCTGAACGACGCCGGCGGAAGCGCGCAAGGCGAGACAAAACCCGCCGGGCGGTTCCCCGCCCCCGGCCTGCCGGGGTTCGCCATGACAGCGGCCCCTGTCTCCAGCGACAGCAGGGAAAATAAACAGCTTGGTCGATGCAAGCGCATCCGGGAAAGGGTCATTGCGAAGGCAAGGGCGAGGGCACGCCGTGCCCTCGCCCTGCCAGGCTGCTGACTACTGTTGAACGACGAGTGGCGCTACCAGACGGAAGGCCAGAGAGGCTTCGGCCGGCAAGACAACGTTCCTTTTGCCGGTTACGGCCGCTCCGGCCGTGCCGGCGCCCGCTCCGGCGGCTGCGCCGATGGCCGCGCCCTTTCCGCCCCCGGCGATGCCTCCGATAATCGCGCCCAGAGCCGTGCCGCCGCCAATGGCGATGATGTCCCGCTTCTTGTGCGAGGCGCCGACGCGCGCAATCGAACTCGTCTGGAGGTTATACCTTCTGCCGCCGATCCGGACCGAGTCCAAGGTCAAGACCAGCCTCGCTTCGCCGGCCAACCGGCCCGAAGCGCGGGCCTCGACGACTTGACCCGTAACGCGGGCGTCGCGCGGGATCACCCTTTGTCCGCGAACCGACACCGGCCGAACCAGCGTCGCGCTAAAGGAGTCGCCCGACTGCGCGGTAGCGCTCGAAATCGGTTGATCGAGAACCACGTGCAGATCGGTGCCCGCCGGAATCCGGATCGAAACGGGCTGCGGAGCGGGGGCGGGGGCGGGCTGGTTGTATGGCTGGGACGCCGCAGGCTGGTCCTGAGACGAGGCCGCGGATGCTCCGGACGTTGGCGCCGAAGGTGCGGAAGAATCGGATTGCTGCGTGAAATTCGGGGCTGCCGGGCTCTGCGACGATTTCGAGCAACCGGCAACGCAGACCGTGGCCAACACGGCGAGCGTCAAACCCAAGAAACCATTTCTCTTCGCTCTCATGGCTTCTCCTCTCCCCTAGAGAGTGCTGCTGTGAGTGCAGACGAACACCCTTCCATTCTGACGGAGACTTGGATGCCGTGACCAGCGACGCATGCTGCCTTTCCGCAAGCCATTGCCTGACAAACAACAGCCAGGGGGCGCGAATAACACCGGTTACGCACGCACGAAACCCGATTCATTCCTGAATACTGGCGAATGCTCCGCTGTCTATTCGTGATTGCTATTTCTGCTTGGGCGGGGGATCGGAGCTGGCGGCCATGGCATCCGCGCCGCCCGGCGCGCCGAGATCGACGGAATAGAGTCCGTTGCTGGCCGAGGCGGCATAGATCCGATTCGATCCGGGCTGCGCGGCCACAACGGGGAAATAGCCATCGGCGAAGCCGCCGGCGACAGGCGACCAGGTACGGCCTCGATCGCGAGAGATGAACAGCCCGCCGACCCCGACCGAAGCCAGCAGGGTTTTCCCCGCGACGGCGACATCGCGGATCGGGACTTCCGGCAGGCCGTGAGCCGCGTGGCTCCAAGTCGTTCCGCCGTCATAGGAGATGTAGAGGCCGCTCGTCGTCAGCGCCAGCAGGGACCGCGGATCGCTGATCTCCAGCCGCATGACGTTCCCGGACGACGCGGGAAGGTCGCGCCAATTCCACGTGCGTCCGCCGTTTTCCGAGAAAACCAGTCCGTGCTCGGTAGCCACCCATAGCCGCAGGCCGCTCGGAGAAGCTGCCACCGAGTCGACCGGCAGGATCAACGGGGCAAAGCGGACCTCGCGCCAGGTGGCGCCGCGGTCGTCCGAACGCAGCAGCCCGTAAACCGTAGCGGCATACCAGCCGTCTTTGCTGAACGCCATGTCTCGAACGACCAGATCGAGCGGCCGGCGATCCGGCTTGATCAAGCGGCCATTGCGAAAGGTCCAGGCGGCTTCGCCGACCAGCTGGCCCGAGCGAACCCAGGACCGCCGGGCGGCGTCGTAGCTCAGCAATCCGCCCTTGTCGAGCGCGGCAAGCCAGCCATCCGGCGCGGCATAGAGACGGCGCACCCCTTCCCAGCGGAGGTTCGAGCCGAGCGGGCTCCAGGTGCGGCCACCATTGTCGGTGACAACGACCGGGTCGGGCGCGTCGGAAAGAATCGCCAGCACGCGGCCCGGATGGGCGCGGTCCAGGGCGACGGCCGCAATCTCGCGATGGTTGAAGCCGTCGTTCGACGCCTGGTAGGTGCGACCGCCGTCATTCGAAACGAGCACGCCCAATCGCTCGGTTCCGACGATCAGCCTGCCTTCCTTGCGCGGATCGACGACCAGAGCGTTGATGATCCAGTTCGCCGGCGTTATGCGCTTCCAGGAAGCCCCGCCGCTGGTCGTTTTCCAAAGCCCCTCGGTCGTGCCCGCGTACACGGTCGAGCGGTGGAGCGGGTCCTGGACAATCACCTGCGTGCGGCGCGCCGACGTGGGAATTCCCTGCACCTTCACCCACTGCAGACCGCCGTTGTAGCTGCGGTAGATGCCCGAACAGGAACTCAAATAGACCAGACTCGGACGGGTCGGGTCGATGGCGATGCTGAAAACGTCGGAATCGTCGATCATGCCGGCATGGATCGGGAACCAGCGCTTGCCGCCGTCCACGGTCTTCCACGGCAGATGATAGGTGCCGGCGTAGATGGTTTCCGGCCGGCGCGGATCGATGGCGACCGAATCGAGATTGCGGATCTCGTCGCTGCCGGCCGGTGAAATACGCCGCCAGTTCCTGCCGCCGTCGGCCGAGCGAAAAACGCCGGCGAGCGCGCCGGCCACCAGAAGATCGGGATCGGAGCGCGACTGCGCCAGGGCGCGCACGGCGCGGCCGACGAGGCCCAGCGGCTGCCAGGTGCGGCCCGCGTCCTCGCTCGTATAAACGCCGCCCCCGCCCGCCGGATTGAGAGACCAGACCCCCGCGTAGAGGCGCCGGTCGTTTCGCGGGTCAACCAGTATCGCGGCCACGACGTTGTCGAGCCGGGGGCCGACGCGTCCGGCGAGGGTCCAGCGGGCGCCGTCGTCGGTCGATGTATACACCTGGCCGTCGGCCGTGCCGAGATAGAGAACGTTCGGGTGGTTCGGGTCGGAAGCGAGCGAGCGGACATCGCCGCCCGGCGGCCCCATCGAGTGCCAGACCTGCGCGCCCGCCGGCCCGGTGGCCAGCAGCGCAAAAAGCGCTGCCAGGAGCGAAATGGAAGGTTTAAATCGGAGCCCGGATTTCTGCTTCATGACCAGCGCGAATCCTCGCCCAGCATAGCAAGCGCCGGAAATCAGTGGCAATGCGGTCGGACGGGCCCCGTGCCCGCTTCGGCACGGGGCCCGTCCGGTTGGAGGTGAGTTAGTAGGTTGCGCCCTCTGGCACCCAGATGATGTCGATGCGGTTGCTCTGCTTCCCGCTCTCACCCGCGGCTACCGTGCCGGTCCGGGTTTCGATGCGATCGGCGGAGATACCCTTCGACTCCAGATATTTCTGGGCGTTCGTGGCGCGTTCACCGGCGCGGCGTTCGGCCATCCGGATCTGGTACTTCGTCCGGCCCGGCGAGGCGTAGCCGATGACAACGACGTGGGCGCCGGTCTCGTTCTGCAAACGCAGGGCAACGTTGTCGAGGATGCGCTTGCAAACGTTGTCGACGCGCGTGCTGTTGCCGCGGAAGAGGCACTGGTCGATCTTGCTGGCCTGCGGCTTCGGCGGCGGCGGCGCTTTCACCGTCACCTGGACATGGCAATCGGCTGCGCCACCCTTCTGATTCTGGACGCGGCCGGTGACCGTGTAGGTGCCCGGAGCGAGACCGGTGGAATCGAACATCACCGATGCGCCGGAACCGATGACCTTTCCGCCGTTGGTCTGCCACGTGTAGCTCAGCGGAGTGCCGCTCTCGTCGTGGACGTTCGCCGTAATGCCGACGCGTTCGCCCGGCAGGATCGAGGGCTGCGCCGAGGAGCACGCCATCGTCGGCGGCGGGATCGGCTTCGGCGTAACCGTGATCTCGTGCGCGGAAGTAGCGAAGTTGCCGTAGGGATCTTCGGCCCGAACGGTGAGCGTGTATTGGCCCGGGTCGGCGTTTTCGGGATCCCACTCAACGTTGGGACCGGTGCCGCGAATCGAGCCGGCCGGCGCGGTCCACGTGTAGGTCAGCGTGTGACCAAGCGTGTCGGTGCCGTCCGCGGTGAGCTTGACCATCTGGCCCGAATCCTGCACGACGCTGTGCGGATCGGCCGTGGAGGTCACCGTGACGTTGTCGGCGGGAGCGGGCTTGCCAGGCCAGTATTCAGTATTGACCTTGACGATAAAGCCGTTGCGGTCGAAATTCTGCGGCAGATTCAGCATGTAGCGATAGCCGACGTCGACCGAGACAAGGTGCCACGGGTAGACGCGGACGCCCCAAACGCCGTCGACCGGATCGCGCGGGCCGAAGGTCGTCGTGGGCGTGGCGTTACCGTCGTAAATCACGCCGTTGTATTCCGCCATGAACTGGATGCGGCTGTGCGGGAAGAAAATGAACCCGGTGCCCAGATGCTCCTGGTCGGCGAGCGTCACGCTGACCGGGCCGGTCGGTACATATTGCTCGGGCGGGGGGAGCGGGTTGGCGATGGTTCCGTGCGGGTCGCGCGTGAACTCGTGGCCGTAATCAAAGGACCAGGTGACGATGTTGGAAAACGTTTTACTGACCGTCACCCCCAGCAGATCGGCGAACGCGCCGCTCTGCACACCGCCTGTGTTGTACAAAGCGGTGATGTTCGTCTTCGTGGGGATGTAGGCCTCGTCGCGAATGGCCAGGCTGATCGGATTGCCGCGCATTTCGGACAGAATCCCGAACTTGGCGCCGAAAGTGACCGGGCCGACGCCGCCGTTGTCGATGCCGGCGAACGGATAATCCTCGGGGTAAACCGGGCGCGTGCTGGGAGGGTTGCTGAACGCGAAAGGCTCAACATAGGGCGTGCCCGGGTATACAGGCTTTGGACAGCCATCGACGTAGATGCTCAAAGGACAGGCGTTGCTGCTGAGGGCGCCGGGATCCCGCAATTGAATATGGCGGTAAACATCCCAGCCGCCGAAAACGGTGAGGCGGTTGGTCACGCCGACGCCGACCATCCAGCCGACGTCGAGCACATTGAGCGAGCCCGGCGCGCGCCCGAATTTATTGACGAATCCGGTGATATCAAAGGCGCCGCGCGGCAGCGTGTCGCCCGTGTTCAAGGTGAACATGCCGGGCGTGCCGTTCGTTCCCGGCATCGGCACCCATTGGCCGACATTCTTGCCTACGCCCTCGCTCATGACGCGCAGCGCTTCGGGGCTGAGTCTCTTCTGCGGCTGCGCCCCCGCCTGCTTCGAG
>Ga0307373_10005217_pt1 | contig 21390 bp, 19 predicted proteins | sample OX2MG_FD_202534 | JGI IMG/M metagenome (GOLD analysis project Ga0307373, IMG submission 202534) | Soil microbial communities from Risofladan, Vaasa, Finland - OX-2 | ecosystem: Environmental > Terrestrial > Soil > Coastal area > Acid sulfate soil | place: Finland: Risofladan, Vaasa | collected...
TGGTCCCTCCTGAACGCTCCACGCGCTTCGCCGGTTCCGCGGGCTCACGGACGACGCCACTGGCGCCCGTCGCGGGCCAGGAACTCGTCGGCCGCCTCCGGCCCCCAGGTTCCGGCCTCGTAGTTCGGGAAACGCGGCGGCGGTGCCTCGGCCCAGCCCTCCAGGATCGCCGTGATCGGCCGCCACGCCGCCTCGGTTTCGTCACGCCGCGTGAAGAGCGTCGAGTCGCCCAGCATGCAGTCGAGCAGCAGCCGCTCGTAGGCGTCCGGCGACTCCACCATGAACGAGGTGCCGTAGAGGAACCCCATGTTGACGGAGCGCAGCCGCATCTGGGGGCCCGGCACCTTGGCGGCGATCTTGAGCGAGATGCCCTCGTCCGGCTGGATCCGAATCGCAAGCACGTTTGGTTCCAGCGATGCGGCCACCGGCCCGCGGAAGAGCGGGTGGGGCACCTGATTGAACTCGATAGCCACCTCGGTCACTCGGCGGGGCAGGCGTTTGCCGCTGCGCAGGTAGAACGGCACCCCCGCCCAGCGCCAGTTGTCGATGAGCAGTCTGACGGCCACGAACGTCTCGGTCTGGGAGTTCGGATCGACGCCCGGCTCCTCGCGGTAGCCGGGAACCGCCTGACCGGCGATCCAGCCCGGACCGAACTGCCCTCGCACCGTGATGGCGTCGACCTGGTCCTGCCGCACCGGCCGGATGGCACGCAGCGCCTTGACCTTCTCGTCGCGCACGGCGTCGGCCTCGAAGGTGATCGGCGGCTCCATGGCGATGAGGCTCACGAGCTGGAGCATGTGGTTCTGCACCATGTCGCGCAGCGTGCCGGCCTGGTCGTAGTAGTGGCCGCGGCCCTCAATGCCGATGCTCTCCGCCATCGTGATCTGCACGTTGTCGATGTAGTTGCGGTTCCAGATCGGCTCGAAGATCCCGTTGGCGAAGCGGAAGGCGAGCGTGTTCTGGACCGTCTCCTTGCCGAGGTAGTGGTCGATTCGGTAGATCTGGCTCTCGCGGAAGGTGCGCAGCAGGTGCTCGTTGAGCTCCATGGCGCTGGCCAGGTCGCGCCCGAAGGGCTTCTCGACGATCAGCCGCATCCAGGCGTCGGGCTGTCCGCTGCGATTGAGCCCGGCCGCGCCGAGGTTGTCGACGATGGTCTCGTACTCGGTTGGCGGCGTCGCCAGGTAGTAGATCCGGTTGCCGGCGGTGCCCCGCTCGCGGTCGAGCCGGGCCAGTTCCTCGGCCAACCGGCCGTAGTCGCTCGCGTCCTCGAACTCCCCACGCAGGTAGCTGATCCCCTGCTCGAACGACTGCCACACCTCGGGGTCGGCCGGACGGCGGCGCGAGAAGGCGTCGACCCCCTCGCGCAGCCGGGCGCGGAACTCCTCGGTCGTCATGTCGCGCCGGGCGTAGCCGACGACGCTGAACCCCGGTGGGAGCAGCCCCTCGACCGCCAGGTTGTAGAGCGCCGGCAGGAGCTTGCGGCGCATCAGGTCGCCCGACGCGCCGAAGATCACCATGGCGCAGGGCGGCGGGACGCGCTCCAGCTGCAGGCCCTCCCGCAGCGGGTTCTCGACGGCGGTCTCCTCCATCAGCTCCCCCCGGCCGTCGTCCCGCCCGGCACGGCCGGTTCCTCCTGCACCGCGTGCCCGCCGAACTGGTGCCGCAGCGCGGCGACAACCTTGGCCCCGAACGAGTCCTCCTGCCGGGACCGGAAGCGCGCCATCAGCGACAGCGTCAGCACCGGGGCCGGCACGTCCTCGTCGATCGCGGCCTGGACCGTCCAGCGGCCCTCGCCGGAGTCCTCGACGTAGCCGCGGATAGATTTCAAGCCCGGATCCTGCTCGAAGGCGCGCTCGGCCAGCTCCAGCAGCCAGGAGCGCACCACGCTGCCCTGGTTCCAGAGGCGCGACAGCGCCGCCAGGTCGTAGTCGTAGGGGGAGGCGTTGAGGATCTCGAAGCCCTCGGCGTAGGCCTGCAGCATCCCGTACTCGATCCCGTTGTGGATCATCTTCGAGAAGTGGCCGGCGCCGGGACCGCCGAGGAAGGCGTAGCCGTTGGGTGGTGCCAGCGACTTGAAGGCCGGCTCCACCGTGTGAAAGGCATCCTCGTCCCCGCCGATCATCAGGCAGTAGCCGACCGTCAGCCCCCAGATGCCGCCGCTCGTGCCGACGTCCATGTAGTGGATGCCCTGGCTCTTGACGGCGGCGGCGCGCCGGACGGAGTCCTTCCAGTTCGAGTTGCCGCCGTCGATCAGGATGTCGCCGGGCGCCAGCAGCGGGAGCAGCGTCTGAATCATGACGTCGACCGGGTCGCCGGCCGGGATCATCATCCAGACCACGCGCGGCCGCGTCAGCTTCTCGATCACCTCGGCCACTGAGTAGGCACCGATCGCGCCGGCCTGCTCGGCCTCGTGCGTCGGGCCCGGACTGCGGTTGTAGGCCACCACCCGGTGCCCGTCCTGAAGCAGCCGCCGCACCATGTTGCCGCCCATGCGGCCCAGACCCAGGATCGCCAGTTCCATTGGCTCGACTCCTTCTCCTCAGCTCATCTGCCGCTCAGCGCGCGGCGGCCGGCACCAGCGACTGCAGGATCACGCGCAACCCGTCGAGCGGATCGCCGCTCACCGTCAGGCGCAGCAGCGGCCGGCCCCGGCGCTCGAGCGCCTGGTAGTCGCCGAGGGACTGCGCCCGGAAAAGCCCGCCGAAGGTATAGTCCTGGCCCGGGATAGGCAGGTCGGTGTGCGGCTCGACCACGATCTGGAGGAAGGTCCCGCTCGCCGGACCGCCCTTGTAGAGCTGGCCGGTCGAGTGGAGGAAACGGGGGCCGAAGCCGAGCGTGGTCGCCACGCCCAGCCGCTCGCAGAGCAGCCCCCGAATCTCCTGCAAGCGCTCCTCGGCCTCCGGCGTACGCTCCATGAAGGCCATGATCGCCAGATAGTCGCCCAGGCGCACCCGGCCGACGAAGCCCTCGAAGGCTTCAGGGACGGAGGCGGCCGTGACGCCGACCACGCCGACGCCCTCCGTCGACGCGACCGGAGGCGGCTCGGGCAGCGCGTGCTGCCGCTGGAACTCCCCGAGCAGCCGGTTGGTGTTGTCCTTGCTCTCCTGCACGTTGGGCTCGTCGAAGGGGTTGATGCCCAGCACCACCCCGGCGACGGCCGTGGCCAGTTCCCAGCGCAGGAACTCGGCTCCCAGTTGCCACTCGTCCGCCATCCTCAGCCGGATGACCGGCTGCCCCGACCGCTCGAGCGCCTCCAGGAGGGCGTCGGTCCGCGCGTGCGGCTGCGGCACCAGGTCGAGGCCGACGAAGACGCGGTCGGCGCCGTAGCTCTCGAGCGGCGCGTGCGGCTCATTCGCGATCGGGACGAGCCCGGTGCCGTCCTTGCCGGTGCTCTCGGCCAGCAGTTGCTCCAGCCAGGCGGCCATGCTGTCCAGCGCCGGGTCGAAGACGAAGGTGACTTTGTCGTGGGCGGCCTGCGCCAGCGCGCCGAGAGCGGCGCCGAGCCAGAGCCCCGGATTGCCGTCACCCGCTGCCTTCAGGCGGTCCGCCATGCCCGCCGCTCCGTCGAGGAGCCGCCTGACGTCGAGCCCGATGATCGCGGCCGGCACCAGGCCAAAGTACGACAGCGCCGAGTAGCGGCCGCCGATGTCGGCCGGGTTGAGGAACAGGTGCCGGAAGCCGCGCTCGCGTGCCAGCTGCTCCAGCTTCGTCCCGGGGTCGGTGATGGCGACGAAGTGGCGCGCCGACTCAGCGGCGCCGACCCGCGCGGTCAGTAGCCGGTCGAAGTGGGCGAAGAGCGACGCCGTCTCGACGGTGGTGCCGGACTTCGAGCTGAGGATGAAGATGGCGTGTTCGAGATCGGTGGCGTCGGTGATGGACGCGATCGCGTCCGGGTCGGTCGTGTCGACGACCACCAGCTCAGGGAAGCCGACCTGGTTACCGAAGGTCGACTGCAGCACCTCGGGGGCCAGGCTACTGCCGCCCATGCCCAGCAGGAGTGCCCGGGTGAGGCCCGCCTGGCGGACGTCGGTCTGCAGTTCGGCGAGCGCCTGGAGCTGGCCGAGCATCGTCTCGTGGACGGTCAGCCAGCCGAGCCGGTTGGCGATCGAGCGTTGCACCGCCGGATCCGAACTCCAGAGCGACGCGTCGTGCCGCCAGATCCGCGCGACGGCGTCCTGCTCCCTGAGGCGATCGAGCGCGGACCAGACCGCCTCGTCGAAGGGGCCGAGGTTGCCGGGCCGGCCGCCGGTGGGGCCGAGCAGGAGCTGGCGCTTCTCGTCGATCCCCCGGATCAGGCTGACGTAGGACTTGGCGAAGGCGGCCACGCCGTTGACCTGCAGCAGCTCCGTGACGTCGTCGTAGCTGATGCCGACCTCGCCCAGCTCCGCCAGGATCCGCTCGGCCCCCTCGACGTCGTCCTCGATCGTCACCCGCACCTTGCCGTGGTCGCCGAACGCGGCCGCGGTCGCGTCGGGCATGGTATCGACGGTGTGGGGGCCGATGAGCGCCTCGATGTAGTAGACGTCCGGGTAGGCCGGGTTCTTGGTGCTGGTGCTGGCCCACAGCGGTCGCTGTACGCGGGCGCCCTGCTGGCGCAGGCGGGCGAAGCGCTCCCCCTCGAGGAACACCTGCTTGAAGTGCTGGTACGCGATCTTCGCGTTGGCGATGGCGGACTTGCCCTGCAGCGCGATGAGCCGCCGCCGCGTCGCCTCGTCGGGGTTGCGGGATAGCAACTGGTCGATGCGGTGGTCGACCTCGGTGTCGACGCGGCTGACGAAGAAGCTGGCGACCGAGTTGATGTCGTGGACCGGCTGGCCCTGCTCGACACGCCGCTCCAGGCCGCGCAGGTACGCCTCCATCACCTGCTGGTAGCCGTCGAGGGAGAAGAGGAGTGTGATGTTGACGTTGATCCCCTCGGCGATCAGCTCCTCGACGGCGGGGATGCCCTCGGGCGTACCGGGAACCTTGATGAAGACGTTGGGCCGGCCGATGGTCGTGAAGAGCCGCTTCGCCTCGGTCACTGACTGAGCGGTGTCGGTGGACAGGGACGGTGGCAGCTCCAGCGAGACGAAGCCGTCGCCGCCGCCGGCCGCATCGTGGACGGGTCGCAGCAGGTCGGCGGCCATGCGAATGTCCTCGATGGCCAGCCCCTCGAAGATCTCGTCGAGGCTCTTGCCCTCCGCGGCCAGGCGCGTGATGTCCTGGTCGTAGGCGTCGGTGCCGGCGAGCGCCTTCTCGAAGATGGTCGGATTGGAGGTGATGCCGCGCAGGCCGTCCTCCTGGATGAGGCGCAGGAGCTCCCCCGAGGTGATAATCGTGCGGCTGAGGTTGTCCAGCCAGAAGCTCTGCCCGACGTCGGCGAGTTGCTGCAGTGGATTGGCCACCATACGTCCCCTTCACTGAGGTGCGGCGCGGCCGGCGGGCGGCGTCGCCGACGGCGCATTCCGGCCGGGACCGCGGGAGCAGCGAGCCCCGGCGCGTCCGGAGCCCACCGGTGCGATCAGCCCGCTAGGCTAGCACGAACGCTGCCACGTTGTCCCACATATTTCCCTGCGGGCAAGCGAATTCTTTACACAGATGATGCGCCTTCGGCGGCCTGGGACCGTGCGAGGCGACGAGCGATCGCCTCGATTGGTCCCGGCGGCGGAGCAGGGCAGCGCGGATCCGGCGCGGGCGACGGGCAACTCAGCGCGCCCGAGAACCCACCTCGGCCAGCACGACGGCGACCACGGCCGGCAGCGCCGCGGCCACCTCAGGCGAGAGCGCCGCGCCACGCTCGAAGCTCGCCGCCTCCACACCGAGCACGACCAGCCGCCGCGGCAGCCGGCCGAGCACGCGCCCGAGCGTGACCGTGCTCATCAGGTCGAAGCCGTGCGAGGAGGGAAAATCCAGCTGGAACTTCAGCGGCCCGGCCAGCGGCTCGATGCGGTGGAGGGTGCCCGGGCCGGCGCCCGACCAGACCGCGTCGACCACCACGCAGAGGCCGGCGCCGTCCCACTCCTCCAAAAGATCGGTCGGATCCCCCTCGTGGCTCACCACGCTCACATCCGGCGGGGTCCGCCCGCTCAACTGCTCCGCGACGAGTGGGCCGACCGCGTCGTCGCCGCGCAGCCGGTTGCCGAGACCGACGACCACGACCCGTCCCGCGCTCATCCGGCCTCGCCCCTGTCCGGTCGGAGGAGCCGCCCCCAGACGACCCGGCCCACGACCGGTATGGCGAGCGTGCCGTCCGAGCCGGCGTGCGGCCCGACCAGCGCACGCACCTCGGCGTCGAAGGCGGCGGTGCGCGCCGGGCCCAGCCGCGAGCGAGAGACGGTACTGAGCGAGTGCTGCGCATCGAGAAAGTCGTCGACGGTCTGCCTGAAGGGCGTGGGCGGCGACGACCGGCGGCCAACCTCGACCCACAGCCCGGCCGTCGCCCACGCCGCCAGCATATCGTAGGGCACGTAGTTCGGATTGGTGGAGTAGCGCTGGATGATAGCGGCGAGCGCGCCAGACCAGGGGAGCGGCGGCCGCTTCGCATCGGCGATGGCGAGGTAGGCGCCGGGCAGGAGCACGTCGCGGAGGCGCGGTAACACGACCCGCCAATCCATCCAGTGCAGGCTCTGACCACCGACCACCAGCGCGTAGAGCGGGTCGAGCGGCGCGTCCTCGGCCCGCCCGACGATCCAGCGCAGGTTCGGTGCGTCGCCGCCGGGAGCCCTGCGGCCCTCCTCGACCATCTCGCCGGACACGTCCAGCGCGTCGACGCGCGCGACCCGCGGCGCCAGCGGCCGCGCCAGCTCACCCCGGCCGCAGCCCACGTCGAGCACGACGCGCGGCCCGGGAGCCATCAGGTCGAGCAGCCAGTCGAACAGCGCGGGCGGGTAGGGCAGGCGGTGCCGGTAGGACCGCGCCACGTCGCGGTCCTGGAACGCGGACGAGAACTCGTCGCCGAGATACCAGGGACGCTCCACCAAATCCTGCCTCTCCACGTATCCGGGAGAGTGTGCCCGGACGTACGCGGCAGGATACCGCGGTGCGTCGCCGGCCGTTGAGTCACCGTCGCCGCGCAGGCTCGTGCCGTGCCGTTGCCTGCGGGCGTACCGTGCGGGCCCGTGCCGGTCATCGCCTTGTCCATCCTGGCTGCACCCCGGGGCTCGCAGTTGTCTGGACGACATCCACGTTTTCCGCATCCTGTCACGGAAAACGGCCGTCCAGGCCGCCGTCTAACCCCATCCGGAGCGGCTTGGTCGGTCGTCGCGGAGCCGCCTCAGCCGCGGTCGACCTCCAGGCGCAGGAAGTGGGTCGCGCAGGAGATGCAGGGGTCGTGGTTGCGGATGGCCGCCTCGCAGCGCAGCGCGAGCTCCGGCTCGGGCAGCGCCAGGTGCTCCCCCGCCACTACTCTCAGGTCCTCCTCGATCGTCCGCTGGTTCTGGGCCGTCGGCGGGACGATGTTGGCCGCCAGGATGGTGCCGTCGCCGTCGATCTCGTAGCGGTGGTACAGCAGGCCGCGCGGCGCCTCGGTCCAGCCGTGGCCGACTCCAGCCCGCGGCTCGACCGGCACGGCCGGCGCATCCGGCTCGCGGTAGTCCTCCGCCAGCCGCAGCGCCTCGTCGCAGGCATGGACGATCTCGACCGCGCGCACCAGGATGCTGCGGTAGGGGTTGCGGCACACCGGGCCGAGGCCTGCATCGGCCGCGGCCTGCCGTGCCAGCGGCGTCAGGCGCTCGGAGTTCAGCCCGTAGCGTGCCAGCGGCCCCACCAGGTACGGACTGCCGTCACGCCGATGGGATTGCAGCGCGTGCGAGTAGGGTGCCTGCTCCTCGACGAAGTGCGCCTCGTACTCCCGGGCCGCCAGGTCGAGACCCCAGCTGGAGACGAGTCGCCCGCCGTCGATCGGGTAGCCCAGCGCGGGGCGGAGCGCGACGAGCTCATAGTCGCGCTCGACCTCGGGGAACGGGAACCCCGCAGCCCAGCGCAGGGTCTCCAGCGCCGCCTCGCGCGCCCAGCGCAGCCGCTCGGCCAGGCCGGCAATCGCCGCGCGCGTCGGCAGGCGGTAGAAGCCGCCCACCCGGACGTTGATCGGGTGGATCTCCCGGCCCCCGACCGCGGTCATGATCGCGTTGCCGAGCTTCTTGAGCTCGAGGCCGCGAGTGACCACGTCCGGGTGATCGCGGGCGAGGGCGATGCCGCTCTCGTAGCCCAGGAAGTCCGGCGCGTGGAGCAGATAGATGTGGAGCGCGTGGCTCTCGATCCACTCGCCGTAGTAGAGGAGGCGGCGCAGGTCCTGCAGCGGCACCGGCACCGCGACGCCGCAGGCCGCCTCCATCGCCTGGACGGCGCTCATCTGGTAGGCGACCGGGCAGATACCGCAGACGCGCGCGGTGATGTCGGGCGCCTCGGTGAAGTGGCGGCCGCGCAGGAGCGCCTCGAAGAAGCGCGGCGGCTCGTAGATGCGGCACTCGACCCCGGCGACCGCCCCGTCGCGCAGGCGGAGGGTGAGCGCGCCCTCCCCCTCGACGCGGGTCAGCCGCTCAACCTTGATCGTTCTGGTCTTCATGGGCCAGGCTCTCCGTCCGGAACGGTTCGGCATATCCGGTGAATCCGCGGAACGCGCGCACCAGCTCCCGGCGGCCGGCGCCGTGGCGCCGCCAGACGGTCGCGAGCACGGCCGTGTTGGGGGTCTCCATCGGCCCGAAGCAGCCGAAGCAGCCCCGACCGAACGACGGGCAGAGCGCGCCACAGCCGGCCTGGGTCACCGGTCCCATGCAGTGCACCCCGCCGGATACCATCAGGCAGGGGATGCCGCGAAGTTTGCACTCCAGGCAGACGCTGCTGGTCGGGATGGCCGGCTTGCGCCCGTTGAGCAGCGCGCTCACGACCTCCAGCAGTTGCCGCTTGTCGATCGGGCAGCCGCGCAGCGCGAAGTCGACCGGCACGTGGTCGGCGATGGGCGTCGCCGTCGCCAGCGTCTCGACGTACTCCGGGTGCGGGTAGACGATGGGCAAAAAGGTCTCTCCACCCGGGAAGTTGCGCAGCGCCTGGATGCCGCCCGCGGTGGCGCAGGCCCCGATCGTGACCAGCACGCGCGAGGCCCGGCGGATCGCCTTGATGCGCTCGGCGTCGGCCGGCGTGGAGATCGCGCCCTCCACCAGCGACAGGTCGTAGGGCCCGCGGCCCTGGACACTCGTCGCCTCCAGGAAGTAGGTGATCTCGACCGCGTCGGCGACGGCCAGCAGCGCGTCCTCGCAGTCGAGCAGGGTGAGCTGGCAACCGTCGCACGAGGCGAACTTCCAGACCGCCAGCTTCGGCTTGCGCCGGGTGCGCGTAGTGCGCGTGGTGCTCACGTCAGAGCTCCTGAATCCCGATGGCCGGCCGCACCTCGTCGTAGCGGAAGACCGGGCCGTCCAGGCAGACGAAGCGCGAGCCGAACTGGCAGTGGCCGCACAGCCCCACCCCGCACCTCATGTTGCGCTCCATCGACAGGTAGACGCGGTCGTCGGTCACGCCGACCCGCTCCAGCTCGCGCACGGTGAAGCGCATCATGATCTCCGGTCCGCACATGAGCGCGACGGTGTGCGCCGGGTCGAAGCGGGCCCGGTCCATCAGGCGGGTGACCACGCCTACATTCCCGTGCCAGCCCCCGTCACCACGATCGACCGTGACCTCGACGTCGAGGTCGAAGCGCCCGCGCCAGCGCTCTAGCTCGCGCGTGTACAACAGGTCGGTCGGGGTCCGCGCCCCGTAGAGGAGCGTGATCGAGCCATAGCGCTCGCGGCCGGCGAGCAACGCGTAGAGTGCCGGCCGCAGGGGCGCCAGTCCGATGCCACCCGCGGCGACCAGGACGTCGCTTCCCTCGGCCTCGACCACCGGCCAGCCGCGACCGAACGGCCCGCGCACGCCGAGCATCTCGCCCGGTCGCAGCGCGCAGATGGCCCGGGTGGCTGCCCCCACGGCTCGCACCGTGTGCACCAGCGTCTCCGGCCGCGCGGCGTCGCCGCTGATCGAGATCGGTACCTCGCCCGCGCCGAAGGGGTAGAGCATGGTGAACTGTCCGGGCGCGAACGGCAGGCCGAGGCCGTCCACGGGATGCAGCTCGAGCGTGACGGTGTCGCGCGTCTCACGCCGGATCCGTCCGACGGTGAAGCGGCGGATTGCCATCGGGTCGACGGCGGCGGCCGCGCTAGCGGTTTGAAGCATGACCGTAGACATCCAGCATCTGGAGGCGCGTGGCCTGGAGTCGATCCGAGATGGTCTGGGCAAAGCGCCGCATGAGGAGGTAGCCGAGCTCGTGGTCGGCCTCCATCGTCCGCCTCAGGCAATCGGCGTCGAGCGCCACCGCGCGGGTCAGGTCCATCGCCGTGGCGTCGAACTGCCAACGATAGGGCGGGAAGAGCCAGGACCAGCCGAGCACGTCGCCCTCGCCCACGGTCTGAATGGTGGTAACCCCACGGCCGGGCACGTCGAGCTGCAGAGCGACCCGTCCACGCCGCAGGATGAAGAAGCTCGCGGCCGGGTCGCCCTCGCGGAAGATGTGCTGGCCCGCCGGAAAGCTGATGACCGTCGCGCAGGCGGCCAGCTCCGCCAGGTGGCTGGGGCTCAGGCCACGCAGGAACGGCTGTCCGGCGAGCTCAAGCGTCATGGGATCCGTCGACATCATCTTCTACTCCTTCCCCGGGCGGCACACCCTCCGCGCGGAGGGCGGCAAGCTCGGCCGTGATGTCGATCCCGGCGGGGCACCAGGTGACGCACCGGCCGCAGCCCACGCAGCCGGTCGTGCCGAACTGGTCCACCCAACCGGCGAACTTGTGGGTCAGCCACTGGCGGTAGCGCGCCTTTCCCGACCGGCGCACGCTCCCGCCGTGCAGGTACGAGAAATCCACCGAGAAGCAAGAGTCCCACCTGCGCACGCGCTCGGCGGTCGTACCGCTGAGGTCGGTCGTATCCTCGACCGACGTGCAGAAGCAGGTGGGGCAGACCTGGGTGCAGTTGCCGCAGGTCAGGCAGCGGGCGGCCACGTCATCCCAGCGTGGGCTGTCGTGGCTGCGCTGCAGGAGATCCTTCAGGCCCTCGAGCTCGACGGTGCGACCCAGCTGCTCGGCCGCGCGGGCCGTGGCGCGCTCGGCCGCCGCGTGGTCGGCCGGTCCCGCCGGGCGGGTCGGCAGCGTGTCCAGCACCTCGCGGCCCCGCTCGCTGCCGGCCTCGATCAGGAAGTCGTGCCGCTCGCCCTCCAGCAGCTCGCTGAGTAGCAGGTCGTAGCCCGCTGTCACCCGCGGGCCGGTGCCGACCGAGGCGCAGAAGCAGGTGGCGCCCGCCTGCCCGCAGTTGACGGCCACCAGGAAGACGCGCTCGCGACGCGCCCGGTAGTCCGGATCGACGTAGCGCCCACCGAGGAAGACGCGATCCTGGATGGCGATCGCCGCGAACTCGCAGGCGCGCACGCCGACAAAGGCGTAGCGCGGCGTCTCCCCATCCTCCGCGAGGACCTGAAACCCGGCGCCGGCGCGCTCGGCGCGCCAGAGCCGCCGCTCGGGCGGAAAGAGGAACTGCTTCCAGGAGTGCGGGCCAACCGTGTAGCCGAAGCGGGCGGGACCGCCGGTGTGGTGCACCCGGTAGTGCCCCGGCCCCTGCTCGTCGCTCCAACCCTCCGGTAGTTCGCACGCGGACGCCAGCCGGTCGTAGACGACGGCGCCGTCCCGCACCATCGGACCGACGACGGTCAGGCCGCGGTCGGTCAGAGCGGTGAAGAGCGCGTCGAGCTCGCCGCCTGTCAGTACCCGCGCCGCGCCGTCGAGCGCATCCCGATCCATGTCACGATCCCGTCTCGTCGCCGCCGATCCGTCGCGAAACCGCGTCCGCTGGGAACTCGCACCTAAGCCTACGAGCCGGGGCATTCCAAAAACCTTGCAGCCAGCCTCCGGGCGTTGCGGGAGCGTTACAGGACGCCGCGGCGACGACAGCGGCTCACGTCCCGTCCGACGCACGGGGTCTTGTGCCAACACGCGCCATGGGGTACACTCCTATCGTATTACGATATCGTCGCAGCGCAGATGTGCTGGAGGGCAGGGAACGACGTGGGACAGATGATCGAGTTCGAGGACGCCGGGCGGGCGCCGCTCATGCCGCAGACCCCGAGCATGTCCGCCGACGACTACCGGGCGCTGGCGCGCTTCCGCTTCCTCATTCGCCACTTCCTGAAGGCCAGCGAGCACCTCGCGGACGAGCGCGGCCTGACGCCCCAGCAGTACCAGGCACTGGTGGCGCTGGCGGGTCGCGATCCCGCCGACCTGCCGACGGTCGGCTACCTGGCCGAGCGGCTCATGATCAAGCACCACAGCGCCGTCGGTCTGGTCGACCGGCTGGAGGCTCAGGGGTTGGTTCGCCGGGAGTCGAATCCGGGCGACCGGCGTCAGGTGCTCGTCCGGCTCACCGACCACGGAGGCGACCTGCTCGCGGACCTGGCGAGCAGTCACCGGCGCGAGCTGCGCTCGCTCGCGCCACACCTGGTCACGGCGCTGTCGGAGATCGCCCGAGAGACAGGGGGGGAGCTCGCGTGAGGCCACCGATCTCGTGGAGCGCCGCCGAGCAGCGCTCGGTCCTGCTGCTCAGCGGCGCGGCGATCGTGCTGGGGGCCGTCGGGGCGGTGGTGGCCTTCCTGCTCTACCGCCTGATCATGCTCTTCACCAACCTCGCCTTCTACCAGCGCGTCTCCGCGTCGATCGTCTACCCCCCCACCCACCTCCACCCCTGGATGATTCTGATCCCGGCGGCCGGCGGGCTGCTCGTCGGCGTGATGGCGCGCTACGGGACCGATCGCATCCGCGGCCACGGCATCCCCGAGGCGATGGAGGCGATCATCACCAAGAAGAGCAAGGTCGGCGTGCGCGTCGCCGTGCTCAAGCCGATCTCGGCCGCGATCGCCGTTGGCACGGGCGGTCCGTTCGGCGCCGAGGGCCCGATCATCCAGACCGGCGGCGCGATCGCCTCGCTGATCGGGCAGCTGCTCAACCTGACCGCCGACGAGCGCAAGGTGTTCCTGGCCTGCGGCGCCGCGGCCGGCATGGTCGGCATCTTCAACACACCGATGGCGGCGGTGGCCCTCACCATCGAGCTGCTGCTGTTCGAGTTTCGCGCTCGCTCGCTCGTGCCGGTGGTACTCGCCAGCGCGGTCGCGGCGGCGCTGCGCGTCTACCTGATCGGCCCGCAGTTGATGTTCGCGGTGCCGGCCTACGACTACGGCGGCCCGAAGGCGCTGCCGCTCTTCGTGCCCCTCGGGATCATCGTCGGCATCATCGCCGTCGTGTTCAGCAAAGGCCTGTTCCGCACCGAGACGCTCTTCGAAGACATCCTGCACCTGCCCATGGTGGTGGCCCCCGCGGTCGGCGGCCTGGTGCTGGGCCTCATCGCCTTCTTCGATCCGCGCGTGCTCGGCATGGGCTACGCCTACATCACCCAGACGATCACCGGGCAAATCCCGGCCGGCGAGGCGCTCAAACTGGCGGCTGCCAAGACGGTCGCGCTGTGGGCCGCGCTGGGCTCCGGCACCTCGGGCGGCCTGCTCGCGCCGATGCTGCTGATCGGCGGCGCCATCGGCAACGTCTACGGTCACGTCGTAGCCCCACTCGTGCCCGGCATCCAGTTCAGCCCGGGCGTGTGCGCGATCGTAGCCATGAGCGCGCTCTTCGCCGCCGCTGCCCGCACACCCTTTACCTCGTTCCTGTTCGCCTTCGAGCTGACCGGCGACGCGCACGCGATTCTGCCGCTCATGATCGGCTGCATGGTGGCCGACGTGGTGGCGCGCCTGCTGACCGAGCACTCGGTGATGACCGAGCGGCTGGCCCAGCGCGGCCTGGCGATCCCGAGCAGCTACGAGGCCGACGTCCTGTCCTACCTCAAGGTGCGCGGGCTGATGAAGTCCGACTTCCGCGTGGTGCTGCCCCAGACGCCGGTGCGGGAGCTGCTTTCCGAGCTCCAGCGGGCCGAGGAGCCCGGCGCGGAGCCGCAGCGGCCAAGCGGTCTCCGCCGCCACCACTGGTGGATGGTCGGAGATCCGCACGGCGCGTTCAGCGGCATCGTCACGCGGCGGCAGGTCATCGCCGCCCAACTCGACCCCGGCCTGCTCGACGGGCCGGTCCAGGCGCTCGCCAAGACGGACGTCGTGGTGGCCTACCCCGAGGAGTCAATGCGCTCGGCGCTAATCCGGATGCTGCAGAACGACCTGCCCTGGCTGCCGGTGGTCGACCCACACCGCCCGCAGATCATGGTCGGCTACGTCTCGCGCGATGACGCGCTGTCGGCGCTGCGGTTGCGGCTGCAGGACGAGGCCTTCCGCGAGGGGCTGCTCCGTCCCGGATCGTTCCGCCGCAGCGCCAAGGTCGCCCGGCAGATCGATCAGGGCGTGAAACCGAGTGTCGACGGGATCGTGGACGCCGAGCCGGTGGACGAGGCGGCCACGACTGCCACGAAGGGCGCCAACGGCCGCGAGCCGGAGGGATGAGTGGCTCGCGCGCCGGCCGACGCGGTAGGTAGGATTCGGTCGAGCGGCGGCTCGCCGCGGCATCCGGAGGGGAGACCGCCATAACCGATCGACGCTGTACCCTGGTCGAGGCGGCCGGATTGGTCCGCGACGGGCAACTGCTCGCCATCGGCGGCAGCCTGCTGCAGCGGACGCCGGCCGCCTTCGTGCGCCAGCTGGCCCGCCAGGGCCGGCGCGACCTCGAGCTCGTCAAACCCTCCCCCGGCTACGACGCCGACCTGCTGGCGGCGGCCGGCTGCCTGAGCCGCATCCAGAGCGGCATCGTCAGCTTCGAGCAGCCGTTCGGGATGGCGCCGAGCTTCCGCCGGGCCGTCGAGGCGGGCCGGATCGCGGTCAAGGAGCACGCCTGAATCACGATCGTGGCAGGGATGCGGGCCGCATCCTTCGGCATCCCCTTCCAGCCGGTGCCCGGGCTCACCGGGAGCGACGTGCCGGCGACGAGCGGCTTCGCCCGCATCAAGGACCCCTACTCGGACCAGTGGCTGTACGCCGTGCCCGCCATTCGGCCGGACTGGGCGGTCGTCCACGTGCCGGCCGCCGACGCCCGCGGCAACGCCCGCGTCCTCGGCACCCCCTTCTGGGACCGCGTCATCACCCGGGCGGCGCGGCGCGTGATCGTGGTCGCCGAGGAGATCGTCCCCAGCGCGGAGCTGGCGCGCCAGCCCGAGCTGACCGCGATCCCCGAGCTCTTCGTCGAGGCGGTGGTCCACCTGCCGGGCGGCGCGCGGCCGACCAGCTGCTACCCGCTCTACGGCGTGGACGAGGCCGCCGTCTGGCGCTACCTGGAGCTGAGCCGCACGCCCGACGGACTCGCGTGCTACCTGGCCGAGACGGCCGCGCTCGACCACGCCGCGTCCGGCGGGCCGGCGTGACCGGCTGGGGGCCACCGGAGATGATGGCAGTGGCGCTGGCCCGGCTGGTGGGCGACGGCGAGACGGTCTTCGTGGGGGTCAACTCGCCGCTGCCGCTGGTCGCGGCGACGCTGGCGCGGCGGCTGCACGCGCCGGACGCGACGCTGATCACCATCGCCGGCGGCGTCAACGCCACCCCGGCCCGGCTCAGCGCGGCGACGACCGCGGCGGGGCTCGCCGAGGGCTCGGCCAGCATCTTCGACAACGCCGACTTCTACGACTTCGTGGCACGCGGCGGGATCGACCTCGCCTTCCTGGGTGCCGCTCAGGTCGACGCGGCGGGCCACCTCAACACGAGCGTCATCGGCCCGCACGAGCGGCCGACGGTGCGCTTTCCGGGCGGCGGCGGGGCGGCCTTCATCCTGCCGCTCGCCGGTCGGACGGTCGTCTGGCGGGCGTCCCACTCGCGCCGCGTCTTCGTCGAGCGGGTGGACTTCGTCACCGCGTCCGGACGGCTCGACCGGGTGGTCACCCCCCTCTGCGTATTCCGGATGGACGGCGGCCGGCTGGAGGTCGAGAGCGTGCACCCGTCCAGCACCGCGGGGGAGGTCGCTCGCGAGACCGGGTTCCCGGTCCACACGAGCGGCGTGCCGTCGACCGCGCCGCCGAGCGAGGCGGAGCTGACGGCGCTACGCGAGGTCGACCCGGACGGCGTCCGCGCGGCCGAGTTCTCCGGCCAGCGCCCGGCGTCGCGCTAGACGGTCGGCCGAGGACGGAGCGGACGGCAGGGCTGAATGGCGTACAATCGCTGGTCCGGCGTATCCGACGCGTGCGGCGGGCGCGTGCGCGGATGCGGAGCGGTCAGCAGGGGAGGGCACCATGGACGCCGCGCGGACGCTGCGGGACCTCTACGCCTACAACGGCTGGGCCAACGACCAGGTCTTCGGGGTCTGCCGCGCCGTGGATCGGGCCCGGCTCGAGGAGCAGGCGGCGGGGACATACGGCTCGATCGAGGACACGCTCAAACACCTGGTGGGCGTGGAGGACGTCTACCTCTTCATGCTGCGGAGCGAGCCGATCGACCGCGCCGGGGACGAGGAGGTGTACTTCCGCCGCGAGCTCGGCTGGTTCTCCGAGCGTGCCGCGCAGCTGAGCACCGGGTACGGCGAACTGCTGGCGGCCGCGGAGCCGGAGTTCTACGACGAGCCGCTGACGGTGCCCTGGTTCGACCTGTCGCTGACGAAGCACGACGGGCTGCTGCAAGTGCTGCATCACTCGGCGCAGCATCGGGCGCAGGTGCTATCGGTGCTGGGTGAGCACGGCGTCAAGGTGCCGGACGTCGACTACATCTTGTTCCTGATCAGCAGCCGGGGAACCCCGGCGTAGCACGTACCGGCATCGCCGCGACACCGCTGGCGTCACGGGAATGCCGGCCGGGGCGCACGGCGTTGCCGTCAACGGGCCGGGCGTTGACGGCAACGGGCAGCGGCGACGGAGGTGACAGCGGTGGAGCGGAGGACCTTCCGGGTCGGCGAGGATCCGGGGACGGTGCCGGGCGCCCTCCTCTGCCGCGACCTGTCGCTGGTCGGCACCGCACCGCGCCTCACGGTGCGCCGCGGCACGCCACTCGATAACACCCTGGCGCGCCTGCCCGACGGCTTCGACGGGCTGGAGATCGCGATCGTGGTCCCGGCGCCCGGCGACGTCGCGCAGCCCGACGCCTCGGCTCTGCTGGCACGGCACGTCGCCGGCCCGGGCCTCTTGCTCAATCCTCCCCACCAGGGACAGGTCAACGTGCGGGCGGCCGGGCCGGGCCTGCTGCGGGTGCGGGCCGATCAGGTGGCGCGGCTCAATCGGACAGGGGTCGTGCTGCTGGCCACCGCGCTCGATGGCCGGGTGGTGGAGGCCAACGAGACGCTGGCGATCGTCAAGGCCCCGGCGCTGTTCGTGCCACGCCAGCGGATCGAGCGGGCGCTCGTCTCGCTCGGTGGCGAATCGGTCCTGCGGGTCGCGCCCTTCCGCGGTACGCGCGTCGGCATCCTGGCCGGCACCCGCGTCGGACCGGCCAACCTGGCGGTCGCCGTGGACCGCCTGGGGGCGTCGCTGGCGCGCTACGGCGCCGCGGTCACCGGCGTGCGCCACCTGGAGGAGGACGAGCCGCGCGGGATCGCGGTCGCCTATCGGCTGCTGCTCGAGGCCGGCGCCGAGGTCGTGCTGGTCGCCGGGTCGATCGTGCTCGACCCCGGGGACCCGTTCATGCTGGCGGCGCGACGCATCGGCGGGCGCTTCGTCGCGCGGGGCGCGCCGGTCGACCCCGGCACCATGTTCTGGCTGGCCTACATCGGGCCGGTGCCCTTGCTGGGCCTGGCGTCCTGCGAGCTCTACGGCCGGGTGTCGGTCCTCGACCTGCTCTTGCCGTACGCGCTGGCCGGCGAGCCAATCACCCATGGGCTGATGGGGGGGCTGGGCTACGGCGGGCTGCTGAGCGAGACCCAGGCCGCCCGCCGCCCGAAGGGCTGGGGCGCCGTCGAGGAGGCCGCCTCGGACGAGGACGACGAGTAACCGCGACCGGACGATAGCCCGGACGATCGGTTTCCGCGCCGGGACAACGAAAACGGGCAGGTCGTCCGGGCGGCTGCGAGGGTAGGGTTGCGGCAGGACGGACGATGGATCGCGAGGGGCACGGCGCCGACTCGCCTGCTCGTGTCGGCGCCCGGAACGCTCGTGCCGCCCCGCGCCGGACAACGTATGGGACGCCCCTCGAGGGCGCGGCCGCGACCGGCAACCACGCGTCGCGAGCGGCGCGTTCGGGTGAACGCAAGGATCGGGCGCGATGAATCGCGCCTCTACAGGGCAGGGTATCCGTCGGGAAATCGAGGGCGGGTTTGAAACCCGCCCCTACTGGCTGGCTACGTACTGCCGGACGAAGGCCGTCAGCCGCGCTGCCGCCTCCGGCGAGAAGGGCAGGCTCGGGTCGGCGTAGTCCCGAGCTGGATTGGGCGTCCCCGTCACCACCTTGAAGATGTGGTCGACGTTGGGCAGTTCGACCCGCACCACGTGCTGGTTACCCGCCTGCTGGAACCCCTGCATCAGGTGGTCGATGTCGGCCGTGTCGACCTGCTGGTCCTTCTCGCCGTGCAGGATCAGTACCGGAAGGGTCGGCGGGAGCGCGGCGGCGATGGCAGCCGGGTCATATTTATCCGTCTGCAGGAAGAACACCTGGTTGATCGGGTTGAAGAGCGTCTGCAGCGCGGGCGTGGTGATGGTGGCCGGGAACTTCCCGTCCTGGCGGACGCTGGTGACGATCTGCTCCAGTTCCTGGGTGGCCGCGGTCGCCTGCTCGCTGCTCACCTGCCCGGCCGACACGGCCGCCTGGTACTGCTGATCGAGCTGCCGCTTGATCAGGTCGAGATACCGCACGCTGAGCGGTGCCGCCAGCACCAGCGCATGGGGCGGATGCGCCGTCCCCTGGAGCTGCTGGGCGAGCACCAGCGCGAACAGCCCGCCCTCACTGTGTCCCAGGATGATGATCCGCTGGGGGTCGACCTCGGGCCGGCTGGCCAGCAGATCGTAGGCGTCGCGCGCCTCCTGCAGGAACAGGTTGAAGTCGACTCCCTGGCCGCCGGGGTGCGTCGCCAGCCCGGTCTTGCCCGAGGTGACCTTGTCGTAGCGGAACGAGGCGATGCCGGCCGCGGCCAGGGTGCGGGCGAAGTTGAGGTTGGCGTCCATCACCGGGAACTGCGCGTCGTTGCCGTTGCGGTCGGTCGGCCCGCTACCCGAGATGATCAGCGCGGCCGGGACCTTCCCGGACGGCGCGGGCCGCGGCGGCATGAAGGACCCGTAGAGCGTGTCCGGCCCGCTGGTGAAGGTGACGTCCTCGTCGTGCACGGCGACCGGCGAGGGGCTGGCGACGGCCACCGGGCTCGCTGCCGCCGGTGAGCTCAATGGGATAGTGGTCGCCGTCGAGGCGCCCGCCGGAAATGCCGGCGACGCCGCCCCGCTGGCGGTCGGCGCGGCGGTCGGCGCGCCGCTCCCGCTGCAGCCCAGCACCAACAGCGTCAGCCCCGCCGCCAGTCCGATCCGGATCACACGCACGACCTGCTCGAGCATCACTCCAACGCTTCCACGGCGACGCACGTGCCCGCATGCACCGGTACGCATTCTCGCACGCGCCACGTTCCGTCCCGGCACCCGGCGCTGCTCCGGCCCAGTCGCCCGCTCGGTGCCGGGACGCGGCGGTAACCTGCCCACGAGTCCCCGGGGCGCGTCCGCCGACACCAGCAGTGCCCGCGCCGGTGGTGAGCGCCTGCCGGACAGCGGCATGCTCCGGGGCCGGCGGTGCTCAGTGTGCGGCGGTACCCGCTCCGACCGTCTCCTCCTCCGACGGCAGCGGTCGGCCGCGGTCGCGGTGGTGGAGCTGGGAGTAGGCGAACCAGCCCAGTCCTACCAGCACCATGCCGGTCGCCACGAAGAGGTTCAGGCGCAGCCCGAAGAAGTACTGCGAGTAGTCGACCCGCAGCGACTCCTCGAAGATCCGGAAGGCCGAGTAGCCGGTCACGTAGAGCGCGAACAGCCCCGGCGGGCGCACGCGTCCCCGGTGTCCCAGCCACACCAGCACCCCCGCCCAGGCCAGATCGAACAGCAGCTCGTACAGGAAGGTCGGCTGAAACGTCGCGAACTGGCCGTAGCCCGGCGGCCGGTACTGGGGCGCGATCGCGAGCCCCCAGGGCAGCGACGTCGGCCGGCCGAACAGCTCCTGATTGAAGTAGTTGCCGATCCGCCCGATGGCCTGCGCCACCAGCAGTCCCGGCGCGACGGCGTCCAGGAACGCCCCGGCGTCGATCCCCCGCCGGCGCAGCTGCCAGATTCCGACGACGAGCGCCAGGGCCACCCCGCCCCAGATGCCGAGCCCGCCGTCCCACACCGCGAACGGTCCCCACCAGGTATGCGGCATGACCGCGGGCGTGGTGAGGTCGAAGTAGAGGCGCGCGCCGACGATCCCGGCCACCAGCACCCAGGGGACGAGCTGCTCGACCAGGGACGGGTCGCCACCCATCGCCTGCCAGCGGCGACGCACGATCACGACGGCCGCGGCGATGCCGACGGCGTACATCAGCCCGTAGACGTGGATATAGAGCGGCCCCAGCCAGAACCCGTTACCCGGCGGGCTGGGGATGCTCAAGAGCATCAGCCCGTCAGTGCGTACCAGCAACCCGGCGATCGCGGCGAACCCGACGCTACCCATCAGCACCGGGAGCCCTCGGGTTCGCCACACAGGCCCGCACCCGGTTCCGTAACGTCGGCTGCCTCGTTTACCGACACCTTCACGTCGAGCCCCCTGTCCGATTTATCGACCAGCCGGCCGGCCAGGACGTGGCGATAGGCTTCAATGGCGCCGAAACCGGCGACCGCCCAACGAGCCACCGCGCGCACACGGAGATACACCTCGTCCGGTATCGTGGCTCGGCGAAGTGCCGGATCACCGGATCGCCGGTACATCCGCGACTGGAGCCGCAGCCCCTGGCAGTCATCCGGCGGGGCCCGGGGCTGTCCGGCCGGCGGGGCGGCGAAGCGTCGCGACCCACTGCACGGCCACCACGGCTACGTAGCCGGCAAAGGCCAGCCCGGTGATGAAGAAGCTCACCGGGTAGGGCAGCTCGTAGGCCAGTACCAGGCCGGCCCAGGTGAAGCCGATCGCCAGCAGCCCCGAGAGCAGCCAGGCCGCATAGGGCCGCACCGTGAGCCGTCTGGCGATCGCCGCGGGCGTGATCAGCAGGGCGAAGATGAGCAGCGCGCCGACGGCCTGCACCGCCTCGGCCGTCGTAACCGCCAGCAAGATCAGGAACACGGCGTTCAGCAGGCGCACCGGCACGCCGCGGGCCGCGGCGACGTCCTGGTCCAGCGAGGCAAACAGCAGCGGCCGCGCGACCACCAGCAGCACCACCACGACCAGCGCGCCCACGAGCGCCACCAGCTGCGCCTGGCGCGTCTGGAGCCCGAAGATCGAGCCGAACAGGACGT